>Ga0209427_10008857_pt1 | contig 11269 bp, 9 predicted proteins | sample DeeMarSWOR136_30_FD_187465 | JGI IMG/M metagenome (GOLD analysis project Ga0209427, IMG submission 187465) | Marine sediment microbial communities from White Oak River estuary, North Carolina - WOR-1-36_30 (SPAdes) (version 2) | ecosystem: Environmental > Aquatic > Marine > Intertidal zone >... | reverse complement strand
TGGATACCCATCGACGGTGGATGTCTCATCCATCAGATTATGGTTGCAATGGGGACAACTTACATCGATAGGGAAAATCCTTTTGTCCTTATGTATATCGGTCTTGTCGACTCCTCTCCGGACCTCATCCAATAGCGGACGAATCATGGATGTTCTTACCTTCGAGAAGTATTGCCCATCGATAACAACCACTGGGCCGAGAGCACATGCGCCCAGGCAATTGACGGTCTCCAGCGTGAATTCCCGGTCGGCCGTCGTCTCTCCGGCCTTGATTCCAAGCTGCTGCTCCAGCTCCCGGACGATTCTTGGCGCCCCTCGGACATGACACGCTGTCCCAAGACAGGCACAGACAAGATGCTTTCCCCTCGGTCTCAGGCTGAATGAACGGTAGAATGTGGCGACGCCATACACGTCAACCAGTGAATATCTGGTTCGCTCACCGACGATTCTGAGCGCCTTTTCGGGGAGATAGCGGCATTCTGTCTGAATGTCTTCCAGAATGGCAATAAGCCCGCCCCTGCCCTTATTGTGCTTGTCAACAATTCTGAGGATGCGCTCGGGATCCACCTCTTCGAGCACACGGCCGTTGTCTTCATTCAAGGCAGCGCTCGGCTGTTTCATGCTACTTGTACTCCTCGCAATGCCAGACACCTCCTTCGGTTTTCTGTAAAACACAAGTTCGGTTGTTTTCACAATCGCTGCACAATCCCATGGACATGGATGGGCCCTCACCCTCTGCGACGTAAGATTCCGCCAAGCGCGATGTATCGTGTCGGGGCCTTCTCCTGGGAGCCGCCCTCTCGATTTCGAATTCTTCGCAGAAGAATGAGGGTCTTTGAGGATCCTTTGGAAAAGTACACGTGGAAGCATGTTTGCACGTTGAACATAAGCCGTTGTATGTTGTGCCGGACATAACTGACTCCTCGATATAGCCTTTTACCGTCGAAACCTGAGCAAAAACCATACCAGTCATTGAGTTGGGCGAAAAAACAGAGTGTTAGAACCAACCGAGGCGCTCAACGTGAACGAGAGGATTGCGAGCCAATACGGGCAATAACGACGGAATTCGATGAAAGAGCCTTTTTATGTAGGCCTCGCTTGTGATGCGATGGTCTTTGGGCGGGATAGAAGAAAACGGCGGGGTATTATGAACCGGTGGGGAGAATTTGACCGGGGCGTGGAGCCTCGGGAAGAAGATCTTTATTTTCTTGCGAGTTTCTGCCGCAGTGTCTTACGGTCTATACCGAGGATTTCCGCGGCGCGCGTTTTGTTGCCCCCCACGCTGGCCAGGACGTTGCTTATGTATTCGGCCTCCACATCGGCTAGCGTCCGGGTCAGCCCCGTCTTCCGCAGGGCGGAGAAACGCATAAGAGACGGCAGGTCGGGGACCTCGATAACATCCCCGTCGGTCATGACCACAAGACGCTGGATGACATTCTCTAATTCTCTCACGTTTCCCGGCCAATTATAGTCTCTGAGGCACCGCAGAGCCTTATCGGAGAAGTTAGGAGACGACTTGCCCAATCCTGTTGAAAACTTGGCTGCAAAATGCCGGGCCAGTAACAGGACGTCGTCACCCCGTTCTCTCAGAGGCGGCATGAATATTGTTATGACATGAAGGCGATAGAACAGGTCTTCGCGGAACAGTCCCTTTTTCACCAAACCTTGCAGATCTTTGTTGGTGGCGGCCAAGATCCTTGCGTCCACTTTTCGTGTCCGGTTCGATCCGACCATGCAGATTTCCTTGTCTTGCAGCACGCGCAGGAGCTTGACCTGCATGGCCGGGCTCATGTCGCTCACTTCGTCGAGGAAAATGGTCCCGCCGTCCGCCGCATGAAAGAAGCCGGCGCGGGATTCCACGGCCCCGGTAAATGCCCCTTTCACATGCCCAAACAATTCGCTCTCAAGTAACGCTTCCGGGATACCGCCACAGTTTACGGGCACAAAAGGAGCCGAAGAACGGGCGCTGCCATAGTGAATGGCCCGGGCCGCCAGTTCCTTGCCGGTCCCGCTTTCGCCGCTAATAAGCACGGTGGCCGACGTCCGCGCGGCCTTCCCTATTGCGACAAAAACACTGTGCATGACCCTGGAGTCCGCGATGAAACCTTTGTGCATCGAGACCACCTGGTCCAGAGCGACGTGCCCGGTTCGGCGAACGTTCAGCTTATCGAGCACACGCCGGACCGCGGACAGAAGCTCCTCGTCCGTGAAAGGTTTGGCCAGAAATTCCTCGGCGCCGGTCTTGACCGCAGTGACGGCGCCCTCGATCGAAGGATATCCCGTCATCATCATCACTTCGGTGTCTTTGAAGTTCTCGCGCACATGTCGCACGAGATCAAGACCACTTACGCTTGGCATCTTGAGATCCGTGATAACCAAATCAATGTGTGTGCCCTTGAGCACTTCAATGGCTTCAGGCACACCTCGTGCGGTGAAGACCTGGTATTCCGCCGCCGCGAGATTTCGCTGCAATACTTCCAGCGTTGTGGTGGAGTCATCCACTACTAAAATCCGCTTTTTTGGGCGCGCATCTGGCATGCTAATCGTTCTCCTCAGTATCCTGAGGCTCGCCTATCGGAAGTCGAATTTCAAAACGCGTACCGTGGCCGACGCTGCTTTCAACATCAATTGAGCCACCGTGAGCCGTGACAATGCCGTGGATGACAGGCAAACCCAAGCCGGTCCCTTGACCCACATCTTTCGTTGTGAAGAAGGGAACAAATATTTGTTCGAGAACTTCCTCGGTCATACCGGCACCGGTATCCGCCACAATCAGGTGAACACTGCTGTCACAGAATCGCGTTTCTACGGTAATCTTACCTGTTCCACAGATCGACTGCAGGGCATTGACAACCAGATTAACCAGAACCTGATTCAACTGGGCCGGGTCGGCTGTGATTTCCGGCAGGTCCGGCGAGAGTATACGAATGAGCTCGATCCCTTCCTTGGCACAGCGAGCCTCGAAGAAAAACAGACTGTCTTGCAGCACTTGATTGAGATTGACCCGCGTTTTCTTCGGCGGTCGCTGCCGAGCAAAGACCAGTAGCTTCTGTATAATATCGCGTGCCTGCAACGAGGCAACCTCGATCTTCTCGATGTCCGCCTTTGCCGACACTGGGACGCCAGGGCATTTTTTTGCTAACTGGGCAAATCCCAGAATATTCCCCAGAGGTTCGTTCAATTCATGCGCTACCCCCGCGGCGAGCATTCCAATCGTGGCGAGGCGGTCCGCGTGCCTGAGTTGAGCATAAAGCTTCAATTTGTCTTCCTCGGCCTGCCGGCGTTCGATAACTAACGCCACCTGCCCGGCCACCGCGTCAATCAGACTGCGTTCTTCCTTGAGAAACGGACCTTCGTCCAGATCGGGTTTTTCCTCGATATAGACCACTTCCACAACCCCTCGCGACGCACCGCCCACGGTGATTTCAGCCGTCTGGGCCTGGCTACACTCACGAAAGCCGGGGGTCGTATAGGCAATTCCATCCAAGGTTATTCTCGCAACAGCGATCTCGGGGTGTTGCCAGGCGGGGGGAAGCAGTTCAACGATGCATTGGAGAACTTCCTCCAGCGATACGCTTGGCTCTCCGGCAATCTGAGCAATCCCGTAAAGACACGTCAGCTCCTTGACTCGCTCGGCCAAAGCGGCTTTTGCGGAGTGGGATAACTGGCCATCTACCATCAGTATCCTCATGTGCTAAGAAGAACTGCAAAGTAAGGAAACTTTCTCGATGCTCCTTATTCGGCAATTATACGTCTACGGGTGGGTATCTGTCAAGATGGACGGCCGTCGATCAGTAGCAGAAGCAAATCTTTGGCGATGATGCGGTGGTCCGCAACTTTCCATACTGACGTTATGAACGATTGACGTGCTCTCTTACGACGCGGTTCTTCTACCATAAGACTCCCCACTGGGCCGGCTGTGTGCGCCGGTTTGGAATGGGAATCGACTTGGACCTCGTTCAACTGGCCAGGCCGTTGTGTCTGTCGTCGGAGGTTGCCTACATCCATGGGCTGCGCGCCGCTGACCATAACTGGTCAGACGCTACCTTTGGGATCTCAACAAAAATCAAGATGACCGACAATCTCATTTTTGCCCCGGGGCTCTACCATCAAATGCCAATGGATGATTCCGTGCGTGAGCGAGACAAACCTCGTTTCTTCTCGTATCACAGGATGAAAGAAACCATATTGTCTTGAACTGCCAAGGAAATTCGGTATATAAGTAAAGGGATGACTGGCTGCTTTTGACGCGCTCATTGACAAAGTTAGCAACAGGGACTAATTACCTTTTCGACACAGCGTTTATTTCGATTAGATTTTACGGATTTTCGGGAAAATCTATGAAAATCTCATTAAGGGAAAAGTTAGTTGTGAGTTTCTTGGGTGTGATTATTATATGTGGCCTGGTCGCCACAATGGTTGGCATCCAGCTAATTGGCACGGGCATAATCAATCAGGCTCAGGATAAAGTAAGACACGACCTAAACTCCGGGCGGGAAGTATATCGCGAGGAAACCGAAAACCTAAGGGATGTTGTGCGTTTTACAGCTTTGCGATTTTTTATAAAAGACGCGATTTCAAACAACGATATTGAAACCCTCAAAAAGCCATTAGAGGTGATACGAAAAACAGAGTGCTTAGATATACTAACTCTGACGGACGAAAATGGTAAGGTTGTTGTCAGGTCCCGAAATCCATCTGTTAGCGGGGACGATCAAACACATTATGAACCTGTGAGCTATGTATTGTCAAGCAAAAAAGTGATTGCGGGAACAGCGATCGTCCCGAGAGAGGAACTACTTAAAGAAGGAGCGGACCTTGCCGAGCAAGCCTATATAAAAGTCATCCCTACCCCAAAGGCAAAGCCGGGATTGGAAACTGAGCAGACTTCTGCAATGTGCATTATAGCTGCGGCCCCTGTTTTCAGGAATGATGGCAGTCTGCTTGGCGTTCTGTATGGTGGCAATGTGCTTAATCAAAACTACTCCCTTGTTGACAAAGTCAAGGAGATAGCATATCGAGGAGTCAAGTATAAGGGGGAGGATATCGGCACGTCCACTATCTTTCAAGGGGACCTGCGCATCTCGACGAATGTTAGGAGAGAGGACAGAAGCCGCGCCATTGGCACACGGTTATCTCAAGATGTGTACGAGCAAGTGTTGGAAAAAGGATTGCCCTGGATCCACAGGGCATTTGTCGTGAATAACTGGTATATAGCCGCCTATGAACCGATAAAGAACACAAAGGGAGACATAATCGGTGTGCTTTCTGTTGGTGTTCTGGAGGACAAATTTACGGATATGCGGAAAAGGGCCGTTGCGATGTTTTTGGGGATAACGCTTGCCGGAATGATTGTGGCCCTTATTGTTTCAAGTTTCTTGGCCAGAGGCATGTTGCAGCCCATTAAAGACTTAGTATCTGCATCAGCTCGGTGGGCAAGGGGAGACTTTGACTATCAGGTCAAAATCACTCGAAAAGACGAAATAGCGAAACTTGAAGAAACGTTCAACTTTATGGCTTCTGCACTAAAAGAAAGAAGCGACAAGTTAAAGGAATACACCGACCAGCAAATAATGAAATCGGAACGATTGGCCACCTTAGGGCAACTGGCCGCCGGAGTTGCCCACGAAATAAATAACCCTTTAGGCACGATCTCTATTTATGCCCAAATGGCCCTTGATGAATTAGGAAAAGATAGTGACAGTTGCAGGGAAAGCCTGGCGGTTGTGATGAAACAGACAAACAGAGCGGGCAGGATTGTGAAGGATCTTTTGGAATTTGCCCGTCAGTCCGAACCCGAAATGAGACTGTTGAATATCAATGATGTTTTGGCAAGAGCCATTGCAATAACAACCCATCCGGCAGAGTTGCAGAACATCAGGTTACTTACCGATCTGAGTTTGGAGCTGCCTGACATACAAGGCGATAGTGACAAGCTTGAGCAGGTATTTGTCAACATAATGGTAAACGCTTTACAGGCTATGCCTGAAGGGGGAGTATTGACTATTCGTACAAGAATGCCCGAGGGTAGTGGATTTGTAGAGATTGAGATCTCTGACACTGGGTGTGGTATTCCACAAGAGCATCTGAGCAAGCTCTTTGATCCTTTTTTCAGCACGAAGAGCACTGGGGAAGGCACAGGCTTGGGCTTGTCTGTAACTCTCGGAACTGTCCAAAAGCACAACGGCACTATCGATGTGAAAAGTGTGGTTGGAGAGGGAAGCACATTCATCATAAAACTACCAGCAGAAGAAGACAAATGAATATGGAAGAAAACGGCCGCATTTTAGTCGTCGAAGACGAACACGACATGCTACTTGGCTTACGAAAGATTTTGTCGAACCAGGGACACAATGTCGACATAGCCGGAACCGGTTCTGCCGGCTTAAAAAAAATCGAAGAATCCGTTTTTGACATAGTCATTACTGATCTAAAGATGCCGGATGTGGACGGCATTGAAGTCTTGCGCAAAGTCAAAGAGATAAACTCCGACACAATGGTTATTGTGATTACCGGATACGGCACGGTAGAAAGCGCTGTGGAAGCAATGAGACTAGGGGCCTACGATTATATCACCAAACCATTTGATGCCGAACATATAAAAATGGTCGTCCGGAAGGCTTTGAAGCAGATATCGCTGACAAATGAGAATAGATATCTCAAGCAACAGATTAAAGAAGCGAAGGATTTTCAGAACATAATAGGCAGCAGTCGCAAGATGCAGGACGTATTTAAGATCGCTGATAAGGTCGCGCATACGGATGCAACGGTCTTGATCCTTGGAGAAAGCGGGACAGGAAAGGAGCTCATCGCTCGCTATATCCACTATAATAGCCAAAGAAGAAACAGCGTATTCGTCCCGGTGAATTGTGGCGCGTTGACGGAGGCGCTTCTGGAGAGCGAATTATTCGGCCATGAAAAGGGCTCGTTTACAGGGGCAATGTCTGCCAAGCGAGGACTTATAGAGATTGCATCTGGGGGCACCTTCTTTTTTGATGAGATCGGAGACGTGACTCCAGTGGTACAGGGAAAACTGTTGAGAGTATTACAGGAGCGTGAGTTTATGCGGGTAGGCGGGACCGATACTATTACCGCGGATATACGACTCATTGCTGCAACGAACAAAAACTTGGAAAAATGTCTCAGAGAAGGAACATTCAGGGAGGATTTATATTATCGGCTAAATGTTGTCTCGATTCGACTTCCAACTCTAAGAGAACGTAAAGATGATATTTCACCATTGGCACAGTTTTTCTTGAGAAGATTCAGTAAGAAGATGGGAAAGAAAGTCTCTGAAATTCCTGAAGATGTTCTGGAAGTCCTCATTGGTTACGACTGGCCCGGGAATGTTCGCGAACTGGAAAACGTTATAGAAAGAGCAGTGGTTCTGGCACCAGAAGACACGATGATCGGACTTTCTCATTTACCCGACAAGCTTCTGGAGGCACATATTGACGGAGGAACACTTTTGCGGGATCTTTCTTACAGAGAGGCAAAACAACAAGCAGTTGATTCATTCAACAAAGAGTTTCTGGAGAGACTTCTGCAAATGAGCCAGGGCAACATTAGCCAGGCCGCAAAGCAAGCAAAAATGGATGCCGCAAATTTCCGAAGACTTATGAGAAAATACAATATCCAGGCGGAAGAGCGCAAGTAGAAATGACCCTGTCAAAAATGACCTACCTTCAACTGCTGCCATTATAGCTACTTACAGAAATTGCCTACATCTGCATAGGTCATTTATGACACACCTCGACAATCCTGCCCATCTGCGGATGCCCCTCACCCAGTGTCCTATTATCTTGTAGGCACAGCACTTAGAGCATATTCCCAGAGCTGCCTTTCGCGTTCGCGAACTTGGCATGGAAGTTGCTCACAATCTGCACAGGTGTAAGAGCGTTGGTTTTGAACTCTAAATAAGGAGCAAGCAACAGTGGTAAATATAGCCCAAAACAGGATTCTGATTGTTGAAGATGAGACAGATATGCGGAACGGCCTGCAGAAGATACTATCCCGAAAAGGGTATAGCGTTGATACAGCAGAGGATGGATTAAGAGCGGTGGAAAAGATGAAACAGACCGCTTTCCAACTGGTTATTGCCGACCTCAAAATGCCTCGGATGGATGGGATTGGTGTGCTTCAGAGAGCAAAGGATATAGATAGTACAGTGGCCGTCATCATCATCACCGGTTATGGAACAGTGAAGACCGCTGTTGAGTCCATGAGATTGGGTGCCTTTGATTATATTGCCAAACCATTCAAGCCGGATGATATAAGCCTTGTCGTCGAACGAGCGCTAAAGTCGAGAGAAGCAAATCAAGAGGCTTCACTGCCAGAGATTGCACCAAAAGCATCCGACAAGATAACAAAGGCAGGTAGGACAGCAGATCAGGTAAAAGAGAGGAGAGTATTGCTCGAGCATTGTGAGATGACGACTGCCCAAGCTGCAGAAGAGCGAATCGTCACCCCAGAGAACATCGCTCATTTCGCAGAGATGTATCCCGATGAAGAACTTCACTTATGGCAGTGGATTCCCTTTGATACATCCAACGCCGATTTAGAAATGTATATGAAAAGGGGTGGCTATCACGCATTGGAGAAAGCGTTGACGATGAAGCCTGAGGCAGTTATCGCAGAAATGAAGGAGTCCGGTTTGATAGGTCGAGGGGGCGCGGGCTTTCCTACTGGGTTGAAGTGGGAGGCTGCCTTTAATCAAGCCGACACTGAGAGATACTTCCTCTGCAATGCGGAGGAAGGTGAACCGGGAACATTCAAGGATAAAATGCTTTTGGACCAGAATCCCCACAAAGTGATCGAGGGCATGATAATCGGAGCATACGCGATAGGTTCCTCAGAAGGGTACATGTACATAAAAGACAAATATGGCGATAGTGCAGACGTGGTTGACAAGGCGGTTAGAGACGCACAGGCCAGAGGATTACTGGGGAAGGATATCCTTGGATCCTCCTTCTCTTTCACGTTGAGAGTTCTGAGGATGCCAAGCGCCTACGTCTGCGGCGAGGAAACAGCGCTTTGCAGGTCTATCGAAGGGAGACGCGCCGTACCCAAAACGAAACCTCCGTTTCCAACGGTCCGTGGGCTCTTCGAAAAACCGACGGTGATAAATAATGTCGAGACCCTTGCAAATGTTCCTCACATCATTTCAAACGGCGCGAAATGGTTCAGAAGTACTGGGGTGGACGGGTCTTTTGGCACGAAATTGTTCTCCATCACTGGAAACGTAAAGAACTCAGGTGTTTTTGAGGTTGAACTTGGGAAATATTCATTAGGTGACCTAATCTATGGTTTGGCCAAAGGAATTGAGAACGATAGAAAGCTGAAAGCAGTGCTTCCGGGTGGTCCATCAACGCGCTTCATCTCCAGTGACAATCTCGATGTTGCTATGGACTATAAGTCACTGGAGAAAGCTGGAAGTAGTCTCGGATCGGGGGCCATAATCGTCCTTGATGAGACAGTGAGTATACCAGAACTTGTCAAGTACTTCTTTGAGTTTTACCAAAAGGAGTCCTGTGGTGACTGCGTTCCTTGCCGAGTAGGCACAAAGAGAATTGCAGACATTCTCCACGTGATAACAGAACCGGTGCGACCGAGAGAGTTCAAAGACTGGCGCAGACTCGGTAGTCCGCCAGAGACATCCTGTATTGAGGCGCTGAAGCGCACCGGCACAGTGATGAAAACCGCAGCAAAATGCGGTTTAGGACAAGCAGCTCCTGAACCGCTACTGAGCTCAATAGAACTGTTTGGGCACGAGTATCATGCGCTGATCGCACAGCGTCAGGAAGAGTACGAGTGTCTTGTTGAGAAGTCGTCGGCTTCATCGGACCGGAGTGCAGCTTCCGATCCGGTCCGTTCTATCATGCGGAGAATCGTACCCTACTGAAGCGTGTTCTGGAGCAAGGTTCCGGGCAAGTGGACAACGGCGATCGACAGACTTGATCAAGTTAAGGCTACATTTATGACGAAATCCCAGAAAGACGCATAATAGACTCTCGAGCCACATCTTCTAATGCTCTGTGATTTCAATAGCCGGATGGATTCAACTGTACTAAAACGTGCATGATCGGTGAGGATATGCGATGGAGTCCAAAGCGGAATCAGAAGTAGTTTCGGATAAAATGATTTGTGAAGCGGTTGTTCAGATAAAGAGCGTGGACGGTCTCAACATGCGCGCCGCAACGCGGTTCACCGAAACGGCTGTGGCCTTCAGCAGCCGTATAATCGTACGCAGCGGCGAAAAAGTTGCTGACGGCAAAAGTATTATGCAAATGTCCATGCTCACGGCGCCTTTTGGCAGTAAGCTGAGAATCACAGCCGAAGGGCCAGATGCTCAGGAAGCAATTACTGCCTTGTGGGAACTTTTTGAGGGAAAAGCGTTCGGCGAATCTGCTCGCCACCGTTGAGAATAATGTCAGCGCCTGAAAGGAATTCAAAAAAAACAAACTGAGGCCATAGGCTGTAGTGGATAGGACTTAATCTGACAGTCCCAGCATTGTTGTCTGTAGGTTGCTGTTCAGCGTTTTCTCTTTGACCAACGGCACTGAATCCAGAAACGTTTGTATGGGTGTTTTCCCAAGACAATACGTGCCGCTGTAGACCCGTTCTTCGTTATAGTACGTTAGCCAAGTATCCAGATCGGCCTGTAACTCGTCAAGCGTATTGTAGATCTTCTTGCGAAAAGCCACCCGATAGAACTCATCCAGCACGGTCTTGTGAAACCGCTCGCAGAGGCCATTACTCTGTGGACTTTTCGCCTTAGTCTGACTGTGATCAATATCCTCCAGCGTCAGGTAGAGCTGGTATTCATGATGTTCCCGATTGCCGCAAAGTTCTGTGCCGCGGTCGGTCAGAATACGCAGCAAAGGCACCTGCTGCCTTTCGAAGAATGGAATCGCCCGGTCATTAGGCAAATCGGCAGCCACCCAGGTATTCTTTCGATCATAGAGTTTGGCGAATGCCACCTTACAATAGGTGTCAATAAACGTCTGCTGATAGATTCGGCCCACCCCTTTGAGGGTTCCGACGTACAACGTATCCTGAGCCCCCAGATACCCGGGATGCTCGGTCTCGATCTCGCCGCGGGCTTCTTTCTCTTGCTTGGCACGCACTCCAACGCTGCCAGTTGTTCTTCGCTTAACACCAGGCCGTCCTGGGCCGCCTTGGCCTCCAAGGCCTTGAGGCGTTTCTTGAACGTCTCAAGATCATGGCGCAACCATACGCTGCGAACGCCACCCGGTGAGATAAAGATGCC
>Ga0209427_10008856_pt1 | contig 11270 bp, 11 predicted proteins | sample DeeMarSWOR136_30_FD_187465 | JGI IMG/M metagenome (GOLD analysis project Ga0209427, IMG submission 187465) | Marine sediment microbial communities from White Oak River estuary, North Carolina - WOR-1-36_30 (SPAdes) (version 2) | ecosystem: Environmental > Aquatic > Marine > Intertidal zone >... | reverse complement strand
CACCCACTTTAAAGAATGTTACGATAACCTTGTGGAAGGCTATAAAGAAGAATACGGAAAGGAATCAAGTGAAATTATTGAGAGAATTAGTGTAATTGAGTCAAGGGGTAGATACATTGAGAAAGAAGAGCGGAAAAAATAATCTTAAAGTAAATAAATCAATTACTCGTTTAGATTTAATACAACTATTTGAAATATTAAATATATAATATTTAGAGCAAAAATCCGTTATATCGCTTGTAAATGGAGAATAGATTTAAATATAACTTTATTTTATATATTTATATCGAGGAATCACTAATAAGAAAAAAGGGATTAATCAGATATTGCAGTTTTGCCGCCTTAGAGTACTTTATGAAAAGCCTTAGTTGACTTTAGGTTCAAGTAATATTTTTAGATGTATATTGAATGTCCGACCAAGAAAAAAAAGACAAATTCATTAAAAAAATGGAAGAGAAAAAAGATACTAAGAGAACTATGAGGAACATCACTATTAATCTTCCAGATTTGTACGACAAGAATCTTTTAAAACTTCAAAAACTTGGTATGATTCCGAGTAGGTCTGAAGGAGTTCGACTCGCGATTAGAAATTTCCTCCAACAAGAATATAAAAATTTGAAATTATTAGGATATTTTGAAGAATAAACCTACGAATTCTTTTTTTAATTGTAATATTACTAATTGCATAACACTTTATAGGCATCAAAATAATACATATTTAGTTTAAATACAAATCAATTGATCTCTGTGACTAAAGTAATTGGGATCGATCCTGGGACGAAAAGCTGGGATTTTTTTGGGATCGACGATAATTCTGTATTTTTAGATACCTCGGTTCTCACAAAGAGCTTGATGAAAGAACCAGATAAATTCTTTGAGATTCTAGATGGTGTTGGAACCTTTGATTTAATGGTTGCGCCCAGTGGATTCGGCCTTCCTCTTAAAAACATTAGAGATTTGACAGAAGACGACATGTTTCAGATTGTATTAAAATACGAGGGTGAAGCACAGAAGAAGATCGTTGGTTTAGGGGAAATTTTAAGGAGAATTAAAGAAGAAAATTATCCTGGTGTAATCGTTCCGGGAGTGAAACATTTAACTACGGTCCCTGTGTATAAAAAAGTTAATAAAATTGATTTAGGAACAGCTGATAAAGTCTGTACCGCAATAGTGGGTATTCGCGACCAAATTGAAAGGTATAATACAACTCCAGAAAACACAAATTTCATTATGATTGAGATTGGATATGGTTTTACGGCAGTTTTGGCAATCGAGAAGGGACAAATTATAGATGGTATTGGAGGCTCTAACATTATGGGACTCCATGCTTGTGGAGGGCTTGACGGTGAACTCGCATATTTAATAGGTAGAGTCAAAAAGAAACATTTTTATGAAGGGGGAGTCGCTTCAATTGCTGGTTACAATAATTTAAGTTTAACAGAAGTTATTCGCTTAGCAAAAAAAGACCAGCAATCTAGGTTAGCCATCAATGCATTTATAGATAGCGTAAAAAAGGCGATTTTCGCAATTTCTTCTGCTTTTTCTGATAAAGATCAAATAAGAAATATACTCCTTGCCGGGAGAGGTATTGATTTAGAAATCATCAAAGAGTTGCTTCAAGACAGTTTGAGCGAAATTGCAGAAGTAAAAGAAATGAAAAATTATAGTCAAATAGCAAAAAGGTCTGCTCAAGGAGCTGCATTTATTGCGAATGGTCTACTTGGCGGGCAATTCGAACCAATCATTGAAAACATGAAAATAAAACAATCAAGTGGTTCTGTATTAGACCACATTTACATTCCCTATGATAGAAAGGCGTGAAACACAATGGAAACGCAAAAGAAAATTAAAATAGTGTGGGGATTTACTGGTTCAGGTTATTTAATTAAAGAATCTATCGACCTCATGAAAGAGTTGCAAGAAGCCAAGCCGGTTGAATTTACTGTAATTTTATCAACTGAAGGCGCAGCAGTTGTTAAATGGTATAGGCAATGGATTTATTTAGCTGAAACCATAAAAAAAGTTCATATTGAGAAGACTCCAAATAATCCCTTTCTTGCAGGGCCTTTACAAATAGGGAAATATAAAATGCTAATCATATGTCCTGTAAGCGCAAATTCCGCAGCAAAAATAGCCTATGGAATTGCAGACACTCTAATTACTAATTGCGTTGCGCAAACGATTAAAGGTGGAGTTCCTGTATATTTAAATCCTTCGGACCAAGATAATAAACCAATTGAGACTACTAAACCAAATGGAGAAAAACTGACTTTAAAGATTAGAGATATTGAAATAGAGAATGTCGAAAAATTAAAAAAAATGGAAGGTATTATTGTTTTTAGCGAATTGGAAGAAATTAAGGAAATAATTTTATCAGCAATAGAAAGTGATTGAACATAAATATATTAATGATTACTGGGATTCAGAGTTATTCAACAGCGCAGAAAATTGCGGACAATACAAAAAATCACAAATTAACATTAATCAAAGCCCCAATTTCGGTTTCTGCGTTTTTAAGCGAATCTATAACTAAAGAGATTCTTTCTAATCAAAAAATAAAGGATTTTGAATTCATTCTTCTTCCGGGATTTATTCAATGGGATACAACCAATTTAGAAAAGAAATTTTCAATTCCAATTCGAAAAGGTCCAAGGTTTTTATCAGATTTACCAGCTATATTAAAACAATTAGAAGCGTTAGAGCTTTCTAATAAAATACCTGCCTGCGATTTGTTGAAGCAATCTGGTGAAGAAAAATTTGAAGAAATGTTGAAAGCGCGAATTCACATAGCTCAGACATTGACAACAACGCACACTTTTATTGTAAGCGAAAGATTTCCCGATAAAATTATAGGAAGAGGCTTGCCACCTCTAATTATAGCTGAAATAATTAACGCAACTGAAAAAAATTTCCAGCAATTAGATAAAAAAATAACTCATTACATTGAGTCTGGAGCAGATATCGTAGACCTTGGATGCGTATCGAATAAACCCAATCCAACTCGCTTAAAAGAGATTATTGAGTATTTAAGGAACAAATATTCTATTTTACTGAGCGCTGATACACTAAATTCTGACGAAATTGATTCGGCAATTGATGCTGGCATAGATTTAATTTTGAGTTTAGATTTTGGAAACTATAAAAATCATTTGAACGCACCAAAAAACATTCCTTTCGTTCTTCTTCCAACTGATACTACGAAAGCAATAATGCCAAAAACTCCGGAAGATAGGGTTTTAAAGTTGTTTGAATTAGCTACTATTCTAAAAAACGAGGGATTCACGAAATTAATTCTTGATCCACTTCTAGAAACGCCAATTAGCCCTGGATTTTTAAATTCAATTAACGCCTATTCCCTATATAATAAAAAAATAAAGGAAGAGAGTAATAAACATTTGGAATTTCCCTTATTTTTTGGAGTCTCGAATGTGGTCGAATTAATCGATATCGATTCGATTGGAATCAACGGTCTGTTAGCATGTATTGCCGCAGAATTGGACATAGGAGTTGTTTTTACGGTTGAACACAGCGCAAAACTCTTTAATGGCGTTAAAGAAATTAAAGAAGGGATAAAACTCGCATATTTATCGAAATATAAAAATCTACCCCCAATAAATCAAGGAATTCAAGTGTTGAGCGCTAAGGGAAAAAGAAAAATAGACTTACCCAAAATAAATCAATCTAATGCCGTTTTTGTGGGAGGATCAGACGAGAACTACTTATCAGATCCCGCAGGCTATTTTAAGATTTATTCGAATCTTTACAGTGAAGAAATTTATGTTTTGCATTTTTCAAACGACGATAAGTTAGAAAATACCATAATTGGGAAAAATGCGGAAGCTATTAGCAAAAAAATCATTAAGATGGACATTACAAGAGATCCCTTTCATCTTAATTATTTAGGAAGGGAACTGAAAAAAGCTGAGCTTTGCACAAAGTCTGGGAAATATTACATTCAAGACGAGTAAAAGAATAATTTCACTGTAATTACTTATTTTTAGGCTCGAAACCTGCATCTAAAATGATTTTGATTGCTAATTTAACGGTATTTCCTACTACTTTAGAGCAATGGTCCATCATTCCTGAGCTAAACGCTTCCTTTATATCTTCTGGATCCCATAGGTTGTAGGTCCTTCCCATTAAAGACATTTGAACATCGTGGCAACGACAAGTTCCATATAATTTAATATATTGATCGTGGAGTTTTTTAACAAGCTCGTACGATTTAAATGGTATTAAAATGTCTTCAAAATCTTTTCGCTCTCTACCAAACAAATAGCTTATTGTCATAGAAGACCCAACAAGGGCTCCACAAGATCCATTTCCAGTCAATCCCAATCCGTCTGCTAAGCCACTCCCAGCTTTGAAAACATCTTCGCTCCAAATACCTAGAGCTTCGAAGATAGCCGCAATTGAAGTTTGAGCACAGCCCGTACATTCGCTTTCGTACTTCACTCCAAGCTTATACGCATTATCTATAATTTCTTCTTCTGATTTTACCATTTTTCAACCTTTTTAATAATATTTTATAATATTATATACTGTATCTCGTTGAGCGGGGCGCTTTCCCGCAGATCTAATTATGTTTATAATTTCTTCCGGCTCTAAACATTGACCATAATTTGCTCCAGCGCTTCTAGAAATATTCTCTTCCATAATTGTTCCAGAAAAATCGTTAACTCCATAATTTAGCGATACTTGAGCAAATTCAGGGCCGAGTTTAACCCAGGAACATTGAACATTGTCGATGTAGTTGTTAAAAAAAATTCTCGCAACGCAGAAAAGTCTTAAATGATCTACGCCATAAGTGGGTTTTAATGGAAATTCCTTAATTTTTGAGAGAGCGGGATTTTCTTTTACATAAGGTAATGGTACGAATTCGGTAATTCCATTCGTTTTCTTTTGAAGGCTCCTAATGACATCGAGGTGTTCCATTCTGTCTTTGAGGTTTTCGATATGACCATACATTATGGTCGATGTTGTGGGGATATCTAATTTGTGAGCTGTAGATATAATTTCTACCCATCTATCCGTAGATATTTTATTAGGACAAATGATTTTCCTTATTTTATCGACTAAGATCTCTGCTGCTGTTCCCGGAATCGAGTCTAAACCAGCATTCTTTAACTCTTTAAGTGTTTCTTCAAGATTTAATCCGCTAAGTTTTGTCATATATTCAATTTCTTGAGGTGAAAACGCGTGGGTGTGAATTCTTGTATCTACTCCTTTAACTATCCTCAAAATGTTTAAATAATAGTCAAAATTTAATGAGGGATTTAAACCTCCTTGAATACACACTTCCGAGCAATATTTTTCCTTTGCTTCAATAACCTTCATTTTTATATCTTCCAATGATAATAAAAATCCGTCTTTTGAATTTTCTGGTACGCTAAAAGAACAAAATTTACATCCTCCAGTGCAAATATTTGTAAAATTTATGTTTCGGTTAATTACAAATGAGACTACATTTTCTTTTTTCTCGAAGCACAAATGATTTGCTACTTTTTGAAGGGCGAGAAAATCCTCTCCAGTAGAATTTAGTAAAGTTAATCCTTCCTTTTTTGAAATATCTTGATAATTTAACGCTTTTTGTAAGATGACATCAATTTTTGGATTAACTGCTCGGCTAATATTAAGCATAGCATAAAGAAGTGGTTTTAATAATTAATTGTCTCGATTACTTTATTAATGTGTGGGGAAACGAATTCTTTGTCGCTTATAAATTTATCATATATTGGCAATCTTTCTTTTAACTCCATACCACTTTCTTTACAAATTTTCTTCAGATGTTCAACTTCTGGCCATGGTTTATTTGGATTTATCTCATCTCGCGAAAATGGAGAGATTCCTCCAAAATCGTCTACACCAATTCGTATGAACTCTTTTTCGTACCCCGCAATTAAATTCGGGGGGACTTGTATTTTTATGGTATTTTTAGAAATAACTTTTGCCAAACCCGCAGTTTTGATGACTTCTTCCATTGTTATTGGATTTTTTGGGTGATAATGAATGTTGGGTTTTTGCACAAAATTTTGAATGATAATTTCTTGGATATGTCCGTATTTTTCGTTTAACTCTTTAATTAGAAATAAATCTTTAATTCTATCTATCATTGTTTCACCAATTCCCAGTAATAAACCGGTTGTAAAGGGAATTTTTAACTTACCCGCGTTCCTTATGAAATTAATTCTATTTTGTGGCGTTTTACTGGGGCTTTCTTGGTGAACACCACCTTTAATAGTAAGAGATGCATTGGAACTCTCAAGCATGAGTCCCATACTTGCATTTACTATTTTAAGCTTTTTTAATTCTTCGAATGAAAGGTCTCCAACATTTGTGTGGGGTAAAAGATTCTCATCTAATAAACTTTTACACACGAAGATCAAGTAATCAAAAAAACTATTACAACCAATATCCTTTAGTTGGTCTTTAACTACTTTAAATTCATCTGGTCTCTCACCCGACATTACTAAAGCTTCTTTACATTCGAATTGACGCGCTTTTAGAACCAACTTATTAATTTTTTTTAACTCCAATAGTGCAATTAACTCGCTTTTAGATTTCATTCTGTGATTAAAATAGCAATAAGTGCAATTATTTACGCAGTAATTTGATAAAGGAATAGTAAAGTTCTTAGAGAAAGTAATAATATTACTATATTCTTCAGGAATTTGATTTTTAATTTCTTTTATTCGTTTTCTTATCTCGCTTAAAGAGAGATTCGCTAATTCTTTTGCCGATTCTATATAAATTCGCCTCTAAGCTTTTGTATAACGAAGAATTATGTAGCTTTCTCTTTTTTCAATGCCATCGAGCTTGAATTTAAAACCTTTCGCCATTTTTTCTACTCCTTTCCCTTCGACTAAAGTGACGGCTTTTTCACCTCCCACAATAATGGGTGAGATAAAAATTCTCATCTCGTCAACAAAACTACAAGATAACATGCTCCAATTGAGCGTGCCTCCGCCTTCTAGCAATATCTTCTTTATACCCATTTGATGCAATATTTCCATTAATTTCTTCAGATTGACTTGTTTTTCAAATCCCGTGTTAATAAAAGTAATATGCGGCGATTTCACCTCGCTTATTTTGGATGTAGGGGCATTATTGGTTATTGCTATTATTGTAGGATATTTCTCTGGTTCAAATGTAATTACATTAGATTTTAAAGGAATAGAAAAGTTGCTATCAACAACTATGCGTGTTAATCGTTGAGGAGGATAAAATTTTATGTGTAATTTTGGATTGTCTTTCAAGACAGTATTCTTACCTACCATAATTGCGTCGCATTCTATTCTTAGTTTGTGAACTTCTTTCCAATCTTGCTCATCAGAGATGTCAGTATCTCCAGTATAAGTGGAAATCTTACCATCAATTGTCATCGCGCAACTTAACAGAATATAAGGTCGATTTTTCTTTATAATATTATTCTCTTTCAAATGCAACATGCCCTTTTACATAAACTTTCTTTATATTAACACTACTTGTTCTATGGACAATTATATCTAAAATATTCTTATCATTTATTCCAAAATAATTCGAATCGTTTAAATTTAATGCAAAAAAATCGGCAAATTTTCCCTCTGAAATGGAACCCCTTTCCTTTTCTAGCCGCAAATTTTTTGCAGCGTTAATAGTTGCCATTTTCAGCAAGTCCTTTGACATTATAGAGAAATTTGGCGCTTCAATTTTCGACATTTTATAGATGTATCTCATTTCTTCAAAAAAGTCAGGTTTAACGGCCATTAAATTATCAGTACCTAGGGAAATTTCTAACCCCAACTCCAACATTTCTTTTAAGGGAGGGAACCCCACCCCAAAGTACCCATTACTTTGGGGACAAATAACAATTTTTTTGTTTTGATTTTTAATCATTATCAAATCTTCTTTAGTAAAGTGCGTCCCATGAACGAAAACATCAACGATGTCTTCAGATAATAAAAAATCAAGAGCATATTTTTCTCTCTTTGTTTCCGATATATGGGCTGCAATAATTTTATTGTTAATAGATCCATTTTTTAAGAGTTTTTTTACTGCAGTACTATTAATCTTTGAGCAAGAAGGGAAACCTAAACCATCAGCGAGCTTAAAAACTTCTGACTCGTTATCGGTCGAAGTTGGTCTTCCTAAAATTTTCATTCCGATTGGAGAATGCTCTGATGCTCTTCTTAGTAACTCAACGCCATTTATCCCATTTTCTCTGAAATCGATAAAAAATGTAATTCCGTTAGAAAGCATCTCATCTATCGCGCATTGAATCCCTCGAATAACGAGATTATCTGCGCTTTCTTTTAAAATTCTATGTTTTATACTTTCTGAACCGCTCACGACATCTTTTATTGGTTTATTTAAACCTAATTCTTTACCGAAGTTGTCAGCTATATGCGTATGGCTATTTATAAAACAAGGAATGAGAATAGATTTATCCTTCCCTAATAGATTTTGTTCGCCGAGTTCTTTAGATTCAATTATTTCTTCAATTAATCCCTTCTCGGATATTTCCATCAAAACATTTTTCTTGAAATCCAAATCTTCGCCAATTAACGCGTAATCTGAAAAAATCTTTTTACTAGCCATTATTTAATGTTATATATTATTCTCAATTATAAATAATTAGGAATAAAAATAAAAAATTAAGTGGTAATTATCTCTAACGACTTTAGAAAGGATCTTCAAGACTCTTATTCGCCCTTAGATATTGCGATCGATAAAGTTGGTATAGTTGGTCTAACGAAAAAAATAGATATTCTTAGAGATAATTATAAATATTCCTTCTATCCAAAAATTTCAGCGTTAATTTCGTTGCCCGGTGAACAAAGAGGAATCCATATGAGTAGGACTTCAGAAACTATTGAAGAAATTATAAACGATGTAATTTTCAAACCAACACCGAGTATAGAAGTGATTGCCGATAGAATAATAAAAAAGCTCTTAGATAGACACCACTATACCTTGAAAGTTCATGTGGAGTTAGAAGGAGATGTAATCGTCCAAGTCAGAGAATCCGAGAAAAACAACATTCAAAAAGCCTATTCAATAAAAACTATTGGGGAAGCTAAAAAACAATCCAATGGTGAAGTTAATTTTAGATATTTTATAGGGGCGAGCGCGTTGGGTATGACTGTGTGTCCTTGTGCTAAGGAAATGAGTATCGAGTACGCTGAAGATATCATAAAAGCAAGGAAAGACATTAATATTAATAGAGAAGATTTAGGAAAACTACTCAACATATTGCCATTCTCTTCTCATAATCAAAGAGCGAAAGGCACAATAACAGTCGAGATTGATGATGCCGCATCAAACACTATCGATGTTATGGATTTAGTTAGCATTATTGAACAATCTATGAGTGGAAAGGTAAGTTCCGTCTTAAAAAGACCAGAAGAAGCAGAATTAGTCCGTTCTGCTCATCTCAATCCTCTTTTTGCCGAAGATGCTGTGCGAGAAATGGCAAAGAATTTCATTAAAAAACAATTTCCAAATCTTAAGGACGAGTTTCGAGTGAAATTTGAAATAACTAGCTACGAAAGCATTCATTCCTACGATGTATTTGCAGAATTGAATACAACTGTGGGAGAATTAAAAGAAGCTATTGAAGATATATAGGTAATGAGTTTTTAATGTCAAAATCTGTTGCTATTGAAGGGGACTTCGTTGAAATCAAAGAAAATGGCTTAATTTTTGATGTAAAAGGTTTGTCACACCCTTCAAACAAGGTCATCTGCTTTTTGAGATATTATCCACATTCTGATGGAGATAGATTTCGAGATAACATACAGTATAAAAAAATTTACGATTTAAAGGAAAGATTTGATTTTTTAAAAGAGAATTTCCCTAAATATATTTTTCATTCTCCCGAGCTCGATATGCAACTTCAAGGAGTGAATATTGAAGATATAAAGACTATCTTTAAGCCAAATTCTTTCTATAAGTCTATATCCACCATTACTAAATTAACAAAAAATCAGCAAGATGCTTTAGATTTGTGTAATCTTATCGTTGATAATACGCAAGTAACAGAAAACAATATTGGAATTTCCGGTTCGATCATGGTAGAATTAGATACCGACGATTCTGATATCGATATAATCGTGTATGGAACTAGAACGAGTAATATGATTCAAGATGAACTGGAAAAATTATACGAAAATAAGAGCAATTCTTTCAGAAAATACAACCAAAACGAATATAATGAGCATTATGAGTGGAGAGCGGGAAAATCCAACATTTCATTTGAAGATTTTATGAAATCAGAGAAGCGAAAATTGCATAATGCAAAATTCCGAGGAATAGATGTATTTATCAGGTACATTAAAAATCCTCAAGATTGGCCGGACGATTTCGCTGATTTTCGGTATAAAAATTATGGAAGGGTCAAACTTGAAGCAGATATAACAGATTCCACCGACTCTATTTTTACTCCTTGTACATACAAAATTAACTGTCTAAATCTGTTAGAGTCTAGTTCATCAATTCAAATAGAACAAATTACTGAAATTTGTTCGTATCGCGGTCGTTTTTGCGAGCAAGCAGTGGAAGGTGAAAGGGTATTTGTCGAAGGGAAATTGGAAAAAGTAATATATAAAAACGAAAAAGAGTACTTCCGGCTCCAACTCGGCGAGAACGACCAAGATAAAATGATAGTTATCTAGGTTTTTTCTTATAATTATAACTTTTATATTGATTACAAGTCATACCTATTTATTAATATAAAATTTAAGTGGTAAAAAAAATGACCGTGGAAGAACCTGATGTTTATAGAAAATTGCAGCAGGAACTTGACAAACTCCCAATTGGATTCCCTGCGGTGAAATCGGGTATAGAACTTAAGATTTTAAAACATTTATTTACCCCCGAAGAAGCAGAATTGGCGACGAGGTTAGAATTTAATTGGTTTGAAGAAATGGAAACAGTTGAAGAAATTTATGAAAGGGTACAAGATTTAGGGCTTTCAATGGACAAATTAGAAACGAAATTGGACGATATGGTAAAAAAAGGAGCGATAATGTATTTGAAAAGAGATGGAAAAAAAACTTATGGGCAAGCTATGCTTATGATTGGGATGTTCGAATTTCAAGTAAACAAAATAACAGAGGAATTTCACAAAGATATGTTCAAATACCTAATTCAGGGATTTAGCATGGAGGCCTTTAGTACGAAAATAAACCAACTCCGAACTGTTCCCGTAGAACAAAGCCTTACTCCAGAGCATCATGTAGCGAGGTATAACGATGTAATCAAAATTTTAGAAGATTCGAACGGCCCTTTTG
>Ga0209427_10008855_pt1 | contig 11273 bp, 8 predicted proteins | sample DeeMarSWOR136_30_FD_187465 | JGI IMG/M metagenome (GOLD analysis project Ga0209427, IMG submission 187465) | Marine sediment microbial communities from White Oak River estuary, North Carolina - WOR-1-36_30 (SPAdes) (version 2) | ecosystem: Environmental > Aquatic > Marine > Intertidal zone >... | reverse complement strand
CAGTTAGAATTGAAATATCTTCTATAGCGTCAATAGGGACATTGAGCTGATAGGCCAATTGCTTCAAATCTTCGATTCCACTTAGCTGAAATTCCCACATCTTCTTATCTCTTTTTCTTATCAAGTTGTAGTTTTGTTTTCAGGAACCTGGCTGTGTAACTTTTTCTGTTTTTGACAATTTCTTCAGGGCCGCCTGCGACAACGACCTTACCGCCGGCATCGCCGCCCTCGGGACCGAGGTCTATTATATAGTCAGCCATCTTGATAACATCAAGATTATGCTCGATTACCACAACGGTATTACCCATATCACACAGCCGCTGCAGGACATTTAAGAGGTTATGAATATCGGCAAAGTGCAGCCCCGTAGTTGGCTCATCGAGCAGATACAAAGTGTGCCCCGTTGCCGCCTTGCCCAGCTCGGCGGAAAGCTTTACCCGCTGCGCCTCACCGCCCGAAAGCGTCGTCGAGGCCTGGCCTAACTGCATATAACCCAGGCCAACATCATTGAGCGTCCGAAGTATTCTGACAATCGTCGGAAAATTAGCAAAAAAATTAAGCGCATCTGCAATCCTCATATCGAGCACATCAGCAATATTTTTGCCCTTGTAGGTAACCTGAAGCGTCTCAGGATTGTATCTTTTGCCGTGGCACTCCTGACAGGTTACATAAACATCGGGCAAAAAGTGCATCTCAATCTTCTTTGTGCCCTGTCCGCGGCAAGATTCACAGCGTCCGCCTTTAACGTTGAAACTAAATCGCCCGGGCTTAAATCCTCGAATCTTCGACTCCCGCGTCATCGAAAACAGCTTTCTTATCACGTCAAAGACTCCGGTATATGTCGCCGGATTGCTCCGCGGCGTCTTTCCGATGGGCGACTGGTTTATCTCGATAACCTTATCAATCTGCGAAGTGCCAAGAATGGTTCTGTGCCTGCCCGGCTTTTCGCGAGACTCATAAAGCCGGCGCCTCATCGCCCTCAACAAAATCTGGCTCACCAGAGTGCTCTTGCCCGAACCCGAAACACCCGTCACGCAGCAAAATACGCCGAGTGGAAATTTCACATCGATATTTTTAAGATTATTCTCGGCGGCACTCTTGACCTCGATACATCTTTTCAGATTGTATTTACGCCTTCGGACCGGCAGAGCTATCCTCTTTTTGCCGCTCAGATACTCACCGGTCAGCGACGCCTTGCAGCCAGTTATCATCTCCAGGCTGCCCTGAACAACGACTTCCCCGCCCTGCGCACCGGCGGCAGGCCCGATATCAATAATATGGTCGGCACTTCTGATAATATCCTCATCGTGCTCAACCACTATAACAGTATTTCCCAGCCGGCTAAGCCGTCGCAGTATAGTAAGCAACCGTCCGTTGTCGCGCTTGTGCAGACCTATCGTCGGCTCGTCAAGCACGTAACAGACCCCGACAAGACCGCTGCCGACCTGCGTGGCCAGGCGGATACGCTGGGCTTCACCACCACCAAGGGTGCTGCTCATCCGGTCCAGGGTCAAATACCCGACCCCCACATCAACCATAAATTTCAATCTTGCCTTTATCTCCTTTAATACTTGAGCGGCAATCAACGACTTTTCTTCGTCTAATTTCAATTTATTGAAAAATGCCAAAGCCTTTTCAACACTCAATGAGGTCAATTGATGTATATTTTCCCCGCCCACGGTCACTGCAATAGCTTCGGGCCGAAGCCGGGCGCCTTGGCAGCTTCGACAAGGCTGCTCTGAAAGAAAGCTGTGTAATCTGGTTTTGACATATTCACTGGTTGTTGTCTTCCACCGCCGGGCAAGGTTCGGGATAACCCCTTCAAACCAAAAACCATATTTCCGCTTGTCAGCGGGGGCCGTACCGTACATTAGAATCTTTTTTACCTCTACCGGTATAAGCTCAAACGGTATCGATTTACTGATGCCCATATTCCTGCAGAACCTCTTTACAAGACGGTTATAGAAAATATTCATTCTCTTGCCCCCCTTGCGCCAGGCATCAATAGCTCCGTTTTCCAGCGAGACGCTCTTGTCCGGGACAATCAGGTCAGGGTCAAATTCAAGAATCGTCCCCAGACCATCGCAGCTTTTGCAGGCACCATAGGGGCTGTTAAAGCTAAACAGCCGGGGCGATAACTCCTCAAGCGATGCCTGGGGATGCCTGGGACAGGCAAACTTTTCACTGTATATAACCTCTTCCCACAACTTTGCGTCTTTCGATTTACGTTCTTCGCCGCCCTTTTCCGTCTGCTGTATCAGCACTAAAAGTATTCCGTCAGCCAGTTTCAGCGCCGTCTCCACCGAATCAGCTAACCGAACGCGAACCGAATCCTTGATTATCAACCTATCGACTACCGCTGCAATATCGTGCTTTTTGTTCTTGTTCAAATACGGGACCCGTCCGTTGGCGGACATATCATAGATACCCCCATCGACCCGCACACGAACAAAGCCTTCGCGCTGTATGCCGGCAAAGATGTCTTTGTGCTCGCCTTTTTTGCCGCGAACCAACGGAGCACAAATAGCTATCTTCGTGCCCTCCGGCCGGGCAAGTATTGACTCTACTATCTGAGAAGAGTGCTGGCTTGTAATCTCTTTGCCGCACACCCAGCAGTGCGGCTGACCCACACGGGCAAAAAGCAATCTGAAATAATCATAAATTTCAGTGGTGGTAGCAACCGTTGAGCGCGGATTATGCGAGCCGCTACGCTGCTCAATTGCAATAGTAGGCGGCAGACCGGTGATGTCGGCCACCGCCGGCTTTTGCATCTGTTCAAGGAACTGACGGGCATAAGCACTGAGCGACTCGACATATTTTCTCCGCCCCTCAGCATAAATCGTATCGAAGGCAAGTGAGCTTTTGCCTGAACCGCTTATGCCGGTAACGACCACAAGTTTATCACGCGGAATGCTCAGGTTTATATTTTTGAGATTATGTTCCGACGCACCTGTAATCCTGATCGCTTTTTCCGTTCGCTCCGCCATATTTCTTCCTCGCCGGTATAGCTAATGCTTCCGCGAAACATCGACAATAACCCAAACTAATAATTGTAACAAAACACTACAAGAAGGTAAAATGCTTTTAATAACCGATTTTAAGAGGGCTGAACCATAGACAAAAAGCTCTATTTTTCGGACGTAATAAGGAGTAGGATTCTCTGGCCACTACAAAACGCATATTATAGGAGCAAACTTCATTAATAAGCCTTATACTAATTTAATACTAAAATATTTAAATTTAGTATTTGACAGGGATGCCCCCCAACATATATACTAAATTTTAACAAATTAGTATATAATTAGTATATTCATAACTCTTTGCTATTACAGAGGATAGCGCAATGAAAATACCCAAAACGCCACCCAACGAGAAAAAACTTTGGGAACAAGTTAAAAAAAAACCTGAACGCTTTGAACTCATTTTTGGAGCAAGTTCCAGCCCGCTATTTAAAGGGAAATACCTCCATTGGGACAAACTACCTTTTTACTCACCTCCGCAAGGTCTCTCCCACGAAGAGTGGTGGTTTGCCTTGAAGATACGCCGACGCAACTTGTTCAAGCAGCTACCGCTGCTTGACAAAAAGGGAGAGCCATTTAAATATCTTGAGGTCGATCCAATCCCAGAAAGGCTGCACAAGATCGATCAAGGTGCTGGAGGTTTCATTCAGATGCCTGATCAAATCACAAACCCTTACACCAAGGACCAATACTATGTGGGTTCTCTGATCCAAGAGGCGATTACGTCAAGTCAGCTCGAAGGGGCAGCTACCACCCGAAAAGTTGCCAAAGAGATGATTCGGACAGGCCGGCCTCCTCGCGACCGAAGCGAGCAAATGATACTCAATAATTTCAAGACCATGCAACAAATAGGAAAACTCAAAGCCAAGCCTTTATCTAAAGAGCTTGTGTTCGAGATTCACCGAATGATTACAGACAAAACATTGAAAGATTCATCTGAAACAGGCCGATTCCGCAGGGCCAATGAACGTATAGTCGTTGGTGATATGTACAACGAGGTATTCCACGACCCACCCCCAGCCGAACAACTTGAAGATAGGATAACTGCTATGTGCGACTTCGCGAACAGCAAAAGCCCTGCAGGATTTATTCACCCTGCAGTTCGCTCTATGATTCTGCACTTCTGGCTCGCCTACGACCACCCATTTGTAGATGGCAACGGTAGAACAGCCAGAGCTTTATTTTACTGGTCGATGCTCCGACATGGCTTTTGGCTCTTTGAGTTCATCTCCATCTCGCAGATTATTCTCAAGGCACCTATCAAATACGCGCGCGCTTTCTTATACACAGAGACGGATGACAACGACCTAACTTATTTTATTCTCTACCACCTCGAAGTAATTCGGCGCGCAATAGGCCATCTCCACGAGTACATCAGACGTCGAACTGAGAGGCTTCAAGCAATCGAACGCGAATTGCGAGGTGTTGCAACGCTGAATCATCGGCAACGTGACTTAATTAGTCACGCTCTGCGACATCCTCATCACAAATATACAATTAAGTCCCATCAAATAAGCAATGACGTTGTTTACCAGACAAGCCGACTTGACTTGCTCGATTTGGAAAATCGGAGGTTACTCAAAAGCGACAAAGTCGGGAGAACGTGGTATTTCACGCCGGTGAGTGACCTTGAAGAAAAACTGGCTGAATTACCATAAAGACCGTTATGCAAACAAAGAAGTTGCATAGCTGGAACTTGTCTTATTCACAGGCGATAGTTCTACAGAAATGCCTCGCCTGCCAAGTGCAATTTGCACGAATAAAGAAGCCACCAAAACTAATAGCCGGTATCGACTGTGCCTTCAGTAAAAACGGCAAAAAAATCATTGCTGCCGTTGTAGTACTCAAGCTGCCGGATTTCGAATCCGTAGAAACAACAAGTGCTTTACGAAAAGTTCCCTTTCCTTACATACCCGGCCTGCTTTCTTTTCGCGAAGCTCCGGTCTGTATCGCCGCCATCGAAAAACTCAAACGTGAGCCGGATGTATTCATTATCGACGGCCAGGGTATCGCCCATCCTCGCCGACTTGGCCTCGCGGCACATTTGGGTTTGTTCTTCGATAAGCCAACCATCGGCTGCGCGAAAAGCAGACTAACCGGCACATTTGAAGAGCCGTCAATAGAAAAAGGCTCATATAGTCCACTGACAGACAAAGAGGAGGTTATCGGTGCGGTTCTTAGAACGCGCTCCAATGTGGCGCCGGTTTTTGTTTCGGTGGGCAACAAGTGCCTATTAGGCGATGCGATAAAAATAACTCTCGACTGCACAACCAAATATCGACTGCCCGAACCTACCCGCCTTGCCCATCAACTGGTCAGCAAACTACGGCTAAAAGCTTAACCAAAATTGGTAATTGGTAATGGGTGATTGGTAACTTTTGAGCGACAACCATCGACGATCCGGCGCCGTCTGACGGATTTAACCACTCACCATTTTGTTCCTCCGATTAGTGCGACAAGGCGTAATCTCTAAGGACGCGTAGATTTTCGTGCGGGGTGTCACGAACAACTTCACAACCGGCACCAACAATAAAATTGGTGCCGGCCTGATTATGACACTGTTCTATCGCCTTATATATTTGTTCTTCCGTGCCGTTCCGCAGAACCGACACAGGGTCAATATTGCCCAGCAATACCTGCCCCGGCCCCATTTTTTCCCGAGCCTCTGAAACCGGAGTAAGATAGTCCAGGTCGACAATCTCGCAGCCGAGACGCCCCATACCCGCCAGAATCCCCCGCGTGTCGCCGCAGATGTGCAGGCGAACAGCAGCACCAAGCTTGCCAACGCCCTCTATCAATCTTTTTTCATAGGGCCAGACAAATTCTTCGTATAGTTTAGGCCCAATAAGAGAGGCAGCGGCATCTCCGATACCCATTATATCAACACCAGCTTCAATTTGATACTTTGCGAAGTTCAATTCCATTTCAATCACAAATTCGAACAAATCACGGATGAACGCGGGGTCTTCAAAGAAATCCATCATTATGGTATTGATGCCGCGAAGGTCGGCACCCTCGGCACAAGGGCCTTCAATCCAGCCTTCGATTATTTTATCGTCACCTATTTTATCCTTAAAAAGCGCAGCGGCTTTGACCCTGTCGTGCATTCGTCCGCCGCCAAGAACAGCAGGCATTTTCAAATTGGCAAGTTTAGTTTTATCGGTCAGCAATGCGTTCTGATTATCTATGGCCGGCGGAGAATCTTTTGTAAAAATGATTGAGGCCCCGCAATCCGCCGCCTCACGCGTAGGGTCGGATATACAGGATAGATGGTCGATATCAAATTCTTCAGCTACTTTTAATTGTCCCTCGACCAAAATCCTGTGGTCCGTTACATAGTCATAATACTCTCTGCCGATGCGGTCACAGGCAAACTGCATCGTGATGGGCATAAAAGGCAAATGGTCCACCTGTCCCCCTTCGATGAGAGTAAAAATGCGTTCTCGGCCGGTTATATGCTTCTCGTTCATAACATTATGACAGGGCCAACTTCGCAAAAAATCGCAAAACAGAAACCCACCCACTTATTATCTCATCATAGCAGCAGGCAAACCTCACCCTCAAACCTAATTATCCGAAATAACCTTAGCTAATTCTATCACGACCGGCTCAACGGGAACATCAGAATAAGGTCCTTTCTGAGCTGTTTTAACGGCCGCGATTTTATCCACAACATCCATACCTTCAACCACTTTACCGAATACTGCGTATCCCGCGTTGAGATTCTCAACATAATTTAGAGAGTCATTGTTTTTATGATTGATAAAAAACTGAGATGTTGCACTGTCCGGGTCGCTTGTTCGGGCCATCGCGATAGTGCCTCGCTCGTTTTTCAATCCATTGCCGGCTTCGTTGACAATCGGCGGGTATGTTTCTTTTCGCACCATATCCGCCGTGAATCCGCCGCCCTGTATCATAAAGTTCGATATCACCCGATGAAATATTGTCCCGTCGTAGAAACTTCTCTGGACATACTGAAGAAAATTCTTTACCGTAACCGGTGCAGCTTCCTCGTTAAGCTCAATAACTATGTCCCCCATACTCGTTTCCAATTTTACCATCTTCGGCCCAATATCCATATCCTTCGGCTCCTCACTCGTTTTCTCTCTGCAGCCGGTTATAAAAACCACAGCCATCAATAATGTGATTAAAAAAAACTTGCGAATCATTAAATATTCCTCCCGAAACCTCGACTCTAAATACAGCACTTATACAAATTGTATTAAGTTACGGCGCTTCGACCATTTTGCACAAATGGGTGGCAGCCTCAAGCGCAGCTTGGGGATGGCTTTTTGCCTATTATGCCGAGTGCAATATTTAATTACAATTGGTATTAGTTCTTTCTATTTGCTACGTGCTATACTCTATTTTCTCCTTCCACTTGTGTTTTTTGACTGAGGCCAGAATCTTCTGGGCACATTGCAATGCGGCCAGGCCCTCTTCGGCGCTGACCTCAGGCATAAACGCTCTATCGGCAACGGCCCGCAAAAATGCCTCCTGCTGCAGACGAATCGGCTCCTTATCATCTATGTCAAGCTGCTCGATATGCAATAAATCAGGCCAGTTCACCGTCGTCAGGTCAAAATCCCCGGCTTCTCTGTGCTCTTGTATCCACTTGACAACGTTAATATTGGGGTCGGCTTTAATGATAATGCCGCTCTTTTTGAGATAATCAACACTCAAATACGCCTGCCGACTGAATAGTCTCACCCTTCTTTGAGTTGTCAGAGCAAGTCTCGAAGCGGTAATATTCGCAATACAGCCGTTCTCAAAAACAATCCTCGCATTGCAGATATCCTCGTTCTCATCTATGACATTAACGCCAACGGCATCTATTTTCTTAATCTTGCTCGCCGCTAAAGACAGAATAATATCTATATCGTGTATCATCACATCCAGCACCACACCTATATCGGTCGAGCGGAACGGATATGGACTGACGCGGTTGGCCTCGATAAACTTCGGTTCGATATCCAGTCTTTTAATCGCCTGCACAACCGGATTGCAGCGCTCGGAATGACCTACCGCAACAACGCTCTTATGCTTTCTTGCAAGGGACACAATCTTTCTGCCCTCTCTGACATTGGCAGCCAGCGGCTTTTCAATCAGCACCGCTATCTTGTTTTTGATAAATATTTTCGCCAACTTCAGGTGTGTAACCGTCGGAGTCGCTATCGTTACCGCATCAATCCCGTTAAAAGTCGAAACCTGCGACCCCCCGGTCCCCTTTATCCACGAGCTTTTAACGGGGTCAATCCTGTCCAGGATGTCCGCACAATCGGTAAAGGCACAACATCCATACTGATTTGCCAGGCGAACTGCTTTGTCGGCGTCTATATCAACGACGGCAACAAAATCACTTTGTGGAAGCTGGTCATAGACCTTGGCGTGTATCGTCCCCATTTTGCCCGCACCCACAACGGCAGTACGTATCTTATCCATTTTAGTTCCTGGTTACCAGGCTATCAGCCAACCTCATCCCCTGATGTCCTGATGTTCCGATTCCTTACTAATCCAGTCTTAAAGTCTCGAGATATCTGCCAAACTGATGCTCGCTGCTTCTGATTATCGCATCTACCATCGCCTGAACATTCTCATCGAGACCGTCCTCCTGGGCCAGGGCCTTTGCATTCTCCAGCAGTGCGCCGCCCTGGCGGTATAGCCTCTTGTACGCCTCGATTATCTGCTCTTGCTGTTGCTCACTGAAACCTGCCCGTACAAGACCACGCTTATTTACGCCCCGTATCCTCGGTGGATAATGACCGCTGATAATCAAAAAAGGCACAACATCGTGATTAATCCCCGCAAGACCTGCAGCGTAGCTCCATTTGCCAATTGTAACAAACTGATGCAGAGCCACCATCCCGCTAAACCAGGCGCCGGTTTCAATCTTGCAGTGCCCGCTTATGTGCACACAATTACTCATAACAATCTTATCTTCGACTGTGCAATCATGTCCGATGTGCGCCCCAACCATAAGCAGATTATCGTTTCCCACTTTCGTAAAACGCCCCCGATAAAGACTCTGGTGGATTGTAACCTGCTCACGAATGGTATTGTTATCACCTATCACAAGGCCGCCTATCTGGTCGTCCGAATCCAGACCCAGTTTCTGCGGCCTGCCGCCAATCACACAATTGGCACAAAAGTGATTGTTTCTGCCGATATTGACATCTTTGCTTATAACTACATTAGCATCGAGCACCGTATCGGCACCGATTGAGACCCCCCCGTCGATAACACAATTAGGCCCAATGATAACGCCCTCAGCCAATTGAGCGTCTTTATGAACCACCGCGCTGGGATGTACCTCAATCATTGACTATTTTCTATTTTCTATTTTCTATTTTCTATTTTTATTGATTCCGAATTCAGACTTTTTCCCATCGTCGCTCACGCCCTCTCGTCATCGACAAGCATAAATTTGATTTGGGCTTCAGCGACCACCGCCTCGCCCACCATCGCCTTGCACTGGCACTGGGCGGTCCTTTTACGAAGCCGAACCGTCTCAGCCGTAAGGACAAGCTGGTCGCCGGGAACAACAGATTTACGCAACTTTACACCATCCATACTCAGAAGCACCGCTAACTTGCCGGTATGTTCCAGTCTCTGCGCGAACAACAAGCCGGACACCTGCGCCATTGCTTCTACGATAAGAACTCCGGGCATAATAGGCGTGCCGGGAAAATGACCCTGGAAAAACTGCTCATTGAAGCTTACGTTCTTTATCCCCTTTATTCGCGTATCACCTTCGACCTCAATCACCTTATCCACAAGCAAAAACGGATATCGATGCGGCAAAATCCTGGCAATCTGACGAATATCCAAAAGGGCGTCTGTCCCGAACTTTTGCATTCGCTCCCGCTGCTCAGCCGCTTCATACAATTTTTTAACAAGCCGCTGGTTCAATGAGTGCCCGCTCTTATAGGCCACAATCCTGCCAGAAAGTTCTCGACCGACCAATGTAAGGTCACCAATCAAATCAACAATCTTATGCCTGACACACTCGTTAGGAAATCTGTAACTGTTCTTAACCGGTCCGGCCGAGCCGATAACCAGAATATCCCGAGGGCCAACATGTTTGCCCATTCCGCGGGCTTGAAACTGCTTGGCCTCAGCTTCAAGCAAAAAGGTTCGCGCCGATGCCAGATTCTTCTCAAAACTTTCCGGAGCAAGCCGACAGCTAAAAATCTGTCTGCCAACACCCGGGTGACCGGCGTAATCCAGATCATAAGTGATATTTAATCCGTCATCGGCGTATGGCAGGGCGTATATCGATGCATCACCTTCGGTAATACTAATAGGCTCGCTGATAACAAACTCCTTGCACTTCTCTGACTGCTCAACCAGCCCGGCGCGTTTTAGAACCTTGAAATACTCAGCACTGCTGAAATCCGGAGCCGGCAGCTCCGGCCCGTCAACCTCTACAAGCAGATTGTCAATCCCTAATGCATTGATTGCTGCTAAACAGTGCTCGACTGTTTCTATACTTACAGAGCCCTTCTTTATCGTCGTGCGACGGCTTCGCTCAGCAAGATTGGGCGCAACAGCACGAATCCGCACCGCCTCCGGCACATCAATCCGCACGAAAACCACACCGGAATCCACAGAAGCAGGGCGAAAAACAACCTTCGCCTCCGTGCCTCCGAACAATCCGCGACCCGATATCCTGCCTTCACTCTTTATCGTCTTTTGCAGCTTCAAGTCTTTCTATCCTCTTACTAAGTTGCTTTAACTGCTCAACCAGCTTCGGCAGACGCTTCGTCAAACCAACTATTCGGAATGCCTCTTTTGCGTCGATTGCCGGCGAGCCAAACACTTGCTTGCCCGCTGCTATATTGTGGCCAACACCAGACTGGGCGCCCACCATCACACCATCTCCTATTTCTATATTATCCGCCAGGCCAACCTGCCCGCCTAATAAAACACCATCGCCGAGCTTGCAACTGCCGGAAATACCGACCAGTCCTGCTATCAGACAGCCCTTGCCGATTACTACGTTATGAGCAATTTGCACGAGGTTGTCTATCTTTGTCCCGGCCCCGATTATGGTATTTCCGAATTTCGCCCTGTCAATACAGCAGTTGGCCCCTATCTCGACAAAGTCCTCAATCACCACACCCCCATTATGCGGGATAAGCCTGTGGGCACCTTTGATAAATGAATAACCGAAGCCGGTCGAGCCGATTGTGCTGTTTGCCTGAATGACCACATTATTGCCGATTATGCAGTTGTGATAAACAACAACGTTGC
>Ga0209427_10008854_pt1 | contig 11274 bp, 7 predicted proteins | sample DeeMarSWOR136_30_FD_187465 | JGI IMG/M metagenome (GOLD analysis project Ga0209427, IMG submission 187465) | Marine sediment microbial communities from White Oak River estuary, North Carolina - WOR-1-36_30 (SPAdes) (version 2) | ecosystem: Environmental > Aquatic > Marine > Intertidal zone >... | reverse complement strand
AATATAGAATAGAAGAAAATGGGAAAAACCTAAAGGTATATCAAAACCAACGAATTAATCCAACACCCACATTGATTTCAAAAATATTGATGGGTACTATGGGATGTGTTCCTGCGTATGATAGATTATTCATAGAGGGTTTAAAGAAGGAAAAACACAACAATAATTTTAGTTCCTTTAGTTTCAATGAAAAGTCGTTTGAAGAACTGGTAAAATTTTACAAAAAGAACAAGGGAGAAATTGAGAACATTCAAAAGTATATTTCAAATAATGAAATAACATACCCAATAATGAAACTAATAGATATGTACTTTTGGTACATAGGGTTCATGAATCCAAAAGACAAAAAATAAATAAAACAAAGAAAAAATGACTCCCATCCTCTTCGCCACCTCAAACCCCCACAAGGTTTCCGAGGCAAACGAAACCGGAAAAAAACACAACATAAACTTCAAGCAAATTGAACTCCCTTACCCTGAAATCCGCGACGAGTCCGTTGAAAAAGTCGCATCCGAAGGCGCAAAATTCGTCTTCAATAAAATCAAAAAACCCGTGATCGTTGAGGACTCAGGAATTTTCATTGATGCCTTAAACAATTTCCCCGGCTCTTATTCTGCTTTTGTGGAGAAAAAAATCGGGAATCCCGGAATTTTAAAATTATTAACGGGCGAGAAAAACAGGGGTGCAAAGTTCATATCAGCAGTCGGCTTCTGCGATGCGAAAGGAATTGTTAAAACATTCACAGGAACCGTTTATGGTAAAATTTCAAATGAAATTAAAGGAACGGGCGGCTTTGGCTACGATCCGATTTTTATTCCTGAAAACAGCGAGTTGACATTTGCCGAGAACCCGGAATTAAAAAATAAAATTTCCCACAGGAAAATTGCGGTTGAAAAATTCTGCCTTTTTATTATGTAATCTGGTATTGCCGGGTTAAATGAACTTGAGAAAATAAGCAGCGAGACCATAAAAATTTAATAATAATTAAAATTCAGACCCCCTGCTTTGAGTCCTTGTTTATTTGAACTATTGCGTAATCTTCATCCCTGTGCCTTCTTTTCGGGAGTGCCAGCCGTATCAGCCGCTTTGCAGGTCCCGGGATTGAACCTTTTAGCATAACATAATTATTTTTGATGGGACCGTAGTGTAAAAAATCTCCTTTCGGTGTTACATCACTGCCGTTGTCGCCAATTTTAAGAATTAATTTATTATACTCGGTTCGCGTGTGATAGCCGACCTGCCCGGGAAGCGGCTCCCTCCAGAGTTTATACGAGGGATTCCATGCACCTCCCGAACCCATGTGCCTTCTCTTTTTCGTTGCCTTGCTTCGCTGTTTTTTAACGCCCCACCGCTTGATTATTCCCTGGAATCCCCTGCCTTTTGTAACGGCGGTAATATCTGCAAAATTTCCTTCATTAAAAATTTCGGTGATATTAATTTCCCTGCCGAGTTTTTCCTTTGCCATGGTTAATTTATCTACGACTTTGCCGCCTATTGCAACTTCCATTAAATCGGGCTTTTTTTGAGGTGTCGGCGTTAACGAGGACTGTGCATAGACCAGTAATCTTATATCTGAAATTTCATTTAAATTCTTTTCTATTTTTTCAAGAGCATCGGGATTGAATTTATTTCCGAGATGTAATTTTTTATATAATTTATTTAATTCCTTTTTTTCCTTCGGCTCCGGCATCCAGGCGTCAATAAATGTTCTTTCACCAAGATAACCCTTTTTATAAGCCCTGATTCCCGCAGCGAGCATCGGCGGCGTTTCAAGAATTGTCGCGGGAATTGATATTTCCAGCCCCTTTGTCCTGCTTTTTTCCCTGTTATCCTGCACGATTACATGCGTCATCCCCGCCTTGTAGCCGGCAAAACCCAGGGGTTTTACCTCTTCCGTGTTTACCCACGAATGTATCCTGGGTATCTGTTTCTTTGCTCTTTTCCGCGGGGTGTATGCAAGTGAGCCGGCTCTTGGTTTATGTTTGCTTGACATTTTTGATTTTGTTGATGATTACTATTATAAATTAGAAATATGTTAAAAAATTAAAATCGGTTTTCCTGCATTTTTGAAATTGAATTAAAATTAATAATAAATAATAACAAATACTATAATAAGATGTTTCACGCGCAAAACCCCCAAAAAGCACTGCAAGAATTATCCTCCGGCATAGATGGGCTTTCAGAAAAAGAAGCAAAAATCCGCCTGCAAAGATTTGGCTTTAACGAAATACCCGAGAAAAAGAAATACAATCCTTTTTTAATTTTTCTTAAACAGTTCAAGAGCGTTATGATATATATTCTTTTTATTGCCGCTTCCATCTCATTTTTCCTCGGGCATTTAATTGATGTTTATGTAATTCTTGCAATAATTTTAATTAATGCTGCAATAGGATTTATACAGGAGCACAGAGCCGAGAGGTCAATTCAGGCATTAAAAAAGATGATTGTGCCTCACGCAAAGGTTTATCGTGAAGGAAAATTAATTGAAATAAACGCAAGGGAACTTGTGCCGGGTGATATTATTTCACTTGAAGAGGGAGATAGGATTCCTGCCGATTGCCGCCTTATAAAAATAAAAAATTTAAGAACGGTGGAAGCATCTTTAACGGGTGAGTCATTTCCTGTTGATAAGGACATTAAATTACTGCCCGAAAAGACCCCGGTTGCCGACAGGAAGAATATGGTATTCATGGGAACTTTTATTGCGGGAGGGCAGGCAAAAGCCGCAATTACCGCAACCGGGGGAAACACGGAAATCGGAAGAGTTGCACGGGATATAGAAAAAATAAAAATAGTAAAGGGGCATTTTCAAAAAAAGACAGACAAATTAGCAAAACAGATGGGTGCTATTGCCATTGCATGCGCACTGCTTGCCTTTGTTATCGGCTTCTTTGTCAGGGGCTTTGATTTTGTAGAAATTTTTCTTTTCACAATAGCAGCACTTGTCGCAGGAATCCCTGAAGGGCTTGCAGCCGTTCTTGCAATCGTTCTTGCAATAGGCGCGCACAGGATGGCAAAAAGAAACGCGATCATAAGAACGCTTCCCGCGACAGAAACGCTCGGCGTTGTCACAACAATCATGACAGATAAAACAGGAACGCTTACCGAGAACACAATGAATGTTGAAAAAATTATCATGCCCGAATCAGGTGAAATAACGGTTTCGGGGAGCGGATGGGAACCTTCCGGAAAATTTTATTTAAATGAAAAAATTATTTCTCCTCTTGAAAATACGCATCTTTCAAAACTTTTACATATTGCCGCTGTATGTAATAATGCAAAAATTTTAAATGAAGATGAAGATGGAAAAAATAATTATAAAATTATCGGCGACCCGACAGAAGCAGCCCTTTTAGTCCTCGCAAAAAAGGCGGGCTTAAAAAAAGAATTCATGGAAAAAAAAGAAAGAAGAATAGATGATTTGCCTTTTAACCCGGAACTGAAGTACAGGGCATCGCTTTCGGTGCTTGTTGAAGAAAATAAAAGGAAAGAAATTTATGTTGTCGGCGCCCCGGAAGCGGTCCTTGATTACTCGTCGCATGTTTTTAAAGACAAAAAGCCCGAAGAAATGAATAATGAATATAAAAATAATATTTTATCAGGGATTGACTCTTTAACAAAAAACGCAATGAGGGTGCTTGCTTTAGCATACAAAGAAGTTCCCGCAGAAACAGGAATTTTATCAGAAGAGCAGGTCAATAATCTGATTTTTGTCGGCATCGTCGGCATAAGAGACCCCCCGAGACCCGGAGTAAAGGACTCGATTGAAAAAGCAAAGAACGCAGGAATCAGGGTTATTATGGCAACAGGAGACCATAAAGGAACAGCACTTGCAATTGCAAAGGAAATCGGGATAAATGCTGATGAAGCACTTACTGAACAGGAATTAAAGGATTTACCGGAAAAAGAGTTTCAAGAAACCGTAAAGAATTTTTCCGTATTTGCCCGCTTAACGCCGAACATGAAACTAAAGATTGCAGAGACCCTGCAAGGGCAGGGGCATATCGTGGCAATGACAGGCGACGGCGTAAATGACGCACCGGCTTTAAAAAAAGCAGACATTGGAATTTCAATGGGATTAATAGGAACGGATGTTGCTCGCGAGTCCGGTGAAATAGTACTTGCGGACGATAATTTTGCATCCATTGTTAATGCAATAGAGGAGGGAAGAATTGTATTTACAAATACGCGCCAGGTAAGTTTTTTCCTTATAACCACGAACTTTGCAGAATCGGTAACGATAATAAGTTCCCTTCTCATCAGCCCGTATTTGCCTTTACTGCCCACGCAGATACTGTGGCTTAACCTGGTTTCAGACGGGCTTCCTGTAGTTGCCCTGTCAACCGAACAGGGACACGGGGATGTTTTACAGGAGCCGCCGAGAGACGCAACAGAAGATATTTTATCAAAAGATATAATGCCGTTTCTTATTTTAATAACGGGAATCATGGTTGCAGCAGCACTTTTTATTTTTACTTCTTACCTTCCGCAGGGGATAGATAAAGCACGCACGGGAGCATTTTGCATCATGACGCTGACGCAGTTTTTCAATGTTTTTAATCTTCGCTCGCTTAAAAAGTCGTGTTTTGAGATAGGATTCTTCAGCAATAAATACATCAATGTGTCTCTTTTAATCTCGGTTATTCTATTATTTATGGTAATTTACATTCCCTTTTTCCAGGACGCGTTTCACTTTGCACCATTGAGTTTGACGGAATTATTAACAATAACTCTTCTTTCGTCGCTGGTTCTTGTTTTTGGCGAGGTTTATAAGTTCGCGAGGAAATGAAATTGAAATTAATAAAAATTTTAATTTATTTAAAATCAAATAATAAATAAATAACATAGTACAAATCATAATCCCAATCATAATCCAAACTTTAATTTAAATTTTAATAAACGATATTATGAATAGGTTGCTAATTGTTTCAAACAGGTTGCCGGTTAATGTTATAAAAAAACAGGAAGAACTGCAAATAAAACCAAGTATAGGCGGTCTTGCCACGGGTTTAGGTTCATTTTATAAATCATATAAGAGTACATGGATAGGGTGGCCCGGCGTCAAAACAGAAGACATACGCGGGAGAGAAAAGGATGTTGAATCGGAATTGAAAAAGGAAAACTGTTACCCTGTTTTTTTAGCCAAAAATAATATTGAAAATTATTACCATGGTTTTTGCAATAAGACAATATGGCCTCTTTTTCATTATCTTGTCCAGTACACGAGATACGACAATAATTTATGGAAAAGTTACAAAGAGGTGAATGAATCTTTCTGCGAGGCGGTTTGTAAAGTTGCAGAGCAGGGAGATATTATCTGGATTCATGATTATCAGTTAATGCTTCTCCCGGAACTTATAAGAGAGAGAAAACCCGACGCGACAATCGGTTTCTTTTTGCATATACCCTTCCCGTCTTATGAAATATTCCGGCTGCTTCCCTGGCGAAACGAAATTATGGACGGGCTTTTAGGTGCGGACCTCGTGGGTTTTCATACTTACGGATATGCCCGGCATTTTCTTGAAAGTGTTAGTCGACTGACAGGTTATGAGCAAAGTTTTGGTCAAATTACAGCAGGCAATCGCGCAATAAAAGCAGATATTTTTCCCATGGGAATAGATTACAAGAGATTTTCGGATGCTGCAAATGATTCGGGTGTGCAAAAAGAAATCAAAAAAATTCGCAAAAAAATCGGGGAACGCAAATTAATTTTATCATTTGACCGCCTGGATTACACGAAAGGCATACCCCCGCGGCTGGAATCTTATGATTTGTTCCTGGAAAATAACCCTGAGTACAAGGAGAAAGTAACCTTCATTATGGTAGCGGTGCCTTCACGCACAGGAATAGACCAATACCGGCAGTTGAAAAGGCAGGTAGATGAACTCGCGGGAAAAATTAATGGAAAACACGCAACAGTCGGCTGGACGCCCATCTGGTATTTATATCGCACACTGCCTTTTAGTACGCTTCTTGCTTTGTATAATGCTTCTGATGTCGCCCTTATTACTCCTGCCAGGGACGGAATGAACTTAATCGCAAAGGAGTTTATTGCAACCAAAAATGACGGGAAAGGAGTTTTAATTCTGAGCGAAATGGCAGGAGCTGCAGAAGAGTTAGGAGAAGCCGTAATAGTAAACCCAAACAATAAAGAAGAGGTTGCAAATGCCTTAAAAGAAGCGTTGATGATGCCTGAAGAAGAACAAATAGAGCGCAACAAAATAATGCAAAAAAGGTTACTGAGATATAATGTTTCACGATGGGCAGATGATTTTATGGAAGGGGTGCAGTCCATAAAGGAAATTCAGCAGGAACTTTCCGCAAGAATACTTACACATAATATGAAAAATAATTTAATTAATAATTATCTTAAAAGCAGCAGGCGGCTGATTTTACTGGATTATGACGGGACTCTTACTTATTTTACAAAAAATCCAAAAAAGGCAAAGCCCGATAAAGAACTTTTAGAATTGCTCAAAATGCTTGCCGGGGAAACTAAAAATGAAGTGGTGATTATAAGCGGCAGGGACAAGGAAACTCTGGATAACTGGTTTTGTAATCTTGATGCGGACTTGGTAGCAGAACACGGTGCATGGATTAAAGAAAAAGATAAAGATTGGGGGATGATAGAACCCTTGAAAAATGACTGGAAAGAAGAAATACGACCGTTCCTTGAAAGGTATGTGGATAGAACACCCGGCTCTTTTATTGAAGAAAAGGAATTTTCTCTTGTCTGGCACTACAGGAAAGTTGACCCCGAATTAGCAACTTTGAGGGCGGGCAAGTTAAAAAATGATCTTTTGCATATAACCGCAAATCTTTACCTTACAGTTCTTGAAGGAAGCAAGGTAATTGAAATCAAAAACAGCAGCATAAACAAGGGAAGAGCAGCATCATACTTTATTTCAAAAAACGAGCGGGACTTTATTTTAGCGGCAGGTGATGATTGGACAGATGAGGATGTCTTTGATGTTCTCCCGGACATTGCATACTCAATTAAAGTCGGGTTAAGCCCTTCAAAAGCCAGGTTTAATGTGGGGGATGTGGGGGATGTGCGGTCATTATTAAAAGATTTAATAGATAATAAAACAAAATAATAATAATAAATCCATTTTAGATATTCATCTAAATCCAAAAAGGATTTTTTATTGTCCTAAAAAATTCAAAGAATTTTAGGATATTGAGAATTTTTCAATTCTCATTATAAAACCATAATTTATAGTACAATAAAAAATGAATATAGAAACAATATTAAGTACGGAGTTGTATAGGGAGATAATAACAGCATCCATAATATTCATAGGGTCTGTTATTGCCGCAAAGTTAGTATTCTTTATACTTGAAAGATATGTTACAAAAATTACGAAAAAGACCAGAAGCACAGTGGACGATGAAATACTGCAGAGTATAAAAAAACCAATATATTCTTTTGTTATATTGCTCGGGGCATACTTTGCGTTGATTTCTATAACGGTTGTAAAATCCCATTCTGCATTGATTTATAAAGCTTTTACGGTGATTGCTGTCCTCATATTTGTTTTCACCTTAACGAAGATAATTGGCGTATTTATGAAATGGTATGCAAACACAATAGCAGTTAAAACAAAAACTGATCTTGACGAACGAATCCTACCAATCATACAGAAAATTTTGAATATATTCATTTATTTTATCGCCTTTATCATAATTTTGGATCAATTTGGGGTTGAGATAACACCTCTTATTGCAAGCCTTGGTATCGGCGGACTTGCAGTTGCACTGGCTCTGCAAAATATTTTAACCGACATCTTCGCCTCTTTTTCCATATATTTTGATAAACCTTTTGAAATCGGGGACTTTATTATTGTTGGTAACGATTTAGGAGTTGTTAAAAAAATCGGTATAAAAACTACACGATTAGAGAGTTTGTGGGGGCAGGAAATAGTTATCTCAAATACGGAATTAACTTCAACAAGAATCAATAATTACAAAAAAATGGAGAAGAGAAGAATCCATTTCACTTTTGGGGTAGTTTACGGGACATCAACTAAAAAATTGAAAAAAATTCTTGGAATAGTAAAGGATATTTTCAATGAAATTGAACTTGCTGATATAGACAGGGTTCATTTCAAGGAATTCGGTGATTTTTCATTGAATTTTGAAGTTGCATATTATATTAGTACCGGGGACTATAATAAATACATGGATGTACAGCAGGAAATAAATTTCGCTCTCAAGGAACAATTTGAAAAGGAAGGGATTGAATTTGCTTACCCGACTCAGACAATATTCGTTAATAAGTAATGATGTGATAATTTTAAATTTGAATTTAATAATTAAAAAATGATAAATAATATTGGGCACACTTTAAAAGATTACAGGGAAATCGTGGGAAGTAGTGTTATATCTGCAATACATGCAAATGCAAGAGAACTTTACGGCAAGAATTTATTGCACATCAATTCTACTTACCAGGGCGGAGGTGTTGCTGAACTTCTGAACTCTCTTGTGCCTCTGATGAATGATATAGGGATAAATGCCGATTGGAAAACTTTTCACGGAACTCCTGATTTTTTTATAATAACCAAGAAATTCCACAATGCTCTTCAGGGAGAAAAAATAAATTTCACTGAAATTAAAAAACGCTTATATATGCAGGCTAATAAGGATTTCTCTGTTTATACACATATAAATCACGATTGTGTAATTGTACACGACCCGCAGCCCCTGCCCCTCATAGAGTTCTATAAGAAGAAACAGCCGTGGATCTGGAGGTGCCATATTGACTGTGAGACCCCTGATAAAAAACTCATGGATTTTCTTACGGAATTTATTGTCCGGTATGACATGGTTCTTGTTTCTAATGAGAAATATAAAAAAAGCGATTTACCAGTAGAACAAAGAATTATTTATCCTGCCATTGACCCGCTGTCCCCAAAGAATAAGAAGATTTCGAGAGGGGTTATTTCAAAGTACCTGGAAAAGTTTGAAATACCAACGGACAAACCGCTGATAACGCAGGTATCAAGATTTGATAAATGGAAAGACCCTGAGGGGGTAATAGATGTTTTTAAACGCGTAAAAGACGAGAATGATTGCAGGTTAATCTTGTGCGGGAGCATGGCAGCGGATGACCCGGAAGGTTATCAAATCTATGAAAATATAAAACGAAAGGCAAACAATTTAATAGAAAATAAAGACATCATACTTGTAACAAGCGAAAACAACATTCTTGTAAATGTCTTGCAGCGAAGTTCTGATGTTATAATACAAAAGTCAATAAAAGAGGGTTTCGGACTTACTGTAACCGAAGCTCTCTGGAAGAAAAAACCGGTCGTAGCATCAAATGTTGGGGGAATATCGCTTCAAATAGAAGATAAAAAAAGCGGCTTTTTAGTTGAACCTTACGATACAAAAGGATTTGCAGATAATATCATAAAAATTTTGCAGGACCCTTGCCTTGCGAAAAAGATGGGCAGAGAAGGCAAAGAGAAAGTAAGGAAAAATTTTCTTATAACCCGGCTGCTTTCAGATTACCTGGACCTCTTGAATGATGCGGTGATTTTGAAATGAAATTTTAATTAAAATTCAAAGCATCATCTGCTCCCCTATCAATGATTCAAAACCAAGATATGCGTCCTTAACGGAAATTGTATATTTATTTTTCAAAACAAATGCCTCAACCTTATAAAAACGGGGTTTCTCCCGCAAAAATTTTATCGCGATATAGGTTCTTGCACCAGTTATTCCTGAAAATTCCAGGAGCTGCGTTATGTCCTTTTTCAAGCTTAACCTGTCTTTTGTTGTTGTTTTACATTCCACTGCAATTACATCATTATTTTTTATTGCGATAATATCCGGGACAAGAACCGCTATTGTTCCGCTTCCGGCAGCACGCATAGCAGCCCAGCCGTTATTCCAGAATTTATGTACGATTTCCCGTTCAAAATTTACTCCCTTGTGGTATTGTGTAGCCATTTATTTTCTTATTCTTGAAACTGCAATTGCAGTTATTATCCCGATTACTGCAAGCGGGACTAAGGGCGAAACCGGGACAGATTTTTGTGGCGGTTGAATATAGCAGTCAAGAACATTAAATCCGAAACTTCTGCAGTTGTCTGTTTCGTTGGTTTCGTTGATTGCGGCATCACAGTCAACGCATGTTGTTACATAGCACCGCCCGGTATTTTCAGGTGTTATATTAAATACAACAGTTGTAGAGAGTGTTCCCGAAAGATTTAAATATTGTTTCTCGTTTAAATATTGTTTCTCGTTTAAAAAATAATCGACGCATGTTACATTTATGCACACCGAAACATTTTCAAGCATATCACCGTACGGGTCCGTAGCGTCAATCGTTATATTTGCCGTTATATTTGTTGACCGATTTACACAAACACTCATGCCGAGAGCAGGGTCAATTATATTAATCCCAAAATTAACTGTGTGTTTAAATAAAACCACTGTTTCATTGTCCCACGCAGAAACATTATCCCCGTTTGGTGCTTTTGCAGTCACAGATGCAGTATTAGTTATATTGTTAGTTATAACCTGTGCCATCCAGCAGGTCATATTTTCTCCCGGTGCAAGCGTATCCTGCGGGCAGGTTACATTTCCATACTTGTCATCAAATAAGGTTATATTAACTAAATCAACATCCCCTGTATTTTCTATAACATAGGTGTAATTTACCGTTTCTCCATAATACACAACTATCATATTCGCTTTTTTTGTAACCGAAATCCCGGGATTAATTACAGTCACGGTTTCATTATCCCATGACAAAACAACATCCTCGTTCGGAGCGTATCCAGAAACAGTGCCGTTATTTGTCACGGTTTCATTTACCTGCTGCACAATCCAGCATGTCATATTCTCTCCCGGTGCAAGCGCATCAAGCGGGCATGCTACCGGTCCATACAGGTCATCTGTTAAGTTAATATTAGTTAAATTAACATCACCCGTATTTTTTACAATATAAGTGTAATTTACTAAATCCCCGGGTTTTACCGTTGTCCTGTTCGCGGTCTTTGTAATATTGATCCCTGGACCAATAACCACAGTCACAGTTTCAGTGTCCCATGCAGAAACATTATCCCCGTTTGGAGTATTTGCAGTCACGCTGCCGTTATTTGTTATGGTGGAACTTATTGTTTGGTTTGTCCAGCATATCATATTTGCTCCTGGTGCAAGCGTATCTGACGGGCAGTTTATTACACCATATTGGTCGTCGTTCAGGGTTATATTGACCAGGGTAACATACCCTGTATTGGTTATAATATAAGTGTAATTTAC
>Ga0209427_10008849_pt1 | contig 11278 bp, 11 predicted proteins | sample DeeMarSWOR136_30_FD_187465 | JGI IMG/M metagenome (GOLD analysis project Ga0209427, IMG submission 187465) | Marine sediment microbial communities from White Oak River estuary, North Carolina - WOR-1-36_30 (SPAdes) (version 2) | ecosystem: Environmental > Aquatic > Marine > Intertidal zone >... | reverse complement strand
GGCGTGGGCTTTGAAATAACTTCAAGCGATGGCAAGACCCTGTTCTATACGGGCGATACCGGTCCCGGGCTTTCCTCCATATGGGGCAAAATATCTCCGCAATTGCTAATAGCTGATTTAACCTGGCCTAACAGTCTTGCCAATGCAGCTAAGGATGCAGGTCACCTTTGTCCTGATATGCTCAAGGAGGAGTTGATTGAGTTCCGTCGAGTAAATGGTTATCTACCAAAGTTGGCTGTAATTCACATGAGCCCCCAGCACGAGCCCGAGATAGAGAGAGAAGTCAGCGAAGTAGCCAAATTGCTGGAGACCTCAATTGATATTACCCACGAAGGTGAAAAGCTTATCCTGTAGTAGAAATATGCAGCTATCCGCGGGCTGTTTGAGAATAAAGGCGACCTTTAGCAGCGGCTATTTCTCTTTATTATTCTGAGCTTCTGTCCAGTAACCAAAGGCTGATCCAAGCTTGTCCTGCAATTTTCTGGTCTTGATGAAAGCTTCAAAAAAAGTCTTGCAGTCATCAAGCATTGTCTGGGCATACACTATGGCTTTGGGTAAGTCTTCATCGGGTGTACTGGATGCTCTGCCATGACCGGGGTAAATCTGCTTAATCTTCAGATTACTCAAACGCCGGACCGAATTCACATAGTCGCTGACGTTACCGCCCACAGCTATCTCGGACAGAGTGCCTCCAGCAAACACTGTATCACCAGTGAAGAGCAATCCTGCTCTTCGCTCATATAGGCAGATGCAACCCGAGGTGTGCCCCGGCGTGTGTATTACCTGAAGTTCATAATTTCCAAGGTCAATTATAGAACCTTCCTCCAGCCAGACATCTACCCAGAAGGGTTTACTAGGTTGATCACGGTATTTGCTGAAGGTGACAAATTCATCCTGTAACTCCAGTTTGTTGGCCGCTAGACGATGTGCTGCTATTACAGCAGTCCGGTGGAAGAAGGCGGAAGCACCAATATGGTCGTAATGTTCATGTGTCAATATAATCAGATTTATGTCCTTTACATGCAGGCCTAATTCAGTAAGCCGACGCTTTAAAACGGGGAATTTACCGGCAACCCCGGTATCAATAAGAACATTCTTGGTATCGCCCTTGATAAGATAGACATGACTTCCAGGCTTTTCGCCACGAAGTTGGTAGATTCCCGGCACCAGCTCAACTACTTTGGACGGCTCTGGTTGCACTTCAGCCTCAGTCTGCGCCCGAGGGTTACGTGGCTTCTCTTTCACTGTGAAGCTCCTTCAGGGGATAATCTTTTATCCATGTCTCGTAGTCTTTGACACAAAGTGTGCATGAGACTGAGGGCGAATTCTGGCTGTTGTCGCACCATAAACAGGAATCTGGCCCTATCCATGACAATTAACTCGGTGTCGTCCTCAACAGCCGAGGCAGTAGCTGACCGCGGGGAGTCATCCACCAGAGCCATCTCACCGAAAAAATCACCGGGATTCAGAACAACCAGGGGGACCTGTTGAGTTTCGTTCTGCCGGATCGAGAGCTGCACCCTCCCGCTATGAATGAGATACATTTCACTGCCGGTGCTTCCTTCTTCAAAGATGACCTCGGATTTTCGGTACTTTTGCCGGAATTTAGGTGGGGCTGCAGTCTCGTCTATTCTGTCCTCCGTCATAGGCATATCCTGTTTAACACTACGGGAAAGATTACTCCTGCCGAGCTAGATCTCTTTCTCTCCAAAGATAAAACCTTATTGACATGCAGATTGTACCAGAGTATTATATAGTACAATATGGTAATTTAGTCCGTGAGGACTAAGGTACCATCCGATGTGCCACCATCTAGTGCCCGTAGAATTATCGCATTGGTAGCTAAAAAAGTCAAAATTAGCCGAAAGAAATTATAAGTTGTTGTATTAGAACAAGTAAAGCATTGCCGAGAAACAATAGATACCCTCAAAAGCCTATGCTGCTGTTAAAAACTCTCGGCACTTATACGTGACCTACTATGAGTAAGAATAAGAAACTGTTGCTAATAGTTATCGTAGCTATACTTGCCGTGTCTATTCCCGTGACCTTAGCCTTAATTCACCGAGGCCAAGAGCCGTCAGATGGGGGAGTCGCAGAAGTGCCAGGAGATACGACTCCATCTGAAACTCCACCCACCACCCCTTCTACGACGCTGGCTATACTGTCAGCAGCCGCGGGGAATGTATCGGTGATGAACGGCGGTACGGACAGCTGGACGGGAGCGCAGGTCGGGATGTCTTTGGAAACCGGGGATAGTGTAAAGACGGGTGATAGTTCCAGCGCTGACATCACTTTCCTTGATGGCAGCACCATCCAGTTAGAGGCTAACACGGAGATCGAAATTGTTTCGCTCGAGATCTCCACCGATACCGGCTCCAAAACCATCAGGCTTAAACAGGTAATAGGGGACACCATAAGCCGCGTGACCAAGCTTGTTGACTCGGCATCCAGCTACGAAATTGAAACACCAGCTTGTGTGGCGGCGGTGAGGGGTAGCGTCATGCTGGTTGACGTCTTCGAAGATGGCACAACCTGGGTAACTAGTCAGGAAGGGGATATATGGGTCATTGTGGATGGTGTAGAACTGCAGGTCCCTGAGGGGCGAAAATGCATTATTATATCCGGTCAGCCACCAAAGCTCGTACCGATAATTGGTGGCGGGGGTGGTGGTGGCTTTTCACCGAACCTTGATATTGCAATAACCAAGGTGCCTAACGTGACGCAGGCACATGAAGGCGATACCATCACCTATAACTACACTGTTACCAACCCAGGCGATGTACCATTGTCAAACGTGTCGGTTACTGATGATATGATTGAGGATATTCCCTACCAGAGCGGTGATACTGATAGCGATGGCAGACTTGACACGGATGAGATCTGGATATTTACCGCAACTTATAACATAGATACCGACGACGTTAGCCCCCTGGTCAACAACGCTGTGGCTGTCGGTACCTATGCCGGGTCCCAGGCAATAATCGCTCGGACTACCGCCAGCGTTGATATTCTGAGACCAGACATCGCTGTGACCAAAACGGCTCAACCGACCGAGGCTTATGTTGGCGATACCATCACCTATACCTACACTGTTACCAACCCTGGTAACACCCCACTGTCCAATGTCTCAGTAGTTGATGATAAGGCTGGGGATGCTGCCTACCAGGATGGTGATGCCAATGAGGACGGCAATCTTGACACCGATGAGACATGGGTATTTACCGCAACCTATGTGGTGACTGCTGAAGATGCTAGCACCCTAGTCAATCTGGTCAATACCGCTACTGCATACGGCACCGACGCCCTAGATCGGGAAGTAGAGTCTGAAGATAGCGCCAGCGTTGAGATACTGCGACCGGGCGTGGTAAGTGCTTACATTGGCTATGAATACCAGGAAGGCGGTGACTTCGACTACAATGACTTCGGCATGAAGATGTTCATTGAGGAGGTCTACGTTGACAATTGCCTCACAGCGATTAACATGGAGTTTGAGTCACTGACTAACATGACCGGCGGTAGTCACGATATTCATATCGTGAGAAAACTGTCTGGCAGTACATCTTACAACTGCATAATAACAAGAAGCGTACAACTTCCATGGCCAGAGGCACCAGGAGTGACGGGCCCATTGGGTTGGGGCAGCTTCGATATAACTCTCTTTAATACTTCCTATGTCACGTCAGGGGCTACAGTCAAAATACACATCGAAATCACCGGCGGTTGTGAGCCATATGAACCAACGCTAACACCGCCTCGATGGGATCTTGCCCCTATCTTTGCTAACTATGACCTCTACATGAACAACCGTGCGACCGACACCGAGCGCCACATTAAAGACTGGCAACTCGCTGCTCCACCATTACCAGCTGAAGAGGAATATGATGTGCCTTATATACTGGTTGTTCCTGTGACCGACTGGGAGGCACCATCGGAAGGTCAATGTATTACGGATTTATACCCATACTTCGCTGAATACTATGCCACAGAGTCACCAGAGGACTGGTACGAATAGAAGCTTCTGATTAGCCTGATTATGCACTCACCCCAGCCCCGCGACAAGAAATACATATTCAGAGGTTAATAAAGATAGTCAACCCTGCACCCAGCCGTAGAACAACCAGACGCCAGCGCAAGCGCCTTTATCATACCTTAGTAATCATAGGGGTGGGCTGCCTCTTTACGCTTGTGGCTTTACTGGTCCAACCATTCTATAGCATCAATCTGTGGGTTTCAGACCAGCTTTTCACCTCTGAACCCCCTTCTCCTATTATCGTTATCGCCGGTATCGATGACAATACCCTCGAAGCTTATGGTCTGTGGGCAGAGTGGCCACGCAGTCTCCATGCCCAGGCTATCGAAAACTTGAGCCAAGCCGGAGCCAAGGTAATTTGTTTCGATGTCATCTTCGCCGACAACTCCACTGGCGATGAAATGCTGGCGACAGCAATTGCCGAAGCGGACAATGTTGTCCTGGCCACCGTTGGCACTCAACCTGCTTCCCAATCCGGACCTGAGATTACCTACGATAATTTCCTGCTGCCGACATCTTCTCTAGAACAAGCCGCCAACAGTACCGGACATGCTAATGTAGTCCCTGATGGCGATGGCACAGTGAGACGACTACCGTTGATTGCTAAGTCAAGCTCGGGACAAATCTTTCCCTCATTGACCCTGGCTGTGCTTCACAGGCATTTCGCCATACCTCTACCGCAAGAATATCCTCTCGAAAATGGCGCCGTTAATTTGTTGGCCCGTGATATTCCGGTTGATTCCTCATACCGTCTACGCATCAACTTCGCCGCCGATAATGATGAACGACCTTACGTCTCCTACGGTGATATTATCAGCGGCAACTTTGACCAGTCGCTAGTCGATAACAAGATAGTATTAATCGGGATGACCGCTACCGGTGAGCCCGATACCTGGGCAATACCCACCTCAGCCAGCAAGATTCCCGGAGTTTTTATACATGCCGGTGCCATGGATACCATTCTCACACAGCGTTTCTTAAGAGAGCCCGGCATCATCATCACGCTAATGATTATGCTGCTGCTGATTATCATCACTGCCTTTGCCTTGCCCCGGTGTGGGACCCGGCACTGGACGGATATAGCTAAGGGAGTGGGAATAACCGGCGGCTTATTTATTGCCTACCTGGTAGCCGGCTTCCTGGCTTTCGACAGAGGATATAGCCTGGACCTATTTTATCCACTGCTGCTATTACCAGTAATCTATGTAAGTAACATTCTTTACATCGTCGTTATGGAGCAGTCGGATAAACGGTTTGTCAAGGAGCTTTTTGGTCGATATATTTCGCCACAAATAGCCAAGGAGATAATGAGCCGAGCTGATGCCGGGGAACTTCGCCTCGGAGGCGAGCAAAGGGAGGTAAGTGTGCTCTTTGCTGATATCCGTAACTTTACCCAGATAAGCGAGCAGTTGTCTCCTGAAGATATAGTGAAAATGCTCAATACTTATTTATCAGTTATAGCCGATGCAGTAGTACAGCATAACGGCATAGTTAACAAATTTGCCGGCGATAGCATCATGGCAGTATGGAACGCGCCACAACCTCAGCCAGAGCACGCATTGCTGGCAGTAAAGGCAGCCTGGGAAGCACAGCAGAAAGTTGCTGAACTCAAGCAAAGCGATAGCCAGCTGTTCCCAGTGCAATTTGGCATTGGCATCAACACTGGTGAAGCACTGGCCGGCAATGTAGGCTCGGCCGGACGCACTGAATATACCGTCATCGGAGATTCCGTTAACACTGCTTCACGCATTTGTAGCAGCACCCCCGGCGGGGAAGTCTGGATTGGTGCTGAGACGTATAATCAAACAAAGGAATATATAGAAACCGAGAAACTCGAGCCGCAGAGTCTTAAAGGGAAAGCAGCACCCATTACGGTATATCGAGTAACTGCATGGCGCCCTATGACCACCCAGAATATGAAGTAGGCCCTCAACCTCCTGATGTCCACCCTTAACTTTAAGGAAAGTCTCTCGGATAAGCTTCTCCAAGTCAACAGGCTTGATTAGAGAATCAGAAGTCGTGAAACAGCAAGCGCGCTCACTTGTGTTTCTTAAGCGTAATCTTCATCCAGATATCTGTTAGCGCCATCTGGCAGCTGCCCTTGAATGGCGTTTGTTCTAGCATGTCCTTAATTACGGTCTGGTATTCTTCCATGGTAAAACCATGTATTGTAGAGACTCTGTATCCAAGTCGGCTAACCAGGAACCCATACTTCTCACTCAGTTTTTCTCTATCAGCCCGGTTTTTGAAAACCTCAGGACACCCGTCGTATATCCAGGCTTCCTTGCCGGGTTTTAGAACACGATAGCACTCATCAAATATCAGGCTTGGTGTCTTCCAGTGGTGCGAAGCGCCCGTACTAACCACAAGGTCTATCGAATTATCCTTGAAAGGGAGTTTGGCCGCATTGCCAAACACAAATCGGGCATTATCAACGCCTTTGGCATGGCGTCTGGCAATCTTGACCATCTGCCTGCTGAGATCGATGCCACAGACCTGCAAGCCGGGTGCCCTCCTGGCAATCTCTATTGACAAATAGCCTGTTCCCGAACCTAAATCAAGAATAGTCCCGTTTCCCATCTTTTTCACTATATAACTAGCTATCCTTGTTTCAGGTTTTCTAAGAACTTTTGTCACTGTCGCATTGTAGAAGATGGCACCCGGGGTTGGGATTGCTTCAGGCTTCCTCAGTACATCCTTGATGAATCTTGTTAGAGACATGAGCATTCTTCGAGCAAGATATCGCTGTAAGATAATAAGGAATGGGGGAGCGAATGGCTCCTCCTCATTGACTAGAAATTAAATAGAAATTGTGACATTATCGGAATTGCCTTCTGAAATCATGAGAAGAGCATGCCCAAACGCAGTAGCTACATCCTTTGAAGGTAAATGGAGCCCAACACCTTGATCATGTGCAGATGAGCGTCTAAAGAAAATTCTAATACTCTTATCTTTGTATCTCTTTATTGAAAACTCGTCTGAATTTACTGTATCGTCATAATTGGCATAACTGGAAGTAGAACGGCTATGGGGCGCTCGTTTCTGAATCCCTGTAATCCACTGCATTTGAAACCTCCGTAAGTGAATTCACGTTTTTGTTATAGTTGAAATATAGTATGCAAAGTCTCCAATGTCAATATTGGTGAGAGTAATAAGTCACTAAAGACCATCAACGCAGTGTTCGAGCATCGGATAGTGCTCTTTACCGTTGCCGCTTCACGTTAAGATGATACTATGAACGATTTGGAAAGCGGCTAGATGAAAGAAGTAAATTTGAAGCGAGTAGCGTGAGACATAAATACCAATGGTCCTCAACCAGGTAGGGTTTACTGTGAAGGTTCGCAGTTCATACTTAAGGAACAAAATAAGGGTTAGTGCAAAGATTAAAGCAAGTAGAAGAATAACTATGAGGATTACTTGCATTGACAAATCAGGCCATATGAATAACAACGAATCCATCTGGAGTAGAAAATAAGCTGCGGTGGAGATAATAATCCAAGGCTTGCCAAATGGATGGCGCTTGTTGATCAGCCTCGAGCCAATGGCAATGCTCAATCCGAGGCTTCCATATTGAATATATGCGTATGTTTCCTCGCTTATTAAGATAATGACAGCGAGCAACAGGATAAGGTAACTGGAACGTATCTTGGCGGGATCGAACCGATTCAGTATCACCTTTATCAAGACAAAATTAATAAGGATATTAACAGGAATAATATTATCTATAATGCTTGGATTGTCACCAACAAAGAACTGTATCAAGCCGAGGGCTATACCGAGAGAAAGTATCTGATACTTGAACTTGTATGACCCTGAGTAGCCTACCAAATAGAAAAAGAGCAGTGGTGCCATGCGACCAATTACCCGCATCCAAATGTTGTCATACATGAAGTACAGGCCAACGTTATCTATAATCATGGTCAAGATAGCCAGTATCTTCACCAGATCATGGCTGTTAATCTGTCGGCCATATCTGTATATCCCCTTTGCCGATGCCGAAAGAGGCGGTAGTGTACTTGCGGAAGCTATACCACGATCCATAGCATTCAATCCCGCACTCTCTTTTTCCTTCTATTTAGAATGTAGATAACGACCGCGACAACCGTACTTGCAGAATACACAGCGATAGCTAAAAGTATAGTCGGAGTAATCTCAGGCTCTCCAGCATAATCCACGATTAATATCCCGTCGAGGTGATCGATTGCGTGTTGTATGACTCTGGCGTTCTTGTCTCTTTCTTCCAGAGTTACCTCCTCACCTTCCAACGTCAGAAACCTCAGCAGAATCCGCTCGCTGCGAGACACTTCGATCTTAAGACTATTAGGTAAGCTAAGACACCCTTCGAGCTCCGTTGAGCTTCCGTCCTGCTCGATAATATAAGGGTTAATCATTACTAAAACCTCAGTACCGGACGCAGACCTGCTTAATCCAACTACAGACATCCTTTTCAAAACGCCTACTTGAGGCGCTGACAATGCTTCCCCAGCCACTCTCTGCATCGTGTTCTCCATTAGCAGGGCTAGCTGCGCTTCTTCCTCGCCAATACTTTCAATTGGCTCTGCAACCTCACGCAGCATATTATTTGGATACATTAATATATCGAGCCCCTCTTTTTCATGGAGCGCGACCTTATCCGCTATCGTGGGAATCGTTAAAAACAATAATAAACCAATAGCGAAGCACAACAGAAGGATACCTAAAGCAAGGATGCCACTTGTTCTAAACTCATGGCCTACAGTGTTGCTCGTAGACCTTACCTGCTTTGGATTGACTTCCTTAACTCCGGGCATGATAATCGTTTTGCAGCTCTAACACCGGGAGATGTTAGATTTTCTCTGGTATCAAGGAATGCATTCCTGGCGCCACAGCTACTATACACCAAAATCATAACTCGCCTCAATCCATTTTTGTATCCACGCCCCATTATTGGTTAGAAGATAACTAATATCCTCCAAGAGAGATGTTGGTTGAGTTGGGGAGGATGAGCAAGGCGGAGCGTGAAGAGCGCACGTGGTTTGGACTGTTTTTGTGGGAAACGAGAAAGCAAAAGGTTTGGTGATATAATACGACGTGTGAGTGTGGAATGCAGGTTGGAGAATAAATATGGTGACTGAAGACATCTGGCGGCAAGCCGATGGTCTAATGAAGAGAGCATTAGCAGCTACATCGGGTATTAACCTGCCTGCCGATGATAACTGGCACATTGTTGTTGCGGTTAACTTGTATCAGGCCTATGAAAGGCTCGTTTCGATCTTTATGCTATGTGGTGAAGGGATATCGAGACAGCGCCGATGTTCTCACGAGGTCACTTTTCGAGGTCGCTGTAAATCTGTCGTATATCGCCAAAGACGTTGAAAAGAGGCTCCCTGAATATCTGAGGCACGGGAGCTTCCCGCTGTCAAAGGAAGATGCGGAGAAGATAGAGAGAAGGCTGAGACAAAAGCCACCGCCACAAGTGAAGGATATCGTCCCAGGACAGGCCTGGAGGCCGGTAAGCGCTATGTGCGACGACCTCGGGTGGTCGGAAGAATATTACACGTTCTATCGATTCGTTTCCACGGTTGACCACTCTACAAGTTTCAAGCTAGGGACTAGTTATTTGCAACTCCTCAAACGGGAGCAGCCGTCAGATTGGGACAAGTCAGCTGTGCTTGTCACGGCGCTGTGTTTCTACTTGCGTGTGGCGGAGGTTGCTGCTACAGTCTTTCCTATCCAGATCAAAGCTGAGACCATCGCAGACCTGTCTGCACAATGTAATGAGATGGGACAGTTCTTTGCTGATCGCTAGTCCTTCACTTGTGGCGGTGGCTAACTTGAATCAATCGTTCGATAACGGAGTTCGCGGTCCTAATAAGATTATGGTATCATATGGAGGAAAGGAGGCAAGCGGCCTCTGCCTTTTCTACTAGCTATATGGAGTGCTAGGTAGCAAGTCCCGCCGCTTTCAGGATATCCGGAACCACCTCTTCCCGCCCTATAGCCATAACATGAACTCCATCGCATATGGATTCTTTTTCCAGAGTGGCAATCATCCGACCCGCGATTTCTATACCCTTATTGATTGCCTCGCCTTTGGGGGCAGCCGCTAATTCATCAATCAAGTTTTGGGGCACAAAGACACCCGGGACATTTTCAGTCATATACGTCGCCATCCTGGCTGACACAAGTAGAATGATGCCAGCCAGTATCTTGACCGGAAACTGGCGGGCATGTTCCATAAACTTGGCAAATTTGTCCAGGTCATAGATGGCTTGAGTCTGGAAGAATTCGGCGCCGGCTTCAACCTTCTTTTCAAACTTGATTAACTGAGGCTCAATCGGGTTTGCCTCAGGTGTAACTATGGCTCCGGCACAGAACTCCACAGCCCCGTCGAGTTCATTCCCCCCCAGGTCTTTGCCCTCTTCCATCTGCCGAATTGCCATCAGCAACTGTGCTGAATCCAGGTCGAAAACGCCCTTGGCCGCCTTGTGGTCGCCAACGACAACAGCATCTCCAGTGAGACAGAGGACATTTCTTATGCCTCTGGTGTATGCGAAGAGAAGCTCGGCTTGAAGGGCAAGACGATTACGGTCGCGGCAAGTCACCTGTAATATGGGCTCACCACCTCGCTCCTTGATAGCCAGGCAGCCACCAATGGAGGGAAAGCGCATTACGGAACTCTGGTGGTCAGTGACATTCAGCGCGTCTACTCTATCCTTGAGAAGGTCAATATGGTGGAGCATCTTCTCAATGTTCGTCCCCTTTGGGGGGCCGATTTCGCTGGTTATCACGAATCTATCAGATTTGAGAACTTCCCTAAAACTCGACGCCATAGCTCCTCCTTCACGTAATCCTGATCGTTCGCGGCCTGAGTGCCACGTTGTAATCTCTGGGGGAATGATACTTACGCATCAAATCAAGCCGTCCCTGTTCTTCTAGTCGCTGATATATTAGAGTCCAGGCACAATCCTTTTCCTTATCCACCTCGCACTTACCATTGTCGGTGCCACCACACGGGCCATTCACCAAACCCTTGTGACATGCCGTCAGGGGACAGATGCCAGCAGTCTCTCCCAGGACGCATTGACCACACTGGGCACAAACCTCCTGAAAACAGCCCGGACTATCTTCGATACCTATGAAAAGAGTATCCAGGGCTGGAATGACCGGCTTGTCAATATAGGTACTCAGTTTATGCACTCCTAAAGCACAGGACATGACCAGAATACATTTGGCATTCTGAATGGCTCCATTATTTTCTTTAACAGC
>Ga0209427_10008846_pt1 | contig 11281 bp, 8 predicted proteins | sample DeeMarSWOR136_30_FD_187465 | JGI IMG/M metagenome (GOLD analysis project Ga0209427, IMG submission 187465) | Marine sediment microbial communities from White Oak River estuary, North Carolina - WOR-1-36_30 (SPAdes) (version 2) | ecosystem: Environmental > Aquatic > Marine > Intertidal zone >... | reverse complement strand
GAGTGTGCCAAGGTAAGCTGCTGTGAATCAGCTGGACAATCCAGCCTGGTCAAAGGTTAGCCACCAGGCCAGAACTGAACTTGATGTATATTGAGGTAACGAGATATGCAAAGCTCAAGGAAAGGCGAATGCTCAGCCATAACGTAAGTGAAGGTTTTCAGCCCCGAAATTTGACTAATTGCATTGGGCCAAGAGGTTCACCACTCTGAAGCCAGCATCGCTGCACACGATAATGGTGAGTGTGTTAGCGGCGGGCCGGGGTCGTAGACCATAGCGGGTCATTCAACGGTTTACAGCGGAACTTGGGATAGCCATATCGTTCCCAATAGTGAAGCTTCCAACGAGCCGAAGAGGCGAAGAAGGAAGTATGGCGGTATGGCAGTCGGACTAACTCATAGTAGGGGTACAGATGGGGTAATGCCCATTGAGTCTCAAGAGTCGGGACACTCGAAGGGCCTGGCAGCAAAATGTAGAGGGATGAGTCGCGTATGCCATACTCTGAAATGGATAACATCACGCTGGCAATATTGCCCTCATATCTCAACGGGCTCGATAGGAACCCAAAGATTCCTGAAGAAATGCTACGATAGCCTCAGCAGGGACTGAGCAAGTGGCATTGATGGTGTACTTACACACTGTCGCCCGATGAGTGAGTTTTGCTGAAGAGCCGGATGAAGGAAATCTTCACGTCCGGTTCGGTGAGGGGCGTAAAGCTCTTTTACATGGCAGAATATTGTGACACTCTTCAATCGAAAGAGAAGAGAAACAGGGAATACAAAGTACGCCTAAATAATAGAGCTTTACGTCTACTCGACCACGATGTCACCTGGAAATCAGGGTGTTTTTTAGCTCCTGAAAGAAGTGACTTTTCGAAGAATTTTCGTATTTACGTATATCATCATTTGAAGTACATAAAAGGGTAGTTGCCACAATCCACTAGTGGATACGGCGAAGGATCAGTAGCGTAATGTCGTCGGATTGTGCGGTGCCTGATGTAAACTGTCGTACTGCTTGTAGGATATGCTCGGCCAATTCTTTGGACGATTCCTGAGAGTGCTGTTTGATGACGGCATCAAGACGCTCGGTTCCGAACTGCTCCCATTGTTCGTTGAGGGCTTCGGTTACTCCATCTGTATACATCACTATAGTATCACTGATGCCCAAGTTAACTTCGTGAAGTGCATAGTTGGCGTCTTCAAAAAGCGCAAGGGGCGTACCTCCCAATTCTAATTGTGTTATGGTACCGTTTTTCAGGAGTATTGGTGGGTTGTGCCCTGCGCTGGAGTAGAGAAAACGGCCAGAGCTGCAGTCCAATTCTCCATAGAACATAGTAACGAACTCGGATGATGGATGACCAATGGATATCATTGATGAATTGACGGCTTCCAGAACAGACTGTGGTGTTGACCTGTCTAAAGTTACTGCTCTTGCCAGACCATGGGTTTGAGTTATGAACATAGCAGCTTTGAGTCCTTTTCCTGCGGCATCTCCGATCATCATGATCGCCCGATTAGGGGTGTTCAGGAAGATATCGTAAAAGTCCCCTCCCACCTCACGTGCAGGATTACAGATTGCTGCGAATTCATAGTCAGTGACTTCTGGCAACATTTGAGGCAATATACTCATCTGTACTTCGCGGGCGAGTTTCATCTCCGCAGCGAGTCTTTCTTTTTCAGCTGTGGTTTCTCGGAGCTTGTGAATATAGTCTTTCAATTGACCACTCATCCTATTTAAGGTCTGAGCAAGATAGCCGAGTTCATCATTGCCGGAGATAGGTATCTTGAGTGCACCCGGTTCTAATCCGGTCTGACGCACCAAGTCAGCAATTGCGAGGGCTCTCTCGCTAATTCTGCGTGCGATAAGTCCGCCGGCGATGTAGCTGCCAAATATGCCCAGATTAATAAGGGCCGCGAGGGTTCCGGGAATGCTGGTCAGGACGGCTGTTAAGCCGGCTTTGGCCGATGTCGCCGTTACGTATCTCACTTCCTCTATGCGACTGAAGTTCTCGGCAATATGCCATATCTTACCGCCATGGCGAATCTTGTACGGAATGGTGTCGGTTGAACCCGCTGCTGGTTTCCAATCTGCCAACTCGGGCGGTGTCCGCCTGTACAACTCAGCACCGTTCGCGTGATATGCAATGACAACTTCATAGCCCGCCCACTGCGCGCTGAGTGGAAGGTCGGCTCTCCATTCGCAGCAGCCTGTCAGGACTCTGGAGCCTATCGATCCAATATGGGCGGCACCCCATATCTGGTCTTCTTCAGGACTGTTCGGATTAGGCAGATGGTAAAAGGCTACCGGAGAATTCTGGAAGGCATCCCGCACAGACGGTGACATTCTTGACTCCACATCTGCTGAGTCCACGATTTGCAATGATGAGAATGTTCCAGGTACCATCGACCATTGTTGTAATAAAGCCTTAGTCTCCTCGTCAGTACGACCAGGCCTGTCCAATTCAGAGGCATACAGTCTCAATAGCAGAGAGTGACTGTCCATTTCATTACTTATCTCACGGGCAACATCTTTATTGGCCTGAGCGACAAGAAAATCGGCTCGTTCGACCATTTGCCATACCCACCATCCTGCAACAGCAGAAAGAGGTAATATACCTGAGACTATAATCAATAGACTGAGCTTTGCCATGATGGGGACATCACTGAATCGCCTCGCGAGCAACTTCCCGCGTGTTCGACCCGTACCGCCCCAGAAGCTCTCACAGAAAAATGGACCTCGCACGATGATTGCTGACATCGACTTAAGCAGTGCCGGTACAAGGATGATACAGGGAAGACTATTGCCCACGATCCAATTGAGGAGTTTGCCAAACCAGTAGGAAAGCTCATAATTCGTGGGGCTTCGCAGGTAGGCTTCTGTTACGCCGACAGTAGCCCCTAAAAGATGGCTCAGGACACAGCCTACAAGAATCACTCCAAGCCAATCTCTGCGACTGCGTAGTCTGGGATCAAGCTTGCGATATCGAAACCACAAGCCGGCGAGGGAACTCTGGATAGTATTGGCGGTTAGGAACATCAGCGGCGATTCACCAATAAGACCGTTACCCAACATTGGGCCCATGATTCCGGCGATGGCACCGTAGATGCCAAACCAGATGGAGAAGACGACCTGAAATGCTGCGGCCGGCCAGAAACTGACGATAGCGGTGAAGTCGGAAGAAGAACTCATAGTCCCCAGTGTGGCTGTCAGAGTAACGAGGAGAGTAAGAAATGCAGTCAGGACTAAGCAGCGCAGACTAAACCGCACGTGCTGGCCCGGTGGAATCGCCCAGACCTCATTGGCGTTGAAAGGCTCTGGTCTAAAATACAGATCTTCCATGTTCTATCAATCGCAAAAAGGTCTTGTTTGTTCTTCTCCGTAGCACTCCAAACGTGCCAGACGGTTGGTCATTCTATTTGAGAGAAATTATGTAAACGGAGCCTTTTAAGTTGGCTACAATGCGTGGTTACTTTACTAAACCACAACAACTTTCGATTACTGGTTACTCTCGTAGACAAGTATATTGGATTTGATGAATATAGCAAGAAGAGAGTAGTTTGTCGTACAGAAAGGCGAAACATACACGTATTATTCAATTATTTATATGATTCTAAAAATTTCCATTATTTCTATTCTTCATCGAATAATGTGTAACAAGCATAATTAAATGGAGACGTATTAAATTGCTGCTTCTAATCTGCATACTCTGCAGTAAAGGATTCACTAATGTGATCGACCTGAATACTTATCTGCACATGGGATGGTCAGAGTATCTCACGTGCGAGTGGCAGTTTCCTAATGCCAGTAGCGAGGATGAAACACAATCCCACCGCTACCGGCGCAACAAGTACGAACTTGAGAAGGGGGTAAATTGAGATCCTCCTCAGTGCCAGCGCGAGAAACACGATCACCGCCGGATGGATGATATGCTTGTGGAATAAGATCGGCCCGAAGAAGATGTGCCAGGGTCTCTGAGTCTATCTTATCTGTCTTGATCCTGGCCTCGGCAATCGCCCGCACCTTCGCTGGGTGGGCCAGTACCACATCATCTGTCACTTCATCCAGCCAATCATATATAGGCGCCCAGCTGTAGCTGGCTTCCAGCGTCGCCTTCATAGGTTGGCGATAACGTCCAAGAGTTTCTTTTACGGCCTTACGAGAACTGGAAATTTCTCTTCGCTTCAAGACCTTTCCTTTCTCATCCATTACGGTAATCCATGATGTTTCGCTGTGCGCATCTACTCCTACGTATAACATCCTGTTCACCTCCTTTCATTACTGAACAGCTTTTAGTCACTTATATTCTAAATCAATGCGCAAGCGTTTTCATCATACCTTTCGATTGAAGAGTGTCACAATATTCTGCCATGTGAAAGAGCTTTATGGCAAATAAATAGGAAACATTTACTCGAATCTACTGAGTCTTTACAGCCTAAAAAAATCATTCAATAGCTTGCATATCAACGGCTGTCTGTGATATAATTACGACAGAATAGCACACTAGCGGCCCACATCATATTTGGCGGTGTTGTCCGTATGGAAAAATTCTTCGAAAGAGAAGGAGAACTATTATGCACAAGCGAAAAGGTTTTACGTTAATAGAGCTTCTGGTGGTTATTGCCATAATAGCGATATTAATGGCGATATTAATGCCTGCACTGCAGCGGGTAAAGAGACAGGCCAATGCAATTCTCTGCAAAAAGAATCTCAGTCAGTACGGCCTGGGATCGAGAATGTACCTGGATGACTGGGATGGTGCTTTTCCTTACTCGTTCAACTGGCTCTATAAAGATGGCGGCAGAGGATGTCGATGGCACGATGAGAAGAATAATATGACGAATAAACCCGATGGCGGCGGCTCGCTCTGGCCTTATCTGAAGGATAAGGATATTCATCTGTGCCCCGACTTTGCGGTTGTTGCCAAAATGATGGGCTGCGCTGGTTGTAATGGTGTTACAATTCCGGTCGAACCTCAATATGGTTACTGTATGAATTCGTATCTTAACGGTGATGCATGGAATTACGTACCCGACAAATATAAGACCAGCATAGACAAAGTTCGAAATGAAACCCAGGTGAAGAACCCGGCACGCGTGTTTAACTTCTCTGAGGAGAATACGTGGCGCGTTCCTGAACTGGGCAATGCCATAATCAATGACAACAATTTACGCCCCACACCCGGCACCGGACAGGACCACTTCGCTACTTTTCATAACACTTCGACCGGTAACTTAAATAAGGGCTATGCCAATGCAGTGTTTATGGATGGGCATGTAGAGCAGGTCACTGCATATCCGGCCGGCAATACTTTTATTTTGGCCTGGCCAAGCGGACCACCAATACCTCTTGATTGGTAAAAAACGTCAGTACCATGGGTAAATAATATGGTTTTATCCTGTTAGAAACAGGAGTTCCCAATGGGGAGAGGGAAGAATTTCTAACGGATTTTATCTTAAAACACCGTTAAGAGCCGTCCTACAGAAAATCCCAGGATGGTTTAACCCTTTAGCAGCGTATATGGAGTGTGTCTGCTATTGTCCTAAAACAAGCGGGGCCTATTCATCCTCCGTGTTCACAAGAAGAGCCGGATTGAATAAGTTACTTAATGAATACAAACAGGGCTGAAAAAGGAAATTCCGAGGAGCTTAACCCCTTTCGTTTATTTGGTGGAGAGCTTGGGCGAACCGTCGTGGCGATTCAGCGTTGTAGGGAAAATAAAGCGATGGCTCGATCAGTTCCAGTTCCATCACTGCCGGTTTTCCTGAGGCCAAATAAACCAGGTCCACCCTCGCGTAAAGCAAGGGTCTACCGATAGCTCGGATGGCTCTTGAACCGACCTCCCGCAACTCCTCGTCAGGTTGGTAAGCGGTGATGTTTCCTCCGTGCTCTTCCTGAACGCGAAAGTCTCCCTTCTTCGGCGTCTTCAGAACGGCATGACTGTAATCACCTCCAAAATAGAAAAGTGAGTATTCACCCTGCTCTACCACCGAGTGAAGGAAAGGCTGGGCTATAAACGGTCGCGAGCCGAACGTGGCGATGGCCTGCACCGTTAGGTCTCTAGGTCCACACCTCGCCAGCCACAAGGTATCGTCCGCGTTGGCTCCCACGGTCGGCTTGATCACGATTTGTTCGGTTTGGAGGTCTAGGAAGAGCGACTCCAAACTCGTACGGCCGAGATTGGCCCCCCATCGGGTTGGTACGATCTCCACCCCCCATCCTTGTAGTTCCTTCAGATATGATTTCTCGAGATTCCAGCGCACAATGTCCAACGGGTTTTGCAACTGCGCAGAGGAACGATCGATCCGTTCCAACACCTTGAGAAAGGAAGGCACATCCTTCTGGTAGTCCCATGGCGAACGAATCACCACCATATCATAGTCATCCCAGACGACGTTTGGTTGTTGCCAGGGAATCTCCTGGACTGCCCAACCCAAATCGGCCAGCGGCTCGTAGGTCAAATGATCATAGATAAAGAATCCGCTCCGGTGCTTCAAAGTTAAGAAAGCGCAACGTCGTTCAACCATGATCAATCTCAGCAAGATAGCAAATGTGTAATGGAGAATAAGCAATACCAAACACCCAATTATAGAAGATTTGACGATACAGTCAACCGCGTGACGGCCTGAATCATCCCCAGTTTTTAGTTTACCCGATCTCATCTGGTTTAACAATGAACGATTAGAAATAGACTACCCATAAAAAAGTATAACCGAAGTGCCCTCAAACCTCTTTCCATTGTCCCGGGATGGGGACGGGGAATCGGCCGTTCTCATCGGCTCTGACAGGTGCCGGGCTGTCGAAGCTCAGGTCGTCGAGATAGTCGCAGAACTGGAAGTTTGACTTCATTATCTGTTCCCAGGTGACCGTCTGGCCGGTATGACATGCTGCGCGGCCCATGAGCGATGTGAGGTCTGAATAAACGGCACGTTTCACTTCATTGTGCGGCTGATCGTTGCGGATACTATCAATAAAAACGTTCCACTCGTACTGCCAGGGGCTGTAGCGGTCCTTTGTAGGCGTCCATGCGATGTTGGCGTTCTCAATCCTCTGGTCCATGAACATGTGGACAGTAGCGGCGTGAGTTCTGCCAGAAAACTGTGCTGCGCACTTTGTCCCGTGAATGAACGTGGCAAACTCACCGCGTGTTTTGTTCATTCGGCGAAAACCACAAAAAGCCTTGGTCCCGTCGGCGAAAGTGTACTCCATCGAATAGACGTCGATGTTCTGCCCCAAGTCCTCGCTGTGAGGTACGCGTCCACCCATACCAACCACAGAAACCGGCCAGGCATCTTTGATCCAGCAGCACTCGTCGATCTGATGGATTAGATTGTCAACCATGTGGCCGGAACCAACCCACAACAAATGTATCCTGCCGAATTGAAGTTGACTGATCAGATTATTGACGCTGTTGCCCTGATTGCCAAGCCATCTGGCACCCCCCAGGCGGTTGGCGCGAATCAGCGGTATCTCGCCCATAACTCCATCGCGTATCTTCTCTATCAGCGCCTGGCGGGCCGGGGAATGACGGCATTGTAGTCCTGCGAGGACCTTGACGCCTTTCCTCTCGGCCTCTTCTCCTGCACGGAGCAACCGGTGCAGACCGCCAGGATCGGAGGCAAATGGCTTCTCCATGAAAACATTGATGCCCTTGCGGATGGCGTATTCAACGTGAACTGGCCGGATATAGGACCGTGTGGTGCACAAGGCGATATCGCCGGGCCTGAGGATCTCGATGGCTTTACGATGAGAATCGAAGCCGAGGAACTTTCGGTCTGGCGAAACGTCGATTTTGTCGCCGAACTTCTTCTTAAGAGCATCGTGCGACTTTGCCATGCGGTCTTCCCAGAGATCAGCCATAGCGTAGAGCTTGATCGGACCGCCGCCCGGAACGGACAGGGCGTCACCGACAGCGCCACTGCCGCGACCGCCACAGCCAATTAGCGCCAAGCGAATAGCGTTGTCTTCACCGGCATAGGCAGCGGGCATAATACTGCCGATCACGGCCGCACCTGCTGCGAGAGAACCACTTTGTTTCAGAAACTGTCGACGGTTGACATTGGACTTGTAGATAGATTTAGTCATTTTTACCTCCTGGGTTTATGTTGGAATTGACAGGAATTCGCTTTCTTCGGACATGTATCAGGCATACATCTGTGCCCATGAAAGCAAGAAAAACTAACTGCGATCTTTTCTTTGACGTCATAAATAAAGCTCCAAACTTTCATGACGTATGATACAGGTTACTGCATCTGATTTCAATAGCTCTGGCAGGAAATGTGACTCGGTTGCCCCTCTAAAATCCGTTTACTTTTTGCACATTCCATTACGATACCCTTCAAGGCGAGTCAGCTGTTGAAATGGCCTGTGAGGAGCCTTAAACGCAACTACATCGAAAACAGATATTCACTCATAATCCAGAGATTTTCCTTGACGGAAAAGGGTATAATCTGATATAGATAATACATTAGTGAAGCTTGTGCCTGCGTAGTCGGGCATCTGTGGCTTTAAGGTTACGCAGCGGGTGCAATTCTTTCAATTCCTCGATAGAAAAGGAATTATTATGCCAGTAGTAGAACTGTACAGAAACTTTGTTCCGCAAAGTGAAGATTTCTAAATTTAGACTGGCAGTTCATATTAGACTTTAGAAGGAAGGAGGTAGTACTAAATAACAAATATCTAAATTCATACAGACAGGTGTTTACAATAGTTTTGAAAAACTATGTGCGTTTTGGCATGCTGCCAAAGTGGTTATAGAAACGCTATTTAAGTGGGCAGGTTAAAATCTGCCGAAAAGGAGAGTAAAGAAATGAAATTGAAAACAATGAAAACAATTTGGCTAGCAGTAGCAACACTTATATTCAGCGTCTTAATCGGCGACGCTTTTGCGAACACAATGATAGTTCGTGGGGACATTAACATTGACGATGGCCCTAAGATTTCCTTCAGTGCTCCTGTTGCCCTGTTGCAGGCTTTGAAAACGTCAGGAATTAGTGCCATGGTCGAAAACAAAGAAGAACTCTGCCGTCTGATTGACTCACTAATGGGCGAACTCGATTCCATGAAAGAAAATCACTTACTAATGCTCAGAGCAAAAAATGAAGTGGAAGCTCATGTTTGGGTGGAGGAAGCTAACAGCGATGAACCGATGCGAGCCAATTTCGTCTTCGTGGATATCGCTCCCGGTAAGCATGAACCTGAAGTCAGCCTTCGCCTGCCCCAGGGTGTCTTCTTCCTATGTTCGTTCATCGGAAATCAATTTGTTGAAGAACACCGTAAAGAAATATTGCAAATGTTTAGGCAGATGTTTTTAACTAAGATCAAAGAGAAGGATCGTAGGCACGACCACGAACCACCTCATTATGGTCCCCAACCAATCGAAGAAATGCACCAGCATATTGGCCATTTGAAGGAGAAGATTGATCAGCTCCGTCGGGAAGGACGACACGAAGAAGCTGAAGGACTGGAACGCGAAATAGAAGAGATTAAGCGAAAAATCGAGGAGATGGAACGGGGACAAGACCAGGGACAGCCCCATCGTGATCCACAACCAATTGAGGAAATGCACCGGCGTATTGATCATTTGAAGGAGAAAATCGATCAGCTACACCGGGAAAGACGACACGAAGAAGCGGAAGGACTGATACGTGAAGTAGAGGAAATTCGACGAAACATTGAGGAGATGGAGCGTGGATACGGCAGGGAACAGCCCCGTCGTGAACCGCAACCAATCGAAGAAATGCACCGGCGTATTGGTAACTTGAGGGAGAAGATCGACAACCTCCGCCGGGAAGGACGACATAATGAAGCTGAAGGACTGGAACGCGAAGTAGATGACATTCGCAGAAAGATTGAGGAGATGGAGCGTGGGCACGACCGCGAACAGCCACATCAAGAGTCTTCGCACAACTCTGAGCACCGCACTCGCATCTTAAACGAGGCGGTCGATAACATGTTAAAGGCAGCCCAAAGACTACACGAGGCCAACATGCATGAACTGGCCGAAAAACTGGCTCGTGAAGCGGAAAAGTTTCGTGGAGAGATCCACAAGTAGATGTACCTCAAGGAGGCCCATATAGATGCTGGTGCACGCTTATTTGGGCGTTTAGAACTGATACTGGTGGAGCATCTATCTTTGACGGACTACAACGATGAGAAGTACATCCGTTACAATCAGGTCTAGCCAAAATCCTATACAGCAGGTTCCTTTTGCTCTAAAGAGATTCTAATAAGAGTGAAAGTGTAGACAAACGTCGCACATACTTAAAAACAGATAAAATCCCAAACCGCACGACGAAAGAAGCTCGGAAATTGTTTAGCGTTTATATAAGATAGATGAAATCAAAGAAGGAATACCCAAGAGGAAATAAGATGCAGGACAAAAGGATCGCAGTTATAGGAGCTGGCAATGGTGGACATGCCATGGCGGCTCATAAAACGCTTGACGGATTCGAGGTCAATCTGTTTGAGTTACCGGCATTTGCGTGCAACATACGCCATGTTCTTGAAACACAACAAATCACTGTCGAATGGTCGAACAGGGAGGAAACTGTAAGGGTCAGCAAAGTTACAACCGATATCGCCATTGCTGTTAGAGGTGCCCAGATCATTTTTGTGGTCACTCCCGCCTTCGGTCACAAGACGATAGCTGAGCTTTTGGCACCTTACGTAGAGGAAGGGCAAATCATCATCCTTATGCCCGGCTCGGGCGGTAGCTTGGAGTTTGCCCGCATATTCGAGGCTATGGGTATGAACAAGAACGTGTTGCTTTGCGAGTGCTGTACTCTTCCTTATGGGACGCGCTTAGATGGGCCCGCTCACGTCCTTATTCACTGCGAAGCGGTAACTCTGCCGACGGGCGTGTTTCCATCTATCCGTACAGACGAGGCTATTGCCAAGCTTCAGGAAGTTTATCCTAAGATTATTGCAACAGCCAACGTGTTGGAGACAGCCCTCAACAATCCGAATCCTATCGTTCATCCTGCTGCGACACTGCTTAGCATCTCCCGGATAGAATATTCGGAAGGCGAATTCTATCTTTATCGCGAGGCGATGACCCCCGCCGTTGCCCGGACCTTCGAGGCTTTGGAGAGAGAGCGGTTTGCCATACTTGATCAATTAGACTTTAAGCTCTACCATTACTCCAATCTTGACTTCCGAGATCTTAATCTCGGCGAGACAATAGAAGAATGCCATGAGCGCATCCTGAACACGACAATGGATGCGGCCTTTGGTATCAACAGCATTAAAGCGGGAACTGAAATGAAAGGGCCCAAGTCCATGCAAG
>Ga0209427_10008845_pt1 | contig 11281 bp, 7 predicted proteins | sample DeeMarSWOR136_30_FD_187465 | JGI IMG/M metagenome (GOLD analysis project Ga0209427, IMG submission 187465) | Marine sediment microbial communities from White Oak River estuary, North Carolina - WOR-1-36_30 (SPAdes) (version 2) | ecosystem: Environmental > Aquatic > Marine > Intertidal zone >... | reverse complement strand
ATAGGAAGTTCTTGTTGGCTGAGAGGATGTCTCCGCTTTCGCTGTACAGGTGGACACCAGCATACTTAGCGATGTTCCTCAAGATGTTCGCCGGGACTACCGGCGCCCCAACCCATATGGATGTCCAATCCTCAAACTCTTTAACGGCGAAGCCTGGCTTGAATCTTCCGCGATTATAAACCAGCTTGCCTAGCGTCACTGCTTCAGAGTCGTCTGTGTAGAATATGGGTCCGATGTGATAGTCGGTTCCAAACCATGTGTCTGTGGGAAGAGAAGAGGTTATGGGGTGATCGAAGTTCGTGATCGCTACGTTCAAGCCCCATTTGTCCATGTCCACACCCATGTTGATGCCTGTCAAGTCCGAGACATTATCTACGGAAGCTCCATGCTCGTCGATGAAGCCTGAGGCGTAGATCCAGAGCACAGTGTTGCCGTCCCGTTTCACCCTCTCTTCTATAACTTCTCTTTCATCCTTGGATAGGTAGAAGGTGTTCAGGAAGATGTAGAACTTGTAGTCCTTCATAGACGGATTCGCTAGATCGTCATGCAGGTATAGGTCATAAGGTGTTCCCATACGACCAAACTCAAACTGCTTCTGTTTGAGAATCAGTGGATACATAAGGTTTATCAGAACGCTTTGATAAGCCGGGCTTGTCTCATCCACAATGACTGCTACTCCACCGGATGGAGATCGATCGAAGTTGAGGCTTGCTTCGCCAACACGCTTGAGCTTCGAAATGGTTTTCATGAGTTCCGGATGGTCGAAGTACTTGTTCTCTTGGTCCATCCACCACATGCCAACCCCTCTTGTGATGACGTTGCTGAAGTTTCTTTCAATGACGGCGACCGATTCTTGGAGGGTGTCGGCCCTACCATAGGGGTTCGTAGGTGAGGCGAGGAAGGTTCTAACGTCGTCTTCGTTGAACCAGAGTTTTCGATGGAGCTTGACGGATTCGGTTAGGGACATGAAGGCTCCGTCACCTCCCAATCCTCGGAAGTGGTAGCTGTAAGGGCTGCATAGGAAGTCGACATAGGCGGAATCTAGAACCTTCTTTATGCCCATGTGTCCAGAACGTTGGTGCTGGGTGGTTTCGTAGTCTAGGCCTAGCGGGGTTCTGAAAGGCCTGAAGAAAGCTCCAGTCCAAGCGAGGTCCATGATGTAGCCGTAGAAGACTCCTGCTAGGGATTCGTTGTTGGATGCTTCTTTGGCTGTTCTGCATAGGAGGATTATGTCTTCGGCCACCTGGTCGGCGAAATAGAGGTAGTAGTCGATGGCGTGCTTCTCCTTGGATGGTTGTCTGAACGCGTAGAGAGTTGTGCCTGCCTGGGCTTCCTTACTTGGTATGGGAGCATTGTCGAAGTCAATCTTTGGGTCGTTCCAGGCAGTCCTCAGGGAGGCTACGTCTCCGGCATATTTTCTGTGCAGCCATTTCCTGAAGGCTTGAGTCATGGGTTTGCTGTAGTCGGAGTAGAATCCTTCCACGCAGTCAGGCTTGACCCATTCGCCTGTTCCTCCCTGTGCGATGTGGTAGCCGAAAACGTGGTCGGCGTAATGGGAATTCCTTACATGTTCTATGTGACTTCTGAGGGCTTCTGAAACCTCTTTCAGCCATAGCTCAGATGCGAATGAGGCTTTGGCACGACTGTCGAATGAACCGTCGTGGTTAAGGGAGAGTTCTTCAGGATGCAACTCATTCCACCATGATGGGGAGTTGCAGTTGGAGCGGGGGAGGGCTAGAGCTTCAGGGTCAGCTTCCAGAAGTTTCTCCATCTTTCTATCGATTTCGTGGAAATCATACTTTCTAGGTCCGACCCATCCAATATTTGTGCCGAAGGTGTAAAGGTGGATTCCAGCCTCAGCGAAGTCCTTTACATGGTTTGTGTCAGCGTTGGACGGATACCAGAAGAGAAAGGGTGGTCGAGGCTGACCATTTATGAAGAGAGTGGGCGCGCCCTTATACATTCCAACCTCAGCGACTGTGACCACTTGATACACCTCTAGTCTTTTTGACTACGTTTTGTCTACGTATATAAGATTTTGTCTCCAAACTTCCTTGATCTCTTCACATTCCAACAGAGAACAGTTTGTTTCGAGCCGTTCATTCTTATCATAATCATATACGGGAAAAACCGTTAAGGTTCACCCCAATCAATAAAGTCAGAGCAGTAAGCTCTACAACATGCCCCGGCTGATAGGGGAGACTCGGGATTATGGAATTTACGGATGATCTGTTGTTTATAAAAAAGGGGATTAGGTGGGCTTCCTACGCAGAAGCACAGCTAGGACTGCGACCACCACTATGGCGACGCCCTCCACGATAGCCACGCTGGTCAGCGTACTGACCTGCCCAGATAAGGCCTCAACGGCAGCCACGCTGGTCTGGCTGGTCAGCGTACTGACCTGCCCAGATAAGGCCTCAACACTTTGATAAGTCGATGAGACATCTTCAGAAAGATCTGCCATGGTCGAATTCATATTGCCCATGAGGATACCTAGAGCATCCATGGCGGCCTTGTTCCTTGTTGCTGCATCGGCCACCTCTGAGATCTCGGGGGCTACCGGTGCAGTATACGACGCTTTGCCCGCTAGGATCAGGCTTTCAGCGTCCTGCTCGGGCACGGTTGCTGCCTCTCCTTGGATGAATGGTCCGTAGGTTCCACCGTCAGCGGCAGTGAATTCAGGAAGATCGGTAGTAGCGAACACTGTTAAGTAAGTTAATTCTACAGATGTTGCAGGCTTCAGATTAAGTACTAGATAGAAGAAAGTTCCAAACCAGCATTTTAGTTCCGTGTAGTAGTTCGCTGCTGTTGGCCAACCCTTCCAATAAGCAGTGTTGGCTGTAAATATTGGTCCTTTGCTTTGAGTGATGGGGATTTGAGGCATGTCTAGCCCTAATAGGTATAGCGCTTCTTCGGCAAGCGGGTCGATGGTCTCATAATCGTCGGGAGGTACCGACATCATTTCATCTACGAGTTCGTCGTATCTTGGATTACTCCAATGCTTTCCCCCGTAGTCTGGTTGTCCCCAGCATGCGTAGCCTCCCGCGCCTCTCACGCTATGATATGTGTCTAGTGTCTTTGCTACGTCGAAGGTCGTCCCTCCACCGTAACCTATGCCTGTTAAATGCAGGTCATATTTGCCTGGATATACGTATAGTCGCCACCAGAAGTCTACAGACGGTACAACATCAATGTGTATACCTACTTTCGCAGCATCATCTATTATTATCTTGTATTGCCATTCTTGGTCGGGCACTGTAGCCAAGATTTCAAAGGAGAGCTTCGTACCGTTCGTGGTTTCCCTTATTCCGTCTCCATCCCTATCTATGAAATCGAGCGAATCGAGGATCTCTGCGGCTTTATCTAGGTCATATTCGATCTTCCATCCATATTCTTCTTCGATTTGCCTATTGTTTTCCTTAATCACATCTATATACCTTTGCAACTCAGCGGATGTTGCCGCCGGGATGCTATATCCACACGGTATCCCCGATGTAACGGGAACTGTATACCCCGGAGGAGCATTCGGGTCTAGTCTGGCGATTCTCTCTCTATCTATACAGTAAGATAGCGCCCATCTAAACTCTCTTAAGGTCCACGGATATTTGCCGGTGTTAACCCCAAGTCCTTCGGCGCCGCCCTCCCCTCGCCCTGGAACCAAGATTATGGTAGGCGATAGGTCCGGAAGCATCCTCATGATATCATACCCTGGGGTAGGTCGCAGCAAATCGCTTTCTCCATTTACAAACTCTGCTACTTGAACGTCTATTGGACCTGTTTCCTTAAACATGACGTATCTAGGGGATTGCTCGAATCCTGAAAACAGATCTTTGGCCCAGTAATTTTCGTCACGTTCCCATAGCTGATACCTAAGAGTAGGATTGGCCTCTTTTAGCTTGTATGGGCCGGTTCCCACAGGAGGATTATTGGTGAATGTGTTGGGGTCTACGTCTTTCCATATATGTTCAGGCACAACCCATGGCCACCAGTATGGACATATCCCTGACATCCACATGCCGAAAGTATCAGCAAACCTTGTATGGGGCTTCTTTAGGTGCACTACAAGCGTATAGTCATCCGGTGTCTCAACGGAATCTATCCACTCATTGTATACGTCTGAACCCAACCATGATGTTTGGTCTTTTATCATGTTGATTGTGAAAGCTATGTCTCTGGATGTGTATGGGTGCCCATCATTCCAATGTACGCCCTCTCTGATGTGCAGTGTGAACGTAGTGTAGTTGTCACTGTATTCCCAACCTGTTACCTTCCAGAGCTTTGGTTCTCCCACAGAAGTCTTATACCAGTCCCACTCGTGGCAAACTTGGACCCACCCGGCGCAGAATTCATAAGCCCATATGAAAGGGTTGAAGCTGTCCCATACGGTAACTTCATATCCGATAACGTCCAATACAAGGGTCTCTTCCCTTGGTGTCGGAAGCTCGATCGCCCCTACAGTCGATGTAAGCGGAAGCAAAGTCAGCACTAGAATGAACAACAATCCTAAGAAAAACATATGCTTAGTTCTGTGCATTCTCTTTTTTCTCCTTTGAGCCATTTGTTGGCACAAGAACCTAATAAGATTTGCTATTTGATGACGTCATAAGACTTATATCATCTTATTCGATCATAGTGTTTAATATGGTAAAGATCTCTGGGTTTGCCATTTTTATTCTCAAAAAGGTGCTCATATACACAGTTACGTTATTCTTAGCTTTCACATTGGTGTTTTGGGTCCTACGGCTAATACCGGGAGACCCGTGGAGTCGCTTCGTAGATAACTTACGCATCCTCGCAATTGACCCGCAGATATCTCGCGAGTTTATAGAGGGGTACAAACGCAAATTTGGACTCGACAAAGATATATTCACGCAATATATATTATACCTCTCAAACCTCTTCCTAAGATTTGATCTCGGTATTTCAATTGCAAGTTACCCGACACCTGTTCAGGTCGTCATAATGAGATCCCTACCTTGGTCTATAGGGCTGCTAGCGATTTGCGTCTTAATTTCGTGGAGCATTGGAATCGTAGCAGGCGCATTTATAGGGTGGAAGCATCGTAGCAAGTTGAGCTCTGCCATGTTCACAATAGCTTTAGGCATGTCTCAAATTCCCTATTTCATTATGGCTATCCTACTCATTATGATCCTTGCTTATGGATTTGGGCTCTTTCCCGGCAGATGGGCATTTTCACCCAGCGTCACGCCAGGGTTAAATCCAGCCTTCATACTTAGCGTTATACGTCACGGCTTCTTACCCGCCCTCTCAATTGTGGTAACATCCTTTCTCGGCTGGCTTGTATCTACGAGAGCACTTACCATGACTATTCTGGGTGAAGACTATTTACTATTCGCTGAGGCTAAGGGCCTAAAGAAGATAAGAATGCTCAATCGATATGTGCTTAGAAACCTACTTCTCCCACAAGCTACGGGGCTTGCTATATCGTTAGGTTACGTGGTAAATGGGGCCTACGTTGTAGAATATATATTCCAGTATCCTGGTGTGGGAACACTTCTCATCCATAGCTTCCGCTTTCTAGATTATAATCTGGCCCAAGGAATAATTTTTGTGACAATGTTTACCGTTTTGACTGCGAATCTTATAATGGATTTTCTTTACCCACTTATTGACCCAAGAGTTAGGACGCAAGGTAAGTGAGGTCGATCTATGTCTCAACTTTTAGGGACTTTAAAACAAAGAGCCAGCGCTTTCATATCGCTCTTTAAGCGATCACCTACCTTAATAGTAGGAGTTGCACTTCTTTCACTAATAATCTTCCTAGCTATATTTGCCCCCATAATTGACCAATATCGACTTGAAGGTCACAAGGCTACAGATCTTGGATATTTCGAAAAGTTTCTTCCGCCATCACTTAAACACCCACTTGGCACAGATCACTTCGGAAGAGACGTGCTCGGGCTCCATCTAACGGGGCTTAAGTTCTCGTTGATAGTAGGCGCACTCGCCGGAAGTGTAGCAACTCTGATCTCTGTGTGCATAGCGGTCATAGCCGGGTATAGGGGAGGCATAATCGATAGCATACTTAACGGCGTGACAAACAGTGTACTAGTCATTCCATCATTGCCCATACTTATCGTTGTGGCTTATTATACGAGGCTGGACCTAGTAGGCATGTGTTTAACTCTGGCTGCCTTTAGTTGGCCATGGTCTACACGTGTCATAAGGGCGCAAGTTCTAACCCTAAAAGAACGGACATTTGTAGACCTAGCCAGGGTCTCAGGCCAGAATGGTTTTGAGATAATGTTTGCTGAAATATTACCTAATCTTATCCCTTACATCATCGTAGGTTTAGGTTTCTCTGTAATTGGCGCGATCTTCGCTGAAACTGGACTGAGAATTATAGGTCTAGGGCCTCCGACAGTAGTCTCATTAGGCCTCTTATTACAGCAAGCATTACAATATGGCTTGCTCACCCAGAAACGTTACGCCGAAGTTATGTCCATGATTCTACTTTTAATATCGATATTCATATCACTTAATCTCATTAACAAAGGGATGGACGAAGCGTTCAATCCTAGGCTTAAGAAGGTCACTGGACAATAGTTTATGGCATGTGAAAGTGAACGCTGTATGAGCATGTTAGAGGTTCAAAACCTTGAGGTTTACTACGAGAGCGTCTGGGGCAATTACAAGGCCGTCGATGGAGCGTCATTCAAGACCCATAAAAATGAGGTTTTCAGCATTGCGGGCGAGTCTGGATGCGGAAAATCTACACTTGTAGATGGCATATTGAGGTTGATTAAACCACCTGGACACATTCCTAGCGGCAAGGTAATATTCGAAGGCACAAACCTACTCAAGATACCTGAAGATGAGCTCCGTGGAATCAGATGGGTAAAGATGGCATATGTACCTCAAGGTGCCATGAACTCTCTAAACCCTATTATCAGGGTTGAAGAACAGATGACTGATGCCATACTTGACCATGGCAGTATGAGTAAAGAAGAGGCCAGAGAGCTTGCGGGCTCCATGCTTAAAGAGGTTAGTTTGCCGGTAGAGGTCGCTAGGATGTATCCTCACGAGCTCAGCGGAGGTATGAAGCAGAGGGTCATCATAGCTACAGCCATAGCTTTGAAGCCCATCCTAATCATAGCTGATGAACCAACGACAGCCTTAGATGTCGTTGTTCAGAAGGGCATTCTACAGCTTCTGGAGAGCCTTAAGGAAAAGTACGGCATGACTGTAATAGTGGTATCCCACGATATGGCTGCTCATGCACAGATAGCTGATAGGATAGCCATAATGTATGCTGGTAAAGTTATGGAGATAGGTTCTATCTATGACGTGTTCGAGCAGCCTCTACATCCATACACCAAAGGGTTGATCTCAGCTATTCCCGCGATAGGGAAGAAGTATGTTAAGGGCATACCTGGACTAGCTCCCAGCCCTCTAAACTGGCCACAAGGATGTAGGTTCCACCCTAGATGCCCACATGCTATGGATATTTGCAGTGAAGTTGAGCCTACCATGAAAGAGGTCAGCCCTGAAAGACACGTCGCTTGTCATCTTTATCAGTGAGAAGATCATGAGTCAATCTCTAGTCGAGCTTAAGAATGTAAGTAAGGTGTTTAGGATAGGTGGAGGCTTAGGCCTAACATCGAGAAGAACTATAAAAGCTGTTGACTCGGTTTCCTTCACAATACCTTCGGACAAAGCCACAATAACGGCACTGGTGGGTGAAAGCGGAAGCGGAAAGACAACTATAGCCAAAATTATCCTAGGACTTATCGAACCCACCTCCGGAGAAGTACTCTATAGAAACAGAAGGATATCTGACTGGCTTAAGAAGAATCGAATGGGGTATCTTAGGGAGGTCCAACCGATATTTCAAGATCCGTACAGCGTATACAATCCGTTCTACAGAATTGAACGTGAATTGGAGAAGGTCATAAAGAAGTTTAAGTTAGCATCAAGCAAAGCTGAGAAGCGAGAAATCATGCTTAAAGCTCTGAAGGATATAGGGCTCAGACCAGAGGACCTGCTTGGAAGATATCCACATCAACTCAGTGGAGGTGAGAGACAGAGGTTTATGCTCACAAGGATACTCCTAATGAAACCTAGACTCATAGTTGCAGATGAGCCCGTATCCATGATAGATGTCTCTCTAAGATCAATATTCCTAGACCATCTGACATCTTTTGAGGACAAGCTTGGCATTTCATGCCTTTATATAACCCATGATCTCAACGTAGCCAGTTACGTAGCTGACAGCATACTCGTCCTATGTCACGGTACAGTCGTAGAAGAGGGACCCAAAGATGCCGTAATAGGGGACCCACTACATCCATATAGTAAGCTCCTGGTAAGCTCAATAGCTATACCGGACCCCAAGAGGAGATGGAAAGAGAAAACTGACCTAACATCCATCGAATCGTTCGAGAATCTGAAAGTAGGAGAAGGATGCGTTTTCTCAGCTAGATGCCCCTACGCTAGGGAAGTATGCAAGCAGAAAGCCCCGCCGCTTGTGCAGATCAGATCAGAAAGAAAGATTGCTTGTTTCTTATACTCTAATTTCAAATAGTTTCTCAGCAAGGGACAGATATCTATAGGCTGAAATGTGTAGGTAGCTGGGTTCTTCATACAATCTGCAAGGAGAGTATTTAACATGGGAGACAGCAATAGCCAGATGGATTTCGGCGAGATTTGAGAAATGCCGAAAAATCAAATGCACTATGACCTGGACCCAGACGAAATCAGCTATTGAGAGAAATTCAGTCCCCGCGCAAGACTCCAGATAGCCGATTAAGCCCTCTGTAGATTGTGAGAGCTCAGACAGAGTAGAGGACTAGCTTCTACGCGCCTACTTTGCCCCATACTACAGAACTGGAAAAAGTCTGGAAATGCTATGAAAACAAGATTATGCAAGCGTAAGCATTAAGAGTAGATCTCTTTCATCAATTTGCATGATACAGATTACCAAGGATCAGGAACAACACGCGCTAGAGTTGCATGAGAAAGCCTTAGTGATTGACTTCCATTGCGATGCCGTTCTAGCCACCCTCCCTGACTCAGCCTTCCCCATCGGAACTGGAGCGAGGAGGACGCTTGCCGAGAGGTCAACCGAAGGACATGTGGACATCCCTAGGCTCTTCGAGGGAGGCGTCGACTGCCAGGTCTTCTCCCACTTCGTCGAGCCGATCTACAATCCAATAGCTCCTTACAGGATGCTCCAAGTGATGGGTTACTCCTTCCCCGAGATCGAGAAGAACTCTGACAAGTTAGAGATAGTCACTAGGGCTGGGCAAATCGACAGGAATCATGGTGAGAAAATATCGATTATCGTCGGGTTCGAGGGAGGAGAAGCCATAGGCAAGGATCTGCGACTACTAGGAATGTTCTACAGGCTAGGATTGAGAAGACTCACATTGTGTTGGAGCAATAGGAACGCCATTGCGGATGGAGTCAGTTCACAGAGATCCAAGGGCGGACTAACAGAGTTCGGCGTCTCAGTGGTTGAGGAATGCAACAAGCTCGGTATTCTCATTGACGTCTCCCACTTGACAGATCCGGGATTTTGGGATGTCCTAGAAGTTAGCAGAGATACAGTAATAGCATCCCATTCGAATTGCCGAGCCCTCTGCTCGACGATGAGAAACCTCACAGACGATATGATCAAGGCTTTGGCAGAGAAGGGCGGGGTTATGGGGATGAACTATGGCCAGGGCTTCCTCATTAATCGGAATGAGATCATTAGTGGAAAGACCCCAACAGTCGAAACAGTCGTCGACCACATAGATCACATAGTGGATGTTACGGGAAGTGTGGACAACATAGGCCTTGGATCCGACTTTGACGGTGTTCCATCGGTTGCGCAGGGCCTAGAGGATGTAAGCAAACTGCCTAACCTGACGAAATCATTAGTTGCTAGGGGCTACTCTGACCAAGAGATTGAGAAGATTCTAGGCGCAAACTTCCTACGAGTCATCAGAAAAGTATGGAAATAGACACATAGTCTGTCATTTCGGGTTGCACGTGACGCTTTCTAGCAAATCTTAAATCTACTGTCTCTACTAACTAGGAAAGAGAAGGAATCGAGATGTCATTCTCTTCTTTAGGTTGGAATATTTTCGGAAGCGAGCGACAATACTCAACATACAAATGGATGGAGTTAGCAAGATCCGCAGACTTCCTCTGTAGAGACCTCTTGGAGATTAAGTCTGGGGAAAATATAGTCATCTACGCCGACTCAGCCACTGACCCAAGGGTCGTCCAAGCGACTGCAGCAGCGATCCACATCATTGGCGCACATCCTGTAGTCGTCTGGTACGAAACAAGGGGTGACATAGACCTGCCACCTCCGAAGCCTGTGGAGGGGGCTGTTCTGGCGGCGGATCTCGTCATTGAATACGCTGTCGCCTATCTATGCCACTCGCAGATGTGGAGGAAAGCGGGGGAAGCAGGGGTTCCTATCACATGCCTAACTGGGATGAACGCGGACATGATGATCAGATGCATCAATCCCGACCTCGATGAGAAGATGAGGAGCTTTGGCCAAGCCTACAGAGAAGTCGTCACGAGAGGAAAAGAGAAAGGCAGAGTCACCAATCCAGCTGGAACGGACATTACATTTGGATTTCGGCCTCCGCGGGTCGCTTCTGAACCCGCCAAGCTGCGCAAGCGGCGTCCTACAATGGGGCTAGGAGGTCAGGGAAGCCTCAATGCGGTCATAGAAACCGTCAACGGAACCGTTGCCTTTGATGGAGCGATTTGGCCTCCGGCGGAGATTGGCCCTGTAAAGCAGCCCATCAAGCTAAAGATTGTTGATGGAGTGGTAAAGAAGATCACAGGTGGATTCGAGGCTACTGTACTTAAGAACTGGTTCGCCCACTTCAACGATCCAAGAGTCTACAACGTGAATCATATCTCGACAGGCTTCAACCCTGGCGTGAAGAGAATAACAGGTGACATACTGGAGGATGAGAGGGTCTTCGGCTGCGTTGAGGTAGGCATTGGGAGTGCCGGCTGGGCAGGCACTGGAGCTGGCGCTGCCGAGGTGCCTTCGCACACCGACGGCGTAATACTCAACCCCTCCATCTGGGTCGACGATGAACTCATCGAGGACAACGGAATCTTCATCGAGCCCACTCTAAAGAAGCTCGCCAAGGAAATGGGTATACAACTCTGGGTCGAATAAACCCCCCTCTTCAAGGATTGAACCTTTTCCTTATTCTCTCCTGTCTAATGAACACATTTGGGCACGTAGATCACACAGCCAAGCTTGCGCGAAGCGTGGACAACACGGGTATGGAAATGAACT
>Ga0209427_10008843_pt1 | contig 11282 bp, 10 predicted proteins | sample DeeMarSWOR136_30_FD_187465 | JGI IMG/M metagenome (GOLD analysis project Ga0209427, IMG submission 187465) | Marine sediment microbial communities from White Oak River estuary, North Carolina - WOR-1-36_30 (SPAdes) (version 2) | ecosystem: Environmental > Aquatic > Marine > Intertidal zone >... | reverse complement strand
ATTCAAACCCGAACAAACCCAATTTTAAAGGCAAAACGATGCTAAGTGTTATCATAAACATCTACGAATTAACTTCACGACATGAGCGGGGAAATTCTCAGACTAACCTGCCAAAACCTGATTGCTTTTATCATCCTTGCCGTTTAAACTTGATACTGATGGATCGCCGAATAATAATAAATGCCGATGACTTTGGCCTCTGCGACGGTGTAAACGAGGCCGTAGCCCGGGCCCATACCGATGGTGTGCTGACCAGCTCCACGATAATGGTCAATATGCCGGCTGCCGAAAAGGCCGTAAAAATAGCAAAAAAATTGCCGTCTCTCGGCGTCGGAGTCCACCTTAACCTAACCGAAGGCCGGCCCATATCGAACAATCGATGTATTAGCTGTTTACTCGATTCCGATGGTAAATTTAACTACTCGCCTTTCAAAATCTCGCTTTTGTCTTTGGCGGGCCATAAGATTAGAGAGGCCATACGGACAGAATTAGCTGCCCAGATCCAATGGGTCATTGACCATGACATTAAACCCACCCATCTGGACTCACATAATCATATCCACTCATTCCCGGCTTTATTCTCGATTGTCTGTCAGTCGGCAAGAAACTTCCAAATCCCCGCTGTACGCTGGACTTTCGAGCCGAAGGAGCTTTCACGAATACCCTGGCCGATGACAAACGAGGATGGCAGAATAAGGGCCCAAAAGTTCAGGTTTATGGCCAGGATTAATCGGATGCAAAACAAGGATTTCCTGAAAAATGATGCCCTTCTTGGTGTTGCACATACAGGTAAAATTGACGTGAATTTCTTAAAGGCCGTTACTTTATATAATCCGGCGCCGACTGTAGAAGTGATGACCCATCCGGGATTTGTCGACGATCCGGAAGCGGACAATACGAAATTGCTGCACCAGCGGAAGGTCGAACTGGATGCCCTTTGTAATGGGAAAACAAGACAATATTTCAAAGACGCGAACATCGAATTAGTTCATTACGGCCAACTTTAGAATTTTCACATTCATGGAACCATAGTATTGAGTACATAAAATTTTCTTGTCGATTTAGTTTATCAGCTTGATTATTTCATCGAAGTCGTTTGGTGCCTCTATGGGCGGATTGCTGAATTTGCCCTGATTTTCCTTGTGATAGTTGACCGTTACGTTTGGGTCCTTTAACGGGTGTCCCGTCAGGACGCAGGCGATTCTCTCGTCTGCGCCAATGATGCCTTCGGCTCGGAGTTGTTTTAGTCCGGCTATTGTTGCGGCCGAGGCCGGCTCACAACCCAGTCCATGCCTGCCGATAATCGCTTTTGCATCGAGAATTTCTTCATCGGTTACCGCACGGACGACGCCGTTGCAAATATCAATCGTTCGCAGACATTTTTTCAGATTAACGGGGCGGGATATTTCTATCGCCGAGGCACAAGTATGCGGAGAGAAGTTGCGGGCAGTCAAATCAGCGTAGTAGTTGTCAGTGATTTCCTGATTAACTTTGCCATCGTTCCAAGTGAGTTTTTTGTTATTGACCAATTCGGTCAGTGTGTCGGCGCCGGTTGCGTTAATAATTGCCATTCGCGGGATCTGCTTAATCAGTCCGAGTTGTTTCAATTCATAAAAGGCCTTGCCGAAGGCGCTGGAATTTCCCAGATTACCGCCCGGTACAACAATCCAGTCGGGCACATCCCAGCCGAGACCTTCGATGATTCGATACATTATGGTCTTTTGGCCTTCGAGGCGGAAGGGATTTAACGAATTAAGCAGATACAGGCCCAGCTTTGTGCAGACATCCTGGACCTGGCGCATACAGTCATCGAAGTCGCCGAGTATTTGAATTGTTTTAGCACCGTAATCCATAGCCTGGCTGAGTTTGCCGAAAGCGATTCTGCCGGAGCCGATAAATACCGTGCATTTCAGTCCGCAATGGTGTGCATACAAGGCCACCGATGCTGAAGTATTGCCGGTCGAAGCGCATGCGCAGGAAGCGGCGTCGACCATTTTTGCGTGACTAAAAGCCGCGGCCATTCCGTTATCTTTGAATGAGCCGGAGGGATTTAATCCTTCGTATTGAAGGTATAAACGGCCCGGCTTTACTTCGGTGAATTCCGCGACGGCGTCATTTTGCTGTAGAATCGTCTGTCCTTCACCAATGGTTACTTTGTATTTGTCTTCACAGAAGTTGAGCAGTTCGCGGAATCGCCATATACCGGAGAAGTCCAGGGGATTGCTTCTATTTGCCCAGCGTTTGGCGAATTCGTCCAGTTTGCCGGGAACTTCGATTTTGTCCCAGTTATACTGGGCATCCAGCAGCTCGCCACATTCAGGACATTTAAAGAGGGCCCGGGCGCAGTCGAATTCGGCGCCGCAGCCGGGATTTATGCACTTCTGAAAAACATTATTGCCGGTACTCATAAACAAAATTCCTTATCAAATTCACAAAAGTTAGAGGCAATTGTAAACAATAAAGAGGGGCAATGGTATAAAAATTGGCTTTGTTTGGGTTTGTTTGGCTTTGTTTTTTCCTAATTGACCAAGTGTCCATTTGGTCGTAATTCCTTGTAATAAAAGCGGTTACACTTACTTGACTTTTTCGGAATTTGGCTTTGTTTTGCATAAAAAGGTGATTTTGTAGTGCGCTCATGACATGTGTAAAGGTATCCCTACAGTTGTAGAGACGTAAGTATTTACTGACAATGACATTAGGGACAAGAGAGAAGAGAGAAGGAAAACCAAAGTTTAAATTAGAAAATGTAAAAAGACAGGTCATACCTTGCCACCGAGTAGCGATTAATATTCTGTTTCCTGGTTGGCACCATCCTGATTTTGAAGCTTTCGCATGAGTTGCAGTCTTTGGAACTCGAATATCATTTTTAACATGCTATTCTCAATTCGGCGTTCATACATCAACAGGCGTTCGAGCACCCTTGCATTCGAGAAATCCTTTATTGCCATTATACCAAGGGCCAGATCGTTAGCCGAATCGGAGGAATCGGCCTGCGGCAGGAGATTATCTTTGAACAACAGCGATTTTGTTAGTTTAGTTAGTGTGCCGGAGGTATTACGTGCGTTCAGGGCATCAATGGTCTGGTTCTGGATGTGGTCGATCCTTTTTAGCCGCCATGAAAGAATGACAACGCGTTCTGCCAATATAGATTCCATAGGGGTTTCGGGGACCATATCTTTTATAATCCGATCCCGGTGGATGTCAAAATCTTCTCTTCTTTCCGAGCTGATTACCACCTGATGTGCCAAAAGGCCGTGTTTTACGGCGTTCTTAGAGACGATGGCCTTGCCTTGGTGTGTTCGCGGGCCGGTTGATTTCTGAGAGTTACGACGGTTGGCAATTATTTTTTCTTCGCTTGACATTGAGATGTCCTTTCTATTAGTTCATAGTTCGTAGTTGTTAGTTTTTCGCTAACGATTATTTTTGGCTTGGCCTGATGGCCGGAAGTCCTTGCTGCGCTGCAGCTTACGACGTGCGGGTCTCCGCTATCTGCCACTTCCCCCCAATTAGGTAGGGGCAAGCTACCGGCGATTGTAATTATACCAAACTGATTCTAAATGTTCAATGAAAATATAACTTTTTTTGAAAAAAAATTTGCCGGGTTCTTGATTCTGGATACTCGATGCCAGATGAACGAGTGAAAAGGTGTGTTTTTAGGCATTAAAAGGCACAGAAATACACAAAAATAAGCAAAAAAAATGACCAAAAAGTTCTTTTCCGCCTTGGAATTGATGCCGGACGCCTTCTGGGATTTGCTGAGAAATTAACTGTATTATGTTTGCAAACCGTGAAAGTAGCTGTTTTGGAGGTACTTTTGTATGTCGGCTACCGGGATTTTGTCAAAGCATAATCAGTTTTTCATTTTGTGTTTCGAGCCATTCGTTTAGCTCAGTTGTGTATTTGTAGCTATCGGGTGGTCCCAGATCGTCAGCCGACAACGGCCCACAACTGCCGGTTAGTTTACCATCCAACCGGCGCTCGATAGCATAGATGCTCTCTGTTACTGTATGCTGGTAAAACTGTCTGTATGTTCGCATATCAGAGCCGCTTCGCCTTTCAGGCAGACAGCGCCTGTCGATACCGCTGCGGCGTTCCGGTCCATTGTAAGATTCTGTACTACACCGCCTATCTGCTCCGCTACGACGGTCTTCCTCACTACTTCGGCGTTCAGTTTCAGCCCCAGTCTTTTTGTCATTGTCCTTTTCCTGAATTTCCCCGGCGAGTGTTTCATGGTCATGTTGCATAAAGACTCCTTTCTTCGCCTTTGTCGGCCCAGAACCAATATTTGCAGGTACAATAATCCCCTGCCCCAGTAATATAGCTATTTATTTACTAAGCCGTTTTACCAAAGCGAAATGTTGATGAAAAATTTTGATTTTTTTCAATTTTTTTCTCTGTGGCTGTCCCGCCCCCCCCGTGTACGGGTTACAGAGTTTTGAAGAGAGTAGAGGATGGGGATAGAAACGAGTATGGCGGATGTTTTTTGTTTTTATGGCCGGATCCCTCGACTTCGCCCCAGTGCTTTCTGTAGAAAGCACTGGGGCTACGCTCGGGATGACGTTGATGGTGTGCCTTTGCCTAATCTGAAATGATAGAAGTGAGATTGGTTTCTTGCTTTATGCCGGGAGATATGGGATGCTATGCGGAAACTCTATATACATTGTTGGGCGGAGTAGCCCAGGAGACTTATAGAAAGAAGATTACTATAATATTGACAAGAACTTTTTCCGGAAAGGAACCAATTGAGCAGGACGGGAATTAAGATGAACAGACAGAAGACAATGTTTTATTTACATGCACTGATCAGTTCCGTCATCCTGATTATGGTTCCTGCCGGCTACGCTCAGTCGTCGGAATCCTACCGGGCACGACCCTTTGCGGATTTGTCCGGAGTCGACAGCTTTGCCGGTAATGATAAGGTTCCATTCCGCTTTCCTCTTGATAACGTCAGCAGTGATACGTCGCCATCCTACACAGAGTTTTGTTCACGCAGCATTTGGACCGAATCCAAACATATGTACCATGCAGCTGAAGATTACCTTCGTCCGGCCGGGACAGAAGTCTATGCTGTGGCAGACGGTACGATTAGTTTTTCGGGGCCAATGCGCGGGTATGGATGGTTAATAATCATCGACCATCCACAGGCAAATCTGTACTCATTGTACGGACATCTGAGCCCCAGTCGGCAGCGTAAAAAATCGGGATTGGTGAAGAAGGGAGATTTGATTGGGTATTTGGGCGATTCGGATGAAAACGGCGGCAGTGCGAAGCATCCACTGGTACCTCATCTTCACCTTGGGGTACGCGCTGGCCAGCGTTCCGATTACTCCAGTATGGGTGAGTGGCGCTGGCAAGCGGGGTGGGTTAAATCCTATCCGCCGGACTTGGGCTGGCTGCAGCCGTCTGCGATAATCACGAGCCAGGTAATCCCCGCCGGGGGCTTCCCCAATCCGGCGGCGGGATTTCTGGAAATCTGGCGGGATGAACTGGTGATAGCCGGCATTTACATTATTGGATGTGTTTGTATGCTCCTTATCGCTATCAAGAAAGACAAACCCTTCGTGCCGGTCGTATTCGGCGTTATATTATTTGCAGCCGTGTTTCTTTTTGCAACAAAGAAACGATTAGTGGTGAGTTATGCGGTCTTCGCTGTGGCCACTCTATCATTGACGGTTGGGATCTATAAAGTCATTCGCCGTTCCAGCAAAAGTCCACACAGACAATCATAGCAGCTCCCTTGCGGAGAAGAGTGCGTCGCAGAAATTTCAATCAGGGGATTGTGCCTGCCGTACAACAATGTAATGCACCCGAATTTAAATGCGTATTGGTCTTATGAAAGTTCTTTTATCAGAGCAATAGTTTTGGTAATTTCAAGATACCGGCCTTGTGGGTTTAATTCGTTGATTACCCGCCGTTATATGGGAACCATATATACATAGTTATTCTTGACCATTGAAAGAAAAGGGTGCTGTATGGAAGGAATGGAATATTTGTATGAATTGTGTGAGGCTTTGCCGCGATGCGGGCCGGGCGATAACGAACATACCCGGCGTGCTTTTGGTGCTATTGGCAAGGGAGCCGAACGACCATTGATTCTGGATATCGGATGCGGGCCGGGAGTACAGACCATTGAATTGGCAAGGATATCAAACGGGAAAATCATCGCTTTAGATAATCATCAGGCATTTCTTGATACACTGATGGAGCGGGCAAGAAATGAGGGATTGGAAGAGAAGATAATGCCGAAAAACATGTCGATGTTGGATATGGATTTCGAAGACAAGACCTTTGATATTATCTGGTCGGAAGGCGCATTGTATTTTATGGGATTTGAAAACGGATTAAAACGATGCCGTCAACTTTTAAAAGACAAAGGCCACTTAGCCGTGACAGAACTTGTATATACATCGGCCAATCCGCCGGATGCCGTCCTTGAATACTTCGAGGATGAGTACCCGGACATTAAACATATTGATGGCAAAATCGAAGAAATTAAAAAAGAAGGCTTTAAGTTAATATCGAACTTTACATTACAGGAATCAGCATGGTTCAACAGCTATTATTTGCCAATTGAAAAAGAATTGCCCCGTCTGAATAAGAAATACGAAGGGAATAAGATTGCGTTAGGTGTTTTTGAAGCTTTCAGGAAGGAGATAGATTTTTACAGGAAATATTCGAAGTATTACGGTTATGAATTTTTTGTAATGCAGAAATAATTGGTGCCAATACAGGATAACAATACTATTCGGTTGAAAAGCAGATGAATTTGCAGTTTTGGCCAAGAAGATGTAGAAAGGTCAAAACCGCCGAACAATGGCATGCACTTTGATTGGAATTGGTTCTGGGTCAGTTGGGAGTATCTTCGTTGATTTTTTTTATTAGTTCTGGCAGTTCTGATAGGCGGTTTATTTTCCATGCTCCTTTTGGTGTCTTTTTTCCTGCGTTTGTGTAGGCGGCTTTTAGTACGGCTTGCATACCGTTTTTAGCCGCGGCTTTAATGTCGTTGTTAATCTGGTCGCCGACGAACAAGATGTTTTCCAGCATCTCGCCGAGTCTGTCTGCGGCGGCCCTGAAGATGCGGGCATCGGGTTTGCGAAAATCAAACTCATACGAATAGAGCCTTACGGGGAAGAAATCAAGTATGCCGAGCTGTTGCAAGTGTTTGTCCAGAGAGTGGGCGTTTACAAAGGTGTTGGAGACTATGCCGAGCTTAAGGCCAAGTTCCTTTAGTGCGGTCAGGGTCTCTTTTGTTTTAAGCTCGGCGTTGCCGACTTTACTCAACGGTTCGTACCAGAGCCACACCAGTTGTTGCCATTGCCGGTCACTTAGATTTATGCCCCTTTTTGTGCCGCTCTTTTTTAGCAGGGCGAGGGCGTCGAAATCCCTTCCGGTTATGTAAGTCAGCCAGTGTTTTATGCGCAGGAGTACAAGGTTGCGCCAGTAATAGTATGTGAAATTGCCGACGGGCTGTCCCTGACTTTTGAGAAAATCGTAGGTTGACCTTGCGCCCTGCCGGTAGATGCGGGCCTTGTCGACTCTTCCGAAGTTCAGTAAAGTCTCACCAAGGTCGAACAGTACGGCTTTTATTTTCTTATTTTGCACGACTGTTACCTCGAAGGCGGTAAATCGCCGCCAAAGGCATCACGGACCCACTGGAACATTTCCTCGTCTGATATCGCCGATACTCGGTTGGCCGAGTATTCGGCGTCGATTCTGTCTTTTATTTTGGTTATTCGAATGTCGTGCTTGGGGATGTCGATTTTGTACCTGGCTTCTATCCAGTGTTTGATGCCTGCGGCGCCGGTTTTGTCTGTAATTGCCACACTGACGGGCCGATTGAGCAGCTTTTGGGTATCGAAGCAATTATATATTTCCTCGTTCTTTAACAGGCCGTCCGCGTGTATGCCGGCCCGTGTGACATTGAAATCCTTTCCTGTGAGCGGATAGTTGTTCGGAATTTCAAGGCCCAGCTCGCATCTTGCATACTCGCACAATTCGGTTATGGCCGCGTAGTTGACTTTGGTGGTGTGGCCCTTTATTTGTGCATGTTCTACAACGAGGGCCTCCAAAGGGGGGTTGCCTGTTCGCTCGCCGATGCCGAAGATTGCGGTGTTTGCGGCGCTGCAGCCGTAGAGCCATGCGGTTGCGGCATTTACCTGGACCTTGTGCAGGTCGTTATGGCCGTGCCATTCAAGCCATTCGGATGGGATTCCGATTTGTCGAAGTCCATGGATAAGTTTGGGGACGCTGCGCGGCAGAGAGGCCTGAGCCCAGGGCAGGCCAAATCCGAGTGTATCACAAAGGCGAATCTTTACCGGCTTGTTATAGCCTTCAGCGAGCGTCATCAACTCAGCGGCAAAGGGAAGCACAAAACCATCGTAATCGGCCCGCGTTACGTCTTCCATGTGACATCTCGGAATGACTCCATTATCCAGAGCCGCTTTGACGACATCAAGATATGCATTCATCGCCTGTGCCCGTGTCTTTCGCAGTTTGAGGAAGATGTGATAGTCGCTTGCGGAGGTAAGAATACCGGTTTCGGCGAGCCCCATTTGGGAGACCAGCTTGAAATCTGCCGGTACAGCCCTTATCCAGCCGGTAATCTCAGGAAATTGATAACCGCGAGCCTTGCAAAGTTTTACTGCTTTTCTGTCACGGTCTGAGTATAAAAAGAACTCACACTGGCGAATCAATCCCGTTCCACCGTCTATCTTATGCAGTAAATCGTAAACCTTTAGGATTTGTTCGGGTGTATAGGGTGGACGCGATTGCTGGCCGTCACGGAAGGTGGTGTCGGTAATCCAGATTTTTTCCGGAATATCGTAGTCAACGTTTTGGTTGTCGAATATTACCCTGGGAAATTCGGTATATGGAAATATTTGGCGATACAGATTTGGTTTGTCTACATTCACAAGTTTAGGCTTTTTATTCTTCATTATCGTCTCCGGGACGTTTTAGTTCGATGTCGTGAGTTCTCCGTGAAATATTCGAGATACATTTCACGACCGGCGAAATACAAATTATAGCCGAGGTGGGATTCGAACCCACACGCCCATAACGGGCAGGGGATTTTAAGTCCCCAGCGTCTGCCATTCCGCCACTCGGCCTTATCGGTAGGTTAATGTATTTTGGGAGATTTTGCAAGTTGTTTCCGTGGTTTGTTTTCGATCCGGATTCAGTGGAAATCCTGGAAGGATCTTTTGTTTACGGAGATTTGAGCGGTTTTGGAAGTTAACGTTGCTTGCCTTGAGCGTTGTGTTTGAGGCGTGATATGAAGTACAGGATGAATCAGCGTCTGAATCGGCAAAGAAAATCGCTGATTCGTTCCGTTGCCTGAAGCAGCCGGACCCTGCGGCTAAGGGTTTTAAGCTGCGAGTCATCATCTGTTAGGGGCAAGGCCTTTTTGATTCTGACGGCAGCATCGTCCAACCTTCCCATTGCCATATATACAACAGCGGAATCTCGTAATGCACAGATGTGCTCGGGCTTGATATCGAGTGTATGTGCGAAGAACTCGGCAGATTCCTCAAACCGGCCTTTCATGGCATTGATGAGACCGAGATAGTAATATGCTTGTGCGTGGGCGCAGTCGATGTCGATAGCTCTCATCATGCAATTTGTCGCATAATCGAGGTCGCCCGTTGTCAGAAACATCGAGCCCATAGAAACCAAGGTATCCACATCGTCAGGGGCCAACTTTAGCTCCGAAACCAGATAATTTGCCGCCTCCTGCCACAATTCTTTCATCAGCGCATACTGGGCCAGCCTGTATCGCGGCCCGGTGAGCGTATTGTCTTGCCGGATTGCCTGCTTGAATAATTGTGCGGCCCGGTCATAATCACGGTCGTCAAAGGCAATCTCTCCCAGATAAAACAAAGCAAGGGCAAAATCAGGCTGAATTTCAAGTATTCTGTTGAACTTTTCTTTAGCTGATTCAATGTCGCCGACTTCGAGCAAAAACAGACCGTAATCGAGAATGACATCAATTTCGCCGGGGTTTACCCGAAGCTCTGCGAGGAAATGCTCGCGTGCGCGGTCCATGTCGCCCTCAGACCAGTAGGCCTGGGCGATTCGATAGTTGATTTGTGGATGGGTCGGCTCAAGCTCGGCCGTTTTTAACCAGCATGAAATGGCTTTTTTGTACTGAGCGCGGGCAAAAAGACTATTGCCGATGTTATAGAAGCACAATGCACAGTCGGGATTTATCTGCTGTGCAAGATAAAACATCTGCTCGGCCAAATCGTGCTGGCCCATCTCGGTGTAAGTAATTATCCGATTGCAGTAGCAAGGTTCAAAGCCGGGGTCAAGTTCCTGGATTTGTTCGAAGGTATCAATGGCCAGGTCGTATTGTCCTGTTCGCGTATAATCGACGGCCAGTGAATTTGATATCTCCAAATCGTTGGGATTTAGCTGCAGGGCAATTTCGTATTCGGTTATTGCTTCGTCGAATTGGCATTTGGAGTCCAGGACAAGCGCCTTGTTGAAATGCCATGAGCTGTTGGAAGGATTTATCTGGATGGCCTCATCCAGCTCCCCCAGAGCTTCATTTTCTTTACCGTTTTCGTAAAGCTCATAAGCCTTGTTTGCCTTGTGTTCAGCTTTGTCATACGGGCCGAAAGCCAAATCTTCGAAGCTCATATTTTATATACCCTCTATTTCAGTTTAGAAATTAACCGAATCTCCAAGGTCGTTTCGTCAATAACGTAATGCGTAGTTAGCCGTTTTTTGTTGGTATAATAGCTTTTTGCCGGCGGCAAAAATTTTGCTGGTAATGTGGGTTATAAGCTCTTATAATTTAATAGGTTAGGCCCGCACCAATCGAGTTTATGCAGATGTCCGGTTGGCGATGGATTGTTGTTTTTCTGGTAAGCAGCCGCAGATAGTCTTATAATCGAAGGCTGCCATGTGGTTTGTGAAGAGTTGGTAATGGGACTCCATTTTGCGGTGTCCCCGAACGCAAAAAAGGCATGTGAAGGACCGCGGCAATAAGTTGCAAAAGTTGGAATCGGCGACAATTGTTTGGAGAAGTGAAAGTATGATTAAAGAGATAAAAGGCAAAGTAACGGCCGGCAAAGGCAGTTACGCTATAGTAGTCAGCAGGTTCAACGAATTCATAACTTCTAAACTGCTTGCCGGCGCGATAGATTGTCTCCAGCGTCATGGCGCTAAAGATGAACAGATTTTTGTAGTCTGGGTGCCGGGCGCCTGTGAAATTACGCAAGCTGCAAAGAAACTGGCAGATAGTAACAAATACGTCGCGGTGATTTGTCTCGGCGCGGTCA
>Ga0209427_10008842_pt1 | contig 11282 bp, 10 predicted proteins | sample DeeMarSWOR136_30_FD_187465 | JGI IMG/M metagenome (GOLD analysis project Ga0209427, IMG submission 187465) | Marine sediment microbial communities from White Oak River estuary, North Carolina - WOR-1-36_30 (SPAdes) (version 2) | ecosystem: Environmental > Aquatic > Marine > Intertidal zone >... | reverse complement strand
CCCCTCCTTGGGAAAGAGGGGAGAGGTTCCCTCTCCTTTTTAAGGAGAGGGTTAGGGTGAGGTTAAAAAGACAGTTCACCTGTGCCAAAAAGATAGTCGACCAACCCTTGTGGCATGGTTGACTTATATTACTCTATAGAACTAAATAGCGGATAGTAAATTACTTAACAAGTGAAATTTCCCACTTTGGATAAAGCGTGAGATTTTTTCCCCTTGACAAACTAATATTAATTAGGAAAATAATCATATGCTCCCTTTACGAGACGATATCCCATCATATAGAAAGCCGATTGTTACCAAAGGATTGATTGCTCTCAATGTTTTGGTTTTTCTTTATCAGTTAGCCCAGGGGCAGTATTTCAATCATTTCATATTTCAATATGGAGCAATTCCATACGAGATAGTTCATTTCGAGGAGCTAACGCCTGAGCTGCCAGCACCTATATATTTCACCCTCTTCTCCTCGATGTTCATGCACGGAGGGCTTTTTCATTTAGGTGGAAATATGTTATATTTGTGGATATTCGGAGACAACGTAGAGGATAAGTTAGGACATTTCAGATTTTTCTTTTTCTATATTCTCTCAGGATTGGCAGCCAGTTTAACCCACATTATAATCTCCCCCAATTCCCAGATTCCCATGGTGGGTGCCTCCGGAGCGATAGCAGGGGTTTTGGGAGCTTATTTTTTAAGATTCCCCAACTCCAGGATCTGGACTCTGATCTTTTTCGGATTTTTTATCAGGATGGTCAGGGTGCCTGCCCTTTTCGTTTTGGGATTCTGGTTTATACTCCAGCTGCTTTACGGACTTCCATCTATAGGCTCTCAGGGAGGAGGAGTAGCCTGGTTCGCTCACATCGGTGGGTTTTTAGCTGGAATGCTTCTTTTTAAGATGATGAGGAAATACCCTTAAACTCAGATTTGTAGATTTGGGTAAGGAGAAAGAGGATTCCAAAAAATTAATATTTTTAAAGTGTAACTCAAAGCTTATTCTTAGATGGTCACCGATAAAAAACCCCGCTGCGAATTTTGCGGAAAAAGATTCAGAAGGGGTAAAACCAGGTATCGGGTTAAACTTGAGATGATCTCCGATTTTGATGGATATTTAGAGGATTTATCAGAAAAGCCTGTTGATTTCATGGAAAAAAGAATCAAAAAGATTATCGAGGATACCAAGGATTTAACGGAAAAAGAAATCGAGGAACAGATATATCTTAAACGAGAATTTTTAGTTTGCATTGGTTGCAGGGAAAAGTTTCTTTTAATTTTAGAAAAACTCAAAGAAAGATAGATAAATTTGTTTTTTTGCAAAATAACATTACATTAATAGAAAGCACTTTCTATAAAACGGAAAAAAATGTCACCACCTGACAGGGGTTTTTGAGACAAGGGTTTTCGAGATTTTGGAGGATGAGATAACTTCACCTATTAACATTAATTTGAAGGTGTATAATATGAAGGTATTTAGATTAAATGTGAAATTATTAACCACAATCTTTGTTTTTATCCTTGGCTTGACTTACACAGGGTTGAAAGCTAAAGATAATGAACCGATATCGCTCAGCGAATCGATTGGAACCGAAATCGATTCTTCTGAAAAAAAGACTTATCACCTTTTCCCGGATATAAAGAACTTCCAGAAAGGGGAGATCGTAAGATTATCAGAATCGAAATTCAGGCTGGATTATACCTGGGAGGATTTTGAAGGAACTCATAACAGGTCGAGAAAGATCTCAAAAGAGGCGGTTGATCTTACTCGATCCCACGTAGAGTTAACCGAAAATTACCTGGTTCTTTCGAAATCCGAAGGGGTGGATTCAGATGTCGAGGCAAATCTCATGTACCGACTTGCGCTTAAGTACGCTTCTGAGGCACGATACGATCTGAGTTCTGTTATTATTTCTGATCTTGTTAAAAGCTACCCAGAATCACCTCAGACAATCGAGGCTAAGAAATTCAGGTCAGATATCTTCAGACTCTTAAAAACAAAGAAAGCCTTGATTTTCAAAGGAGCCCTTTTGGATCAATCTGGCAGAACCGAGCTTTTGGTTTTCTCAGGCTATTATGGAGTGTGGCTGGGAATTGCTACCCCTGTTTGGCTGGAAGCCGAATCAGCCGAAGCTTACGGTTTGGGCCTCATTTTGGGCGGTCCGGTTAGCCTGGCAATAGCCCATCAATTGACCAGAGATGCCAACGTCACAGAAGGGAAAGCCACCATGATCTCCTTAGGAGGGCATCTGGGAACATGGCAGGGGATAGGATGGAGTGCTATGGGTGATATGGATGCGAATGATGTCGTCGGTGTAGGAGAGATATGTGGTTTGGTCGGAATCGGGGCTGCCACCTTTCTTGCCAACCAAATAGATTTCTCAGAGGGACATGCATCCCTGACCAGTTCGGGTTTAGAGTGGGGTGCCTGGTTCGGATTGGTCCTTGCTGCAGTTGCTGATCATGAGGGTGATGAACTTTTAAGGGACATGCTTTTGGGGAGCGATATCGCCATCCTGGGAACTGGAATTGCAACCAAGAACGTGAAGATGAGCGAAACCAGGGTCAGGTTGATAAATCTAGGCGGGGTTATCGGTACAGTTTTTGGTTTAGGTATCGATCTTTTAGGCCAGGTTGACGAATCCTCGACTGCTTTGGCAATTGCCGGAGCTGGAAGCGTAGCAGGTTTGGCAGCCGCCACCAACTTTACTAAAAATTATGATAAAGGAAAAGAACTGTCCCGATCGAATCTCCAATTCCCCACATTGGCCTTTTATCAAAATCCTCAAAATCAAAAAGAAATAGTTCCAACAGTTGGTTTTCAACTCAATTTCTGAGTCTCTTCTGAGGAATAAAATACCAAAAAGACAATAGTAGCATTGTTCACCAGGGATTATTTGTCTTTAAACTGCAAATAAAAAAAATTTCTTATTGCTTTTTGACAAAGATTTTGATAAAATGAGATTGATCTTTGAAAAGGAATCAAGATGAAACGCGCTGATTTTGTCCACCTGCATAATCATACCCAGTACAGCCTTCTGGATGGGGCTTTGAAGATAGACGATTTCATTCAAAAAGCCAAAGAATACAGGATGCCCGCCCTGGCAATTACCGATCACGGAAATATGTTCGGGACAATAGAGTTTTACAAGAAGGCTTTAGCTGCAGGCATTAAACCGATAATCGGTTCGGAAGTTTATCTGGCACCAACAAAAAGAACCAAAAAACAGCCACAAAGAGGGCTTCCGGATACCAATTTTCATCTGATACTTCTGGTCAAAAACCAGACCGGATACAAAAATCTCATAAAGCTATCCACTGCTGGCTATTTGGAGGGCTTTTATCATAAGCCCAGGATCGATAAAGATATTCTCGGAAAGCACTCCGAGGGCTTAATCGGGCTTTCCAGCTGCTTAAAAGGAGAGATTCCCTGGCTTTTGTCAAATGACAAACATAAGAAAGCAAAAGAGACAGCTTTAGATTATCTGAGGATTTTCGGAGAAAAAAACTTCTATCTGGAGCTTCAGGATCACGGAACCGAGGAGGAGAAAAAAGCCAAAAAGCTGCTTTTAGAGCTATCTGGTGAAACCAAAATACCGGTTGTTTGCACCAATGACTGCCATTATCTCAACAGGGAGGATTCCGAGGCACACGATGCGCTGCTCTGCATCCAGACCGGAAAGATGATCGCTGACTCCGACAGGTTGAGGTTCGGGACAGACCAGCTCTATTTCAAATCTCCGGAGGAGATGAAAAAGCTTTTCGAGGGTATTCCCCAGGCAGTGGAGAACACCATAAGGATAGCGGAGGAATGCAATCTTCAGCTGGAGTTCGGAAAATTCCACCTCCCCCACCTTCCGGTTCCTCAAGGTTATGCTGATCTGGACTTTTATCTGGAGTACCTGGCTCAAAAAGGACTGGCTTCGAAATATTCCAAGGTTACTCCCGGTCTGGAGGAGAGGTTAGAATACGAGCTGAAGATAATAAAGCAGATGGGCTATGCCGGGTATTTTTTGATCGTGAAGGATTTCATCGATTATGCAAAATCCAGGGGTATTCCGGTGGGACCGGGTAGGGGCTCAGCTGCATCCAGTCTGGTTTCCTATTCTCTGGGCATCACCAATATCGATCCTATAAAATACGGGCTTTTGTTCGAAAGATTCTTAAATCCGGAAAGAATCTCTTTGCCCGACATAGACATAGATTTTTCCGATCAGGGTAGGGATAACATAATTAAATACGTCATAAACAAATACGGTAAAGACAATGTTGCCCAGATAATAACCTTTGGAAGAATGGCAGCCCGGGCTGTGGTAAGGGACGTTGGCAGGGTTTTAGGATTGCCCTATTCCGAGGTGGACAAAATCGCTAAAAAGATCCCCTGGGAGCCGGATATGACCCTGGATCGGGCTCTGGACCTTCAGTCCGAGCTAAAGGAGCTTTATCAGAACGATCCCCAGATAAAGAAGCTGATAGACTTTTCCAGGACCTTAGAGGGTCTTTCCCGCCATGCCTCAACCCATGCGGCTGGGGTGGTAATAGCTCCAACTAAGTTAACCGAATTTCTACCCCTGTACAAATCCAACCGGGATGAGATCACCACCCAGTACGATATGAAAGGAATAGAGGAGATCGGGCTTTTGAAGATGGACTTTTTGGGATTAAGAACCCTGACGGTTATCGATGAAACCCAGAAGATGCTGAGTGAAAAAAGAAATACACTTCTTGAAATAGATAAAATACCTCTGGACGATAAAAGGGTTTTCCAGCTTTTCTCCAACGGCGAGACCGTGGGTATATTCCAGTTCGAATCGTCGGGAATGAGGGATTATCTGAAAAAGCTCAAGCCCGAAAGCCTGGAGGATCTGACTGCGATGAACGCGCTTTACCGCCCCGGTCCTCTGGACAGTTTGATGATCGACGAGTACATTGAAAGAAAACATGGCAAAAAGCACGTGAAGTATGAGCATCCCCTTCTGGAGCCCATTTTAAAGGAGACCTATGGGGTTATAGTTTATCAGGAGCAGGTTTTAAAGGTCGCCTCGGATTTAGCCGGGTACAGTCTGGGCAAAGCCGACATTCTGAGAAAGGCAATGGGCAAGAAAAAAACGGAGATGATGGCCCAACAGAAAGAGGAGTTTTTAAAGGGTGCAAAAAAGACCGGGATTAAAGAGAAAACAGCAGAGAAGATCTTTGAGCTGATCTCCCGCTTTGCCCGCTACGGTTTCAACAAAGCTCATTCGGTGGGATACGCATATTTGGCTTACCAGACAGCCTATCTCAAGGCTCATTTTCCGGTTGAGTTTTTGGCTGCCACCATGTCATCGGAGATGGGCAACTCCTCCCGGATAGTCATTTTAATGGAAGAATGCAGGAGGATGGGTATAGAGATCCTGCCCCCGGACGTAAACGAGAGCGTGGGCAAATTCACCGTGGCTAAGGATAAAATCAGGTTCGGGCTTGCCGCGGTAAAAAACGTAGGGGATAATGCCATCAAATCGATAATCTCCGCAAGGGAAAATTTTGACAAGTTCGAATCTCTTTTCGAATTCTGCGAAAGGGTTGACCTCCGGGTGGTAAATAAAAAGGCTCTGGAGAGTCTGATTTTAGCAGGTGCTTTCGATTCCGTAAACAAACACCGGGCCCAGCTTGTATCCTCGGTTGATCTGGCAATTCAGTATGCTCAGGGAGTTCAGAGGGATAAAAGAATGGGACAGACCTCCCTTTTTGACAATAATTTAGGTTCGGCGGTCTCACAAAAAGAACCAGAACTTCCGGATGTTCCCAGATGGCACCTCTCCGAGATCTTATCCAAGGAAAAGGAGATTTTAGGACTTTACGTATCCGGGCATCCTCTGGCAAAATACTCAGAGGAGCTGAAATCGTTTACCACTCACACCTCCGAATCTCTGGAGAACCTTCCTGATAATCAGGAGCTGGTCTCCGGGGGAATAATAACCAGCGTGAAAACCACGGTGGATAAGAAGGGGAATCTTATGGCTTTCTTTACCCTGGAGGATTTCTTGGGACAGGTGGAGGTTTTGACTTTTTCGGACTGTTACAAGAACAAAAACCCACTGATTAAACCTGACCAGATGGTCCTGGTAAAGGGAAGGACCTCCACCAAGGAAAGCGAAAAGCCAAAGATAATAGCCAGGGATATCATTCCTTTGAATCTGGCATATCAGAAGATGAAAGGCTTTTTACATTTAGTTCTGGAGAAAAGCAACTGCGGAAATCATCTGGTCTCCGAAATCAAAGATATCTTGTCCTCCTATCCCGGCAAATCGGATGTTTTCCTTCACATAAAAACGGAAGATGAGAACCTGAGGATGAGGATAAAAAATGTTCGGATTAACCATTCCAAGGAGCTTCTGGGGAAATTAAAAGATATTTTGGGGAATGATAACGTGTACATTCATATGAATGTTTAGGATGATCTTTAGATTTATAACTTCCATAAGACAAAAATTTTAAAATCATCTCTATTTTTGAATTTTTCTTTTCATGAAAACAGATAAGCATTAGCCAAGAAAATAAAAGCATGGTTTTTCTTGACAAAGGTTCAAATATTTTTATATTCTTTTCGATAATATTATTACAAATTCCCGAGTAGCTCAGTCGGTAGAGCAGGTGGCTGTTAACCACCTTGTCGCTGGTTCGAGTCCGGCCTCGGGAGTTTTTTCTTTCCCTATTAAAATTGTTTTTATACTTATTTACTATTGATCTCCAGTATTCTTATCATTTATTTGTAAGTCTCTTGATAATAAAAGATATCATTATAAATTTAGATAATTTTTTATTTAATTCCCTTGACTTTTTTCATTTTTTTATTATAATAAAACTGAGGTTTAAGACCTCTATATGGTAAAGGTGGTCAGCTCTGAACTTGAAATATCATCTATGAGGGAAGAGACTGGCTGTTTTATTAATGAGAATTTTGTATTGATCATGGTGAGGAGGTTTGTATGAGTTCAAAAAAGCACCTCTTGATAATAGCTACTGAAATAGTAGCAGTTACTATTTTCATTTTCATAGCAGCGGGCTCACTATCGCAGGTAACGGCAGGGGAGAGGGCTGTTTCCGATACCTTCACCCATGCTGTTATTGCTGAATTTGCAACTCGAGATGGCTGACCTTACTGCAGAAATGCAGGTCCTGCATTAACCAATATTTTTGCCAGCGGAGATTATCCTTTTTTCTATATAGCATTAAACTATCAGGATAATGTTCATTCTGCTAATAGAGTGATAAATGAATATAACTTATATGCTGTTCCTGCTGTTTTCTTCGATGGAGGTTATCAAGTCGACGTTGGAGCTGGAAGCATTCCTGGTGCAGAAGCAGAATACCGGCCACTTATTGAGGTTTGTGGAAGCAGACCAGTGCCCGATCTGGATCTAGGTATATCCTTTACCTGGCTGGGAGATGCGAGCATGAACATCCAGGTTGAAATTCAGAATAACGACACGAGTATGTACGAAGGCTATCTCAGAGTATATGTTTGCGAGATTAGATCTTCTTTGGGATGGGGTACCTATTTCAATTTTCCTTTCTTGGATTATGCATGGGATGAGAGCGTTTATGTAGAAGCTGGAGGGATGTGGCAGGATTCCACAATCTGGGATGGCAACGATCATAACGATGGACATGGTCATGATTTTGGAAACTTAACTCTTGAAAACACCACCATCATAGCAGCGGTTTTCAATCCGGAATGGCATCAGGGGTATGCTTATACACCCCCTCAGAACCCTTTTGATGCCTATTATGTTGATGCAGCAGCAGCTGTGTGGATTAATTCCCCACCCTATACGCCGAACGATCCCACCCCAGAGGATGGAGCGGTAAACGTGAATATCGATGCTAATCTGGAGTGGTCAAGTGGAGACATAAACCTTGGTGATACGATTAGATATGATGTTTACTTCGGCACCAGTGATACTCCTCCGCTGGCTGTCAGCGGTCAATTTGATTCGACCTATGATCCAGGAACCCTTGAATTGGGCATAACTTACTATTGGCAGATAGTTGCCTGGGATATCCACGATACTTCCTCAACCGGTCCAGTGTGGAGTTTCACCACCCCGCTTTGCGGTGATGTCAACGGTAGTGGAACACTCGATCTTTCCGATCCCATATGTCTATCAATGAATTACTTAGGAAGATATTGCCAATTTGTAACTCAAACAACTGATGTTAATTGTGATGGCACCTATGACCTTGCTGACGCATTATTAATAGCTAAATCTTATCTGGGAATACCGGGATTTGTTTTAGACTGTTGTGATTGATACTCTAAAACAAAGAACAATCCATAATTTATAAAACCTGGATTGAAGTTAAAGCGAATTCAATTAGGGAAAGAATGGACACAATAGATCTGAACCACAAGCTGGAAACCATTTTTAGATTTAAAAGTTATAAGAATGTTCCCTATTCAACTTGGATCTTTTAGGAGGAACAATGAGCACTTCAAGAAAAAAAATAATGATTTTGTCGGTTATCTTTTCAGCTTTAATGATAAGTTTCAGCTATTCTTTAGTAGAGGTATGCGAGGCTCAAGTCTCTTTCACATTCACCTCGTCTGATACTGAAGGGATAGCCATCATCGGGGATACAATTGAGTTTCACTCAACTCTTACCAACACCGGCAGTACGGGTGATACCTATGACATCGAGAAGATTGAAAAACCTCCCCCTCCTCTTGACTGGGTTGTTGAGTTATGTACTGGTACATTCTGTTTTGACGAGAGCGTGAATTATGTGGCAGTCTATTTGGATCAGAGTGATTCCGAGCATGTCGGACTGAGAATAAACACTTTATCCGATGGCCCGGGAAAGATCACTATCCGGGTAACCTCCCAGGCAAATCCCAGCTTGATAGATTCGATAACCTTCATTCTATCTCGACCAGACTGCGGAGACATGAATGGAAGTGGAAGCATAAACCTATCCGATGTCATCCAGCTGGCAAAATTTTACTTCGGAGTAGGAGATCCACCTGGATCTAACTGGGCTTCTGACGTTAACTGCGATGCTTCCATAAATCTTACCGACGTAATATTAATAGCCAATTTCTACTTTGGTAAACTGACTACTTTGAATTGCTGCCCTTGATTTTTTAAGCCCAAAAGATCTTGGTGAAATCCCATTACCGATTAAATCTGGGTTCTTTTGCCATGATTTCATTGACCGTCGGAATAGTATTCAAAATTACCTTGTTGATTGCCATGATCTCAACTTCAGTTATCAAAATCAATGCCAATCAACCAATCAGGATGCTGTTAAGCGAAAGTCTCTGCCCAAAGTGTGAGCTGAACATGTCAGGTACAGGTTAATATCTTATAAGTTCAATTAAATCAGAATGTTCATTGTAAAGCTGAACTGATGATACTTGTTTTTCTATACAACAGATTATAATCAGGAAATATTGCATAGTTCCGTGATTTGCAAACTTAGGAAGTTCAAATTACGTTATGAGATTAAAGAGCTTAGGATATGAGAGATAATAAGTGGATTTACGCTGGATTTTTTTTGGTCTTATTTTTATTTACCTGTAGTACCAGAAATCCTGGAAAGGATGAGGTGTTCGGGGCAATTTATGTTAAATCCAATATCCTGGGAGCTGAGATTTTTCTGGACAGCGATCCTACCGGCAAAGTAACCCCAGATACACTATTGGATGTTCCAACTGGAAGCCATCAGGTGAGCATTAAGAAATTCGGGTATTCTTCCAATCCCAAAGATACTACCATCTGGTTGGAAGCCTGGACCCTCGATTCTGCAGCTTTTATCCTGGAGAAATTATACTATGGTTTCTTAAAAGTTTTTTCAAATCCCGCTGGAGCTATGATTGTGATTGATAATGATTCCATAGGAGAGCGTACCCCAGCGATTTTAGAAAGCGTACCTACCGGAAAGCACATTGTCTCGGTCTACAAAGATTCATACTCCACCGACCTGCCGGGTAAGGTGGTGGTGGATTTAGTCCAGAATGAAACAGCCGAAGCAACGTTTAATTTAACATCAGGTACCCCGGGAACTTCCGTTGGTGATATTCCTCCCAACTTCAATCTGCAGGATGATTACAACAATTGGGAAAACCTTTATAACCATAGAGGATATGTGGTGATTTTGAATTTCTGGGAGGACGGCTGAGGACCCTGTATGTTAGAGCTCCCGGGTCTGGAGCAAATCTATCAGGAATACAAATCAGATACTTTGAAAATATTCGCCATTAATCGCTACGATGAACTTTCAACTATTCAATTTATAAGGAATAAGCTTAAACTGACTTTCGACTTGCTCAGGGGCAAAGGGACATCGGTTTCGACTGATTATCAACTATTGGGAACTCCCTATACCTTTATAGTGGATCAGACCGGAAAGGTCTATTATTACAAGATGGGATATGGCGGTGCAAGCGATCTGGATAAATTCCGACAGAAGTTAAATGAGCTTTATTAGAAAGAGGGATTTATGACAAAGATAACTCTTCGAACTCCTTTAGCTATTTTAGCAGGTTTGATGGTTTTGTTATCAGCACGGACTTCAATCTCTGGTGATCATAAAGCTCCCAATTTCGTCCTTGAGGATTTGAATGGGAAAAAATTTGAGCTGGAAAAGAATTTGGACGAAACACCTATTTTTATAAGTTTCTGGGCAACCTGGTGCAAACCCTGTATAAAGGAACTGGACCAGATGAAAAAAGTACAAAAGGAGCTGGAAGATAAGAAATTTCAAATCATAGCTATTGATGAAGATGGTCCCAGAACCTTATCCAAGGTGAAATCCTTCGTAAAAAGCAGAGGCTGGAAATTTCCAGTACTTCTGGACAAAAACAAAAAGGTCTATCGTAAATATCAGGTGGTGGGACTGCCCTATTCCTTAATCCTGGATAAAAACGGAACAATCATATTCTCCCATTCCACCTACAGACCCGGAGACGAAAAAATCGTCAAGAAAAAAATCCTTGAGCTCATCTCCGAACAAGAGAAATCCTCCGAAAAGAAAGAGAAAGAAAAAAAGTGAGATTTCCCCTGATTCCTTTAGCATCTCTTTTAATTTTCCACCTGGTCACGGAAAGTTTGTTAGCAAGTGATTTAACCATCTCGGGATTCAATCAATTAGAATATTCTCAAATAGAAAAAACCAGAAAAGAGCTTTTTGAGAACTGGTTGGATGTTAAAGCATTTTATAACGATTTTAACTTGGGCCTCAGATATGAAAATCACCATCCCTCTCTCGAAGACTCGATATGGGATGGTATAGGTTTTAGATATTTTGAATTC
>Ga0209427_10008841_pt1 | contig 11286 bp, 9 predicted proteins | sample DeeMarSWOR136_30_FD_187465 | JGI IMG/M metagenome (GOLD analysis project Ga0209427, IMG submission 187465) | Marine sediment microbial communities from White Oak River estuary, North Carolina - WOR-1-36_30 (SPAdes) (version 2) | ecosystem: Environmental > Aquatic > Marine > Intertidal zone >... | reverse complement strand
ATCCAGTTTGATGCACTTTTGCACCACGGACGATGATTCCATCATCCTTTTCCTCCACGATGTGGAGGTAGGCATCTGGATCTGGTTGGTCAGTCGGGCGCTTGCTGCGGTCGCCCTTTGTGTCTGTCATCGTGCCTGCGACGAACAGATCCTGTGTCTGAACTTCTGCCCAGTAGCGCCTGAACCTGTCATGGTATTCTGTGCCATGCTTCGCGTCTATCTCGAACGTGACACTGTACAGCGCGTTGGCTGCGTCGAAGCCGACACAACGCTGGAAGCAGCATGATGTCTTCTGACCTACCAGCCTCTGCATCTCAATCTTCTTAGTCAAATCCTCTACGGACTGGTGAATGTGGGTGAACCGGTTAATCTCCTCACCCGTCAGATGGGATGTGGCAGTCATCAGGTCCTTGTACTCATCTACGTGGGCTAATTCATACGTCTTCATCGCTGTGTTTATTGACGGAATCACAATGGGGTGTTCCCAGAACTTCTCGACCTTCTCACCAAACATGTACAGATTGACATCTCTTTGGATGCTCTTTAGGTATTCATCAGGACTCTTGAGGGGCAACGAAATGACTCTCCTCGTCAAACTAGCAGGAAGGACTGTCGTCCCTCATAGGTGTTTTGTAATAACAAAGCCGAGGAAACAGAGTGGACAGACAGGACAGCAAGTGAGGTCCACTCAACATCTTAGAATCCAATCATGTCCCAAAGCGGAGGTATGCAGAGGATTAGGATTATCATGACTACTATGAACAGGACCTTGCGCCATGCTGAAACCTCAGTGGTGTCATTGAGCGGCCCAGGGTGTTCTCCTCCCTGAGTAATGACTATGATAAGGATGGCCATTAGATAGAACCCGGCAAGGAACATAGCGGCGATTGCGGCCCAACCGATTATCCTGTGTTTCCTAGAATCAACAATCGCTCGGAGCGCATGGCCTCCGTCAAGCTGAGAAGCAGGGAACAGATTCAGAGCCGTCACAAGCATCCCAATCCAACTGGCAAACGCGAGAGGATGCATGTAGAGCGTGCCACCGGCTGGAATGAAATCAGCAAATAGGAGTTCGAGTATCTGAAAGAGAATTGGGACGCCAATGCTTCCCGACATGTCGGGATATGTAGCGTCGATTGCCGCAACCTGTTCAGCAGTAAGGGGAACAGACATGAAGAATCCCAATAGCAGTACAACAAACGTAACGGCAAAACCAGCAAGCGGGCCTGCGACTCCCATATCGAACAGGTCCCTACGGTTAGCGGGTGGGCTCTTCTGCTGGATGAATGCGCCAAATGTCCCAATAGGTGGAATCCCTGGAATGAAGTAGGGTGGCGTTGCCTCGATTCCCAGTTTCTTGCTTGTGAGATAGTGGCCCATCTCGTGGGCGAAGATTATGCCCATGAGAGCAGCGATGAATATGAATACCTCCCACAAGAGGTTAAAGTTAGTGAATGTGGTCGGATAGAAGAGAGTAATGAACACCGGGCTGGTAATCTGCATAAGCCCGGCCAGTGCGATCGTACCTATTGTGGCCACAAAGAGAGCGTAGTTGATTCTGATATCTGATTCTGGAGTCTTCTCCCTGGGAATGAAGCGGATTATGTATTCTCCGCTCGCCTTGTCCTTCCATCTGACAACAGGCCACACACGTAGGGTCTCAGACTTCTCATTGATCTCTTCGAAGACCAAGTCCTGTTTCTCAATAGATGGAATCTCTCCTGTCTTCCACCTTACGACAAATGTAGGCAGGCCATACACGAGCTGGTCATCTATCACTTCGAAATGGTCACGCAGAATGAAATCAAGCTCTGCATGAGTGGGATAGGTGATTAGCGTGCTCTCGTATTCGTTTCCGATGGCCACTGCATTCTAACTCCAATCTTCAAGAATTTGATTGAACCCGTGATTCTATGCTATTAAGAGTATTCGCTGAGGCACACTGTAGCCGCCATGTGAAGACTATTGGGGGTCTCTGTTCCTCATCACTACCTGCAAGTCGATACGATTCAAGACTCGCATGAGTGGGGCCACCGAAATGACGGCGGAGATGACTGGTATCGCGAAGCTAACTGCAAGGGGAACAAGGCGAACATAGAATTCCATCACGCTAAGCGTCTGGCTCATCAGCGGAACCCAGTAGTAGCCAAGCCATATGGATGGAGGAATCGACAGAATTGTCCCAACCAGAGTAATGAGGATGATCTCTCCGACCATAATGCTTCGCAGATTGCGCCTATCGAAACCAATGGCCTCCAACTGTGCGAACTCTGGCATTCGTTCGATTGTGCTGATGTTTGCAGTCGTCCATACAACGAGAAACACAATTGCCAGACACATCGCCACAAGGAAGTAGAGGATTATATCATACGTCTGGAAGACGGCCTTGATGCCGGCTGTGGCCTCCTCGTGAGTTTGAACACTCTCGACTTGGTCGTCCTGTGCAATCACACTTCCTAATGCCTTGGCATCGCTTCCAGGGCTTAGTTCCACAAAGGCGCCAGTAAGGAGTGTTTCATTGTCTGGTGCAGGAGCCTTGTCATAGTCAATGAAAACAGAACTGAAGATTGACTTCACGACTCCTACAATCGTAAAGACCTCAGTAGTCCCTGCCATGGACACCTCCAGTTCATCACCTATATCGATGTTTCGTGCTTCGGCAATGCGCTTTTCTACAATGGCTTCGTTCTCTGAGAGCATGCCCCTGCCCTCTTCAAATTCGAATGTCTGGAGACCTACGGTAGACTCGAGAAACAGGATCTCGAAGGGATGTTGGATTCCAGCCAGCTCCGAGAAGTAGGATACTTTCAGGAACCTTTCGTAGGATTCAACATCATCCATCGCGTCTAGGATCGATTCTAATTGGCTTGCTCCTACAGGGTTCCTCATGTCCACGATTAGATCCCAGTTCGAATGCGTGTTCATGTGGATATCCACACTGAGGTAGATGCTGTCGATGTAGAGGATTGTATTCATCATGGAGAAAGACCCTATGAGTATTCCAAAGCACAATAGCCCTGTTCGCAACTTTTGCTTGCTCATGCTCCGTGCAGCATACCTGAACGCGTAGGATACTCTCGTCACGCGCTCTGCTATTCTCTCCAGCACTGTTCTCTGCGTGGGTCTTGGGTCATAGTCTAGTCCACGAATCACCCGAATGGGTTCGAGCTTTGAGATTCTGCGAATCGGATAGATGGATGCTAGGAGAGCAGTGACGGGCGCAGCTAGAAACCCAAAGACAAACACGTCAGGCGGAATGGATCCCGACACAACAGCCATGTTCCATTCAATGAAAGCCACACCCATCAGCCACACAGTGACTGGAGTAGCAATCAATGTAGCAATGACAGCGGCTACGAAGGACAGACCTACGAAAACAACGACAAAAGCAACCTCGATTGTTCTTGGCCGATAGCCAAGTGAAACGAGCACACCCAATGACTGCTTCTGATCCTCTATTACTCTGCGAACCACAACGTATACCACAACAGTAGATGTGAGAAGGACAATCACAGACATTATGAGAGTCATCTCTTGCCCCATTTCCAGCTCTGCGATTCCAGACATCTCACTCAAGATATCCCAGCCTCTGAGGACGAAGTAGATGTCCTCACCCTGAAGAACCTCCAACACAAGCTCCGTCGCGGTCTCCTCATCAACACCGTCGTGGAAGACAACTGAGAACTCATTGACCATCCCTGGTTGGCCACCTAGGCTGGATAGCATTGCAACATCCATAAAGAGAGGTGCTGATGAGCCATGTTGAGGAATCAGCTGCCGTGGGTTCGTGGCAGGGACTATGTACTCTACTGTCCATACTATGCCGACTATTCTCACTTGAGTCCTTACGCCAAACAGCTCTACAACAACCGTGTCATTGATGCTCACACCTTGGGCGTTTGCGAAGTGAACCTCAGCCAAAGCTGTTAGATTGTCATCGGGGTCTAGGTAGGTGCCTTCACGGAGTTCTAGCTTGTAGACCTCAGGTGATTCTGACGGGTCCACCCCAAAGAGGTCTCCAGACAGCCTTCTGCTGTCAGACAGTTCAACGATTCCAGAGATATCGTATCGCACATCTCCGCCTTCAACTTCCGGAAGCACCATTATTGAGTCCAGGAGGGCTGGGTCTGAGCCATAAGTAAGAACCGAAAGGTCAGCCATTCCGCTCTCATCCATGGTTCTATCAATGCTAATGTCGGTGAGAACGAACATAGACTGCATCACAACGTAGGTTAGCGATCCGCTGAGGACAAGTGCCAGGGCACTAATCAGGCCCAGTTTCTGCTTCTTGAGGTCTCTAAAGACCTTCTTCATCAGCAGACCGCGTGTCACCAGATTACTCCTCCAAGGGACCTTCAGTAATTCCCCATATCTGACCGGATCTCAAGAAGACAGACCGATGGGCAATCTTCGAAACGGATGTCTGATGAGTCACTGCAATCACTGTGGCACCTGTTTCTCGATTCATTCTAAGAATCAAATCCCAGACTTCTTCAGAGGTCTCTGCGTCAAGGTTTCCAGTTGGCTCATCTAACACCAGAAGCGGCGGTTCTTTTGCCAGACCCCTCGCCAAAGCAACTCGTTGCTGCTCTCCGCCGCTCAACTGAGATGGAAAGTTGTCAGCCTTCTCAGCGATTCCCACGTGTTCCAGGTATGCAAGGGCTCTATCACGCAGCTCGTCTTTCTCCAGTGTAAAGGAGATCCCGATCTCAACATTCTCCACAACATTCAGAGTGGAGAAAAGGTTGAACGACTGAAACACAATCCCAACATTATGTCGTCGAAATCTTGTACGCTCATCTCTGCCCAATCTGGAAACGGTCTGGCCGCTCACCTCTACGACGCCTGATGTCGGGGTGTCCAGTCCAGAAACCATGTTCAGGAGAGTTGTCTTGCCAGAGCCTGACTGACCCAGCACCGCGATGAATTCACCTCTGTCAACTTCGAGTGAAACACCCCTTAGCGCGGGGACTATCACCTCACCCATCTGATAGTCACGAACAACGTCTGTGAGAACTACCTCATGTTCCTTAGCGGCTGCCATCTTCAGGACCTCTATTCTTCCGTCAATGAGTAGTACGTCAATCAATATGAATAGACGCGGAAACTACAGTCACCAACCACACGGCAACTGCTCTTTACCGAAATCTACTTATACGTAAAGCAGGTTTTCCGTACTTTCGATGACAGACCTGCGCTCGGTGGCAGAAGCACTCTCAAATCCTGTCAGAATGAGAATCTTCGAGTATTTGCTAGAGAGAAGGGTCGCCAACAAGAGCGACCTGTTGACGGAGACTGGTCTTGAGAGAGCCTCACTTAACCATCACCTTAAGTCACTGGCAAAGGCAGATCTTGTCGGTACTATTGATGTGAGGATAGACAAGGTGAGGAACTCACTTTGCTTCTTGAGAACGTCGGTTACTCTGGATAGTAAGTCTGAGCTGTCCTCAGAGGAAGTCAGGGCGCTTCTTGGTACTGAAGTTGAGAGTGACGTTGACCACACGGAGATTGAAGAAAAAGCACAAAGGGCGATCAGGAATGGGGAACTTGATCGTGATGATGCTAAGGCTATCCTAAGGACTCTGTTTGAGCACAGAGGGAGGGGTACCAAGAACACATGTACGTCATGCGGCCGGATCAAGAAGATGTCTGATCTCGCCCTGTGTGACAACTGCTTGCGTCCGGCGTGTAAGTCCTGTAGGCAGACGGTCGACAAGACCGAAGGCGGAACTGAAACTATCTGTGACAGGTGCATGAAAGAGCTGTTTGGGTCCTAGTCACTTTCTATAGTTGTAGACTGTTTGCATAGTTGAAGGCACCATGAACTATGTCTAGCAGGCCCTTTGTTCCTGCGGCACTGCCTACCACGTCCACTGATAGCCACTTCGACTCAGCTTGTTCGACAAATCGCGTGTTCGGGAGTGGCTCAGCAGATACAACCACAGTGTCAGCCTCAATGAGTGTCATTTCATCAGGCGTGTCAATTTGGATGTACTCTCTTGTAATCTGAGAGATGGAAGTACCGGTGTGTATCTTCACCCCCTTCTCTTCAAGGGACCTCAATATCACCCACCGAGTTGTCCGCCCCAAGTCTGTCCCAATAGCGTCCCTCGAATCAAAGAGTTGAACCGAATCAGCGTATGAGCTCAGAAAGATGGCTGCGTAGCAGCCCGTAGAGTTGCCACCAATGACTGAAACATGGCCCGGTTTCTTTGGCATAGCTGCCACTGCATCTCTGGCCGTTGTGACATGAGGAAGCTCTGTTCCTTCGATTGGTGGGGCGGTGGCAATCGTGCCTACTGTCGACACAATCCTGTCGTAGGACTCGCCAGCTATAATATCAAGTTCTGCTTTGGTGTTCAGTCGCAGGTCAACTCCGAGCCTCTTCATCTCGTGCCACATGTGAGTCACATATGCAGCAAACTCTCCTCTTCCGGGAATCCTCGCCGCGAGGTTCAAGAGACCCCCAGGACGCTTGTCCTCCTCGTAGAGAGTCACCTGAAATCCCCGCATTGATAGGATCCTTGAGGTTTCAAGTCCTGCGGGACCTGCACCAACAACCGCTATCTTGCCCTTTCCTTTGGAACCCATCGTTCGTGAGTCCTCGTAGCCGGCTTGGGGATTGATTGCACAAATGACCGGCTGCAATTGAAAGACCTTGTCAAGACACCCCTGATTGCAGCCAATGCATGGACGGATCTGCTTCGTTTCTCCTGTTCGAATCTTCTTCATCAACTCATGGTCAGCCAGGAACCCCCTTGACATACCAATCAGTTGAGCCTTCCCTCTTGCAAGAATACGTTCAGCGACAGTAGGGCTGTTGATTCTGTTACATGCCACTACAGGAACATCGACAACATCCGCGATTCCTTCAGCTAGGTATGCATAGTGGCCTCTCGGCACGTCCATTGTGATTTGGGGAACTCTGGTTTCATGCCAGCCGCCCGTTACATCTAGACAATCTACACCGGCATCGACTAACCAAGGAGCCAGAATCTTGTTGTCTTCGAGTTTGTTCCCATCTGGCACAAAGTCCTCTCCACTCATCCTATACATTATCGGATATTCGTTGCCAACGGCGTTCCTCACAGACTCTACCACTTCAAGTGCAAAGCGGGCCCTATTCTCAAGACTGCCTCCGTACTCGTCCTCTCTCTTGTTGGTGGCTCTTGCGAGGAATTGATTGATGATGTACCCTGCAGACCCAATTACCTCGACAGAGTCGAATCCTGCCTTCTTTGCACGCTCTGCTGCTTTACCGAAATTGGCGGTTGTTTCATGCATTTCCTCGACGCTTAGAGCGCGTGGGGTTTCTCGAGTGAGTCGAGAAGGCACTTCTGAGGCTGATACTGCCCGTTCCCCTAGAAAGATGGAATGGACGTATCTGCCCGCATGATAGAGCTGCGCGGCAACCGGAACGCCAAATGAATGAATGGCATCGGTGAGTCTTGATAGACCCTCTATGTGGTCATCACGACTAATCCCAACCATGGTGGGGCCGCTTGATCCACGATGTTCTGTGTAGCATCCACCAACCACGATCAGACCCGGGCAATGTCGCGCTCGTTCGCGATAGAAGCTGATGAGGCGGTCCGTGACAATTCCATCCTCTTCACAGTATCCAAGATGCGTGGCCAGTAGTACTATGCGAGAATCCAAGGTGAGGTTTCTGATACTTGTGGATTCCAGAAGCTTCATCGCGGACTATTCCCTGTAGAATGCGTACCAGTGTGTTAGTGCCGATAGAAGTCGGTGGTCTCTGCCATCAATCGTGGGGTCAGGGTCCAATCTTCGTTCGATGAATTCCTGCTCCGATATCCCGTCCTTAAGAGCATTCTTTACGCTCGTCCTAAGCGCCTTCAGGAGTTCCAAATGGTCCTCAACATCGCTGCCCTCACACATGGGACCATGTCCTGGGATTACGTCAGCGAAGTCACGCCTCACAATCTCTTCTAATGCCTCAATCCACTTGTCGGGATTGCACGTGGGGTCTCCCGCGTATGGAAAAGTGCGGTTGAAAATCAGGTCGCCCACAAAGACAACATGTTCCGGTTCCACAACGACAATCGACGATCCTGCAGTGTGACCTCCCATGTGTATCATGGTGATGTCGTCCTTCTCTCCCAAAGTCATCTCATTCTGGAACGTTTCGCTCGGTATCAGTATCTTCAAGTCTTGAAGGGCTTCCCAGAACTCAGGTCTCTCATTCTTGGCGCTAGAGTAATCCTGAAACAGGTTCTCCCTTCGCCATCTGCCTTTCAGGTTCTCGACACAGATGTTCTTGGTTTCTGGAGAACTGATTATCGTTAGAGGTTCAAACGCTTGAGCACCGAAAATGTGATCTCCGTGGTAGTGTGTCAGTAACATTCTGTTGATGGGAAGATCATGTTCCTCCTCGAGTTGTTTCCTGACTTTCAGACTCTTTGTGTGCATTAGTCCAGAATCGACCAGAACAATCTCTTGACTGAGTACGATTGCACCATAATGGCCAGCATTGTCGCCACTAGTGTCGGCGTAGACCCTTTCTGCTATCCTCTCGAGAGGCATGGAGGAATACTGACTGGCGCTTCTGATATAGTTGACCTTTCAAGCCGGGATTCGTGACCTAGAACCAACTAGGGCAAGTACCTATCAGGTGAGGATCCTTCTAATTCCCTCTTGACTTCAGCCAATCCCTGAGAACCCATAGCACCGATGCAATGTAGCCTATGGCGGCAACGACTACATATACGAGTGTCATGCCAATTGCAGTACTTCCAACGGTGGGGTCTAGCATATCAGCGTAAACAGCCATGAGAAACACCACGAGGAAGTAGTTCAGCACTAGGAACCCAAGAAATCCAATCATTCCAAATCCTGATTTGTGTAGATTCCTCGCCAACTCCGCTCCGAGTAGTGATATCATGAATGCGATCAGCCAGAACAGAGTGAAGACTCTGACCTGGATGTCGATGTTAAGCCCTGAGAAGAGTGATGACAAGAACAGCATCACGGCCGCAAGTATAATCATGGAGCCATAGATACTTCCCAGCACCTTGGCAATCTCAGTTCCTTGAAATTCCTTATTCGTCAACTTCTCGCCTCCTTAAGCGAATCGGACAATGTTGCATCTGCTAGCCTTTGTTTCTTTCGGCAGAATGACTGAACCATATCATCAGACTTTAGAGGATTCTCTTGAATGTGAATTGAAGCGAATTCAATGGCAAGAACACGAGAAGACCTCGTATCACTCACATGTGTCCCTTGTAGGGGTGGTATACCTCCACTTGGGGAGTTGCGGGTGAATGAACTCTTGGAAGCAGTGCCGGGGTGGACACTCAAGAGAGACGGAGTCGACAAGATTGAGAGGATGTACAAATTCAAGAACTTCAAGAGGGCAATCGAGTTCGTAAACAAGGTGGCTGAAATAGCAAACGAACAAGATCACCATCCAGATATCCTAATTCATTGGAATGAGGTGACTCTCACATTCTGGACACACGCAATAAACGGGCTATTCGACAATGATTTCATCATGGCGGCCAAGGTCGATGAGTTACTCGGCTAGATATCCCAATCTCTAACCTCCCCCGAATGCCCACAGCATTGTCATGATTGCGGTCGCCAGTGTCATCAACACTGCGACTACCACACCATAACGGATGACCTCTCCCTCGATTCCGATCTTATCAATCACTGCAGCGGCGTTTTGTATCTTCGCCGGACTTAGCACACTTGCAAGCCCTCCTCCTACTCCATTTGATGCAGCGACGACCATGGAATTCGCACCGATTAGAACACTTGTTTCGTGGTGGTATCGTGTGAACATGGCTATGGCTGAGGTTTCAGAGCCAGAGATGAATCCCGCGAGGAGTCCGAGAAAGGCGGCTGTTAGGGGATAGGCTGTTCCCAGGGCGCTCGAAGTCAGCGTAGCTAGGAGATTGATCATGTTGTTGCTCCCATCGACTGGAAATGTCCATGTACCGTCCACTGCAGGGAAGTAACCACTGAAATTCATTACCTCTGCCATCGCGAAGAAGATGGCCGCGGCCAGCACAGGACGCGGGGCACGCTTCATGAACTTTGAGAACGTGTCACTGAGGGTTTTGCGGTCTCTTCTGAAGAACGGGATTGAAACTAATGTGGCGATGAGCATCAATGTGTAGGCTTGCCAGAGCCATTTAGTACTGATGGGGCGCGGATAGTTGCCTATCTGTATCACGAGATCTAGGGGACCAATTAGAAGCTGTTTCAACGGGATGATGAGAGTGACTGCGAAGCATAGGATTACTAGAATGACCCAAGGTAGGCTAGCTCTTTTGAGGGTCATTCCTTCCTCGGTCCTCAAGTCCTCCTCATCTAGGATACCTCTATCCAAGAGTGGTTTCCCACGAACCTTTAGGTAGAGAAGTAGGACAAAGACAACAGCGGCGCCTGCAAAGACATTGGTCAGTATCGTCTGATCTACAAAGGATAGATTGGACAGAATGGCGACGAATCCGGCCGTGACCCCGCAAACCGTAGCTAGCAGCAGCCCCTCCTTCTGTAGGAGGAGCTCACGACCACCTGCTATCCAAAGCATCGAAATGGCTATGCCAGTAGTGATGACGGGCATGTACCATGCAAAGGTTAAGCTGGACTCCCAAAGTGCTACTGCGCCCCCAGTGGCTGCGTTGTACTCAGTATTGAAGACTTGAGCTGGAACACCGAGCAAGGCGAATGTGGTGAGAGGGTCGTAGCCAATTGCCGGAAGAGCAACGGCAACGAGAGGCGAAAATCCCAAGGCTAGCATGACGGGAGGCAACATGGATACAGGCGTAGCACCAATGCCCACCAGGAAAAGCCCGAGTCCAAGACTGATTAGCATAATCTGCATGGGCCGGCTTCCGCCACCCAGGGTCTTGAAGAAGACAATGAGGCGCTGCAATGCACCCACCTCCTGCATCCACGTCATCATGAGAATCGATGTGGCCACCATCAGGGAGATTGGGAAAGACTTGACAATCCCAGCCAAGCTTGCCACTATCACAATGCCAAAGTCAGTTTGGAAGCCTAGAATCGCCAAAAATACCGTCACCAACCACACGACAACACCAGTGATGTCGGCGGCCTTCTTCAAGAACACAAGCAGTACAAATGCGAGTACGATTGGGAAGACGATGAGCACAAATCCAAGAATCGGATCCAAGTATCTTCACTTCCTTTCCAGTAGACCCTTTTCAAAATACCAGTCGGCGGCCCGTTTGAATGCCTCAATTAACGTGAACTCAGGTTTCCAACCCAGAAGGCGTTTGGCCTTGTCATTAA
>Ga0209427_10008840_pt1 | contig 11286 bp, 13 predicted proteins | sample DeeMarSWOR136_30_FD_187465 | JGI IMG/M metagenome (GOLD analysis project Ga0209427, IMG submission 187465) | Marine sediment microbial communities from White Oak River estuary, North Carolina - WOR-1-36_30 (SPAdes) (version 2) | ecosystem: Environmental > Aquatic > Marine > Intertidal zone >... | reverse complement strand
ACGTTAAGGTGTTGCTCCTTGACGAGCCAACTACCGGACTTGACCCCGGGGCAAGAAAGGACTTCCTCAACCTTCTGAGTGAAATCAACGATCAAGGAACCGCCATCCTATTGGTCACCCACATTGGCGAAGATGCAGATACAGCCTCGCAAGTTGGTTTCATGGTGGACGGAAGAATAGTAGTTGAGGGAACACCTGACGAGCTAAAAGCAATGAGTGGGCTAACAAGCACCATTGTTCTTGACGCGACTCCTAGAACAAAGGACTTGATGATACTTCTTGCGTCTCTAGATGAAGGCTGCATTGTGGAAGAATTTGATAACGGTTTCAGAATAGCCTCTGGGAACCCGATGAAACTCATTCCAAAGATCGCGAGTGCACTCTCGAAATCTGGCTACCACATGCACAGTGTTGACACCCACCCGCCCAGTCTGGAAGACGTCTTTCATCAACTCACAGACTTCTCCATCAGAGGTGAGGTTCAATGAGCAAGACGAATCAAGTCATGGCCTCCATGGCGAGGTCAATGAGAATCTTTCTTCGCGACAAGGCAATCGTTGGGTCATCAGTGTTAATTCCGGCAGTCTTTCTTCTGCTTCTCCCTCAGGTGATGTTTAGCGACGTTCCCAGCCAGATTATGCCGGCTATGAAAGGATACTTGGTCATTGCAATGGTAATCCTCCTCATCGCGAGTATTGGTGTGAGCAATCTGGCTGGTTCTATAGCATCGGACAGAGACCACGACCTCTACTCCAAACTCTCCTCAATGCCCATCAGTCCTTGGTATGAAAGTCTTGGTCGTGTTATGGCAGTCATGATCTTCTCAGCAATAGGCAGCATGCTTCTGATAACTCTCGGGCTCATCTATGGCGCTGAGCTAGCACTATCGTGGCTAGACGTAGTATTGGCCCTCGGCATTGGGTTCATAGTTGCTGTTGCAGCCGTTGGCATCGGCATGATTTTGGCTTGTGTTGTGAGAAGCGAATCAGCTGCAGCTCATGTTGGAGTAGCGATTGTACTGGTCAACTACTTCATTGGTGTGGCAATCCCGTATGGGAGCCTGCCAGATCTACTCAAACCTCTGGCACGCGTCAATCCGATATCGTCAGGCAACGGCATGATAGCTACACTCGCCCTAGGAGCGGAGTATATCGGTTACAATCCTTGGAACGTCCTTGATCTTGGCTTGCTAGTGGGACTGTCATTGATGCTCTTCACTGTAGGACTGACTATGTATGCAAAGCTCACTTGGAGAAGGTAGTTCAGGTGATGACCGAGACCGCACAGACATCGTACTTCATGCCATCATGGATTCTATCAAAGCACGGAATGAGCCTCATGCAATACAAGTAGAAGGGCAGGGCCATCCAAGAACCACCTATGGAGAGAAGGGCTGCAAGGTCGACCACGCAATTTGATTCCTTATAGGCCGTTTCAACCAGCGCGGTCAGAAATACCCAATCATTTAACCAGTAGAAGTGGGTCGTCACTGTGAGCACTGCTGCCGGTGTCTAGTAAGAGAGGAGTAAGACCATGGATATCATCAAGGGGTTTCCTGCAACGTCGCAAAGCACCTCCCAGTTGAGCACTGTCAACATCATCAAGCACGCATCAAGGAACTTCGGCAGGCAGGAAATCGTCAGCAGGAAACAGGACGGAACCATGTTTCGCTACACTTACGAGGACGCTTACGAACGAGTGCAACGCTTGGCAAACTCCCTCGAATCTTTAGGAGTTGTGGCAGGGGATAGGGTTGGAGTCTTGGCATGGAATTCTTACAGGAACCACGAGATATACTTCGGCATCCCCGGAATGGGAGCCGTTATGGTCCTGTTGAATCTGCGCCTAGCTCCAGAGGAATTGAGCTATGTTTTGAATCATGCGGGGATAAAACTCATCATCGTGGAGGAAGACCTGCTTTCGGTTGCCGAAGCTATTGCACCTATGTGCGAAACCGTCGAGAGCTACATTCTCCTCACCGACAGAGAACTGTCCGAAGTGGAAACGAAACTGGAACCAATCTACAGCTATGAGGCTTGCTTGAGTGAGGCAGCACCCGAATACGAGTGGCCCAACTTGGACGAGACCAGCGCTTCTAGTGCCTGCTACTCTACAGGTACGACGGGAAGACCCAAGGGTGTCTATTACTCCCATCGTGATGTGTACTTGCAGGCCCAGATGTATGCTCTCAATGCTATGATATCCGTGAAGGACTGTGTTCTCCAGATTGTTCCCATGTTTCATGTCCTAGGATGGGGCACTCCCTATGCGGCCACAATGGCCGGTGCCAAGCTAGTCTTCCCGGGGAAATACAGTCTGGAAGACTTGGAGGACCTCGCCAACATAGTTGTGCGAGAACGGATAACACTGTCCTGCGGTGTGCCTTCTATCCTGAGGGCCATGCTTGATCAATTCCTGAAGATGGATTCTTGCCCCGATTTGTCCGGGACACGCATTATGACAGGTGGCTCAGAGCCGCCTCTAGCCTTGATCAAAGGTTACTGGGACGCGACTGGGGCGGAGATCATCCATACCTACGGGTCAACCGAAGCCCAAGCTATTGTTACCATAAACCAGTCCAAGCCTTGGTTGAACAAGGAACTCTCCGAGGAAGAGAGGTGGAACCTGAAGAGAAGGCAGGGATTCATCGTGGTAGGTCTAGATGTCAAGATTGTGGATTCTGAAGGCAAAAGTCTCCCCCATGACGGAGAGACGGCTGGAGAGATACTCCTCCGTGGGCCGTGGGTGCTGGGGAGATATCACGACGATTCAGATTCTGAAATCCAATTCACCAAAGATGGTTACTTCAAGACTGGGGATGTGGGGGCCATTGATTCAGAGGGATACCTGAAGATCACTGACCGGCTGAAGGACTTGATCAAGAGCGGCGGCGAATGGATCTCTTCGGTAGACATGGAGAACGAGATAGTCTGCCATCCGGGGGTTCTTGAGGCGGCGGTCGTCGGTGTACCTCATGCCAAGTGGCAAGAACGACCATTAGCCCTGGTGGCTTTGAGAGATGAATTCAAAGAGAAGGTGGACAAGGGAGAAATCTTAGAGCATCTTGCCAAGCGCTTTGCCAAGTGGCAAATTCCTGACGAGGTCATGTTCGTGGAAACTATCCCGAAGACAAGTGTCGGGAAGATAGACAAGAAAGCCATTCGGGCTGACTATGCGGAAGTCTACACTGATAGGTAGAACCTCTAGCCGCAGTAGCACTCGGCTCGACGAAAGAGATACAATGAGTTACAAGTCACTTAGTCTGTGAATTTTGCCACACCCTTTGTCAACACAGGGTCGTTGGATGGATTCTTGGTTTCGAAGTGGACTACTCGCCACTCATCCTCCTGAATGCCAGCATCGTAGACCTCAGTCGTCAGAGCCTCTCCCATCAGGACTGGTTTTGCGAAGCGTACCTTCATGTATCGCAGTCTAGTGGAGTCGCCGCCAAGGAGTTCATCGACAATAGTCTGTGAGGCAAAGGCCATAGTGCACAACCCATGAAGAATTGTGCTGGGAAGTCCAACGCTCTGGGCGACCTCAGCACTGAGATGAATCGGGTTATGGTCGCCAGATGCCTCCGCGTATCTTTTGCTCTGATCATGCGAGACAAGAATAGTACGCTCGGCGAGTTTCTCTCCATGTCTTGGAGCCTGATCGGGACCTCTTGCTCCTTTCTTCTCTGCCCTCCTCTTGCCTCTCATAATCAGTCGATAGCGCATCTCTACGAGTGCATCATCTCTGCATCTGCATTGAATATGCATGTCTAAAAGATCGTTTGCACCGCGCTTCTCAATGTTTGCAATCTTAGCAGTAGAAACAATCTCGTCACCAGGTCGAATTCTGCCCTTCCACCACATCTCCTGTTCCGCATGAACAACCCGCAGGATGTCAAGGTTCAGGTCCTCGGAATCATCTCTAAGTTGGCTTAGAAGTTCAGGCAAGAACACAACAGGATAGAGGGGCGGAGATATCAATTCGCCAGGAGATTCGGGTTCGTAGTAACGGGGGTTTGTTTCATTGGTGGCTCTTGCATACTGCATCATTGCTTCCGCATTCGCTTTTTGAGGGCGGCTACGATACTCCTTGCCAATGAAACTCCTGTTCAATAAGAGCGGTTCAGTTCCCATTAGTTCCACCTCAACCGATTGTTTTGTTTGAATCTGCGCTAAGAGCTCTTCGAAGGGTCTCGAGGGACACATTTCCACCCGAACAGATGAGTCCGACCTTTCTGTCTTTCAGCTGAGAGCGTATTCGATAGGCGGCTGCCAGTGGCGCTGCACCTGCCCCCTCTGCGAGTGTGTGCGCATGCTCTATCATCCATAGCAAGGCCTGCATGATCTCTTGTTCGCTCACCAGAATAAAGTCGTCCAGATGCTCTCTGAGGATTCTCTGAGGAAGCTCAAAGGCACTTCCGGTAGAGAGTCCCTCGACCAGCGTGCGATTCGGTCGCTCGACCAGACGGCCTTCTCTCCAGGAGTCATGGGCAGCTGGAGAAGCTTCAGATTGAACAGCTATGACCTTAATCTCAGAGCTGATGGACTTGGCTGCAATGCATGTACCTGCGGCACCACTTCCTCCCCCCACAGGTACAATGATGGTGTCGATTCCGGGTTCCTCTTGAAGCATCTCTAGGGTCTCCGTTCCCACTCCTGCAATCAGATCCGGTTCGTCTCCTGAGTGCACATATCGATATCCATGCTCATTGGCCAGCCGTTCGCAGTGGACTCTAGCCTCGTCGTACTTTGTACCGTGGAACACTATCTCGGCACCCAATGCTCTCAGAGCCGCAACCTTTCCCGGGTTCGACTTCTCTGGCATCACAACAATGGCTTTCACGTCGAAGATCTTCGATGCGTAGGCAATAGACTGTCCGTGGTTCCCGGTGGAGGCAACGATAACTCCTCGTTCCTTCTCTTCCTTCGAGAGCCGCGAAACCAAGTTGATACCTCCACGGACCTTGAACGCCCCAACCGGTTGGCAGTTCTCATGCTTGATATAGACCTCAGTTCCCACGAGTTCGTTAATCTTCGGATAGCTGAGTAGGGGCGTGGGTTTCAGATAGGGCCCGATTCGCTTCTGAGCAGCCACAACATCTTCGATGGTCGTGATTCGCAAACCTAAGTATCTCCGAGGTAGCTCGTTTGAATCATCATCACTCCTTCCAACATGAAATACTTTCTGACAGATAGAACAGTGACTGTAGTTACCTTCGAGAGTCACATACAATGAAGACGTACTGGGAAACGACAGCTGTCTGGAGAGCCCTTTTTTTGGATGCAAACGCATATGAAATACCACTATAAGCATTAGAAGAAATAATTGAACCACGCCGCCCTCCAAGAAGAAGCAATGGAGCAGAATCAGATGAGCGGAGTACTCCGTAAGCAGTTCAAAGTCTGTCTAATTGGCGATGGCTACGTAGGCAAGACAAGCATTCGGCGGAAATACTTGAAAGGGGGCTTCAAGGCCAGTTATCTGCCGACACTAGGAGTAGATTTCGCCCAGAAGACCACTACTTTCGAAGGCGTTCCAACATATCTTGTTGTCTGGGACATCGCTGGTCAGCCGCTCTTCCAGAGCCTTCGGAGACGGTACTACGAGGGATGTAGCGGAATGATTCTCGCCTACTCTGTAGTAGATAGGGAATCATTTGACAATGCCTCAAAGTGGCTTGTCGAGGCCCACGAATTCATGGGAGAGCTCCCGCCTCTGATTGTAGCAGGAAACAAGATTGACCTTCGTCCAACTCAGGTACAGGAGGAAACCGTATCTACTGAGGAAGGCGAGGCATTCACCAAGAGATTCAGCGAGAAGCTGAACACGCCGGCCATCTTCATTGAAACCTCGGCCTTGACAGGCGAGAACATCGATGAAGCCTTCACCAAGTTGATCGGGCTGATGGTCGACAATAGCGAACAACGTCGCCGAATGGAAGAGCCCGAGAAACCCACAACCGCTCCAATGACCACGCAACCTAGTTTGCCTGAACAGGATATGACAGGGACATCTGAAGCTGCATCTTTAGAGGTACGCTCTGAGATCGAACCCATCGCTTCTTCATCGCCTACTGACTCGGGTGCAAGCGAAAGTACTGCTATTCCTAGCGAACCTGAGATAGACCCAGTTACCTCGTTGGGTGCAGATTCTAGTTATCATGAGGAGGACCAGATTGGTCGATATATGACCGAACTTGTCCAACTGCGAGAGGAACTTCAGAGTGCCGAAGGAGAGCTTGCGAAGGTCATATCTGATATGGAAACGGAACTTCTCAATCTGAAGAACGTCATTCATGTCAAGAGGATTATGTATGAGCATCTGAAGAAACAGCTTCGTGACACGAGACAGGAATGGGCAGATGCATATAACGAGTACACGAAGTTGGACGAACACAAGAAGGCGGAACTAGAAAAGAGGAGCCGACAGATAAAGGAAATCCGGGACAGTATTGAGAAGATTGGGAAGAAGGTTAGGAGAAGGGTTGGAGAGCTTGACCTAAAGAAGATGGCTGAGTGACTCCGGACACGTTCCCATATCCTTTCTCTGCGTTGATTTTGTTTCCACTTTCATTTCGCTATGTTAGTCAAACCGGCAGATTCTTTCTCAAACTGACTTCCATCCAGGTAGGGAGAAAGTAGTCATGAGCTGCAGTCAGTGTGTTGGCATTGAACTAAGATTCGACAGAAAGAAAGCCGCTCAAGAACTCCAGGACTACCGGAACAATGGCCCAAAGAACACGACGCGCAGGCTAATCGACGCAGTTATGGCAGAGGATGTTTCCGAGATGACACTTCTGGACATAGGCGGTGGTGTTGGGGCCATCCAACACGAGCTTCTGAAAGCGGGTGCGAGCAGCTCCATCAGCGTGGAAGCCTCGCAAGCATATATCAAGGCTGCAAAGTTAGAGGGGAAGCGTCAGGGACATGCTGATAGGATGAGCCATTGCCATGGAGATTTCGTCGACCTCGCCCCTGACATTCCTGAGTGTGATATCGTCACACTAGACAAAGTAGTGTGCTGCTACCACGATATGAGGAGACTTGTCGAGGAATCATCGGCGCGGGCCAAGAGAGTGTATGGCCTCGTGTATCTGCGGGACCACTGGTATGCACGAATATGGACAGCTTTGGACAACTTCCGGAATATGCTTCGACGGAATCCTTTTCGACAGTTTGTACATCCGCCTGAGGAGGTTGAACGGATCCTTCGTAGGAAGGGGTTCCAGAAACGATTCCATCATAAGGCAGGCACTTGGCTGACCGTTGTATATAGTCGAGCTCTACCATAGACAGAGCCCGTCTTCATCATCTAGGTTTACATTAATTCATTTCCATGACCAAGATTCACTGGAACTGTCTTCTGTCCTGGGGCACCTAAGTAACCTGACAAACCTGCTAGTTTCCTATTATTTTGACAAGAATACGCTTGGGCCGCCTTCCATCAAATTCACCATAGAATATCGCCTCCCATGGTCCGAGGTCGAGCCTGCCTTCGGTGATGGCAACCACAACCTCACGTCCCATAATCTGACGTTTGTGGTGAGCGTCCCCGTTATCCTCGCCCGTACGATTATGCTGATACTGACTGGTGGGTTCATGAGGAGCAAGATTTTCAAGCCAACGCTTGTAGTCTTCATGCAGCCCTTTCTCGTTGTCGTTTATGAAGACGCTCGCGGTAATATGCATCGCATTCACCAAGCACAGCCCTTCCTGGACTCCGCTCTCAGATACTGCCTCCTGTACCTGCGGCGTTATGTGAACGAAGTCCATTCGAGCTGGGACATTGAAAGTCAGGTATTTCGTGTGGCTTTTCATCATACCTCCACTGGGGAGTGGGAATTGGTAAAAACGTTGTCAACAACCAAGCGCTTCTACACTGGGCAATAGACTAAGACTCTTGGTAACCATTGGGGTCACTCGCAAGAGTGGAATCGAGCTCTCTAGCTCTTGACATCGCTTTCGCACCCATATCGATCTTGTCTTGAATCTCTAGGACAATCCCGAGGCCGTACCAGAGTAGCGCATTCTCTGAGTCAGATTCCAAGAGCTTGCCGAAGGTGTACTCAGATGGTCTTAAGGACTCCGAATCAAGATCCATCGCTCTGGCGAGGGCATTCTTACCTTCTCCAATCTCTCCGGCACGTATGAGCAAGACGCCGAGAGACTCGTGATACACTGCTCGGTCTGGTTCCAATTGCGCAGCTTTCTGGTGGGCTTTTATGCCCGCCTCAAATCGGTCTTGATGCATCAGAGCTCTTCCCAAGAGCCACCAAGCATCAGAACAGTCTGGTTGTGTTTTCAAGAGGCGTTTCAAGACGGTTTCAGCTTCAACTACCCGGCGCTCACTCACAAGTTTCAGGGCCTCGTGGAGCAGTCGGGGCACGTCGTATTCTGACTTCCGACTCATAATGTGTCGGTCATCCGTAGTGTTTGGCCGTCAATAATGCTTTGGCGTTTCCTCGCGAGTTATACGAGAAGAGAATTTGTCCTTCTGATAGGAGTAGTAGAGATGGAGTTTGAGCCAGGGCGGAGAGGCTCAGGTTTATTAGGCCTCCCGTGGCCTTTGACCAACGAAGAGTGAGAGAAGAGCAAACGGGTTAATTGAACCACAAGACGACCAGAACGGTTTCTCTGGTGATAATAGGAAGTCCGTTTTTTCGGCTGCCACCGTATATTAGACTACATCGTTGGCCATGCTCACACAGGAGGAATATCAGTGGAAAAAATGAAGATCAACTCCAAGAGGAAATATCGTAGAAGCCGCGTAGCAAACGGCTACGGACCGCATGAGATGTTGAAGATGGCTCAGGAGAAGGCGCTATCCAAACGAGAGAAGAAAGTAACGCCTGAAACTGATGAATTGTAATCGAAGCTTAGTCTACTCTCTACTCAAGCCCCTCGTAGAACTCGTCGAACTCCACCCAATCCGTAAGGGGCGTCTTCTCACCAACTGAACAGAGAGGCCAAGCGGTTCCGCAGGCATGACAGTGGTAAACGAAGCCAGCGTAGTAGCCTATTATGCTCCCTCTAGTGCGGATCATCGCGAACTCGAGTTCACCGTCTGCTCCACACATTGGACAGGAGTCATCTCTGTCCGGAAATATCGCCTTGGCGACTGATTGTTCCAGAATCTCCACTGTGGGCGCCTTCATTCTCTCTCTTACTCTCCCGTAGGCAGACTTCTGAGGTTTGGCGTTGGGTTTATAGTCGTTTAAACGCGGGAGATTATTGTTCATCTTGCCGTCTCAAAAATCTTCCGAACTTGTGATTTTTCGCCACTAGATGATTGTATTAGCGTACCATTAGAAGCAAATAAGATGAAATTGGGCCTCGTTCTTCGCGGCACAGAAAGCTCCAAGTCCCTCACTTGGTCGAATAGTACTGGTGCAGGTGTTCCAATGCTCTTGGAATCTGCCACTCTTCAGCAGGTTCATAGAACTCTGGGACCTCTACTTCCTCTGGTCCTTTTCCCTCGGAAATCGCCCTCAAGACTGCAGTCTTGAGCGCATGTAAGTAGGAGAGTTGTTCCTCTATCAGCTCTTTTCCGCCTAAAGGACCGTGTCCCGGTACGACTACGTCGACTTCTAAGGACAACATATGCTGGAACGCCTGCATCCACTTCTCAGGGTCCCCTTCGGTGTCACTGATATACGGCCAGGATTTGGCGGCAAGATCGTCACCTGTGAAGAGCACCTTCTCATTCGAGAAGTATGCGTAGGATGAGCAAGAAGAGTGACCTCCCGAATGGTAGAACTCCATCTGCAGGTCCTTGTTCCTGATGACTCGTTCTTTCTCAAAGCCCCTATTGGGTATGACAATCTCAATCTCTTCGATGTACTCCGCGAAGTCTGGTTCCTCCTTCTTCCAACCATCAAAGGCTTCCTTTGTCCAGCCCTCCTCAGTTCTCCTCTTCATGTTATCAATAAGGGCATTTGAGCCAAAGACTTCCACGTCCTTGAATGCAGCGGCGCCATAGTGGTGATCACCATGAAAGTGGGTGATGAAGAGGTATTTCACAGGAAGTTCATACTTGGCTTCAAGCTCTTCTCGGAGTTTCTTTGCCTGTCTTGGATAAAGCAGCGTGTCTATGACGACAATGAAGTCGTATAGTGCAACTGCACCCGCCTTCACGCCGAAGTAGCTCTCATAGTTGGCAGCTACTGCACGTGGTGATACTTCCTCAACGGAGAAATCGATGATTGCGTCTGTCACCTTGGTCACCTTGCTAGAACACGGGTGTAGGCATTCTTCTGAATGGAGACCTGTTCAAGTGAGCCTTTCTTAATCCTGCGTACAAAGCAATCAGACGAGTCCTCGTAGCTTCGCCAGTGTCCAGCCCATTATTGTAGCCGCGTGAACGATTTCGCCATCCTCAATCATCCGGTCAACCTTATCAAATGAGAACAGACCCACTCGAAGGAACTCACCGGGATCAGGCTGCTGGTCTGTAACATCGCCCACGGCTCCGAAAAACAAGTTGCACCAAACAGGACCAAGCCCGGTGGGATGATACCGGGCCAGAGGTTGCACCGACTCGATCCTGTAACCGGTCTCTTCTCTGGTTTCTCTGATAGCAGCCTCTTCGGCCGTTTCGCCAGGGTCAATCAATCCGGAGGGGCTCTCCCAGCTTGCCTGCATCCAAGGATAGCGAAACTGACGCACGAGCACCACTTTGGCGTCATCTGGAACAACGCAGGTCACCGATGAGTAGTCCCGGTACTCGACGACCACGTAGTCCACTACTTCGCCATCAGGTCGTTGAGCCAGATCATTTCGGAGGCCGAGGAAAGGTGAGCTAAAGACCACTCTCTCTTCGATTTGCTTCCATTCCAAGTCACTATCATCGTGCAACGCTGGACCATCTCCAATTCATAAGATACACATAGGACGTTCTTGATACCTTGTTCAAGGTTAAAACTTGCGTCAGTGAATGCATATATTACACTTTCAAACGGCGAAAGGAAAGTCGCGCGGCAGGAGTAAAGAATGCAACTTACAAAGCGAACTCTTGCAGTTCTTATCTCGGCCTCTATAGTTATCGCCACCACAGCGCTAGTACTGGTCGCAGTCTATGATGCAGGGTCAATTATCCCCGACGTTGCAGACATGGGTGTGACGGAATGGCTAGAGGACTTTGAGGCGTTCTGTGATTTCGTAGAAGGAAACTACCCCTATCTCTGGCTCAAGAATAGAACGCATGGCTACAACTGGCTGGATCTCAAGCAGATGTATGCAGACCGTATAACAAATGCCGTCGATAATGAAGAGTTTGCTGGAATAATCCTCG
>Ga0209427_10008838_pt1 | contig 11287 bp, 7 predicted proteins | sample DeeMarSWOR136_30_FD_187465 | JGI IMG/M metagenome (GOLD analysis project Ga0209427, IMG submission 187465) | Marine sediment microbial communities from White Oak River estuary, North Carolina - WOR-1-36_30 (SPAdes) (version 2) | ecosystem: Environmental > Aquatic > Marine > Intertidal zone >... | reverse complement strand
GCGCTTCCCTGCTGGAACCCTTACAGGAATTCGACCTGCCCGTCGACAAGCGGGCTTTGGTGGTGGGGGGCGGGGTGGCCGGTATGACCACGGCCCTGAGCATAGCCAACCAGGGACACGAGGTCCACCTGGTGGAAAAGGAAAAGGAGCTGGGGGGCACCGCTCGCAAGCTGCATTATACGATAGAAGGCCTGGACGTTCAGGAGTATTTGAATAACCTTATACGTCAGGTATACCAGCATCCACTGGTACACGTCTATACCGGTGCCACCATCACCGAGGCTACCGGTTACGTGGGTAATTTCGAAACCAAGCTAGAGTCCGAGGGCAGGGTCAGGGAGATAAAACACGGCGCCACCATCATCGCCATCGGCGCTGATGTCTACCAGCCCAACGAATACCTCTACGGCCAAGATGAGCGGGTAATGACCCACCTGGAGTTGGAGGAGAAAATCACCAAGAAAGACGAAAAGGTACTCGGCGCCAAGACGCTGGTGATGATACAGTGCGTGGGCTGCCGCAACGAAGAGAGAGACTACTGCAGCCGCATATGCTGCCAGGAGTCGGTCAAGAACGCCCTGAAACTGAAAGAGCTAAACCCCGATATGGATATCTACATTCTCTATCGGGATATGAGGACCTACGGCTTCAACGAGGACTATTACCGTGAGGCCGCCGACAAGGAGGTCAAGTTCATCCGCTACGAGCCCGAGGACCAGCCCCAGGTGGAGGCGGTGGAGGAGGGGGGCCAGAAAGTTCTCAGGATTACCACCACCGATTTTATTCTGGGCAAGAAGATTGCCATAGATGCCGACGTGCTGGCTCTGGCCGCCGCCGTGGTTCCCACTGGGGACAGTCAGGATATAGCCCGCCTCTTCAAGGTTACCTTGAGCCCGGACGGTTTCTTGCAGGAGGCGCACGTCAAGCTGCGCCCCGTTGACTTTGCCGCCGAGGGCGTCTACCTTTGCGGCATAGCCCACTACCCCAAACTGATGTCGGAAACGATTAGCCAGGCTTACGGGGCGGCGGGGCGGGCCTTAACGTTGCTGGCCAACGATACCGTTACCGCCTCCGGCTCTGTTTGCGTGGTGGATGAGGCCAAGTGCATCGGCTGCGGGGCCTGCATCTCGGCCTGCACCTATGGCGCCATAGAGTTTAAAGAAACCAAACAGGGCAAGAAAGCCTCGGTTATCCCCGTCCTTTGCAAGGGAGACGGCCTGTGTAACTCCAAGTGTCCCACCGGGGCTATTTCCCTTAAGCACTATACCGATGAAGAGATAATAAGCCAGGTCGATGCGGCGGCCCCTGTTAAAGAGAAAGAAAAAGCCGGGGTGGCTGGCTAAAAAGGTTGGAAAATTGAGCGCAGTAACCGAGTTTAAGCCCAATATCATCGGTTTCCTGTGTAACTGGTGCTGTTACGGCGGGGCCGACCTAGCCGGGGTTTCCCGTTATCAGTTCCCCCCCTATATAAGGGTCATCAGGGTTATGTGCTCGGGCCGGGTAGACCTGTCTTTCGTACTGCGGGCTTTCTCCAACGGAACGGACGGGGTTTTTATCGGCGGTTGCCACCTTAACGACTGCCACTACAATACTCACGGCAACTTCGACGCCCTGAGCATGACCAAGCTGGCTAAAAAACTGCTGGAGCACATCGGCATAAACCCCGACAGGTTAAGGATAGAATGGGTATCGGCTGGGGAAGGAATCCAGTACGCCGAAATTATGACCGACTTCGCCAAACAGATTAAGAACCTGGGGCCTCTGGGCAGCAGCGAGGGGACCGAGCGCAAGGAATTGCAGTCGCGACTGGAAGAGGTCAGGAGAATGGTCCCCTACATCAAGCTGGAGAAAAAGGAAAAGCTGGCGTCGCGCCTGCCTACCGAAGAAGAATACGATAAGCTTTTCACCGCCGAAGAGGTAGAATCACTGCTGAGCGAGGCGCCCTCTTACTATATCGACCCGAAGAAGTGTCAGGCCTGCATGATTTGCGGCCGGAGCTGCCCCGTGGAGGCCATTGACAGTGGCAAGGGTCTTATTCACATCATCGACCAGGAGAAGTGCATCAAGTGCGGCACCTGCCTTGAGGTCTGCCCTGAGCGCTTTGCCGCGGTGACCAAGCTTTCGGCTGAGGAAACGGTTCCGCCTCCAATCCCCGAGGAGGCGAGGGCTATAGCCAGAAAGGGTAAAGAAGAATAGAATCATAATATATTCGGGGCCACTATAGGAGGTGAACGTGTCACCGGTCAACGCAACCTATTGGGGTATTCCGGGTTATGCCATTTTCTGGGTCCTGTTCGCCGTCGCCTTCGGATTATTCGCCTGGCGGCTTCGTTTCCTCTTTCGCCTCATGCGTCTGGGCAAGCCGCAAAACCGCTTCGACCACATGATTAAGAGAATCAAGACCATGCTGGTCGAGGTTGTCCCTCAGTGGTGCAACCTGAAAACGGTCACCCGCAAGGACATCGCGGGGGTAGGGCATGCCCTGATGTTCTGGGGCTTCAGCCTCTTTCTCTTAAGCTACATCATCTTTATCGGCCTGGCTGGAGGCTTTGGCCTTTCTTCGGTGATTGAGCAGACCACCTTTGAGATCGTCTTTTTCTCCATCCTGGATATTGCCGGCATAATGGTAACTCTGGCCCTGGTGCTGGCGGCTATCAGGCGCTATATCATAAGGCCGACGAGGCTGGAGCCATCCGGTGAAGCCGCCATTATCCTCGTCCTCGTTTTCTTCCTTATGGTGGTCAACGTGGCCGTCGTCGGCTTCGGCTATGCCGCCCATGATATTCAAGCCTCCTGGCCCCCGTTGGGGTCGGCTCTGGCCGGTTACTTAAGCGGCACGGGCCTGGCCCAAGGCACTCTGGAGGGGGTCTATCAGGGGGTGTGGTGGCTGCACTACATCGTCATTATCGGTTTTATGGTCTATATCCCCCGCTCCAAGCACCTGCACATTCTGGTCTCCCCGGCTAACATACTCTTCAGACCACTGGGCCCTAAGGTGGAGCTGGAGCCTATCCCGCTGGAAGAGGCGGAGTCCTTCGGCGCTGGTAAGATTCAGGACTTCAAATGGAAGGACCTGCTCGACCTTTATTCCTGCGCCGTCTGCGGTCGGTGCCACGCCAACTGCCCCGCCCAGCTCAGCGGCAAGACCCTCTCGCCCCGAGAGGTAGTGCTTAACCTGAAAGAGCATTTGCTGGAGACGGGGCCCGAGCTGCTGGCGGGCAAGACGTCGGATAAGTCCAAGACCATGATAGGCGATGTGGTCACCGAGGAGGAGATCTGGGCCTGCACCACCTGCGGCGCCTGCCAGGAGGAATGCCCGGTAAGCATAGAACACATACGCAAGATAATCGAGCTCAGGCGTAACCTGGTGCTGACGCAGGGCAAGATGCCGGAAAGCGCCCAGCTTATGCTGGGCAACATGCAATTGAGGGGACACCCCTGGGCGGGAGTGCAATCACTTAGGTTGAGGGGGGACTGGACGAGCGACCTGGATATCAAAGTCTTGGCCGAGGGTGATAAAGCTAAGACTCTATTCTGGGTAGGTTGCACCGGGGCTCTTGTTGAGCGTAATGTCGAAGCGACCCTGGCTATGACCAGGGTGCTCAAGGCGGCTGGGGTCGATTTCGCCGTGCTGGGCGATGCCGAGACCTGTTGCGGCGATCCCGCCCGAAGAGCCGGCTATGAGTTCCAGTTCCAGATTATGGCCGAACAGAATATCGAGACTTTCAAGAAGCACGGCATTAAAGAGATTGTTACCACCTGTCCCCACTGCTATAATACCATTAAGAACGAGTACCCCAGCTACGGCGGTAAGTTCAAGGTGGTTCACTATAGCCAGCTTATTGCCGATTTAATCGGGCAGGGTAAATTGAAACTTAACCAGGAGATTAGCGCCAGACTCACCTATCACGACCCCTGCTATCTGGGCCGTTATAACGGCGTCTATCAGGAGCCGCGCCGAGTATTACAATCTATCCCCAAGGCAGGGATAGAGGAGATGGAACGCTCGCGGAAAAAGAGCTTTTGCTGCGGCGGCGGTGGTGGACTCATGTGGATAGAAGAACAGCCCGGTACCACCAAGGTTAATCACGTGCGCATTGAAGACGTTCTCAAGACGGGGGCTGATACCGTAGTCACGGCCTGCCCTTATTGTTTACAGATGTTCGAGGAGGGTATCGAAAATAAAGATATCAAGGACTCGCTGAAGGCAAAGGACCTCGTTGAAATAGTTGAAGCCGCCATGAAGCAGTCTTAATCAGGAGGGGAGTAGTTATGAATATCATCGTCTGCGTTAAGCAAGTAATCGACCCCGAGATACCACCGGTCAAATTCAAGATTGACCCCGAAAAGAAGGAGGTGGTGCCTCCTCCCGGGGTGCCGCCCGTGATAAGCGTCTTCGACGAGCGGGCCGTTGAGGCGGCCTGCCGGCTCAAGGATAAACAAGGCGGCACGATAACGGTGATAAGCCTGGGGCCGGAGAAGGCTTCCGAGGTGGTAAAGCACAGCATCGCTATGGGAGCCGACGAGGGTTACGTTCTCAATGACGCGGCCTTCGAGGGCCTGGACAGCTTCGGCATCGCCTACGTCCTGAGCAAGGCCATCGCCAAAATCGGCGCCTACGACCTTGTGCTGTGCGGGCGGCAGTCCGCCGACTGGGGCAGTGGTCAGGTCGGCTCGATTCTGGCCGAGATACTGGGCATCCCGGTGGTTACCCTGGCCTGTGATATTGAGGCGGCCGACAAGAATATTAAGGTAAAGAGGGTGGTCAAGGACGGCTACGAAATGGTGGAAGCGCCTTTGCCCAGCCTGGTTACCGTCAGCAGTGAGCTGGGTCTGCCCCGTCTCCCCGCAGGCATGCGCATCATGATTGCCGCCCGCAAACAAGTTCCCGTCTGGAAGGCGGCGGATATCGGCGCCGAGGCTTCGGAACTGGATAAGGCCCATGTCGAGATTACCAAGCTCTCGGTACCGACCCGAAAGACGGAGTGCGAGATGATTCCCGGAGATAGCCCCGACCAGGCGGCGGAAAACCTGGCCGCGAAGCTAGCCGAGCTATTATAAGCATGGAATAAACGGAGGGTGTGAAAATGGATAATAAAGGTGTTCTGGTAATTGGTGAAATCGTTGAGGGGAAGCTGGCGCCAATTACTATAGAACTACTGGGCGCGGGCCGAAAGCTGGCCGATGAACTGGGCGAGGAATTAAGCGCCCTGTTGCCGGGCAGTAAAGCCAGCGGGCTGGCTAAAGATGCCATCGCCTGCGGGGCCGACAAGGTCTATGTGGCCGAGGACGGTCTCCTTGATAGTTATAACTCCGATGCCTACACTCAAGTGGCCGCCGACCTCTGCCAGAAAGCACTGCCTTCCGTCGTGCTGCTGGGCCATACCGATATCGGCATCGATCTGGCGCCGCGCTTAAACGGTCGCCTGGGGGGCGGCCTAGCCATGGACTGCCTGGCGCTATCCCTAGACGCGGCCAAGCTCCTAGTCTCGACCCGGCCCGTCTTTGGTGGTAACGCCCACGCCGAGGTGGTGTCGAAGTCGGCGCGGCCTCAGATGGCGACGCTAAGGCCAAAGACAGTACCGCAGGCCAAGCGCGACGACTCCCGAAAGGGCGAGGTCATTCCCGTAGAGGGCAAGGTCGACCCATCGGCGCTCAAGGTCAAGGTTGTCGAGCGCATAAAAGAAGAGGTGGAGGGGGTAAAGCTGGAGGACGCCGAGGTGGTGGTTAGCGGCGGGCGTGGCATGGGCAGTGCCGAGAACTTCGAGATGATAAGGGAGCTGGCTAACGTCCTGGGTGGCGCGGTTGGTGCTACCAGGCCTGCCTGCGACGAGGGCTGGGCGCCGATGACGCTCCAGATAGGCCAGACCGGGAAGGTAGTAAGCCCTAAACTATACATAGCCGTAGCTCTCTCCGGCGCCATACAGCATATCGGTGGCTGTTTGGGCTCGAAATACATTGTGGCCATAAATAAGGATAAAGAGGCCAATATCTTCAACGTAGCCCACTTCGGTATCGTCGCCGATTATAAAGAAGTCTTACCGGCCCTGACGGCCAAGCTCAAGGAGTTGGTGTCGGCATAGGGTTTCGGCTTACTTCAAAACTGTCCCCTGACGGCTAACTCCATATCTTTATCGGGCGGGCCCGTGCCGCGGCGGCATGAATCTAAGGATAAAGATAGCCCCGATAATGCTCATGCCGCAGGTTACAAAGGCCATCACCTGCCAGCCATCCATAAAGCTCTCTTTGGCAATCTGGGCCAGGACTTCGCCTGCGGGGGCGGGGAGCTGTTGGGCGATAGTTACCGCTGCCCCTACCGAATCGCTGGCGGCTTCGACTATTTCGGCGGGGAGGTTGGGAATAGCCGCTGCCGCCTTGCCGAAGCTGGAGGAATAGACCGTGCTCAGCGCCGCGCCAATAACGGCCACGCCAATAGCGCCGGCCGCCATCCGGCTCACCGTGTTCATGGCCGAGCCGATGCCCGCTTTAGCCTCGGATAGCGCCCCCATGACGGCGTCGGTAGCAGGGGCGGCGATGTAGCCCAGGAAGAAGCCCAGTGCGAAGAAGATGGCACCCAGCTGCCAGTAAGCCGTTTCTACCTGCCAGAAGGCGGCCAGGGCGCCGGCGATGGCGGTGCCGATAAAGCCGATGATTATGACCCGGGTCGTCCCTAGTACGGCTACTATTCTATCGGCGGTGGATGCCCCAATTAAGATACCGAGGGCCAGTGGCACGAAGCGCAGGCCCGTTTCCAGCGCCGTGTAGCCTTGTACGAACTGCATATAGAGCGTCAGGCCAAAGGTGACGCCAATCATGGCCAGCGCCATCAGGCAGACGGCGCCGACGCCCGCCGAGAAGCGAGGGTTCTTAAAGAACTCTATCTCCAGCATGGGGTGGTCGGTGTGGCGTTCCCAAAGAATGAAGACGAAAATCAATACCGCCGCCCCGACTAGCGTAGCGATAACGGTGGGGTCGCCCCAGCCTTCCTGCCCTCCCTGAATTAGCCCGAAGACGAGGCTGCCCAGGGCGGCGATGGAGAGCAGGGTCCCCGGGATATCAAGGCGCTTGGGGTTGGGGTCGCGGCTGTTGGGCACCAGAAACCAGCCCGCGATCAGGGCCACGGCGGCTATGGGCAGGTTGATTAAGAATATCCAGTTCCACTGGAGGCTGTCGATGATTAAGCCGCCGATGATGGGACCCAGGGCGATGCCGATGCCGTTTAAGCCCGCCCAAACGCCGATGGCCTTGCCCCGTTCAGCGCGGGGGAAGACGTTGGTGATAATAGCCAAGGTGGCGGGCAGAATCATGGCCCCACCCACGCCCATTACGGCGCGCCACATGATTAATTGCCAGGCGGTGTCAGCGAAGGCGGCGGCGGCGCTGGCACCGGCAAAAACAACGATGCCGAGCTGAAGCAGGCGGGCCCGGCCCCAGCGGTCAGCCAGCGAGCCCGTGGTCAGCATGAGGGCGCCGAAGACCATAATATAGGCGGTGATAATCCACTGCAGCTCGGCCAAAGTTGTGTTCAGCTCTCGTTGCAGGGTGGGCAGGGCGATATTGACGATAGTCGAATCGAGGACGACGATGAGGACGCTTATGGCGATGACCACCAGCGTTATCCAGCGCATCCGGTATTCCCGCGTTTCTGTCAGTGCGTTCATGGCTCCCCCCAAAATCTATTCACAGATTTATCATTTTACGACTAATAGTTGACTTTGTCAATAGTTTTTTATATAATTAGTAAAAATATTTCAAAATTATGGTCGAGGGGCTATCACGTGGACGGCTTTGAGCGCAAGAAGGAGCAGAGCAAGAAGGCCATTATAGAGGCGGCCATGGAGCTTTTTAAGCTCCACGGCTTCAAAAAGGTAGCTATCAGCGAAGTCGCCCGCGCCGCCGACGTTTCCCTGGTAACGATATACAACCACTTCGGCAGCAAGGACGGGCTGGTGCGGGAGGTGGTCAAGGCTCTCCTGAGGAGGATGCTGGACAGGGCGCGGGAGATTATCAGGGAGGACAGGCCCTTCCCCGAGAAGCTGGAAACGATAATCTTCGACAAAGCCAAGATAGCCAGCGACTATCACGGTGAATTGTTGCAGACGGCGGCGCGCCACGACCCCGAGTTGAGGGGCTGGATTGAGGCTTTCTGGAAGGAAGATGTCAGACAGGCGACGCTGGAGCTGCTGGAAGCGGGTAAAAGGGAGGGCTATATCAATCCGGGGCTCTCGGAGGAGCTCCCCCTTTTATACCTGGAGATGATCCGCCGGGGTGTCTTCGCCAGCCCCGACCTGATTGCTGACATCAAGCCGGACGCCGAGGTATATCGCCAGCTTAACTATCTCTTCATCTACGGGCTAATCGGCAAGAGGGACTAGCTCCCATCTTGGTACCCCTGTTTAATGGTTTTCAACCGGCTTTTAGCGGGGGTATAATACGGTCAACCAGATGACCGAAGAACAGGAATGGTACCGACGGGAAGCCGAAGATGCCCTGAGCTCTCTTAACTCCGGGCGCGACGGCTTAAAACCAGCCGAGGCTCAGAAAAGGCTCGGGCGCTACGGCGCCAACGAGCTGGCCGAGAAGAAAGCAGTCTCGCCCTGGGTGCTTTTCCTGGAGCAGTTCAAGAGCTTTCTCATTATTATCCTCATTATCGCCGTGGTGCTGTCGGCGGTACTGGGCGAGGTCGCCGACGCCGTTATTATCGGCATTATCATTCTTTTGGCCACTGGGCTGGGCTTCTTTCAGGAGTATCGGGCCGAGCGCGCTATGGAAGCCCTGCGGAGAATGGCGGCGCCGATGGCGTCGGTGCGGCGGGGGGGCAAAGAGGTCGAGATACCCGCCCGTGAACTGGTTCCCGGTGACATCATCATCCTCAGGACGGGCGACAGGATAGCCGCCGACGCCCGCCTCATCGAGGCGGTCAACCTGAAGACCAATGAAGCCCCCCTCACCGGGGAATCGACGCCCGTTGAAAAAAGGGAGAGCGTTATCGGGGAAGAAGCGACCGTCGGCGACCGCCGTAATATGATCTATATGGGCACGGCGGTCATCGACGGCAGGAGCAGCGCTGTTGTTACCGCCACCGGCATGGCCACCGAGTTCGGCAAGATTGCCAGCCTGCTGCAGGCGGTCAAGCCGGAAAGGACGCCGCTGGAGATAAACCTCGACCGCATCGGCAGGTGGATCGCCATCGGCGCCCTCGTCCTCTGTTTCGTCCTGGCGGGGCTGGGGGTGGTCAGGGGGCACGAGCTGCTGGAGATGTTTATCTGGGGCATCGCCCTGGCGGTGGCGGCGGTGCCCGAAGCCCTGCCCGCGGTGGTGACTATTAGTCTAGCCCTCGGCGTGCGCCGTATGGCCAAGCGCCACGCCCTCATCCGCAAGCTGCCCGCCGTGGAAACGCTGGGCAGCACCACCTTTATCTGCTCCGACAAAACGGGAACGCTCACCCAGGGAAAGATGACGGTGCGACTTATCTACGCCGACGAGAAATCAATCGATGTCAGCGGCGTCGGCTACGAGCCTGAGGGCGAGTTCTCCGTCGGCGGCGATAAGGTGAGCGTTGAATCTGAGTCAGCTCTGGAAATGCTATTGATTATCGGCGCTCTCTGCAACGACACGGCGCTCACCGCCAACGATAGCGATTGGGAGGTCAGCGGAGACCCCACCGAGGGCTCTTTGCTGGTAACCGCCGCCAAGGCGGGCCTCTGGTCGGGAGAGCTCAACCGCCAGTTCCCCCGCATCGGCGAAATCCCCTTTTCTTCGGAGCGGAAGCGCATGACCACCGTCCACCAAATGCCACAAGGCAGCGTCGCCTATTCCAAGGGGGCACCGGAACTTGTCTTGAAGTCCTGCCGCTATATCTACGCCGAGGGGCGGGAACAGGAGCTGACCGATAAAGACCGGGAAAGAATCATCACCGTGGGGCGGGGGATGCTCGACAACGCCCTGCGCGTGCTGGGCTTGGCCTATAGGCGACTGGACGATGGCGAAATAAGCGATTCCATTGAGCAGGACATGGTCTTTACCGGGTTGGTGGGGATGATTGACCCGCCGCGCCTGGAAGCCAAGAAGGCGATAGAGCGTTGTGACCAGGCGGGGGTAAAGTCGGTGATGATAACCGGCGACCACAAGAAGACGGCGGTGGCCATCGCCCGCGAGCTGGGGCTGCTCAAGGACGGGCTGGCGCTGACGGGCGTCGAGCTCGACAGTTTGAGCCAGCAGGAGCTCGAAGAGATGGTGGAGAGAATAGAGGTCTACGCCCGCGTTTCGCCGGCGCATAAATTACGCGTGGTCGAAGCGCTGGCCAAGAGGGGGCACGTGGTGGCCATGACCGGAGACGGCGTCAACGATGCCCCGGCGCTCAAAAGGGCTGATATCGGCATCGCCATGGGCATCACCGGCACCGATGTCACCACCGAGGCGGCCGATATGGTGCTTACCGACGACAACTTCGCCTCCATCGTGGCCGCCATCGAGGAAGGGCGGGGCATCTTCAGCAACATCAAGAAATACCTGATGTACCTGCTCTCTTCTAATATCGGGGAGATACTGCTCATGGCGGGGGCTATCCTCTTTGGGCCCTGGCTGGGGCTGCCCGTGGGGGCCATTCCTCTGGTGGCGATACAGATATTGTGGGTGAACCTGGCCACCGATGGCCTGCCCGCTATCGCCCTCTCCGTGGACCCGCCCGACCCCGACCTGATGCGGCAGAAGCCAAGGCCGCGGGGGCAGGGCGTCTTTACCAAAGAGGTGGTGACGCTGATGGTGGTGGGTGGGGTCTGGTCGGCCCTGGTCAACCTGGGCGTCTTCAAGTGGGCGCTGGATGCGGGGAGGGGGATGCTCGAGGCGCAGGCCTTGTGCTTTCTTACCCTGGTGCTGATACAGTTCTTTAAAGCCTACAACTTCCGCTCCGATAAGCAGTCGGTATTCAAGCTCGGCTTTTTCAAGAACAGGTGGCTTAATATCACTATACTCTGGGAAATTGCGCTGCTGGTGGTGATTGTCTATACACCCGCTCTGCAGCCATCGTTCCGCACCTTCCCCTTGAGCGGCTTCGACTGGCTGCTGGTCGTCCTGCTGGCGGCGACGGTCTTCCCGGTCTTAGAGCTGACCAAGGCCTTCTTCCGCTGGCGGGAGAGAAAAATATAGTTGGCTTTTTGGTTTTTTATTGCTAGAATACGCCTAAAGCGATGGAAAACAGATGTCAGCGGTACAGATAATCGGCTTTATCGGCATCCTGGTGGTCATCGGCTTTATCGGTGATTACCTTTTCCGCAAGATAAGCTTC
>Ga0209427_10008836_pt1 | contig 11290 bp, 9 predicted proteins | sample DeeMarSWOR136_30_FD_187465 | JGI IMG/M metagenome (GOLD analysis project Ga0209427, IMG submission 187465) | Marine sediment microbial communities from White Oak River estuary, North Carolina - WOR-1-36_30 (SPAdes) (version 2) | ecosystem: Environmental > Aquatic > Marine > Intertidal zone >... | reverse complement strand
CAGTTCACGGTACCCGCCAAAGAAATTCGGGTCCGATGCGATTATTTTTTGAAAGACTTTCTCCGCATCAGTGAACTGATTTAATTGAACTAAAATAGTACCGGTATTCATCTGACTAATCGTATTACCCGGATCTATTTCGCTGACTTTCTGATACACCCGAAGCGCATCCTGTAAACGGTTACTACTCTGATACAGAAATCCCAGCCTCATCAGGTACTCCATGTTTTTGGGATCCAGATTTACGGCCCTTTGCAGGAGTTTCTCGGCTTGTTGTAAGTAGCCGTTCTTACTGTAAATGTATTCGGCATCACTATATGTCTCAGCCAGGCTTTTTCTAATCGTAACAAGATCATCAAAGGCTTTATTGCGATCCATTAAGACATGTCTCTCCTCAGCCTTTAATTTTTTAAAGATAGCTTGGTATTGTTTGGCCTCGTCTTTGAGATTTAATCTCGAGCATGCGGTTATCAGCCCGTAATACGCGTTCATATAATCGGGCTTAAGCTCGATCGCTTTTTCGTAATATTTCTTTGCCTTTTCAAAATCCTTCTGTTTCAAATATCCCTGTCCAATGAGAAAATAACTAAGACTGGATTGGGGTGTAATCTTTAGTTCCTCCCGGGCTTCTTTGATAACGTCGTCATACCTGCCCATAATTATGAGTGTTTGGGCGATGCTGTTGTGTACCGCCGGCATTTTGGGATCAATTTCGAGGGCCTTTCTCCAGTGCGCGACGGCCTTTTCGTATTCCCCTTTTTCAAAGGTAGTCCATCCCATACCGTTATAAGCATCAGGACGCATAGGATTCAGCTCTAAAGCTTTTGTCCAGTATTGCTCCGCCTCGGTAGAATTACCATGTCTTCTGTATACGTTTCCCATTAACAAAAATGAAAGCTCTGTTTGGGGAAAATCTCTTATTATTTGTTCGCCGAGTTCCATCTCCTCTTTGTTCAATGCGACAATTTCCTGTTCTGCTGTAAGTTCCGGAAGTACCGTTGAAGACTCGGATTGTCCCCCCAAAATAGGAGACGTTTGCTCTTCTTGTGTTTTTTCATCACCGGGTAAAAGGGATTTTATTCCCCAGATGACTGCAATAACCACACATGCTGTAACAGCAAAAATCAACGGCCATCTATGGGATTTTGGAGCAGATGGGGGTGGTTGTTGTGGACGCCGGGACTTTCTTGTTTTCCGCCCACGTTGTTTCTTATGTTTTCCCATCAAAATCTGCCTTGGATGGAGTTTTATTGTCCGGTTAAAAAATGTTATTTAGAGTCCTGTTCCTGTTCAATTGTACCAGGAAGTGGCGCTTAAACAAGACATATCCGTTTAACGATTTTATAGGTCAAACACTGAAGACTCTACGACGCACTCAGTTCACCTCCGGCGGCCACCTATCTGCCGGGTGTTAAACCGCCTCCGGTATTGACGCCGCTTTTCATCATCGGGATACCTTTCGTTCACTCCATAAGGATAATTGGTCATCGAATGAAAAGGAAGCGGTTCTACAGTATCAGGATATGCCGAGTAAAGGTCCATATCTTTGCAGAAGCTGTCGGTTTTTAGAATAAACGAACGATGGCACCCCGCGGGCACCTGGCCGAATGCATCTACAGAAAAATGCAGTGTAAGCTCTTCTCCCCGGCCCATAATTACGTAACAGTCGTCCGGCTTTTCCAGAAGCTCTGTCACCTCACCATAACGGGTGTAACTTCCATGCATAATTTTCCATGCAACGGCACGGTCCACATTGTCGTAATCGTAAAGAATCGGATGTCGCCCATCCGGAGAATAGCCGCGTGGATAACCGAGAAAATGAAGATCTGCATTTTTCACCGGCACCTCCTGAACAAGAAGTCGTGGCTTCTCAAGAACAGGTGCTATGAATATACGGTCCCAGTACAGCTCCATATTGCCGGAGATGCGGATTCGCCGGTCACCCGGAAGCACTCTCCCCGTTATATCAAGAGTCATCATATGCCTGATTCCCGCAGGGTATCCCACCTCGTGAAAGAGCTTGACCCATGTGCCGTCGCGAAAGGCAAAGACGCTGGGAGCCCGGAGGCGCATCCCAGCCTGACTGGCAGCAAAGTTTGTCGAAGAGTAGGCGTACTCAACCGATCCGTGAAGGAACAAAACCAGCCTTGATCGAGGCGATGCCGTCTCAAGGCGATGACCAAAGTCAAGGTCCACAAAATGATCTTCGGCATATCCCACGAAGCGAGGATCGTAATCAGTTGCACCTGCATAACGTCTGTCAATCGTGCGTATTTCCTCGGTGACATCGATTCCTCGATGGTCAACGGCTCGTACCGGTTCAATTGTGTCATTTATGCAAAAAAGCTCAAAAGGCGGAGGCGTAGCACCTACGGCCATCATCTCGTGTGGATAAACCTTAGTTCCGACCGGATGGTCAACGGCGATTAATTTGGCTTCATCAAAATAAACAACTTCCTCGACGGGTTCCAGTACCTGCAGTACATATTCGCCGTTACGTGGTTCAAGATTAGGAACGGGCAGATACTCCGTGGGGTCAGGCTTGGAGTATGAATCCGGCGTCACAAGATATCCGATTCCACCCATACCGCCGAAATCGGACACGAACTCAAAATGCGAACCATTCCAGGCGAAAAGGTGCGGACAGGAAGAGATTTTACGCTGTATCTCGGTAATAGTCATCACCTGATCGGCAGGCAGTTCCAGCTCTGCCTGAAGGACGGCATCCGGCCACATTATACGCAACCAGTCCACCTTAGAGTGTCCCCCTAAACCGACGTGAATCCGATACGGAGGCATAGCCACCTGCCCCGAGGGTACACCAACCACGTGTTGTTGGAAGATAGTACCGGTTTTGACCTCCATACGGGCTCCAATCGCTGAATTATTAGAGCGGGATTTCTTCTCCTGTCCCCTGGTTCCGAGAAGGTCGATTTCGATCCAATGGCCGCCTTGAGTTATATTTTCCAATAGAATGGTTTTTTCCCCGATAGGAGCCAGAAGGACGTCACATCTGCCATTACCGGTAAAATCCGCTACCACACAACTGGCATTGCCCTTGATATTTATGGCGGAAAGAAGATTTCCGGGATCGGTCTCCAACACATTAACGAAACGGTCTTGAGGCCAATCGTTGATGAGAAGCGCAGGACCCCGGCTGCCATCACGCCTGAATGCATCAGCAATAATAATATCCAAATCACCGTCGTTGTCCATATCCGCAAACTGTCCGCCTGTTCCGCCGAGCCGGCCACAATGGTTCGTAAAGGCCTCGTGACGCGCGAAACAGAAACCACCCTGATTCATAAAAAGGTGCGTTCCTTTATCAGTAAAAATCAGGAGGTCGCGGTCCCCATCCTTGTCGGGATCACCGGAAGTGGCACTGAGAACACCTTCCACCGAAAGGCCGGTTGCCTCAGTGTCAAGAGTACGATATTTCCAGACGCGGTCGTTCACCCAGCAGACTGACCTTCCGCCGCCTGTTGAAAAGACTACCAAATCCAAATCACGGTCATTATCAAAGTCGTCATAAACCACACAGCCAACGGGAGCCTTCTCAAACGTCAAACCAAGTTTTTCGGCAATGTCGGTAAAGGAACCATCCCTGTTGTTGTTATATAGACTGGCGGTCGTGGGCTCAGGTGCGGTGGCAGCCGGTACCGACCCGCGAGCAGAGCGAAATGATAAAAAGTCCAAGTCGCCGTCGCTGTCGATATCGAGAAGCCGCGCACATGAAGTCATCCCATCCCCGCCAATAATCGAAGAGATGTCGCCTATCCTGAAATTCCCCTTTCCATCATTTTCAAAATAAATGTCGGGGCCGGCACAGCCGAGCCAAAGATCAAGGTCACCGTCATTATCCACATCACCGAAGCAGGGACAGATACATTGCCGTGCCAAAGCTGCATGTTGTGAAAATCCCCCTTCACCGTCATTGCGCAATAAGCGAGCGCTTCCATCGGTATCGAACGCAGTAATACAAAGATCAAGGTCACCATCACCATCTATGTCGCCGGCGGCAATTCCCGGAAGGGCCACAGTCCCGCTGGGGCATTTCCAGGCCGAAGTTTCAGCATCGAAAGACTTGATTTCAGGGGAGAAAAGGACACGTACTTGTTGCGGAGATTGTCTTGATGGCAGGGGCAGATTGTCAGGGCCGAGAGCTATAAAATACTTTCCCGCCGATCCATACGATTGTAGGACAGTAAAGGAGCCATCGGTCAATTCTGCTTCTTTGAGTTCTTTAAAACGAACAAAAAGAGCCTTTGCTTTGTCGTATTGTTTCGTGCGCTGATACTGGCTGGCAAGCCTGTACACGGCAGAAATAAAACCCGGATCGAGAGAAATGATGTTTTCAAGCATCCTGGTCCCCTCTTCTCTACGGTCAAGGTTAATAAGGGCCACTGCATTTTTATACAGGACATACGGGTCTTCCCTGTCGGCTTCATGCACTGCGCGAAAATATGGAAGTGCCTGTTTGTTTTCCCCAAGAAACTCATGGTAAAGTCCGAGGCAAAACCGCGCATGCAGATGGTTAGGATCCGACTGCAGCACAGTTTCAAACGTATCATGAGCTTTTTTGAGATAGTCTATCGCACCAGGGTCTTCCAGCATATTGAAGTAAGCCAGCCCCAGGTTAAAGCGGGCAGCGTTCCAATCCGGGGCATAATTTAACACTTTTTCAAAGGCCTTTACCGATTCAGAATACCTGTACTGTTCAAGCAATGCAGCACCACGATTAAATTGAACCACCGCTTCACCCAAAGGTCCGGACAAAACACCGCCAGGCTGCCGAATACACGTTCCACAGGTTACCGGAATTATCGCCACAAAGAGCAGCCATAAAGTTTTGTGTAAAACCTTTATCATCTCAATTCTCCTTTACAAAGTGTCCCGGTGTTCACATCATTTGCCCAGGGGTTTGGTCATCTGTCGCTCTGTTCGTCAAAATGTCATTGCCATAAGAAATTTATGTTTTTGGGTCGTTTTTTTTCCAATATATCCCCTCAATAATATGTGTCAAGGAGCATTTCTCATTCTCACTAAAGGCAATGCACGTTATGCTTGGAGTTGAATTTTTCATGCAGCCAGTCGCTTCTTTTTGCATAATTGCTCCAATTCCTTATTCAACATTATCAATCACGTCAAATATGGCCATATCGTTTCGTTCCCCGACGGCGACGTGGAATTTTAGAAAATCCGTCACGCCGGAATTCCACAGGATGATATTTATACTCTACAGAACATCATAATATACCGGGGAAACTAATGACCGGCCTGCGAAAGTGACCTGTTTTATAATCCTTAGACACAGCAAAGATATCAACGAGAAAACCTCACGAGCAAATCCGCGCGAATAAACGGAGGCTTCGATAACGTATTTTTCCTCTTTTTGTATCCGGATTCTTCAACTTCAAAATGTACAGCCACAGGTCCGATATATGTATCTTGATAAGGTATTTTTATATAGAAAGGGAGGTATTATCCCATAGCTTAAGATAGAAAATGACAACAGGGAAAAGGGAAGTGTAATCGTTAGTGAATATGGACGATGATTGATTTTATAAGGTGTATTGCCGAGGAGAAGGCAACCGAAGAAGTGCGATGAAAAGCAACAACGACATTACACCGGTATAGCTGATAAAATTTATGATAACAGAAAGTATGATAACACAAGGTGCACATGTTATCTCATTGGCGGTAACAGAAATCGGGGGGCGGGAATCCGCCGCTGATTTCCTTATCAGTTCACCCGCAGCCGAGAGGTGGTTAGCAGCGTTCCAAGTGAGCGTTCTAATCATATTGGCCATACTTACCTTTTGGCAAATCATTAGGGACAAACGTTCCGAGCATCGGCTTAAAGAGAAAATCGCCGAATTAAAGGCCACCACCGAAGAGCTTCGGCTGGAAATCGCCGAAATCAACCGGGAACAAATAAACGTACTGGAAGAAATATTAGAAGCGGAACCACCGCCTAAGAAAGTTCCGGGATTCAATCCTCAGGAATTAAAGGCCCTGAGTGAATTGGCCAAGCGCCTACAGTAGCAACGGTTGGCATCTAAGTTCTTGTAATTTCGATGATTATACGAGCGTAAAATCCCCTGATTAACACGGTTAATACAATCAAATCTTATCCGCCAAAGATTACTCCTATTCAGTCTCTGCCAACTCTTTCCAAGCCTCTCTTAAACTCTTATATTTATCCCTGAGTTCTTTAGACATAGACTCTGTCTCGACAACCTCCATATACAACAAAGGAAGCGGGCGCTTGAGTCCCTCCTCAAGCCTTACAAGTCTGGCTATGGTCAAGGCCTTTTGTCCACTTTTTACACGGCTAACAAAGGACTTTGACGAACCTATCCACTTTGCAATTTGAGTTACGGTTATACCTTGATCGACAAGATGTTGAATAATTTTCCTTGAAACCAAGGGTGCAACTTCGGGACCAAGCCCACTGTAACTCAAAATTTCTTTCTTCTGCATAGCCTTAACCCTAAATAATTTAAACTTTCTGTGAGGAAAAACATTCCAAACACCGGCATATTTTTGATGCAGGTTTTCTCATATGAAGTCATTGTATTGCACAACATTTTTCTACAAAATGTCCGTGCTCGCACCGGACAAACATCTGTGAACGAACATGAACTTTCGCCAAGGTAACTATCACCGGTCCTCGTGCCGCCGTTATGTGTATAGTCGGTGGCTACAAGTCCAAAAATCCTTTTATTTGCACTAATTAGAAATTCGCGTTTATGGTGACCGGCTTTCTCGTCATACGTATCATCATGCGCCAGAAGTGTTGGAGTACCAAGGAACAGGGGTGCGACCAAATCGAAAGCGTCCGGAACCGTCAGTAACTGAAAATGGCTATTGTAGTCAGCTCCAGTAGGGGTTGTATCCGGGCCCGCTGATCCTGTTACCCTTTTAAGCGGTAATCCTTTAAGAGCTATTGTTCCGAAGAGAGTTCCTGTATTTGGCATGGGAGCACAGTTCAGAACAGCCAATCCGGCGATGGTATTGGCGTAAGCTTTGACAGCCAGCCCGAAAGCGAAACCTTCATTTATCGGCGTGACTTTGGTGGCGAGGCTGTCGCTGATAGTCATGCCGAGAGAATCATTTTCACAAGCGGCAAGGTCGCTGGACGGTCGCCATGTCATTAGGTCATTTAAAATTGAACCGCCGGATACAAAAATCGTCGGGATATTCAGCCTCAACGCCGCCATCAACATAGCCGGTATGATTTTGTCGCAGTTGGGAATACAAACAAGGTCGTCAAAGCAGCACGCCCGCGCCATCGTCTCAACCGAATCTGCGATAATCTTACGTGAAGCAAGAGAATATTTCATACCGGTATGGCCCATAGCAATCCCGTCGCAGACCGCGATGGTATTGGCGTAAACCTTGGCAGGCAGCCCGAAATGGCAACCTTCATTTATCGGCGTGCCTTTGGCGGCGAGACTGTCGATGATAGTCATGCCGAGAGAATCACTTTCATAAGCGGCAAGATCGCCGGACAGTCGCTTTGTCATCAGGTCATTTAAAATTGAACCGCCGGATATTACAGTGTGGCCTTTGTTTTCGTGTCTGAAAAATGGCATCATGCTCCATTTGTCAGGGATGCAGTCTTCTAAGTTGGCGAAAGCTCCAGAAAATCTCCCACTACAGACAATGTCGGCACAGTTAACGTTATCAATTTCTGGAAGTACAGGTTCGTAAAACACGTGTAACGCAGAAGCCATCTCAAGGATAAGTGGATATACTGTGACGTACTCTGATATGATAGAATCCCGATAAAATCCTGAGCAGGTGTCCATATTTGATGTCACAAAACAGCGAAGTAAGTTTAAGTTGGTGCCTGCACGACGGGCAGGTTTGCAACTTTTGACTTCTACCCCATCAATTTGTACTCCTCTAATCTTCATCAGGCTAAACCCACATAACAAGTTTTACATTTTTCAAGCAGCAACTTTCTTTATTTACTTTAACTGTCTTCGGACTTCCCAAAGCTCAAAAAGCCTTGTAGCAATTTCTGTCTTGATACACTTTCTTGACTTCGATCCACTTTTCGAAACAGGCAGCAGTCTGCACAATTCTTTTATCCTTTCCTCCAGAATATACTCAGAAACGAGCAATTCTATCCTCCTAATATATCTGGAAGGCGTGGCCACAAGCTCATGCAATGTCTCCCTTTCGTGCGGCCGATTACATTCCACTTCTTTAAGCGCTGCCACAATTGTAAGAGCCGTCTTGGTAATATCCAGTTGACCGCTCCTTTTATTCTTACCTGGCAAGCAGCAGGACCAAATTGTTAATCCCAAACATAGATAAAAAGGCGATAAAAGCATGTGCTCAACCCAAGATACCACCTTACCCTGTTCTCCAACACGCACCAGAGCCGGCAGTAAAAAAGCCAACAATATTGCAATAATAGCAATTACGACCAAAAGTTCTATTAACGTGAACCCTTTCCTTGTTTGCACAGTCTTTCTCCTAAATCCAGCACTAAAAGGTTTTCTACAAAATCCAACTTTGCATTGCATTCCCCCAAACCGACGCCGCACATTGTCTTGTATGGATCAACAGCATATTTTGTAACCATAATCAGAGGTAGTATGCCCCAGCAAGCACAAGTTGCCAACACTGAGTAACCTAATAACAATGATAGCAAAATGTTTACCTATGGTCAACAATAAAATTCCGAAATCTCACTGAATTTTTGTTGTTTTTTTCTCCTTATGCCCATTTTTCGCGAAAATACGTGCATTTGATATGTATTTAAGGTCTTTTCTGTAAAAAAGTCCCAATTAGCCAATCTTCACAACATTCTCCTCAAAACCAATCATCTGTGAAAAATTTCACCGTATATGCCGTTTCCTTCTTAACATCACCTCGCCTATACGTTTGGTGTAAATGTGCGCCAAGTTATAGTAATATCCACGTCTCATCGTGCTACGGATACCTAATAAATTTATCGGGTGGGCTTATCCCAAATATATGGTTTTGCACATAGGTATCCTGTGTGGATTCGGAAGAATTTTTGACATTTATAGCGACCTGCCTTATATCATTGCGTGTAAATTTATCACAATCTGAAAGGGATTGACAAATGCCGGGTTTCGGTCGAATAAGAAAAGTTGCGCTTCTTTCTGTATCTGTGACTATCTTGCTGAGTTTAGAAGCCTTCTGCGGCGAAGCAGGTTTCTTTGATGACTTCGATAAGGGACACTGGCGTTTTGAGACTCTGGGCGGCTCGGGACTGAGCAGCGGCGACAAGGCCGACCGGAAAGGGGATTATTATTTCGCCTCTTCGATTGGGTACGAATGGCCGATATATAAGTCACGCGGCGAGGTTGGCCTTAGATGGTACCCGGCCCTGCTTTACTACCAGGACAGGGACGACAACGGCGAAAGCGATACGATTTATGCAACCGCATTGGGGCCGCTGATGCGGTGGTATCGTGACACAGACCACAAAGGGCCCTACTGGGAACTTGGTGTTTCATTATTATGGAATTCGCATCAGTTCAGACGCAACGCCGCCCGCTGGAACGTGCTTTCTGAAATCGGCATCGGTTACGAATTCGATTCAGATTGGCATATCGCCCTGAAGTTCCAGCATATCTCGAACGCACAGACAAGGTCGCCGAACGAAGGCGTCAATGCGCTGGTTCTGTGTCTGGGTTTCGAATTCTGAAAGAATCCCGGCAGAGCGTGCAAAATTAGTTTTTCCCCAACCGGAAAAAACCGCTTATTATTTCCCTTTCTTAGACCAGGATGCCTTTTTCCACTTGCCTTTAGCCTTGCCTTTTCCACGAAGTCCCGGAGGAATGGAATCTTCATATACGGGCTTCCATCCGCCGGAGACCCGAAGGCTTACTTCCCATTGGGCGCCGTGAACGCGGAAAAAGCGACCCTCGTAATAGAAATGATCCGGCAGGTCAACGACAACATAGACGCCGCGTCCCGAATCGTAGACGAGCTCCACACCCTGTTCCTGGTGCTTATGGCGATGCCCGTGCGCGGGAGCGTGTGGCGGAGGACCATTTCCTCTTCCAATTCTTACCCTCGACGAACGGCGTACTCCGATTGTCGAACACGACACAAGGAAGAGAGCCGTACATGTCAAGGCCGCGCATAGAAACAAACTCTTTGTCTTCATGATTAATCCCTCTCAATATCTTAACGCTAAATCAGATGTCTTAAGTAAAGTATAAGAAACGTTTTTTAGATGGGCAAAGCAGTCCGGGCGGATTGCTTGAACTGCTTGACAGGAACCGATAATCATGGACAGGTTCACGGAAAAGACGAAATTAAGCGGTTAGCGCTAATTTTGACCACTAACTCACTGTTAGGCCGATAAATCCCAGTTCCCACGATATGAAAAGCTCGAAATTAAAAGGGTCATCAACACATGCGGGCCGGGCTGCAATCTGAGACCGCCTCATTCTTCGAAGAGCCTGACTTCAAGATTACAAAAGCCGCAACATTCTAAAAACTGTCGCAGTAGCGATAGGCTTCGATTACAGCCTGTTCGCCCTCTTTGCCTTTTTTGCTGTTGCCGTGCTCCATTCCGAGAACGCCTTTGTAACCTTTGTCGTGGATGTGTTTGAAGATGTTTTTATAGTTTATCTCACCGGTCGTCGGTTCCTTTCGTCCGGGATTATCGCCAATCTGGAAATAACCGATTTCATCCCATGCCTTGTCCATGTTGGGAATAAGGTTGCCTTCGGAGATTTGTTGATGGTACAGGTCATCGAGAATCTTGACGCTGGGGCTGTCGACACCTTTGCAGATCAGATAACCCTGCGGAATCGTGGTCAGAAACAGCCCCGGATGGTTTGCCCACCAGTTTAGCGGCTCCAGCACCAAAACCAATCCTGCCGGCTCGCACACTTCGGCACAAACTTTCAGGTTTTCAACACAGTTTGCCATCTGGTAATCGTGTTCCAGTTTAAGGCTGATATTACCCGGCACAAATGTCGACCACGTGGCATTGACTCGTTTGGCCACCTCGACGGCCTTTTTCATCTGAGCCCGAAGCCTTTCATGCAAATCCTTCGATGTGCTTGTCGTGAATTCATCTCTATCGAAACCGCCCGATGAAACAAACACCCCCATCGTCATATCAAGCTGCTTCATGGTTTTGGCTATTTCGTTCTGCAGGTCGACGGATTTTCGCATCATGCCGTTGTCTTCCCAAGCGGTAAAACCCTCATCTGCGGCAAACTTCAACTGGTCTATCGGATTGTTGCCTGCACTGTTTCTGAACATTCCGAAGTGTGGGGCATAT
>Ga0209427_10008834_pt1 | contig 11293 bp, 8 predicted proteins | sample DeeMarSWOR136_30_FD_187465 | JGI IMG/M metagenome (GOLD analysis project Ga0209427, IMG submission 187465) | Marine sediment microbial communities from White Oak River estuary, North Carolina - WOR-1-36_30 (SPAdes) (version 2) | ecosystem: Environmental > Aquatic > Marine > Intertidal zone >... | reverse complement strand
TTGCTAAACAATACGCCTGAAAGTGAGCCAATCAAAAGTTCGGTTAGCAATCCGTCAGCAAAAGGAGAAAGTCCCTAGTTTCTAATCGATTGCTAGGGGCTTTTTAGCTACAAAAACTGGTGGAGCCGGGGGGATTCGAACCCCCTACCTTTTGACTGCCAGTCAAACGTTCTCCCAAGTGAACTACGGCCCCACAGAAACAATAGTTAATCTAGCAGAAAACGGCCTCGGGCGCAACTAGACGGGAACGCCCAGCGCCCTGAGGATGCTGCCCAAGCCCCAGTAACCAGCCGCCGCTACTGTTATCCCCTTAATCGTCTTGCCTATCAAGGAAATAAAGATGAAGCGCCAGATGCCGAATCGGAGCGCCCCCGCCGCCAGCGCCGCGGGATAGAAAAAGGGGTTGACCACCGCCGAGAGGATAAAAAGGGTCAGCGAGCCCCGTCTCTCCACCCACCTCGTCATGCGTTTGTAGGCGGACTTAATCTTGCCCTCTTTCATATCATGAAGGGCGGTGCCGCCGCCGTAGCCCGTCATATAGATGGACAACCCGCCGATGGTCTCGCCCAGACCAGCGGCGATGCCGACGAAGATGGGCCCCATGTAGGGGGCGAAATCGGGCTTCATCACCGTGCCCAGGGCGAAAATCACCGGCGTCATCGGTATCGGAGCGATGATAGTGGCACCGCCGAAGATACTGATGACGAAGGCGCCAAGATAACCGTAATGCTCAAGGGCGCGTATCTCCTCCCAGTAAAAAAAGACGGCCACTACCACCGCTACCGTTATCACTATGCCAGCGATGCCGATGTAATACTCCCACCGCTTCGCCGCTCTCTTGAGCCATTCCAAGTTAAATCTCACCCTTCACCTGGCCCCTTTCGGCTGCAAAAAATCCCCTATATCTTAATGATATCGTCAACAAATATCAAATTGCAGACAGCCTCAGGCGGCGGCTTTAGCTTTTCTTTTTAGGGTGAAGATTAAGCCCTTATCGCCCAGGTCAACCTTGACCGTTTCGCCCTCCTTGAACTCGCCGCCCAGTAGTTTGCTGGAAAGCGGGTTCTCGACGTAGCGCTCGATGGCGCGTCTTAGGGGACGGGCGCCATAGACAGGGTCGTAGCCCTCCTTGACCAGCCAGGATTTCGCCTTATCAGTGAGCTCAATGCTGAGCTTGCGGTCAGCCAGTCGCTCCTGCAGCTCCTTGACCAGCAGCTCGACAATCTGCCGCAACTGCTCTTCGCTGAGCTGGTGGAAGACGATTATCTCATCGATGCGGTTGATGAACTCGGGGCGGAAGGTCTTTTTCATCTCCGCCAGCACCCTCTCTTTCATGGTGTCATAGTCGAGCTTCTGACCCTTGGACTCCGGCTTGGCGGCGAAGCCCATGCTCATCTGGCGGCGGATAAGCTGGGCGCCGACGTTACTGGTCATGATGACCACGGTGTTCTTGAAGTCAACGGTGCGGCCGTGGCCGTCGGTGAGACGTCCGTCGTCGAGTATCTGTAATAGGCTGTTGAAGACCTCGGGGTGCGCCTTTTCCACCTCGTCGAGCAGGATTACCCTATAGGGGCGCCTTCTCACCGCCTCAGTGAGCTGGCCACCCTCATCGTAGCCGACATATCCCGGAGGGGCGCCGATGAGACGCGATACGGTATGCCTTTCCTGATACTCCGACATATCCAGGCGCACCATGGCGTTCTCGTCGTCGAAGAGGAAGCGAGCCAGCGTCTTGGCCAGTTCGGTCTTGCCCACACCGGTGGGACCTAAGAAAATGAAGCTGCCGATGGGGCGCTGTGGGTCCTTAAGACCAGCCCGGCTGCGCCGAATCGCCTCACTGATGGCGGTGACCGCCTCTTCCTGGTTTATCAGGCGTTCGTGGATGCGCTCTTCCATGTGGAGGAGCTTTTCGGCTTCGCCCTCGAGCATCTGGGAGATGGGGATACCCGTCCACTTGGAGATGAGCTGGGCGATATCTTCCTCGTCGACGACTTCGTCGAGCTTCTCTCCTTTGAGCCACTCGGCTTTGGCCTTATTGTATTCGTCTTCCAGGCGCAGGCGCTCGCTCTTAAGCTGGGCGCTCTGCTCAAAGTCCTGACGCTGCGAGGCGGCCTCTTCCTCGTTGGTCTTTTCCTTCAGTTTTTGCTCCAAGGACTTCACCTCGGGCGGAGCGCTCTCGGTATCGATGCGCAGTTTGGAAGCCGCTTCGTCGATAAGGTCGATGGCTTTATCGGGGAGGTGGCGGTCGGCGATATAGCGCTGGCTTAAGCGCGCCGCCGCTTCCAGCGCCTCGTCCTTGATCTTGACCTTGTGGTGCGCCTCGTAGCGGGGTCGCAGCCCTTTCAGTATCTCAATGGTAGCCTCGACGCTGGGCTCGGTGATGAAGACCGGCTGCAGGCGCCTCTCCAGCGCCTTGTCCTTTTCGATGAACTTGCGGTATTCGTCCAGGGTGGTGGCGCCGACACACTGCAGCTCGCCGTGAGCCAATGCTGGTTTGAGCATGTTGCTGGCATCGATGGAGCCCTCGGCAGCGCCGGCCCCGACTACAGTGTGCATCTCGTCGATGAATAAGATGACCTCGCCCTTGGCCTGGCGAACCTCGTCCATGACCGCCTTGAGCCTTTCCTCGAACTCGCCGCGGAACTTGCTGCCGGCGACTAATGCCCCCATATCCAGGGCGACCACCTTGCGCCCTTTGAGCGAATCGGGGACATCGTCGGCGACAATCTTTTGTGCCAGCCCTTCAGCGATAGCCGTCTTGCCCACGCCCGCCTCGCCGACGATGACCGGGTTGTTCTTGGTGCGGCGGCTAAGTATCTGCATCACCCTTTTAATCTCGTCTTCACGGCCGATGACCGGGTCGAGTTTACCCTCGCGCGCCATCTCGGTGAGATCGCGCCCGTACTTCTGCAGAGAGCGGTATTTGCTCTCGGCTCGGGCGTCGGTGACCCTATGCCCGCCGCGCAGCTTCTGCAGGGCGGCGTAGACCTTTTCCTGGTCGATGCCGAGGCGCTTTAAGACCTCGGCAGCCTCGCCCTTCTGCTCGCCGGCGATGGCGATTAAAAGGTGCTCGGTGCCGATGAACTCGTCCTTTAGCCTGTCGGCTTCCTCGCCCGCCGCCTTAATGAGGTTGGCGATGCGGGGGGTGGCGTAGAGCTGCCCCGTGTCGTAGCTGACCTTGGGCGTCTTCTCCAGGGCGGCGGCAACTTCCTGTTTTACCTGCTCAAGGTCGACGCCGAGCTCGGCGAAGATATCGCCGACTAAGCCCTTCTCCTGCTGGAGCAATGCCAGCAAGATATGTTCCACGTCCCACTGGCTGTGCTTATACTGACGCACCAGCTCCTGGGAGGCGGCTAACGCCTCCTGTGCCTGTTCGGTAAATCTTTCTTGTTTCATGACTCACATACCTTATATATTTATTGCCGTCTTTTATTACGGCTCGGGTTCTTCGAATCGGTGGAGCTCCGACTCCAGCTCCTGAACCTGGTTTTGCAGCTCCAGCATCTGCTGCACCATGCGCATAATTACCTCCACCCCGGCTAGGTTAACCCCCATATCGTCCATGAGGGTCTTGACCCGCCTGAGGTGGGCGACATCCCTCTCCGAGTAGAGGCGGATGTTGCCCCGCGAGCGGTGAGGCTCGATGATGCCCACCTTTTCGTAGTAACGCAGGGTGTGGGACTGCACGCCGACCATGCGGGCGGCGATGCTTATCACGTAGCGGGGTTCGTTTTCGGTTGAATCTCTCATACTAACACCTACCCTTCCTTATCGGAACGGAGCCGGCTCAGTTTCCGGAAAAGCTCCCTTTCCTCTTCAGTTAGTTTTGTCGGCAAAACCACCTTGACCCGGGCCAGCAGGTCGCCCTTGGACGAATTGCCCAGGTGGGGCATGCCCTGACCCTTGAGGCGGAAGGTGCGCCCGTTCTGGGTCTCGGGGGGAATCTTCAAAGACAGCTTGCTGCCCTTGGGGGTGTCTACCTTTGCCTCCCCACCCAACATAGCCACCGCCAGGGGCACGGAGACATCGACATAGAGGTCGTCGCCGTGGCGGTGGAAGCGGCGGTGGGGCCGTACCGAGGTCACCAGGTAGAGGTCGCCCTTGACCCCGCCGTAGCCCTCGGCGCCCTTGCCGCTGATGCGGACGCGGGAGCCCTCCTTGACCCCGGGGGGAATCTTGACCTCAAGGCGCTTGCCGTCGGCCATGTTCAAGGTGCGGGTGGTGCCGCTGTAGGCTTCTTCCAGTGTTACCTCAAGCGGAAACTCGATGTCGCGGCCCTTCCTGGGCTGGGGGCGTCCCGCCCTAGCGCCGAAACCGCGGAAGAGGTCGTCAAAGATGCTGCCGACGTCTTCCTCGCTGAAATAGACCCTGCCACCGCCCGGGCTGAAGTTCCAGCCCGACTGCTGCCGCACCTTTTCGAACTGGTCAGCGTACTGCCACTGGTCGCCGTACTTATCGTATTTCCGGCGCTTTTCCTTGTCGGAGAGGACCTCATAAGCCTCGTTTATCTGCTTGAACCTTTCCTCCGCCGACTTGTCGCCGGGGTTGACATCGGGGTGGTGCTGGCGTGCCAGCTTGCGGTAAGCCTGCTTTATCTCACTCTCGGTGGCGCTGCGGCTGACCCCTAATATATTGTAGTAGTCCTTACCAGCCATTTGAATCTCTCCAGATAGTGATATTATAAACGATAACAGGTAATATGTCAATAGTTTTATATATTTTTTATAAAAATGTTATTAAATAACTTGACAATATTTGTTAAGTTTGCTATATTAGCCTAAGAGCCGAGAGAGCGGCTAGGAAAAAATTAAAGGAGACAAGGATATGGTAAATCTAGTGAGATGGGAACCCTTTCGAGAGGTTATGAGCCTAAGACAGGCTATGGACAGGCTGTTTGAGGACAGCTTTGTCGGACTCCCGCACCTGAAGGTAAACGGGAGAGATTTCCCCATGGACATGTACCAAGAGAAGGACAACCTGGTGGTTAAGGCGGCTCTGCCCGGGGTCAAGCCGGAGGAGCTGGACATCACCATTGCCGACAACATGCTCACCATCAAGGGCGAGCACAAGGAAGAGCAGGAGACCAAGGAGGACGACTACCTCTACCGGGAGCGCTACTACGGCGCCTTCAGCCGCTCGGTGGCCATACCCATGGAGGTCAAGAGCGATAAGGCGCAGGCGACCTTTGAGGAAGGCGTCCTAACACTGACCCTGCCCAAGGCCGACGCAATCAAGCCCAAGCAGGTAAAGATAAAGCCCAAGGGGGCGACTAAGGCCAGTAAGGCCAAAAAAGAAAAGAAGGCCAAGAAGTGAGTCCTTTCCGCAGCCGCTCTCTCACCTACTCTGTCATCGCCCGAGCGTAAAGCTCCAAAAATTGGTGGAGGATGCGGGCGGTGGCCCCCCAGATAACCCTACCTTTATAGTTATAGAAGTACGAGGTGACCGTCTTGCCCTCAATGACCTCGTCTTTATCTTCCCGCGATTTCTTATCCAGCAGCGTGGTAATGGGCACCTCGATTAGCTCGTCGGTTTCCCAGCCGTCGGCCTTGAGATTATGAGGCCAGGGGATAATGCCGACGAAGGGGGTGACGATATAGTTGGAGAACATCGTCACCGTGTCGTCGAGCTCGCCCAGCACCTCGACGTCGGCGGGAGACAGGCCTATCTCTTCGCGGGACTCGCGCAGGGCGGTTTCGAGCAGGCTCTCGCCGTCCTGACGGGCGCCACCCGGGAAGGATATCTGTCCCTTATGTTCCTTAACCTTCTCGGTGCGTTGGGTGAAGAGGATGTGACATTGCCCTTCCTTATTATATATGGGCACCAGCACCGCCGAGGGTATGAGTTTTTCGTCGGTGATAGCCCGCTTCTGGCGGCGGGCCAGGGACTGCCGGAGCTTTTCCATATCTGTATCATCATAGCACCGCACCCAGAGGCAATACAAAACGCCCCCTCTTGTTGAGTAAGTTTTATTTCCCCTGTTTTTCTTTCCAACCCTCCTCAGTTTTTCTTCCCAACTACCCCTCCACACTTGTTGTGCGAAGGTAGTATTGCCCCAACCCAGCCCGCCCTAATGAGTAAACTCCTTAACCTGTGGATTACGCTGCCCCCCACCCCCCAAAAAACATGTACAACCGACGTTCCTTTGGGGGTTAGAAAGGGGGCAAAGCCCCCTTTCTAACTTAAGGGCGGCGGGCGGGAACAGATAATAGCGGGGTGGCATGGCCGTAACCCAGAAGGAATTCTAGAGGGAGAATCCCCTCTAAGGGTGGACAGGGTGGGACAAAACGATGTTCGCCAATCAAGGTGGGGTGGGAAAGAAGACCTTGAGGTATGGGACAGCCTATTGACAAGGTGGGTTTTCGTCCTTATAATACTAAAAAACCCCCACTCTAACGCCAAGGCTGCTTCTGTTGAGTCCTTAGAGTTTGGTTTCCCTGATGTCAAAGTATATCTTTGTTACTGGTGGTGTAGTTAGTTCCGTTGGAAAGGGCATCACGGTCGCTTCCATCGGCACCATCCTCAAGAGTCGCCAAGTTTCGGTGACGGCGCAGAAGCTGGACCCCTACCTCAACGTCGACCCGGGAACGATGTCGCCCTACCAGCACGGCGAGGTCTTCGTCACCCAGGACGGAGCCGAGACCGACCTCGACCTGGGCAACTACGAGCGCTTTATCGACGTCAACCTGACCGCCGACTCCAGCGTGACCTCGGGGCAGATATACAGCAAGGTCATCGCCAAGGAGAGGCGGGGCGACTTTCTGGGGGGAACCATCCAGGTGGTGCCCCACGTTACCTCGGAGATTAAGGAGCGCTTTAAGCGGCTGGCCGAGAAATCGAAGGCCGACGTGGTCATCATAGAGGTGGGGGGAACGGTGGGCGATATTGAGGGGCAGCCCTTCCTGGAGGCCATCCGACAGATGCGCAACGAGGTGGGGCGGGACAACATTCTCTACGTTCACGTTACCCTGCTGCCCTATCTTAATTCTACCCAGGAGATAAAGACCAAACCCACACAGCACAGCGTCAACGAACTGCGGCGCATCGGTATCCAGCCCGACATCATCGTCTGTCGCAGCGATTACCCAATCTCGGAGGAGATAAGGAACAAGATATCGCTCTTTTGCGATGTGGAGCAGGAGGCGGTCATACCCCTGACCACGGTAGACACCATCTACGAGGTACCGCTGGTGCTGGAGGCGGAGGGGCTGGGGCGATTGATTACGGAAAAGCTAAAAATAAACCCCAAAGCCCCCGACTTGGGCCAGTGGAGCCAGATGGTGGAGCTTATCAAGACCCCCCGCCAGCCGGTTAACATCGCGCTGGTGGGCAAGTATGTGGAATTAAAGGACGCCTATTTTTCGGTGCGGGAGGCGCTCTATCACGCCGTTCTGCACCACGGGCGGGAGCTTAACCTAAGCTGGTTGCCCTCGGAGACTCTGGAGAATGACGGCGACTATTCGGCGCTACGCTCCATCCAGGGCATCATCGTGCCCGGGGGCTTCGGCATCAGGGGTATTGAGGGCATGATAAAAGCCGCCACCTACGCTCGGGAGAATAAAATCCCCTACCTGGGGCTTTGCCTGGGGATGCAGGTGATGGTTGTAGAGTTCGCCCGTTTTGTCTTAGGCTCTAACGAGGTCAACTCCACCGAGTTCGACGCTAAAATCAAACACCCCGTCATCGACCTCATGCCCGACCAGAAGGACAAGAAGAGCAAGGGGGGCACCATGCGCTTAGGCAACTACCCCTGCCAGCTGGTTGAGGGCAGCCTGGCGGCCAGAGCCTACGGTCAGGAACTGGTCCAGGAGCGCCACCGCCACCGTTACGAGTTTAATAACAAATACCGCGACCAGCTGGCCAAGGCGGGCATGGTCTTTAGCGGGCTATCACCCGACGGGCGGCTGGTCGAGGTCTGCGAGCTAGCCGATCATCCCTGGATGCTGGCCTGCCAGTTCCACCCCGAATTCGGCTCCCGACCGGGCCACCCCCATCCCCTTTTCCGCGACTTCGTCGGTACCGCCAAGGAAGTATTACGGGAAGGGGTGCAACCACCCCTGCCCATTTCCCCCTAGCTGATTATAAAATACACCAATCCAGAAGGAGGTGTGTATGAAAGCTATGGTGTCTCAACTCTAAAATACCGCCATAAAGGAGGTACATCATGCGCACCAAGACAATAATGATTTCCTTCGTTTTGCTTTTAGCCTTAATAGCCACACCCCTAGTCGGCTGCGTGGGCAACCAATCACCCATAGCCAGTTTCAGCTACACCCCCGCCTCCCCCACCACCGACGACACGGTCATCTTTAGCGATAGCTCCAGCGACAGCGACGGCAGTATAATGGACTGGTACTGGAATTTCGGCGACGGTAACACCTCCACCGACCAGAGCCCGACCCACAACTTTGCCGCCGCGGGTACCTATGTCGTCACCCTGACCGTTACCGATGACGGCGGTGCCTCGGATACCTATTCAGCCAACATTACCGTAGCCGCCGCGCCACCGGGAATTAGCCACTGGGACGCCATCGAGATACTGGTCAAGCAGATAATACCCCCCGCCGCCGACGATGCTAGAATCTCGGCCTTTATGCTCTCCGAGCCTTTGAAGGCGGGTGACACCGTCAGCTCGGAAAGCGGCGCCAGCTACCCCATAACCACCCGCACCTGGTTTATCTTCATCGACGACAATCCGCAGGCCTTTTACGCCCACGCCACCCGCTACGTTTTCATGGACGCCCGGGACGGCTCCTACACTATCGCTAACGAGAGCTGGCCGCCCGAGATAAACGGTTACTCCATGTGGGATACCCAGCTGGGTAAGGGCCACTTAATTGAGCTGTGGTCGGTACTGGATATACCCACGCCCGTTAGCGCCGCCACCAGCAGCGCCCCCGAGGCTGATTACGGGGACGCCCCCGACGGGCAACTGGCTTACTACGGAATACCGGGACATTTCCCCACCCTGTTTAACACCGCCAACAGCCACTTCGGCTTGCCCGGCGGGCATACCCTGAACGTGGGTGAAGAAACGCTGGGCCTGAACGTGAGCGCCGAGGTCGACGCCCTCGACCCCTTTGACCCCGACGGCATGCCCAACCTGGTAGACTCGGATAAGGACGAGAGAATATACGTCATCACAGAGCAGAACCAGGCGCGCTTGGCCTTTACCGTCAGCGTCAGCCTGGGCGCCCCCGATATCACCCGATACGCCAACGCCCTGATTGACTTTGATTACAGCGGTAACTGGAGTGCGAGCAGCTACGGCGTGGAATGGGTTGTGGTCAATTTACCTGTTGACGTCGACCCCGGTGATTCGGAGACGATATTAAGCCCGCTGTTTAGCTGGGCTAACCCCACCGTCCCCCCCTCAGGGGTATGGATGAGGCTAGCGTTGACCCGAGCCGAGATCGACGAGAGCCTTTACGCCGGCGTAGGGGGCTGGGGTGGTGAAGGACAGTACGCCTACGGTGAAATCGAAGACCACCTTGTCTTCTTAACCGAGATGCCGCCGCAACCCGAATACGTCACCCACTGGCCACCGCCGCCGCCCAACGGCAACGGCAATGGCAACGGGGGCAACGGTGGCGAGCCGCCGGGTGAAGAAGAAGGACCCTGCGGCTACGATATAAACTACCTGGTGCTGGTTATCAACTGCGGTGATCAAGCCAGACACATCGCCCAGGGCACTCCCATCGCCCAAGAGGCTTCCAGCAGCGTGGCCGACGTCGCCCAGGGGCAGGGTTACACCTCTGCCGGCAACCTGGGCCCGGGTAACAATTCTCTATCCGACATAGGCCAGGCGATTGCGGACCTGGCGGCACAGGCGAAGTGCGGCGACCACGTGCTGATATACATCTGCGGGCACGGCAGCAAGAAGAGCAACAAAAAGCCCGAGGGTGGCATCAGCATCTACGACAGCTCGGGGAATAAGACGGGCGAGCTGTTGACGCCTTCGGCACTGGCCGATATGTTGGGCGATTTCGACGCCTGCGACGGTCAGGAATGCGGCACACCGGGCTGCTGCCACGTCAGCGTTATTATTGAAACCTGCTACGGGGGGAACTTCAACGTCCCCGGCCTCAACGACCAGGAAAACATAGTGGTTTCGGGGTCGTCGTCCGACACCCCCGCCCAGGGTTGCATGCCCGGGGGCGGTGTCTATACCGCCGGTTACGTTAACGATTCCCGAGACTCCGCCGCTGACACCAATCAGGACGGTGGCGTGGACCCGGTGGAAGCCCATTCCTCGGCAGAGGACGCGGTGAACGCCAACAACCAGCGCACGGGCAAGGGCCAGGAGCCCTGGAGCGAGGGTAACTGGTGCGATTGCATATGTCCCTGCCAGCCGGGTATAGACGTGGATAAGTGGATATGGTTAGAACCGTTCGGCTTGGTTAAGGAGGCTGAGGTCGAGCTCGACCAACTGGTCAACTTTGTCATCGAGATTGAAAACGACGGCATATGTCGCGATATCGTCGACCTGGAAATAGTGGACATCCTGGATGATTGCCTGGAATACGCCGGTGATGCCATGCTCTATTATAACGGAGTACCGGTCGGTTATCGGCCTCCCGATAGCATTCAAGGGGTGGGTGGAGGCACGGAGCTTGTCTGGAGCCTGTCGGAGCTTGAGATAGGAGCGCTCTCGCCGGGAGACAGCCTAGCCTTCGAATACTCCGCCTATGCCGTGTTCCCGGGGGCAAACATGAACTGGGTCTTTGGCAACGCCCACTGCTCCTATAACTACCTCAACATCGTCACCGACGAAGACCATGCGACGATCTGGGTCTATGAGGAACAGATTGTCGCCGAGGATGTACTATACGGCGATCTCTATGCTGAAGCCTACTACGAGTGCGACCAGTGGAATAACTGCGTATACTCAGAAATCTACATCGACTTCTACGCCGAGGACATTAGCATGTTGTTGGGTCCTTACCCGGTGACTAACGTAGTTTTATATGTAGATGGGTGGCTGGTGTATAATTCAGGAGCTATATCCGAAACCTACTTCTCGTGGTATTACGATATATACAATGCGGGCTGCGGCGTAACTTATGATCTCGAGCTGGTAGCGACGAACTCAATCGGTCTGACGGTTAACGTGTTTGGCTCCATCAGTGTCCCACTTTTCTGTAAATAAGAGGAGGCTATATGCAAATATTTCTGGATACAGCCAATATCGAACAAATCGGGCAGGCGGCCAGGCTGGGGGTTATCAGCGGGGTCACCACCAACCCCAGCCTGGTTTCCAAGGAGGGAAAGGCCGACTACGAGGCGGTAGTCAAGG
>Ga0209427_10008833_pt1 | contig 11293 bp, 9 predicted proteins | sample DeeMarSWOR136_30_FD_187465 | JGI IMG/M metagenome (GOLD analysis project Ga0209427, IMG submission 187465) | Marine sediment microbial communities from White Oak River estuary, North Carolina - WOR-1-36_30 (SPAdes) (version 2) | ecosystem: Environmental > Aquatic > Marine > Intertidal zone >... | reverse complement strand
CTTGCTTTCATCGATGTGGCGCAGGGAGATGCCGGCTCTGATTAAAGCGGTTTCAAAGGTGAAACTGCACCCCAGCAGGAACGATACCATTTCACGGTTCCAGTACTTGGTAATGTCCTGCTCTTCGCTGGTTAGCTCCCCGTCCCGGTAAATCCGGTACAGGGGCACGTCTACCCTAATATCAGCGGTGGGTGCGGTCAGGACTGGTTGGTAGTTGCCTGGTTCAAGCACCTCCAAAACTGGACAGGGCTTGGGATTACGCTGACAGAAGAGAAGAAAGTCAAAGGCAGACTCCTTGGGCAGAACCACCAAATTAGCTTGGGTGTAACCAGGGACCAAGCCACAGGTTGGGCGCAGCAACTCACCGCGCCGAATAAGCGCTCTTACTTCTCCCGGATGGGCGTATCCCAAATCAAGCCACCACCCTAATGGTACTTCTAACTTGTTGAATCAATCAGCTCTGCCAGCGGTGCAGGTTACGATTGGCAAGTCCTTCATGGTTAACAGTCCGGGTGGAGCCTCTATTACCCGGCGGGCGGCGTTAACCACCATAGCCGCCGTAGCAATATCCCCGTGAGTGCCTCCTTTGATGACTACCTCCATGTTCGGGGTTCCCGTGATGTAGACGGCATCGTACGATTCCTTGGCACCGAGATAAGCCTGGAAGTCCATCGTTATCAACTCCTTGCCGCCTTTCAATCCACGGCCGATCTGCTTTACCCCGGCGGCTTGTCCCGGCTTTACCGTCAGGTACTGGCTGCGCACCTCGTTTTTGGCGACGATGGGCTCAATCTCGTCTCTGATATCGTCCAGCTCCCATCCCAGGCCGGCGGCAAGCATAGCGATGGACTCGGCGAGACCAACATGCCGCAGCGTGCCGGCGTCCACCAGTTTCTGGAACTCTTCCAGAGTGCACCCGGCACCTATTTTCTTCTGAAAGGGCAACCGACGCGGTGAAGCATCCTGTATCCGGGCTACCCTGACTTGCTTGACTTCCTGACATACGGCGGTCATGACCAGCGGCCAGGTATCCATAACGAACCCAGGGTTTATCCCGGTAGCCAGCACGGTAACTTTGTGCGCTTTGGCCAGCTTATCGAGCTCAGCAGCCAGCCCGGGCTCTTTCCGCCAGGGGAAAGATAGCTCTTCAGTAGTGGAAACGATATTGATGCCAGCCTTGATGATCCCGGCCAGTTGCTCGTGGACCTTTTTCAGCCAGGAGCTTGTGGTGTGGAGTATAATATCGGGCTTAGTTTGAGATAAAACCGCGTTAACGTCATCGGAAATGGCAACTCCCAGGGGCTTGTTTAAGCCGATGACCTCACCCAAGTCTTTGCCCACCTTATTCTTATCGATGTCAATGGCACCTACTAACTCGATGTCTCGCCGCTGCGAGGCTAACTTAGCCACGCTGCAGCCAATAGGGCCACACCCGTATTGTACGGCACGGATTTTTTCTACCATTTTACTTACCTCCAATTACTTTTGTTAATACTAAGATTAAATTTAAGCTTTTTGCAGCTCCCCGTCCGCAAGCATGGCATCAAGACTGGCGCCAAGAGCTTCGGCAGTCTGGTCAATGTCCTCCTTGGTGTGGGCAGCAGACATGACAAAGAGCCTACCGCCCATGGTAGCAACGCCGCGATGAAGCAGATGAAGACACAGTTTTTCCTTGGCGTCGCCTTTACCAATTAACTTTTGAACATCTTTACTCGGTGGCAAAGTATCGTCGGATGGCTCGTAATCAATTGGACCAAGATATACATGGATGATGGTCCTGCCATAGAGACGGCCGCTAATACCCTGTTTCTGTAGAACTTGGTTACCTTTTTCTCTAAGATAAGCGCCCATCTCATTGGCTTTCTTTTGCGGTGCCCCATCCAGATAGAGCTTGCAAGCGGCAATACCAGCGGCGGCGGTAAGAGGGTTAGCATTCCAGGTCCCGCTGTGGCGAAGGGACGGCTGAGGAGGTCTCTTTGGCTTTAACATGTCCATGATATCAGCTCGACCGCCCACCGCTCCAACACTCAGTCCCCCGCCAACGGTCTTGCCCAGGGTGGTTAAATCGGGCGTTACGCCTATGGTGGATTGCCAGCCTCCGTTGGCATCGCGGAAGCCAGTGACGACCTCATCAATGAGAAAAACAGTACCATACTTCTGGGTGAGACCGGGCAGGGCACGAACAAAGTCAGCATCCCACGGAATCTGGCCAGCCATGTGGGCACCACCCCCTTCAAGCATGAGTATGGCATATTCTTTTTTGGCCAGTTCTTTCTCAAGTCGAGCAAGGTCGTGGCCGGGTATTACCGTCACGTTATCAGGGAAAACGCCCGGTGACCCGACAGCGATTACCTCGTCGGACCAGCCATGAAAGTTCTCGATGAAGCGGAGGATCTTTTTCCTTCCCGTAAACATCCGGGAAAGCCTTATCGCCATCATATTGGCTTCCTGCCCGCAGGGAAAAAACTCAATCCGCTTCATGGCTGGCATCATGCGCTGGATCAGTTTCGCCCACTCAATTTCCAGCTCATGGTTTTCCCCGTAGTGAACTCCCTTGGCCATCTGCTCCTGCACCGCCTGAACTACCGCCGGGTGGCTGTGTCCCAGTATCAAGGTACCGTGGCCCATCACATAGTCTATGTATTCTTTACCATCTACGTCCCACTTTCGTGAACCTTTAGCATGAGTTATATAGGGCCGAAAAGGGTCAAGGACACGCGCCATATGGGTGGCACCATTGGCGGCGAAGATTTTAACGGCTTCTTCGTGTAATTTATGCGAACCAGGATGTGCTCTAATATACTCCTCAACTATATTGGTGGCCATTTTAACCTCAAACCTCCTTTTTCACATCCCTCGGGTACCGTCCGAGATATCATTAGACTATCTGGCAATTTCCTTATCGTAGGCGAAAAGCGCCGGGATACCTCCCGAATGAATGAAAACAACGGTGTCTTTTGCGGTGAACTTACCTTTATGGATAAGGTCGATGAAACCAGCCATGGCTTTACCAGTATAGACCGGATCGAGAAATATCCCCTCGGTCTGTGCCACTAATCGGATAGCCTGGATACAACCATCGGTGGATATTCCGTAGCCTTCGCCGATATAATCGTCGTAGACAGTTATCTCATCCGGGGCAAAGGTCAGGTCTAGATTTAAGAACTTGGCCGTCTCATTAGCCATGTTGACGACCTCATTTATAGCATTAGCTGCTTTATTGAAAATACTAATACCGATTACCTTGAGAGGGAGCTTGAGGTATTTAACGCCGACTTCTAGCCCAGTCTGGGTACCGGTTGAGCCATTGGTTACCACTAGATAATGGGCATCAATGTTCTGGGCTTGTAACTGCTGCCATATCTCATCAGCGGCGTTGACCCAGCCGGTTGTCCCGATGGGGGTATGTGCGCCGGCTGGAATGACAAGTGGGTGGCGTCCCTGCTGGCTGAGTTCATCGGCCAGAGCATTCATCTTCACCATAATAGTACCACCAAGCAACTCAGAGGGGTCAAGTTCGATTATCCTGACCTTTGAATCAAGGATGTTATTAAGGAGGAGGTTCCCCTGTGTCTCGGGGTGGACACCTTTAAACAGAACCAGATACGCCTCCATGTCGAGCTTACGGGCGGCCGCGGCCATCTGAAGGGCGAAGTTAGACTGCGAGCTGCCAGTGGTGATGACCGTGTCAATTCCCTTTAGCTTGGCATCAGCCATCACGAACTCGAGCTTGCGGCACTTGTTGCCGCCCAGTGCCAACCCACTGAGGTCATCACGCTTGATGATTATGCGTGGACCACCCAGGACTGCCGACAAGTGGTGAGCCTCGGTTAAGGGAGTCGGATAGTTACCCAAGGATATCCGCGGTAATTTAGCTATTGATGGTATCATTTTGCTCCTTATTGTCATTTTAATTTATCAATAGGCTGGTATTAAAATCTTTTCCCCCAGCGCTAATACCGGTAGCCACTCAGCAATTGGGGCCCAGTAGGTGGTAATCAGCACGACCGGCATGTATCCCAGAAAGACAAACAGCATTGATGTCTTAATCATATCGGGGAAGGTGGTTTTACCGATCATTTGCCCCAGAAAAACTAGTGGTGCCATCGGGGGAGTCATCAGCCCCATGGTCAGGTTAGTGGTTATTATGGCAGCAAAGTGCACCGGGCTGATACCTATTTCTTTGATGATGGGAAATAGCAGGGGAGCTGAAATAATCATCCCGGTGATATCATCCATAAACATTCCCACCAGGAACAGGAAGGCATTAACCATAAGTAAGAGAAGGTATTTATTCTCAGTAATGCTGGTCATAAAAGCAGCAATCGCCTGCGGTACGTTTTCCATCACCAGCATGCGACCGAGTATCATAGCAAAGAATAGCGCTACCATAATGGCGCCAATGTTAGTGCTGGCCTCAATCAAAGCAGCAGCAAAGTTTCTGGGAGTTAATCCCCTGTAGACAAGAAAGCCGACTGGAATGGCGTAAATAACTGCTACCGCGGCTGCTTCGGTTGGGGTGGCGATACCACCATATATTGTGCCTAATATAAGAATAGGCATAAACAACGCCGGTAGGGCACGCCAGCCGGTTCGGCCTATTTCCCGGCTGGCTTGTTTGATGCCAGGCCAGGCGGGTGGTTTCTTCACCTCGTGATACCGTCCAACCATAACCCAATTAATGGTGATGAAAATAGTGGTGAGCAGAACGCCCGGTAGTGCTCCTGCCAGAAAGCAAGCGGTAATCGAAGTGTAAGTTATCCAGCCATAGAGTATCATGGAGAAACTGGGTGGAATAAGCAGGGCGATGCCAGCCGCGGCACTCATCAGGGAGGAAGCATAACCACGTGGATAGCCTTCCTCCTCCACCAGGCGTGGGATCATAATAGTGCCGATGCAGGCAATGGCGGCAGCGGCACTACCTGAAATGGCACCAAATATGGCATCGGCAATGGTACCAGCAGCTCCCAAACCTCCTCTAATCCTGCCGACTACACTATTGACAAAGTCGATTAATGGTCTGGTGATATTTCCCCTTTCCATTATCAGGCCAGCGATGATAAAGAGAGGAATAGACAGGATAATCATGGAGCTCATCCGCTCAAAAGCGTAGGGTAACAGGAAATTGAGGTCGTAGCCGAGTATGCTGGACATGAGTACCACCACCAGGGCGAAAGCAAAAGCGACGGGAACTCCCGAAAGGAATAAAACAATAAGCAGCCCTAAAGAAAGACCAATGATAAGCATTAGAAGGTACTCCGTGATGCCGAACTATCATAAACGCCGCGAGCCAAGTCACGAATTGAGCCAATTAATTCAATGAGAAAGTAGAAAGCCATTAGGGGAAAGGTACAAAGTAAAGCCAAGCGAGCGTAAGATGTATGAAGCATCAGATGAATGGTCTTGGGGTCCACTTTTAAGCTGTAGGTAAACAGCGTATAACTCAGAACGATGAATAAACAGCAAAGACCGAGACTGATTAGTGCCGACGCTAAGCGGAAACTACCTAGAACCCTAGGTTTATTCTTGAGAAATAGGTGCAACACTCCACCGACGATATGGCTACGCTTGTAGGTAGCGTAAACGCCGCCGGTAAAGTAAAACCAGAACACGACAAATATAATTAACTCTTCTACCCACAAAATGGGCTCGTGCACATAATAACGCGCAGCTACCTCAGCACAAACCATGAAGCTGAGATAAACAGCCAACACTACCATGACCACTCGTTGTATACTGAGTGGTGCCTCCCATATTATCCTAGCTGCTTTTTTTCGCAAAACAGCAGTTCCTCTCTAGTAAGAGATACGCTTTGAGTCGGTGTGCACGGGATACCCAATCGAATATCCCGTGCACTTTTAACGATAGGCTATTTAGCCGCCCCCGATAGCAGCCACCGCTTCATTAAGTAGAGCCCTACCGATGAGTGGCTCCAGCTCAGGCCAGACATCAGCTGCCGCTACCTCGCGGAAATGGTCGTACTCCGCCTGGGTAAACTCGACGACCTCAACGCCGTAGTCAGCGAACTTCTGGGTAAACTCTATCTCTGACGCCTCAGCCTCTGCCATCCGCGTCTCCTGAGCCTCTTTAGCCGCGGTCATGATGATACCCTGGTCCTCAGCAGAAAGACTGTCAAATAGTTCTGCGTTCATAATGGAGACGAGACCCTCGTAGTTGCCGCGGTACGGCAGCCAGTGGGTGCAGACGTCACGCAGCGTATCATAGGTAGAGATAACCGAGCCACCATAGACTGCCTCGACAAGCCCCTGCTGCATGGCGGTGAAGACCTCAGCCCAGGGCATGACGGTGGGGAGGTAGCCAAAGCGTTCCATCAGCTTCTCGGGAGGTATAGCGCCCCACACCCTTATCTTCATTTTCTTGGCTACATCAGGGTCTCCTGGGCTTGGGGGAAGCTTGGTTGCACCCATGCCAATAAAGCCGTCTGGAATGGAGTTTAGCGTCACAACTCCTAGGTCTCGATGCATTGCGTCGGCTTTCTCCCAGATAAAGCCACCAGGGCTGTAGGTGCGAAATACATCTTCCCAGTTGGTAACGGCATATGGTATCCAGACGACGTTCAAGCGAGGGTCGTGGATGGTATTGTAGGAAGTAGCCCACTCGATTTCGATGGTGCCCATCATGGTCTCTTCAAACACGTCAATCCAGTCGCCGAGTACGCCCCCGCCATGGACGTCAATCTGGATTCGACCATCGCTCAATTGGTCAACTCTGTTGACGAACTGATTGGCTAAAGCAGCACTGTAGTGTTCTGTTGAGAGGGCGAAGGCAAGCTTCCAGCTGTAGCTGGGTTTCTCCACTGGGGCTGGCGCTGGTGCCGGAGCTGGGGCTGGGGCGGGTGCCGGGGCTGGGGCTGGTTTGGCACAGCTAGTGGCAATTAAGCCTATGGCTAACAGCAATGCCAGCGAAATTAGTAATATTTTTCTTTTCAACAGTATAACCTCCTTTCAGATTTTAACCACCAAATTTTTAAAGTACTTCACATCTCTCATCACCTCCTCAGTCGGATTTTTGGTATGCAACCGGAAAATCTACGGTCTCTTCGGATATGTGTATTTAGCGCCTGCCTGTTTGAACCAGCTTTCCTCCACCTTTTTCAGTTCTTTCACCAAATCTTCGGGCAAGGGCTTGGGTTGATGCGTTTCCAATATTTTAATGGTCTTTTCCTTCAGTAAGTCATGGCATCTTTTGGTATTTTCGTCTTTGACCACGCTGCGGTCAAATATGGTTGGCGCCCAGAATTTTCGAAAATGTTTCAGGGTATGTTTCTCCGAAATATAAGTTCCTCTCGGCCCGATGCGTTCGATAAGGTCAAGAGGCAGGGTCTCATCATTAATCTCGATGCCACCCATGGAAACATTGACCATGTCAATAATCTCGTTGCAGAAAACCGTGAGTTCCGTTGACAGCATCCGCCCCCAGCGCATCACCCCGACATCATGGACAAAATCAGCACCGGATAATGCTGACATCAGGATTTGATAGGTAACCTCGGCGGCAGTCTGAGCATCGATTACATCCGAATCGGTACAACCGGCGGTGCCAAGCATTGGGAGCTTATAGTAATGACTTATCTCGGTCAGTGCCGCCACCAGAAAGCTCAATTCGGGAGCACCGTAGGGATAAATGGTGGTTCTCATTTCCATCATATTGGGCATCGAGCCAAAGATGACTGGTGCTCCAGGACTCTTGAGCTGCAAAACAACCAGCTGACTTAAGACCTCAGCTGTTCCCATAACCAACACCGCTGGCCAGGTAGCCGGCGTGGTGGCTCCGGCCATGGGCATACTATAGACGAAATTCGGGATTCCCTTCTCGGCGCACAAAAGGCTGTACTCCATGGCGTCTTTCTCTTGCGAGAGCGGAGTAACCGGTTCCGATGACCCGACAAAGAATGGCTTATCCTTTAACTCTTTCTCCCCACCGGCAATCATGGAGCAAACCCGTAACATTTCCTTGAGGCTTGAGACGTTATTCATGCTGCAGGCGAGTGGTTTGGAGGTATTCAATACCATGTGGAGAAAGGACATCTTATCGGCAACAGCGCCGGGAACGGTGGGGTGAGTTGAGGTAGTCATTGTCCATTCTATATTCGGCAGTGCGTCAATTACCCGTGCCGTATCGTCGATATCCTCGATGTAGTCTCCCCTTCGGTTTCTGGTATAAGGGTCGAGAACCTCTGGCCCACCAGCTACGCCACCAAAATGACAACCAGTCTGTCCGTTGAGGACCATGGCTGGTTCCCCTTCTCGGGTATATAAAGTAATTGTTTTGGGGGCGGTTCTCAGGGCCTGCTCCACCAAGTAAGAGGGGATTTTGACTCTTTGAGGGTTGGATACATCAGCACCAGCTTCACTCAGTATTTCAAGCGCATCCGGGCAAGCATCGAAGGCAACGCCGGTTCTTTCCAGAATTTGAAGAGCGGCAAAGTGCAATTCTTCTATTTGCTTATCAGATAAAAGTCGGAACTGCGGGCTACCATAGTGAATATAATTGGCACGCATAAACATAAACCTCCATAAAATTAGATAAACAAATTTTGTGATTAACTGTATTTGGCAATCAGCTTCTTACCTACGGCACGGAGTTCCTTAGCTATATCCTCCATATCAGCAAAGCGGAATTCCCGCAAATTAAGTCTATAGATTTCCTTCTGTATATTATAAGCTTCATCGGTAAGCACTAACGTTCCATCGTCTTTTATTTCGGCTACGCCCTCGTGCTTTAAGCCCTCAAGATTGATTCTTATCGCCTCCTCCATAGTTATTTCTTCAGGAAGGACAACTTCAACACCCCCGGCACCAATACGGATTGGGTAACCTCCAGGTAATCCGTTTGGGCCAGGTGAGTGAGCTAACTCATTGGTGTCGTTTATCATCGCCATTATGTTCCTCACTGCGGAAGCGGCGACAAAAGGTTCATTGAGCCAAGTCGTCCACTCAGGTGGTGTTGCCGCCAGAACGCTATCTGACATCAATGAATCAACATCAAACTTGCTGGTGATATTTTTGTCCCCCACCATAACCTTGAGGAAAAAGGGCACGCCCGTCCTCACGCCCTGAGGAATAATCGCATGTTCAGCGATAAGATAGACAGTAACTTCGCGCATTGGAACATTTTCAGCAACGCTTACTTTTCGCCGGATTTCACCCACCGTCAGGTCAATGTTGCCCGCGCCAACGAGAGGCCCCAGGCCATTTCTCCATAACACCGGATTTACAACGTCGGGGAAAGAATTGTTCACCACTGGGGCGGTGATACCAGCTTTCTCCCTCGCTTTCATCAGCTTGGAGATTAGCGCTACATTTAAGGGTGTCAGACATGCCGTTGCTTTGTGGTATTTTGGCCCAATTGCCTGCGGGATAACCCGCATCTCCAGCCACCCTAATAACGTCAGGGCACTATAGATTACATCTGGGTTATACTTCTTCAGCAGCTCGGCAGTTTCATCGATATCATTCACATCACACTTTTCGAACTTAATCCTCTTGTTGTAACCCTGCTGACCAGCGCCGATAGCGGCACACTCCGTTTTCATCGCCCCCCAATCTTCCCTTACATCACAGGTAATTATGGTGCCTACCCCTTCACTGCGAGCCAGAAATTCCAAGACCCATCCCCCCAAGTCACCAATGCCGAACAGCATGACACAGCTCATTATATATCTCCTAATTGGTGATTTTTCGGCCTGATTAAAAAGTATATCATACACATCTCCACTGTCAAGCAACGGTTCTACGCCAATATATTAGTGTTGCTTTACCACGACTTGGAGGCTTGACACTCAACTTAGCCTGTGGGAAAATAAGACGATGTCGACAGTACCGGCTCTTTTACCCGTGAGCATCGGAGGTCTATCTTCATCGTAAGAACAGCATGCCCTCTTCACTCAGAAGAGGGTATATTTGCATCGAACCTCACCAATATTAGTCAGCGCTTATGGACGGTGACTCAGCTAAGCACGGAGGAGCTAAAATGCGAAAATTAACCAACCTAGAACGGGTATTCAGGGCACTCGCCCGTCAGGAACCGGACTACGTTCCCACATTTGAACTTATCATTGACCAGAAGGTACGAGATGCCATATTACCCGGCGCTTCCTACGAAGATTTCATTGAATTTATGGACATTGATGCCGCCGTGTATTACGACTGGGCATACGACCGATACGAGACTCTGGATGAAGCCAAGGGAATTATCCGTGATAAATTCGGGACCATCAAGCGCTGGTCAACAGAAGTTGACCCGATGCCGGTAGAAGCCGCCATCAAGTCAGAAAAAGACCTTGATAACTATGTCCCTCCCGACCCGAATGTTCCCTGGAAATATGAGGCCCTGGAGAGGGCGATAAAGAGGTTCAAGGGACAGAGAGCAGTCATCGCCACAGCCGTCGATGTTTTTTACATCGTCAACGAGATGCGGGGAATGGCTGACCACTTCATCGATATTATCAGGAATCCTGAGCTAATAGAACGATTAAACGAGATTGTCCTTGCCTATAACTTACAGTATATCAGGAATTGCATCGAGCTGGGGACAGACATTATTTTGATTAGCGGTGACTATGCTACCACTATCGGGCCCATGGTATCCCCGAAGCATATCGAACGGTTCGCCATAGGCCCTTTAAAGAAGCAGGTCGAGGAGTGCAAAAAACACGGTGTCCCTTGTCTGAAGCATACCGATGGCGATATCTGGAGTATCTTCGACATGTTCATTGAGGCCGGTCTAGATGGCATTCACCCGATTGACCCGGAATCTGGCATGGACATCGGGGAAGCCAAAGCCAAATATGGTGACCACATCTGCTTGATAGGGAATATCGATTGCGGTCATCTACTAACCTGGGGAACTGAGGAAGAAGTACGCCAAGAAGTCAAGGAATGCATCAGGAAGGCGGGGGCAGGAGGAGGACTCATCTGCACCTCGAGCAACTCGATTCACTCCGGTGTCAAGCCCGAGAACTACTTGGCGATGGTCAAGGCCATCAGAGAATATGGCAAATACCCTCTTTCGCTTTAAGCGTTTCTCTTGACAATGAGATGAATTATTTATTATATTTATACGACGTTTCATAAATCTGCAAATAAATACAAGAAAGGAGAGTTTTGGTAAATGGCTACATATGAAGCTTTGAAGGAAGCAATTATGGTGGGAGACGATAAAATAGTTGAAGCCGAAGTTAACAAGGTACTGGGCGAGGGAGCTGAAGCCCGGGACATTATGAACAACGGGCTTATCGCTGGCATGGAGGGGGTTGGCAAGCGCATCAAAG
>Ga0209427_10008832_pt1 | contig 11294 bp, 9 predicted proteins | sample DeeMarSWOR136_30_FD_187465 | JGI IMG/M metagenome (GOLD analysis project Ga0209427, IMG submission 187465) | Marine sediment microbial communities from White Oak River estuary, North Carolina - WOR-1-36_30 (SPAdes) (version 2) | ecosystem: Environmental > Aquatic > Marine > Intertidal zone >... | reverse complement strand
AAATACCCCCAAGGGGAGTCGAACCCCTGTCTCCAGGATGAGAACCTGATATCCTAGGCCACTAGACGATGGGGGCATCTCAATCGTCGTTCGTCGCTCGTATTTCGTATATCGTCCTCTGCGAGATACGCTTCACGAACTACGCGCAAGTAGCGGCGGTTGGATTCGAACCAACGACCCTGGGCTTATGAATCCCATGCTCTAACCAACTGAGCTACGCCGCCAATACGTGGACAATCTACACAAAGCTGGCCCGCATTGCAAGCGAATTTGCATAATCTGAGGGTTCCTGCGGAGGATTTAGAGCATCACCGTGTTGGGCGGCCATTTTTGCTTTGACCGCCTCCGCCGTTTCGGCTATTGTAGGGCCGAAGCCCAAACTCAATAAGGATTCGCTAAATGTGGTATTATCCTATCACCATTTCCTGTGTCGTCATCATCGGGGTTTTGGCCTACCTTATAGGAAGGAAACGAGCGTCCGCAACAACGACGGAGTCAAAGACAACCACATTTCTTATCAAATCCATCCAGGCCATCGCGGAGTTGGCGGTCCTGGAGTACATCACCGAAGGCGTCGCGGAAATCAAAGAAAAGAAGACCAGTCTCATCACCGTTCGCTGGAAACGGGGATTGTTGAGGTACACGGCGAAGCTGAAAGTCGGCTTTGACCTGGACCAGTTGGACTATACCATTGATGATTCGCAGCATGTCATTCGAATCGCACTGCCGTGCCCGAGAATCCTAAGCTGTGAAATCTACAACAGGAAATTCTATAAGCTGCCGTTGGAGAAGGCGGAAAATGTTCCCTGGAAGTACGACATCATCCAGGATTTCAGCTCGGATGAGGTGCTTTCCCTTGACGACGAGGCCAGGACCAATGCGCTCAAGAATGTGAATGAATTTTACGTTCTGGACCTGCTGCGAGACAAGACCAAACTCGCCTTCAAGAAGATCTTCTCCCTCTCATATCCGGAATATACAACAGATATATCCATCTTGGCCGAACCCACCACTGCAATCGCCGGTGAGCTTCCCGCCGGACCAGCCTCCGAGGACCAAGCTTCCAATTCTGGCAAGTAGCAGAACGGCGGCTCCTCATATTGCGAGTGTCTCGCCCGCGGATTTGACACTTTATCACGATGGCTGATAGGCTTATAATGCCATTATGCTGGAAAAAGGGCTTGTTCAGGTTTATACGGGTGACGGCAAAGGCAAGACAACCGCTGCGTTCGGCCTGGCCCTGCGTGCTGCCGGCCAGGGCCACAGGGTTCTGATCTATCAGTTCCTGAAGCCGGCAAACCTCGATATCGGCGAGCGTTTCGCGCTGGAATTGGGAGCCGTCGGAATCAAGGTTGAAACGCTCGATGTGCCGTGGAATGTGTCCAGATCGCTTGAGGACGAGAAGGCCGTTGCGCAGGTGCAGGAAGCTATCGGGGACACTCTCAACAGGATCGCTCAGATGGCAGCGAAACGACTGTACGATGTGCTGATCCTCGATGAGATCGTGTTTTGTCTTTCCAAAGGCCTGGCCAACATGAACGATATCAGGAGTATTGTTGACAGAAGAGACCCTGGCGTCGAAATTATCCTTACCGGCCGAGGGGCAACAGGGGAACTGGTGGAATTGGCGGATTTGGTGACGGAGATGAAGAACATCAAGCATCCGTTTGACAGAGGCTTGCCCGCAAGGCAGGGGATCGACTATTGAATGCAGGAACGGCGGACACGTCAAGGGCCATACGCCAGCTCCAGAACAGGGGGCTTTCACTATGAGTCAAAGTGTTGCAGCGATCATTTGTGCCGCGGGGGCCAGCCGTCGCTTCGGCGGAACCAGAAAGAAGGCCTTCGTCGATGTCGCAGGCCGTGCGGTCTTTTTGCGAAGCGTCGAGCACTTCGCCGACCGCGACGACGTGAAACAAGTTTTGTTGGGCATTGCTGCCGAGGATGAGGAGCTTCTGAGCGTCAAGTGGGGCCCCAACCTGAAGTTCTTCGGCGTGAAGGTCTTTACGGGCGGTGCCGAGCGTTTCGATACCGTCGTAAAAGGCCTCGAACTTATCAAAGACGACATCGAGCTCGTGGCCGTTCACGATGCCTGTCGGTGTTGTGTGACAAAGGAAATCATCGACGCCAGCATCGCGGCCGCTGCCGAGAGTGGGGCAGCGATACCCGCGTGTCCCGTCAGGGCGACGCTCAAGCAAGTGAAGAAGAACACGATAGAACGAACCATCGACAGAGCCGGCCTCTACGAAGCTCAAACACCCCAGGTGTTTACCGCCGACCTGCTCAGGAAGGCGTACGAAAACCTCAAAAACCTCGACAAGAACAAAATCAGCGACGATTCGCAGTTGGTCGAAGCGCTGGGCCACGATGTGACAATCGTGGAAGCAGACCCTTCAAACATCAAGATCACGCGAAAAAGTGACATTGCCGTTGCAGAGGCCATCCTGAAGTCTCGGCCAAAGCCCGTCCCCAAGGGACCCGCAGGCCCCTATATCGAAGCCCAGTGGTGAGAAAGCTGATTAGAGCATGATCCCTGCGTAGGAAAGAAGGAGATCCGACAATGAAAACTGTAGCTTGTTGTAGAATGGTTGTCGTTTCATCGGTGTTGTTGGTTGTGGTGGCGGGGTGTAATGACCTGATAGGCGGCAGGAAAATGCCGCTGGTGTTCAAGGCGGATTTTGAGGACGGCAGCTTCGATGCCTGGCAGGCCACCGACCCGGCCGCATGGCGCATCGAGGACGGACGCGGCGGCAAGGTCCTGGCTTTGTACAAGCAGAGCGAATACAAGCCGGAAGTCCGTTCGCCCGTTAACATCAATCTGATCGAAGACGTGGGTGTGGGCAGCTTCGTGCTGGAGCTGAAGATGCGCTCCACAACGAGAGATTACGGTCACCGTGATATGTGCCTGTTCTTCGGGTATCAGGACCCGTCGCACTTCTATTACGTGCATATCGCCAACCAGTCAGACGCCCATGCGAATTCGATCTTCATTGTCAACGGCCAGCCGCGGGTCTCGATCGCAAAGACCCGCACCGAAGGGACGAAATGGGACGACGACTGGCACACGGTCCGCCTGGTGCGGGATGTAGAGAAAGGCACAATTGAGGTCTATTTTGACGACGGCGCCGAGCCGATCATGACCGCCGTCGATCATACTTTCAAATTGGGCAAGATTGGCGTGGGGTCATTCGACGACACCGGTCAGTTCGACGAGATTCAGTTGCATTGCCTGGATGTTCTTCAATAGGCGCCTTAATGAGTTCGGTTGGGAACGGGGGGAATGCGACGAGGTTCAGCTATGGGGCCTGAAGGACTGAGGCACGGCAGGGTCGTACGCACAAGAGCGGAAGCGAGGGGAAGACGAAGGCACAGGGGAAAAAGAAAACGCCGAGTAACCGGCTGTTACCCGACGTTTTCCGGAGGGGAGAAAAAATCGTTCTATGAACGTACCTCCATTATCGGCAACAACGCGGTGGCACTTTCGTCCGCGAGGGAAATTTATTTGCGTTTTCCCTCTTGATTCTTGTTCGAGACCCCCCTTATAATTTGTGGTTTCGGGCCTCCGGGCCGCAGGCCGAACGCAGGAAGGGCCGGTTTCGGCCAGGCTCGCGGCTGCTGAGGACGGCAGGGGAAACGAACGGCCGTTTCAGGAGATTCTTATAGCGCTGAGAACGACGTAAAGATGACTACACGCGTAAAGTTGGAGAAACAGACATGGTGCAAAAGCAAAAACTGACACGACGAGAACTCCTGAGGAGTTCGGCAATGGCCGCTGGGACGCTGGCGCTGACAGGCTCGATCGTTCCTTTGGCCCAAGCGAGAGGCAGCGATACAATGCGGGTTGGCGTCGTCGGCTGCGGCGGACGAGGCTCCGGAGCCGCACGGGACTGCGTCAATTCCTCGCAAGGCGTTGAGATCGTCGCTCTGGCCGACGCTTTCGAAGATCGCCTTGGGGGCTTGAAGAGAGACTTCAAGGTCCCCGATGACCGCTGCTTCGTAGGTCTCAACGCGTACAAAGAGCTGATGGCGTTGGACGATATCAACCTGGTCATCCTGGGGACGCCGCCGGGCTTTAGGCCGAAACAGTTTGCCGAAGCCGTCAGACGCGACAAGAACGTCTTCATGGAAAAGCCCGTGGCAACGTGTCCGACGGGCATTAAGATGATCATCGAAGCCTCGCAGAAGGCAACGGAGAAGGGCCTGGCGGTGGTCGCGGGGACCCAGCGCCGCCACCAGCCGGCCTACGTGGAGACGATGAAACACATCCACGGCGGCGCGATCGGCGAGATCGTCTCGGCCCAGTGCTACTGGAACATGGGGGCGCTCTGGGTGGACGCCGCCAAAACCAACTGGGACAACTACAAGAGCGGCAAATGGTCGGACGTAGAATGGCAGATCCGAAACTGGCTGTTTATCAAGTGGCTCTCGGGCGACCACATTTGCGAGCAGCACGTGCACAATATCGACATCATTAACTGGGCGTTCGACGAGCTTCCGGAGCAAGTGCACGGCGTCGGCGGCCGGCAATATCGCACGGAGCCCCAGTACGGCAACATCTTCGACCACTTCGGGGTCGAGTTCTTCTACCCCGGCGACGTGCGAACCATCAGCATGTGTCGACAGATCGACGGCACGGCGGGCAACGTGAGCGAGCGCGTTGTTGGGACCAAAGGCTCCGCGTATATGGACAGCTCCGGCAACTGCAAGATCGAGGGTGAGAATGCGTGGAGCTACAGCGGCCCCACGCCCAATCCGTACGTCCAGGAGCATACCGACCTGATCAAGAGCATCCGCAGCGGCAACCCGCTTAACGAAGGCAAAAGAATCGCCGAGAGCACGCTCTGTGCGATCATGGGCCGGGAATCCGCCTATTCGCGGCAACAGTTCAACACGAAATGGTTCCTGAACAGGTGTACGCTGGACCTGCTTCCGCCCGACGATTTGACGCTGAGTGATTCCAAGCCGCTACCCCCGTTTGCGATTCCAGGCAAGTACCAGATGCCCGGTTGGGTGCAACCCACTCGTGGAAGAAGGCGGGGCTAATGAGGAAGATCAAGAATTAAATGTCAAATATCAAAATAGTGGAGTCCCTTTGGGACGACTTCCTCAACTTTGCACTTTACATTTTTATATTTGATGTTTCTAACGAACAAAGGAGATTCATGATATGAGAGCGTCAGAGAAAGACAAAGGCAAATCCAATAAGCATACAACCGCGGCCGCCGGCGCGGCGGCGCTGGCCGGCTCGGTGGCGCATGTGGCCCATGCGCGAGGGTCCGGCAAGATAAAAGTCGGTTTGCTCGGTTGCGGCGGACGCGGCAACGGCGCGCTGCGCCAGAACCTGCAGGCCGATCCGGGGATTGAGGTGATCGCCCTGGCCGACCTGTTTGAGAGTCAGGTTCGCAGAACGCGGGAAAGACTGTTGCGAGACGACAATTTCAAAGATCGTGTGAAGATCGACGACGACCACCTTTTCTGGGGCTTTGACTGCCACGAAAAGATCGCCCGGTGCGAGGCGGACTTGCTGGTGATGGCGACGGCTCCGGCCTTTCGCGGAAGACAGATGATGGCCGCTATCAAGGCCGGAAAACATATCTTCACCGAGAAACCCGTCGCGACCGACGTCGCCGGCTGCCGGGAGGTCATGGCAGCCTCGAAGCTGGCCGAGGAAAAGGGCCTGGCTATCGTCTGTGGCACGCAACGCCGGCATGAGTTTAACCGCGTGGAACTGATGAAGCGGATCCACGACGGACAAATGGGCGAGCCCGTGGGCGGCCAATGCTATTGGTACGGCGGCGGTATCTGGTTCCGGGGTTATCAGGAAGGCATGAGCGAGTTGGAGTGGCAGTGCTATAACTGGTACCACTTCAATTGGATTTCGGGCGATCAGATTTGCGAACAGCACATCCACAACATTGACATCATGAACTGGTGCTTCAACGGCCCGCCGGTGAAGTTTACCGCCGTCGGTGGCCGGGGCTGGCGCACCTACAATGAAAGCCAGATCAAGACCGCGAAGGACGTCTGCCGGAAGCTCAACAACGGCAGTGAGGAAGGCTGGGAAAAATACAACGGCGACATCTGGGACCACATCTTCGCAGAATTCGAGTACGCCAACGGTGCCCGTTGCCTGAGCTTCAGCGGGCATAGCCCCGGCACGGGCCGCGGCGACGAGAAGCTCGTCGGCACGAAAGGCACGAGCAACTGTAACGACAGCATCGTCGGCGAAAATCCCTGGAAGTATAGCGGCGAACGCGTCAACGGAATGAATCAGGAGCATATCGACCTGATGAAGAGTATCCGCAGCGGCAACGTGCTCAACGAGGGCCAGCGGATCGCCGAGAGCACGCTCACGGCCATCGGCGCCAGAACTGCGGCGTACACGGGCCGCACCCTGAGCTGGAAGTGGCTGCTCAACGCCAGCAAGCAGGACTTGGTGCCGAAAGAGTTGATACCGGGCCCCGGCGTCTTCCATCCCATCGCCACCGGCCGTGACCGGCTTGTATAGGCCCAGATAAAACTCGCTCTCACTATTGGAGGAGGGCCGCGCCCAACGAGCCTTCCCGCTGAAATGGCAAACGGGGTATTTGTGCGTGCCGAGCGGCTAATCGTGCCGGAGCGCCACGACTGGATCGACCCGCGCGGCTCGGATGGTGGGATAGATGCCGGCGAGCAGGCTGATCAGGATCGAAAAAACAATCGCCCCCAGACAGAGCCACCAGGGAAAGCTGAAGTAATTCATACGGGGCACGCCCTGTCTGACCGCAAAACTATTGATAATCAGATTGATGACCGTGCTCACGATCCATCCCAGGGCAAGCCCGAAAACTCCCCCCATGAAACCTATCATGCCCGATTCAAAGAAGAATATCTTCTTCACGTCTCTGTCGCTGGCCCCGACCGCCTTCATGATACCGATCTCTCTGTATCTCTCGAGAATGGACATGACCATCGTATTGATGATGCCAAGCGCCGCGACGGTGATGCCGATCATCCCGACGGCGAATAAGAACAGATCGACAAAACGGAAGCCAATCTTGATCTCTTCCAATTGATCCAGCATGGCAAACGTTTCAAAGCCCGACTCTTCCATCTGCGTTTTGACAGGCTCGACATACTTCGGCGACGAAAGCTTAATGCCTACGGCCGAATAGCCCTGGGATGGCCGCATCGACTGAAAGATGTCGGAGACGCTCGTGATCGATATCTTCTTCATCTTCTGAGAGGTGCCGTGAGGTAAAAAAACGTCGCTTCGCACGGGCATAGGCCCCGACATTCCCATCCGTTCGGTTACGGCGACAATGGTGAACTTGTAGCTCTGCTTGGAAAACGGCAATCCCGTTCCTTTAAGGAAGGAAACGATGTTCTTCAGGTTTGAAAGGCTGAAGTCAACGGTCAGCGTGGAAACCTCAATCTCCCGGCCGATGGCGGTTTCCGGCTTCTTGATCTTCAGACGACGCAACAGGGAATCACTGATGATCAATGCGTTTTCCTCATCGGAAGTATAGAATTCGCCGGCTCGCAGCTTCACGAAGCCGGCCTGACAGATATCAGCGGGCAGGACCTGGATCAGGCTGAATTCCTCCTGGTCTGCGAGTCTGATGAGAGCAGGAAAACGTATCTCCGGCAAGGCCCATTCGACGCCTTCGACTTTAGCGAGACTCAGCAGAAACGCATCGTCCAAAACAGGAATCGGCCTGCTGGCCCCTTCCTGTGAATTGGGATCTTCAGGGGGCTTGGTTTCCCGATCTTCCTGGGACCGTGCGTAAACGCCAACGTAATTAAACAGTTCAAGCTCATTAAAGGTATCCGTGAGGTTTTTCTGCATCCCCTTTCCGAAGGCGAACATGGAAACCAAGGCTCCAATGCCTATCACCACTCCGAACGTCGTCAGGAATGTGCGGAGCTTCTTCTTTCGCAGATTGGAAACGGATTGCTCGATATAGTCGGAAATTCTCATGGATTCTTCTATCTGATTGTTTCCCGTTCGACGACTTTCCCGTCACACAGGTGAATCACCTCATCTGCAAATTCGGCTAATAACGGTTCCTCGTGAGAAATCATAATGACGGTCAAGCCCTGGTCTTTATTCAAGTCCGACAGGGTTTGCACGATCTGATGCGACGTTTTCGTATCGAGGTTGCCCGTGGGCTCGTCGGCCAGCAGAATCTTGGGTCGATTGATCAGCGACCGGGCAATCGCGACCCTCTGCTGTTCACCACCTGAAAGCTCAGATGGGCGGTGGTCCTTCCGCGGGTGCAGCCCCACCTTGGTCAGCATCTCTTCCGCTCGTCCGGCTCGATCCTTCTTGGCCACGCCGGCAAAGAGTAACGGAAAGGCCACATTTTCAAGCGCCGTATAGGAGGAGATCAAGTTGAATGACTGGAAGATCATGCCGACCTGGTAGCGGCGGTAGAGGGCCAGCTCTTCTTTGTTCAATGCGGAGATGGATTTGCCCTGGACTCGGATATTCCCTGAAGACGGTCGATCCAATCCGCCCAGGAGATTCATCAGCGTGGATTTGCCCGAGCCGGATGGTCCTGCGACTCCCAAAAACCTTCCTTCTTCGAGGGAAAGATTCACATCCTTGAGGGCGACGACTTTAACCGTGCCGGACGAGTAAACCTTGGTCAAATCTTCTGTCGCGACAAAGCTATCAGAGCTCATGGGTCGTCCCGCGTGTCATGACCGTAAGTGGCTGGCACGGTACCCGGAAACGCAGCTACTCTCTGCCCTCCGCTTTTCTGGCGAGAATCGCCTCAATCTCATCCATCGTGCGGTTCATGGCCACCATCGTTTTGTCGAACGGCTCCGGACCGGTCATATCGACTCCTGCTTTTTTCAAAACCTCGATCGGGTAATCGGACCCGCCCGCCGATATGAATGTGATGTACTTTTCAACCGCGCCCGGTTCCTTGCCCAGGACCTTCTCCGCCAAAGCCGTAGACGCTGTGAAAGACGTCGAATACTGGTACACGTAGAAGTTGTAATAAAAGTGCGGAATGTACGCCCACTCCACGGCATACAAATCATCGATATGACACACTCCTTTGTCATGGCCATAATATCTCTTCAGGATATCGCCGTACATTTTCGTTAGAACGTCGCCCGTCAGCGCCTCTCCGCGCTCGGCCTTTTCGTGCATCCGCAATTCAAATTCGGCAAACTGCGTCTGTCGAAAAACAGTCCCCTTGATTCCATCCAGGTAATTCATCAACAAAGACAACCGGACGTCATCATCTTTGATCTCTTTGAGCATCTTGTCAATCAGTAGGGCCTCGTTAAACGTGGATGCCACCTCGGCGACAAAAATCGAGTAGTCAGCCATCGGGAATGGTTGAGTCTTGTTGGAATAGTAACTGTGCATCGTGTGACCCAGCTCGTGAGCCAACGTGCTGACGTCCTCATATTGGTCGTTGTAGTTCAGCAGGATGTAGGGATGAACGTCGTAGGCGCTGCCGTTGGAATAGGCGCCCGCGCGCTTGCCCGGCGACGGATACACATCGATCCATCGCTTCTCGAACGCCTGCCCAACAACTCGGGCGTAATCGATCCCCAACGGTTTCACAGCGTCGAGGACAAGCTCTTTCGCTTCGTCAAACGTGTACTCCAGGTCAATGCCCTTGACGACCGGAGCATACACGTCTGAGTACTTCAAAGTCTCCACGCCCAGCATTCTTTTCTTCAAATCGAGATAGCGGTGAAACGAGTCGAGGTTCTTGGCAACATTCTCAATAAGAGCCAGATAAACCTCCATGGGGATATTATTCTTGTCCAGCGCACTGTGAAGCGAGGACTGGTAGCCGCGTGTGCGGGCATAAAACATATTCTTCTTCACTTCGGCGTAAAGCTGCGTGCCGAACGTCGCTTTGAACTTGTCAAATGCACCCCAGAACGCCTTGAAGACGGCCTCTCGATCGTCGCGGTTCGGCACCGCCCGATAGCGGGTGTAGCCGGCCTTGGTCAGCTTGGCCATCGTGCCATCACTAAGTTCGATCTCGGGATAGGGTAGTTCAGCATTGCTGAAGACCGTATATACCGAGGAGGGACCGGCGGCTAACAGGCCGGCTTCAGCAAGGATCTTTTCCTCCTTGTGGGACAAGGTATGGGGTTTCATGCGGAGGATATTGTCGAGGGCCATCTTGAAGTCCTTCAGGCCAGCTTCCTGCTCAACAAAGGCGTCGATCCGGGCTTTATCCATCGCGGCGATTTCCGGGGTGATGAACGCCGCTCTGGAGCTGTAATCGGTGCCGAGCTGCTGCAATTCCTGCTTCATCCCCAGATGCTCCGAATCGCGCGTGTCCTCATCGGACTTCATGGAGGCATAGCTGAACAGGCGCCCGAATTCCCTGGAGACCCGGCTGTCAAACTCCAGGCAAGCCAGCAGCTCTGACGCAGAGCTTGCCAGTTTCCCTTTGTACTTCGTGATTTCGTCGAACTGGGCGGCCAATTGTTGCTTCGCCTCGTTCCAGGCCTGATCCGAAGGATAAAGGTCCTCCAGCTTCCACTTATGCTCGGCGGCGATTTCCGACCTTTCGCGTGCCTTGGCCGGCAACTCTGTTTGAGAAAAGGCAAAAGCCGCAACAGGGACGATTATGATGATCTTTGAAACCTTGTTCATCCTGAGTCCTTCCACATAGATTCCTGAGGCAGTCCTAACAATGAGGTACATCTTAATGCCAACGGCCGGTCTCTGTCAATTCAGCAAGTACTCTGACACGGCTTAGGGCGTTGTTGGGGCAGGGTGGCGGTTTGCAAGCATTCCATCCAATGAGTAGGCCGCCGAGAACGCCGAATCAAAAGTCAATTAAAAAGCCACAGAGGGCACCGAGGACACCGAGAAGACTAATTCTGACACAGATCGACACGGGAATTCTTTAGCGACACACGATATGCTACATACGAGATACTAACAACGAGATACGAGATACGAAACTGAACCACGAAGAACGCTTTTAGCCTGCCCTGAGCGCAGTCGAATGGGAACGCCCACGAATTTAAGTAACGGGATACGAGATACGAAATATGACTCTGTGAGCTGACGGGTTTTTGCATTTGACACATTCCGACGTATATTGGAGAATTCGATAGCAGGTAGCAGAGATTGACAACTTTGAGCGGAATGAAGCTATTCGTGTCAGCGTGAACCAGATTTGTGGGAGGGATTAATGACTATAGAATGGCCTTTTATCTAGCCCAACTTTCGCAGTTAGGCGGGGAAATCACGATTTTTGAAAATTATATCCCGCGTAGCGTTTCATTATTCGACAAAATCTTCTCAGACCCTGTGTGGT
>Ga0209427_10008830_pt1 | contig 11296 bp, 7 predicted proteins | sample DeeMarSWOR136_30_FD_187465 | JGI IMG/M metagenome (GOLD analysis project Ga0209427, IMG submission 187465) | Marine sediment microbial communities from White Oak River estuary, North Carolina - WOR-1-36_30 (SPAdes) (version 2) | ecosystem: Environmental > Aquatic > Marine > Intertidal zone >... | reverse complement strand
CACGGAAACCAAGATAAAAGAGCTGCTCACCAAGATATTTGAGGTGGGAGTCTCCTTGGGGGGGACAATATCCGGCGAGCACGGTCTTGGTATGGTCAAGAAGGGTTACCTACCGATAGCTGCCAATAAGGCTAAACTAGGGCTGATGAGAAGGATTAAGCAGGCCTTTGACCCCAATAACATTATGAACCCGGGTAAGGTCTTGGGGCCGGGATAAGTGCACTCCTTTATGTCAATTGATTTGGCGGGTATAATGTTCTCCAGGTAGCGGAGAGTTGACCATTACCTCTGATACTGCTACACTTCAAATTACTAAAGAGAGCTTAAATGCCCCTTATTTCGAGGTCCAGTGAAGATTCTGAGTACAAGTCAAATGCGTCAGGTTGAGCAGGACTGCGCTAATATCGGTTTGCCACCAGACAAGCTCATGGAGAACGCCGGGAAGGCCTTCGCTGAGGAAGTCAGAAGAATCCTGGGGAATATCAAAAAACAGAACATCCTGATGCTAATTGGCCCGGGTAATAACGGCGGTGACGGCTTGGTAGCGGCCCGCTACTTTAATGACTGGGGGGCTAAAATAACCCTCTTCCTCTTCGGTGACAGAGCCCCCGACGACCAGAATTTCACCCTAATCCAGGAACGCGGTATGGATTGCGTTAGCGTAACCGAGGACGAAAACCTGGACAAACTGGAAAGCCAGCTCGCGTCAAGTAACGCCGTTATTGACGCCCTGTTCGGCATTGGTACCATCCGCCCCTTCCACGACGCTCTGCAGTCAGCATTGGAGACGGTCAGCAACGCTAAAAGAAATAAGCCGTCGCTACGCATCATTGCTCTAGATTTACCCTCCGGGCTGAACGCTGACACCGGGGCAGTAGACCCAGCCTGCCTTTATACCGATAATACCATTACCCTGGGCCTGCCCAAAACCGGTTTACTCAAGGCTCCAGGGGTAGAAAGAGCCGGCAGAATAACGGTGGCTGATATCGGCATACCGGCTTACCTAGTCGACCAGGTAACTGAAGAAATGGTCGATAAAGAACTAGCCCGTTCCCTGCTACCCCAGCGCCCTCTTCAGGCTAACAAAGGAACCTTCGGTAGCGTGCTCATTATCGCCGGCTCCATCAACTACATTGGTGCCGCATATCTAGCCTCAAACGGTGCCCTAAGAGTCGGCGCCGGTCTAGTAACGCTGGCCATGGCAATGTCACTGCAGCCGATCCTAGCCTCCAAACTGACCGAGGTAACCTATCTCCCCCTACCCGAGGCCCAGCGAGGTATCATTTCCCCCAGTGCTGCCAAGATTATTCACCAGAACCTGAATAGCTACAACACCCTGCTCCTCGGCTGCGGACTGGGGCAAGACCGGGCGACCATGGAGTTCGTTAATAACACCCTCCTGAAAGCCAGAGCAATACCACTACCCCTAGTCCTTGACGCCGACGCCTTAAACACCCTAGCCAGAATCCCCCAGTGGTGGCAGCGCTTTACCACTGATGACGCCATACTTACCCCCCACCCTGGCGAAATGGCCAAGTTAGCTGGAATGCCCGTAACCGAGGTGCAGATCGACAGGTTTGGCATAGCTAAAAGAGCCGCTACCGCATGGAACAAGACAATCGTTCTCAAAGGAGCCTACACCGTGATCGCCGTCCCAGACGGGCGCACCCGGACCTACCCCGTAGCCAATCCCGGTCTGGCCTCAGCCGGCACTGGTGATGTCCTTAGCGGAGTTATCGCTGGCCTTTTGGCTCAGGGCATGTCCCCTTTCGACGCCGCTAGCCTGGGAGTCTTTCTCCACGGCGAGGCTGGTGAGATGGTCAGGTCTCAACTCGGCGATGCTGGTATGCTGGCTAGCGACCTTCTGCCGCTATTACCGCTGGTTATTAAGCAACTAAAGGAAGAAGCCTAAAACTAAGACTAAGGCCTAATTATGTTATTAGCTATTGATATCGGAAATACAATTACCACGATAGGAGTCTTTAATGACAGCGAGCTTCGGGCTACCTGGTACCTGGCTACCAACATTAAACGCATGCCAGACGAGCAAGCCGCCCTGCTGCTTAATTTACTAAGTAACCAGAGTCTAGAGCCGTCTGATATCACCAAGGCTGCCCTGTGTTGCGTTGTACCCCCACTCCTAGCCACCCACGAGAAGCTACTCAAGGGCTACTTCCACATCACACCACTGGTGATAGCGGCCGGGGTCAAGACCGGGGTACGCATCCGTATGGAGAACCCCAAAGAGGTGGGGGCCGACAGAATTGCCAATGCCGCCGCCGCCCACCACCTTTATGACGGTTCCGTGATTATTGTCGACCTGGGCACCGCCACTACCTTTGATGTTGTCTCCAAAGAGGGTGACTACCTTGGGGGCGCTGTTGCCCCGGGTATGAATACCGCCGCCGAGGCCTTATTCACCCAAGCCGCCATGCTACCCCGGGTGGAACTAGCTGCCCCCAAACGTGTTATCGGCAGCAGCACGGTAAGTGCCATACAATCAGGCATTGTCTTCGGCTATGTGGGGCTTATTGAGGGTATAGTGGCCCGTATTCAGCAGGAGCTGGGAGAGAAAGCCAAGGTAGTGGCCACCGGAGGCTGGGCCGAAACCATAGCCCGAGAAACTGCAGTAATTGAGGCGGTAAACCCCGATTTAACGCTAATCGGGCTGAGAATTATCTACTATATGAACTGGGATTAAGATGAAGATACTTACCGATAAAACTATAGTACTGGGGGTAACCGGAAGTATCGCCGCCTATAAGGCAGCTGAACTTACTAGCAAGCTAGTCCAGGCTGGAGCCAGGGTCAGTGTGGTTATGACCGAAGCGGCTACCAAATTTGTCACCCCGCTTACCTTTCGCAGCCTTACTAATAGACCGGTGGTAACCAGTATGTGGGAGCTTAGCTCCGAGTTCAGTATTGAGCATGTCTCTCTGGCCGATGCCGCTGACGTCGTGGTCATCGCCCCGGCAACGGCTAACCTTATTGCCAAACTGGCAGCCGGTATCGCCGATGATGTGCTCACCGCCACTGTGCTGGCAACCAAGGCGCCGGTTATCATCGCCCCGGCAATGCATACTAACATGTTTCAGAACCCGGTTACCCAGGATAACCTGGCTAAGCTTAGAGCCAGGGGCTTTGCTATTGTTGGGCCAGCCTACGGTCGCCTTGCCTCGGGAGATACCGGTCTGGGGCGCCTGGCTGAAATTGAGCAAATCATAGCCACCATAAATGAGGTGCTCGCTAGGAGCGCTGACCTCACTGAAAAGCGCGTCGTGGTTACCGCCGGCGGCACTCAGGAGCCCATTGACCCGGCCCGCCACATTGGCAACCGCTCCTCAGGCAAGATGGGTTATGCCCTAGCCGAAGCCGCCCGGGATAGAGGAGCCAAGGTAACACTGATTACCGCCCCCACCCACCTCATTGAGCCAGCCGGTATCGATGTTATCCCGGTTAGAACCACCACCGAGATGAAAAAGGCAGTAACTCAAGCCGTTAAGAAAGCCGATGCCCTGATTATGGCTGCGGCTGTCGCCGACTTCCAGCCTAAGAGCACCGCCACCAGTAAGCTCAAGAAGGACAGCCCCAGCCTGACCCTAGAGCTAGTGAGAACCCCCGATATTCTCAGTGAAGTAAAGGGTAACTTCTTAAGAGTCGGCTTTGCCGCCGAAAGCGAGGACATGGTCGCCAATGCCAGAAAGAAGCTAGCCCAAAAAGGGCTCGACCTCATCGTGGCTAACGATATCACCGCCCCGAAAAGCGGCTTCGATACTGACACCAACCAGGTAACCATTATTGATAAACAGGGTAAGGTAGAGAGCCTGCCCCTGATGAGCAAGAGAGAGGTGGCGGGGCAAATACTGGACCGGGTGGTGGGACTGTTAGGCAGTAAACCAACGAGTTCATAAATCACACCATAAACCTCATCCATTAGAAAGGTAACCATGACACAGGAAGCGCAAACCCAGTTTAGCATGCCCAAAGCCTATGAGCCGGGCCGGGTAGAGCAGAAGTGGTACCGGTTCTGGCTTAAGCAGGGCTACTTTACCCCGCAGATAGACCCGAAAAAGAAGCCCTTCGTCATCATCATGCCACCGACCAATGTCACTGGTGAGCTTCACATCGGGCATGCCCTGACCGCCACCCTGGAGGATATCATGACCCGCTGGCACCGCATGAAGGGTGAGCCGACACTGTGGCTACCCGGTACCGACCATGCCGGCATCGCCGCCCAGGTGGTGGTGGAGCAGCTGCTGGCTCAGGAAGGATTGGACCGCCATAAGCTGGGCCGAGAAAAGTTTCAGCAGCGCATGAGGCAGTGGGCAGAAAGCTGTCGCCAGACCATCGCCGAGCAACACCAGAGACTCGGGGCTTCCTGCGACTGGAGCCGGGAGCGTTTTACTCTGGACGAAGGCCCCAGCCGGGCAGTGCGCACCGCCTTTGTCCGCCTCTACCGAAAGGGGCTAATCTACCGAGGAGAACGGATTATTAACTGGTGTCCCCGCTGCGCCACCGCCATCTCCGACCTTGAAGTAGCTCACAAGGATATCCATGGACATCTATACTATGTCAAATACCCTCTGGCTGAAGGTGATAACGGGTTCATCACGGTAGCCACCACCCGACCGGAAACCATCCTCGGCGATACCGCCGTGGCCGTTAATCCCCAAGACAAGCGATTTAAATCCATTACTGGTAAGAAGGTCATCCTACCCGCAGTAAAACGGGTCATACCCATCGTAACTGACGAGGCAGTCGACCCTAGCTTTGGTACCGGCGCCGTCAAGATTACCCCCGCCCACGACCCGGTGGACTTCGAGGTCGCCCAGCGCCAGGGACTGCCTCTGGTAAATATCATGAACCCAGATGCCACTATGAATGAAAATGCCGGCCCCTACGCCGGGCTCGACCGCTCCCAGTGCCGTAAGGCGATACTTTCCGAACTGGAGCGGGAGGGGCTGCTGGTAAAGATAGCACCCTACTCCCACTCCGTAGGACATTGCGAGCGCTGCCAGACGGTTATCGAGCCCCTAGCCAGTAAGCAGTGGTTCGTCGAGGCGAAACCCATAGCGCAGCCAGCCATCGAAGCCGTAACCAGTGGGCGCATCAGGATAATCCCCGAGCACTTCACCAAGGTCTACCTCAACTGGATGGAGAATATCCGCGACTGGTGCATCAGCCGTCAGCTATGGTGGGGGCACCGCATTCCGGTATGGTACTGCCAGGACTGCGGTCAGTTAACGGTCAGCATTGAGGATACCAAGACCTGCTCGGGCTGCGGCTCGGCGAATATTGAGCAGGACCCAGATGTCCTAGATACCTGGTTCAGCTCGGCCCTGTGGCCTCATTCTACTCTGGGCTGGCCCGATGATACCGAAGACCTACGCTACTTCTACCCGACCACGGTAATGGAGACCGGCTACGATATCCTTTTCTTCTGGGTAGCCCGGATGATTATGATGGGATTAGCGGATACCGGTGACATCCCCTTCAGCACGGTCTACCTTCACGGTCTGGTGCGTGATGAGAAGGGGGAAAAGATGAGCAAGGTCAGGGGCAACGTGCTTAATCCGCTGGATACCCTGGAGCAGTACGGCACCGACGCCCTGCGCTTTGCCCTGTCCACCGGCACCGCACCGGGGAACGATATCAAACTAACCCCGGCACGCCTAGAAGCCGGGCGCAACTTTGCCAACAAGCTCTGGAACGCCACCCGGTTCATAATCGGGAGCATCAAGGCCGATGAAGCAAGCCTAGCAATCGAGCCAGAGCGGCTGGCGCTGGAAGACCGCTGGATTCTCTCCCGCCTTAACCGCACCGTAACCAGCGTAAGCAACCTGATGACCGACTTCCAGTTTGGCGAAGCCCAGCGGCAGATTTATGATTTCCTCTGGGGCGAGTTTTGCGACTGGTATATTGAAATAGCCAAAATCCGCCTCCGCTCGGCTACGGATGCCCACTCACCCCTGCCAGTTTTGCTTCATGTAATGGAGACCTCGCTCCGTCTCTTACATCCCTTCATGCCCTTCATTACTGAAGAGCTCTGGCAGAATCTCAATAGACATCTACCCCAGGGCAGAAAGACAACCGAATCCATCACGATCGCTCGATATCCTGAAGCTGAGAAGACAGCCCCCGACCTAGTAGCCGAACAGGTCATAGAATCCCTAATAGAAATCATTCGCTCCATCCGCAATGTCCGGGCCGAGCATAAAGTGGCCAGCAACAAGTGGATTATGGCCCAGATCTATGCTGATGAGCTAATGACCACCCTCACTCCCTACTCCCAGGCGATAGAAGCTCTAGCCAGGGCAAGACCAGTTACCTTTCACCACCGTCGGCAGGAACGCCCCGGTGGAAAGAACACCCTGGTAGCGGTGCTTAAGGACGCCGAGGTGGCCATACCCATGGAGAGTATGGTTAGTCTGGAAGCCGAGAGAGAGCGACTTAAGGACGCCATAGTCCGAGGTGAGGCCGACATAGCCAAACTTGAAGCCAGACTAAAGAATAAAGACTTCTTGAGCAAAGCGCCCGCTGCCGTTATAGGCAGAGAGAAAAGCAAGCTCTCTACCCAAAAGGCTAGGCTTAAGAGACTCCGGGAACAGCTCAAGAAACTAGGCTAGCTGCCCTTTCCCCTAGCGAAAATATAAGCCGACTTTCCTGAATTGGCACCGCTACCTATCGGTATGCCGAGTTTACAAGAAGTGAGAATACGGCGAGCCACTAGAGATAAAGCCCACCAGTAATGTTGCTAAGTTCATCAGCGGCAGGGTATAATCTTTAACCTGGAGGGAGAATAGAATGGATAAAATAGAGGTTCTCAGAAAGTCAGACCTGTTCCGTGAGTTAAGCGACGAGCAACTCAAATTGATCGCAGGAATGTGCACCCCCGAAGTGTTTGAACCAGGAGCCATCATCCACCGGGAGAATACGATGCTGGATGAAATGTATATCATTGAAGACGGCCTGGTGGCGCTCGTCTTGGAACTGGGGCCGCTTTCCCATCAGCAACTTACGGCGGCCACCAATTTTGAGACCTTTGGCTGGCCGGCGGTGGTCCCTCCCCACATGGCAACAATAACCGCCAAGGCGATAGAGAAGACGAAGGTCCTTACCCTCAAGGGACAGGATATTCTTAAGCTGTGTGAGACCAACTGTCGGGTGGGCTGCATTGTCTACCAAGGCGTCGCCAGAGTAGTCGCCGATAGACTGCGCGCTGCATTTATGCAATGTCTGGGGGTTACGGCACAGGATTAATCAATGATTAATACCTATTTGATGAGTCTAAGAGAGCTCAGCAGCTCTGAGGGAGAATTCTTCTATGTCTAGAGAAGAAGAAAGGGATTTGGGCCCCAAAAAAGAAACAACAATCACCTCTATGATGGCGGAGAAAAGGGTTTTTAACCCCCCAGAAGGACTCTCGAAACAGGCCTACATCAAGAGTATGGCTGAGTATAAGGAGATCTACCAGCGGTCTATCGATGACCCTGAAGGATTCTGGGGGGAGATGGCAGAGCAACTAGACTGGTTCAAAAAGTGGGACAAGGTTCTGGTTGAGGACTTCAAAGATGGTAAGCACGAATGGTTCGTGGGCGGTAAGCTCAACGTCAGCTATAACTGCCTCGACCGCCATCTTAATACCTGGAGGAAAAACAAGGCAGCGCTAGTTTGGGAGGGAGACGTTGGCGATAGCCAGGCCCTTACTTATCAGGAACTACACTACCACGTATGCAAATTTGCTAATGTCCTTAAAAAGCACGGGGTCAAGAAAGGCGACCGGGTTACCATCTATCTCCCCATGATCCTAGAGCTACCAATTGCTATGCTCGCCTGTGCCCGCATCGGTGCTATTCACAGCGTCGTTTTCGGCGGTTTCAGCGCCGACGCACTAAGAGACCGAATACTGGACTGCGAGTCCGAGTTCCTCATCTGTGCCGATGGTTACTACCGCGGAGGCCGAGTTATCAGGAGCAAGGATAATGCCGATGAAGCCCTTAAACACTGCCCTAAGGTAAAGCACGTGGTTGTGGTGAGGCGGGCTGATATCGGGGTAGCTATGGAGGCTGGACGTGACTACTGGTGGCATGATGAGATGAACGCTGATGATATCAAGCCCCACTGCGAACCGGAAGCTATGGACTCTGAAGACCCGTTCTTCATTCTATACACCAGCGGCAGCACCGGAAAACCCAAGGGCGTGCTCCATACTCAGGCTGGCTATCTCCTCTACGCCTACCAAACAGCCAAGTGGATATTCGATCTCAAAGAGGAAGATACCTATTGGTGCACCGCAGATATCGGCTGGGTAACCGGCCACAGCTACATTGTTTACGGGCCTCTAGCCCTGGGGACCACCAGCCTGATGTTTGAGGGCGTGCCCAGCTACCCGCACCCGGACCGGTTCTGGGCAATCGTCGAAAAGTACCGGGTTAACATCTTCTACACCGCCCCCACCGCAATTCGAGCCATAATGCGCGAGGGTGACGAGTGGCCCAACAAGCACGACCTAAGCAGCCTACGCATTCTTGGAACGGTGGGAGAACCAATCAACCCCGAATCCTGGATGTGGTATTACAACCTAATTGGCAAGGGCAAATGTCCCATTGTTGATACCTACTGGCAGACCGAGACCGGTGCCGCCCTCCTCAGCCCATTCCCCGGTGCCACTCCGATTAAGCCCGGCTCAGCCACCGTCCCCTTCCCCGGAGTTCAGCCAGCGATACTGAGACAAGACGGCTCGGAAGCTGACGTCAATGAGGGTGGTTACCTGGTCATCAAGCGGCCCTGGCCGGGACTTATGCGCTGGGTTTACGGCGACCCGAAAAGGTTTAAGGAAACCTATTTTGTCCAGTTTCCCGGGGTATACACCACCGGGGATGGGGCTAGGATAGATGAAGACGGTTACTACTGGCTGATGGGACGCATCGACGATGTCATCAACGTGTCCGGCCACCGCATTGGTACCGCCGAAGTGGAGAGTGCCCTGGTATCCCATGAAAAGGTGGCTGAAGCGGCGGTGGTCGGCATGCCCCATGAGGTAAAAGGACAGGGCATCTATGCTTTTGTCACCCTCAAATTGGGCGTGGAGAAGAGCGATGCCCTCAAAAAGGAGCTAATCACTCACGTCCGTAAGGAGATTGGCCCGATCGCTTCCCCGGATAAGATCCAGTTCGCCGATGGCTTACCCAAGACCAGAAGCGGTAAGATTATGAGGCGGATACTAACCAAAATCGCCGCCGGTAATACCACAGAACTGGGTGATACCTCTACCCTGGCTGACCCATCAGTGGTTACCTCCCTGGTAGAGGAAAGCAAGTAGTAGAGCTAGCCGCCTTTATTTTCCTCCCGGAATGGCTGGGCATAGTTAAACTGGACGGTGCCAGTCTAGCCTGGACTATGATAGCCTGGGGTATATTCAGCGGCTATCTGACATTCGGTACCCTCAAGATATCGCGAGTCCACATCTTTATCTTTGCCCACTAACGGTGCTCTTCGGACGTCTAGAGAGAAAACATAGATTAAAAACCGTTCAAACTAAGGGGGAGATAGTTCTCAGGGGCTCAGGTAATAAGCTCCCGAGAAAAACTATTTTGACTCAGCCAATTAAGGGCCTTCTTGGTATCACTGGCAATTCTGGCTTTCTCACACTGCTGTAAACGACGCTTGAACAGCCAGTAGGTAAATTCCTTTAACTCGGCTAGACAAATAGATTTACGATGGGGATAGCCCCTTTCCTTTCGAAAGCGTTTAAGCAGCACCCCCCTAGTTGCTCCGTATATGCGCCGATATACCTCATTAACAACATCAGACTCATTATTAAAGCCAGCCGACCGCCTCTCCTTACGCACCTCATCCTGCACTACTAGAAATAAGGCTTCTTCCACAGTAACGCCGTAAAAGAAGTTGAGATATTGCTGATACTTGCCACTGCCAATGAGCTCCTTAAATTCCCCCTCGGTCAGCCTCAGTGGTGGTCGCCCCTGAAAAAGGAGGGCCGTCTTATCCTCATCGGGTAGTAAGCCATCCACCGCCCCACACAGCCGCTCAGCCAGAAGCAGAAAGTCAAAGGCTTCTCCCGCAATGAGGTAACAGTAACGCCGCCCGTGGTTTAGTTCCTCAGCCTCAGCCCACTTACCGATTGCCTCGAGCAGGGCAAGATACCAGTGCTTACCATCAATAATAGCCGCCTTCAGATGCTCTATGGCTTCAGCGCTAATGCCACGGGTCAGTGGAGAGGATGATAAGCAGCTATCCAAATCCATCATTTCTGCGTAACCAGCCCTAGTGTTTGAAGTAGGCAACTACCTCCTCCAGGGATCGGCTATTCAGGATATCTTCTGCTTGACACCAACCCCGTCTGGCTACCCCGATACCGAAACGCATAAAATCAAGGTGCTCGGCACTATGGGCATCCGTATTAACAACTAGCTTAACCCCCAGCTCCCGCGCCCGATAGGTATGAGTGTCCTTAAGGTCAAGCCGACTGGGCATAGCATTGATTTCCAGAGCGGTACCCGTCCGAACCGCCCCCTGAAAGATAGCCTCCATGTCAACCGCTACCGGCTCCCGTGCCGGCAAGAGGCGGCAGGTTGGGTGTGCCAGAACATCGACGTTAGGGTTTTCGATAGCTCTTATGATCCGCTCCGTCATCTGCGCCTCACCCTGGCTCATCCCCGAATGCACCGCCGCGGTGACAATGTCCAACTCCCTAAGCAGCTCATCAGGCATGTCCAGACTGCCGTCAGCCCGGATATCAACCTCCATTCCCGCAAAGAGATGGAGGCCACTGACTTCCCGATTAAGCTCCCTAATCGCTTGTATCTGCTGCCTCAGCCGCGCTGCCTCCAGCCCATGGGCAATACCCCGCCCGGCGGAGTGGTCAGAAATCCCCAGGTACTTATAACCCCTAGCCTTGGCGGCTTGAGCCATAGCCTCAAGATTGTCATGTCCGTCGCTCCAGTCGGTGTGAACATGGAGGTCACCCTTGATGTCAGCTAGCTCTACTAGCTTAGGTACGGTGCCCGCTTCAGCTCGGGCTATCTCCTGCTGCCCTTCTCGTATCTCGGGAGGAATGAACGAAAGACCCTGCCGACGGTAAAAGTCTTCCTCGGTGGCAAACTTCTCTAGCTCCCCCATCTTGAGGTCAGTGATGCCGTACTCCGATAGCTTCAGTCCCAGGCGGTGTGCCCGATCCCGGAGGTTAATATTGTGTTGCTTACTACCCGTGAAATACTGAAGTAGCGAACCATACGAGTCGTGCTCCACAATTCTGAGGTCAACCTGAAGCCCACCA
>Ga0209427_10008828_pt1 | contig 11298 bp, 8 predicted proteins | sample DeeMarSWOR136_30_FD_187465 | JGI IMG/M metagenome (GOLD analysis project Ga0209427, IMG submission 187465) | Marine sediment microbial communities from White Oak River estuary, North Carolina - WOR-1-36_30 (SPAdes) (version 2) | ecosystem: Environmental > Aquatic > Marine > Intertidal zone >... | reverse complement strand
ACTTCTCGCCAAAGGGGCGGACGTCAATGTGCGAGCCGGTGGCAGTACTGCATTGCATTATGCGGCCTGGAAAGGCCGCGGAGATGTTGCCAAGCTGCTCATCGCCAAAGGCGCCGACGTCATGGCAAAGGACAAGAGGGACATGGTCCCCTTGCACGCCGCGGCCTCGAGTGGCCTGGTGGAGGTAGCGGAACTGTTGATTGCCAAGGGCGCCGATGTCAATGCGAAAAACGAGTTGGGCTGGACACCCTTGTACTGTGCCATTAGGGAGAAGGACAAGGAGATGGCAAAAGTTCTCATAGATAAAGGCGCAGATGTCAACTTCACACCCAACGAGAAATATCCGCCCCTTCATTATGCGGTTTGGAATAAGGACATGGAGTTCGCGAAGCTTCTCGTCAACTATGGAGCTAAGTTCAATGTGAAAGACCAGGATGGCTGGACAGCCTTTGGCTACACAGTTTTAGGGGGAAACCGCGAGTTGTTAGATTTCTTCATTTCCAAAGGCGCTGAGGTCTCTGACTTCCACTTTGCTGCCTGGCGGGGGGATTTGACCGGCGTTAAGCGTTTTCTGGAACAGGGAACCGATGTGAACATAAAGGACGACCAACTCAACTGGACGCCACTCCACTGGGCGACCTTTCCGGATCGGCGGGACGTCGCTGAGTTCCTCATCGCCAAAGGCGCTGACGTAAATACAAAGAGTGAGTTTAACGACCAACCGCTGCACTACGCTGCGCATAATGGCCACAGGGAATTGGCAGAACTGTTTCTGGTCAAAGGAGCCGAGGTCAATGCAAAAAAAAGCTCTGGCAAGACGCCTCTTCACGAGGCAGCCAGGAAAGGCCATCAGGAGGTTGTAGCACTGCTCATAGCTAAAGGCGCCGATATCAATCCGAAGGAAGAGGACGGCAGCACGCCACTGCATCATGCAGCCCGGAAAGGCCACAAGAAAGTGGTCGAACTCCTTATCACCAAAGGGGCTGACATAGACGCCACAGACAACCAAGGTCGAAGTCCTATGCAGTATGCGAAAGATAGAGGGTACATGGAAATCGTGGAACTGTTGCGTAAACACGGGGCCAAAGAATAGTCAGTCCGGATTTGTAGTGACATGTTCAATGAAAAAGGGCCTATACCGAATCGATCGGTATAGGCCCTGAATTGATACGCATTTTACAACAGAGCTTCTTTAATCAACTTTGGAAATGACCATCGCATCCAGAAGCGCGCCGTCTTCACGTCGGGCGATTTCCAGGGTATACGTCCCAGGGTCCATCGTGAAGTGTACGGTTTGTCCGGCATCCTCGGCACTGAATACATCTACCCAGTGCCAATCATCACCATCCGGGGGCGGAACAACTCCACCGTTCCGCCCTCTTTCATCCTTCATACGTGAGAAGTAGCTTTGGGATACAGGGCTGTCGGGGCTCGATGGAACTCGGATAGACCACTTAGATGTTTGATCGACCTCTACGGAGCCTGGAACAAGCCGGAGGAGGCCGACCAGTGGCGAGCAAAACTGCCGCACACAGAAACTGTGGGACAGTGACAGGGCACACCGGAACGGCCCGATTCTCGCGAGTTGAGCAGTCGAGCAGGCGCAGTATCGCTTGCAATGACGCCAAAATGGGCCCGCTGTCATCGCGAGGAGCGTAGCCACGAGGCAATCTCACGTTTTTCAACTGCCCCCTACGTCACCATCAACTCAAGCCCCCACCGTCTTCAGCCGATCTCTTTGGCGAGGCACTGTTGTAAGATACTGCTTGGTACATTTACTCTTTTGTGTTATTATAGGGCCTATCGGCTGTCATTGGCGACGCATTGTGGTCTGCCGGCCCGTACAAGAAGGAATGCCGCTCTTATGAGATATTCGGGAACTCTTGCTTCTTTCGTTGTATTCAGTCTTGCGCTCAGCCCCTTCGCTACGGTCCGGGCACAGGAGACCGTCCGGATAAGCGAGTTCATGGCCGTGAACGATAACGACCTTGACGACGAAGATCGGGATGAGGAGGACTGGATCGAGATCCACAATGCCGGAACAAAGGCGGTCGATTTGGGGGGCTGGTATCTGACGGATGACGTCGATACCCTGACGAAGTGGGCATTTCCGAATGTGACGCTCGCGCCCGGTGCTTATTTGGTGGTCTTCGCCTCCGGAAAAGATCGCAGAGACCCTCTGGGGGTGCTACACGCCAATTTCAAACTCAGAGGGAGCGGCGAATATCTGGGCCTGGTCCGTCCGGATGGGCATACGGTGGTCTCGGAATTCTCTCCGATGTACCCGATCCAGGCGCCCGACGTTTCCTATGGCTTCAGCGCCGAGTACGCGGAAGTGGCGCTGGTGCCATCCGGGGCGCCGGCCAGGGCTCTCATCCCCCAGAACGACGCACTGGAACCGAGCGCACAGGATTCGGAAACGCCACGTCCCTGGACGCTGGAAAACCTGGACGATTCAAGCTGGCAAGTGGGTGTGACCGCTGTGGGCTACGATTATCCCGATTTGATCGGACTGGACGTCTCCGGGATGCGCTCCGTGAACCAGACCGTTTATGTCCGGATGCCTTTCGAGGTTGATAATCCGGCGGCGATCGACACCCTGACCTTACGTATGCGCTATGAGGACGGGATGATCGCTTACATCAATGGGCGGGAGGTGGCGCGGAGCAATGCCCCAGAGGCGACTGCGGAGACATGGAATTCCGGTGCATCGGAGTATCGGGCTAACCGGATCGCCGTCCATTCGGTTGATTACCCTATCGCCCAGTTCGACTTCCTCCGTGTGGGCACGAATCTGCTGGCGGTACAAGGACTGAACTACCGTGTGGACAGTCCGGGTCTGCTGATCCTTCCCGAGCTCGTCGCGATGACGCACGTATACACCGACACGTCGCCGCACTATTTCCTCACTCCGACGCCTGGAAAACCGAACAACATCGGCGTCGAGAAGTTAGGGCCGATCATTTCGGACCACGAATACACGCCCGAAATCCCCAGCGAGAATGAGGACCTGATGGTCACGGTTCGAATCGCGCCGTCGTTCGATCCCGTGGACACCGTCGAGTTGCACTATCGGGTGATGTTCAACGATGAAGTGACTATTCCCCTCCGCGACGATGGCAACAGCGGCGACGGAGCAAGGGATGACGACGTATACGGGGCGCGCATTCCCGCCAGGACCACCAGAGCCCGAGCGGGACATATGGTCCGCTGGTCGATCACGGCCACGGATACGGCCGGACGGGAATCCCGCTTCCCGGCGTCTCTCGATCCGGACAATTCCCCCGAATACTGCGGCACCGTGGTGCACGATCCGGGCCTCGTGAATCCCCTGCCCGTCCTGCACTGGTTTATCGACAACCCGGGAGCCGCCAATAGCGATGCAGGAACCCGCTGCACCCTCTTCCACGACGGCGAGTTCTACGATAACGTCCGGATCAACATTCACGGCCAATCCAGCCGGAGTTTTCCAAAGAAGAGCTACGACATCGACTTCCATCCCAGGTATAACTTCAAATGGGAGCCGGGACAACCGCGCGCCGATGACATCAACCTGATGACAACCTATCCGGATAAGGCGCACATGCGTAACATATTGGCCTATGAGATCTATCGAGATGCGGATTGCCCTTACCACTGGGTCTTTCCGGTGCGCGTCCAGCAAAACGGGGCCTTCTGGGGCACCGCCCATGTGATGGAGAACGGCGATGAGGACTGGCTGATTCGAATGGGCTTGAATGCCGAGGGGGCCCTCTACAAGATGTACAACAGATTCAACAGCGCCAGTCACGCTACCACCGGCGCCGAAAAGAAGACACGCAGGTACGAAGATAATGCGGATTTGTTGGCACTCTATGACGGCCTCAGTCTCTCGGGTGATGCACGCCGCCAATTTCTCTATGATAACGTGGACGTCGCGCAGGTCGTCAACTTCCTGGCGGTACGTATCATTACGGGAGACGTCGATTGCTGTCACAAAAACTACTACCTTTACCGCGATACGGGCTTCAGCAATGAATGGCAGATGTGGCCGTGGGACGTGGACCTGAGTTTCGGGCGCGTGTGGAATTCCGCAGAGACGTACTGGAACGAAGACCTTCTTCCCAATACCGGGCTGTTTGTCGGCCAGGGTAACCGTTTGCCGGACGCCATTTTCAACACGTCGGAAACACGACAGATGTATTTGCGTCGCATACGAACGCTCATGGACGAATTTCTCATGGCGCCGGGCACGCCGGAGGAGGAACTGTATTTCGAGCCCCGTATTGATGTGTTGGCGGCTCTTATTGCCCCGGATGCGGCCCTGGACGCCGCCAAATGGGGCTCGGACGCATGGGGCAACGGCTCTACGGCTGCCTGTTGCCCCCAATCGCTGTGGGAAGCCGCCGAAGAGCTCAAGTCCTATTATCTGCCCGAGCGCCGGCGGCAATTATTCAACCGCTCGGTCTCCGGGGCCCATGAATTGCCCTATCCCCAACCAGCCCGCGCGGTCATCAACTTCGGCACTATTGACACCAATCCGTTCAGCGGCAACCTCCATGAGCAGTACATCCAACTCCGGAATCTCAATCGTCTTGCGGTGGATATCTCCGGTTGGACCCTTAGTCGCGGGCAGGATCCCAACGACCTTCTCTTTACGTTCCGAGGCGGCACGGTCATTCCCGCAGACGGGACGATCTACGTCGCCGCCAACCGTGTGGCCTTTCGCTCCCGGAACACGCCCCCCACCGGCGGCCAGGCTCTGTTTGTTGTCGGTGATTTCAGCGGTCGGCTTGCGGCCCGAGATGAAACGCTTTACCTGACCGATCGTCACCAAGTGATGATAGACTCCGTCAAAACAACCGAAACCGGCAGGCGGTAATGGCAGGGAAGGGATGAGTGGCGCGATATGGAGACGCTTCGCTTTGGACTGATCGGCTGCGGCATGATGGGGCGCGAATTCGCCAGCGCCGCCGCGCGCTGGTTTCATCTGCCTCAGACGCACGTGCGCCCTGAGATCGTCGCAATCTGCCGGCGCGATCTCTCCGCCGAGAAGGTCAATTGGTTCAGGGATAACATACCCTCTATCAAGCAGGTTACGGCTGATTATCGTGAGCTCCTGGATAACCGTGAGGTTGACGCAGTTTACATCTCGGTTCCTCACAATTTGCATCAGGAATTCTATTGTGCGGCTCTGGAAGCCGGCAAGCACCTGATGGGAGAAAAGCCGTTTGGGATAGATAAGACGGCAAATGATGCGATCATGGCCTGCATCAAGAAGCACCCCGACTGCTTCGTGCGATGCTCGTCGCAATTTATGTTTCTGCCTGCCGTGCAGAGAATCGGGCAGATGATAGAAGCCAAAGCTTTCGGCACGATTATCGAGGTCAACGTCGGTTTTCTGCATTGCAGCGATCTCGATCCCGCCAAACCCATCAACTGGAAGCGAATGGTCGAATACAATGGCGAGTACGGGTGTATGGGTGATCTGGGACCCCACGTCTGTTCCGTTCCCTTTCGAGCCGGCTGGATTCCTGTGAACGCCCGTGCCGTGCTCTCCAGCATCATGCCGGAGCGTCCGAACGCGGAAGGCAGGCTCGTGCCCTGCGAGACATGGGATAACGCGACACTTCTCTGCGAAGCCAGGGATACCAGCTCCGGGGACATGTTTCCATTCACGCTTAGAACACAACGGATCTGCCCCGGGCAGAAGAACAACTGGTACATCGAGATACTGGGCACCAAAGGCTGTGCACGGTATAGCACAAACGATGCCAACACGCTTGCAATACTGGAGTACTCCGGTGGAGAGCAGAGATGGCAGAGGATAGATATGGGCCAGGAGGTCCCATTCGAATCCATCACCCACAATATCTTTCAGTTTGGCATCTCCGATGCGATCCTTCAGATGTGGGCGGCGTTTCTCTATGAGTTCGATAACGGCAAGCCTTTCACTAAATTCGCCGGCTGTGTGACCCCTGAGGAGACCACTCTGTGGCACCGTCTGTTCACAGCCGCCCTGCAGTCGCATGAAAACCACACGACAATTGCACTTCAATAACCTGACGAGATGAACGCTGCAACCATTGATATCCCCAGCATCGGCCCGGTGGTTCTCGCCAAATCTAAAAGAGCCAAGCGCCTCTGCATCACGGTAAAGCGCGACCAGACCGTCCGGTTAACCGTGCCCAGAGGCGTGTCCATGAGGACGGCGAGGCAATTCCTGCATTCCAGAATCCCCTGGATTGAAAAGCATCTGCGCCGATTCAAAGAGCTCGAGAGCGAACAAGAATCTCCCCCGCGCCAGACAGTCAATGAGGCGGAGGCCAGACGGGCACTGATCGGGCGCTTGAACGAAATCGCGGACATGCACGGTTTTCATTACGCGAAGGTAACGATCAGGAAACAGAAGACGAGATGGGGCAGTTGCTCCGCCAAGAATAATATCAGCCTGAACATAAATCTGGTCCGACTGCCCGGCCCGTTAAGGGACTACGTCATGCTGCACGAACTCGTCCATACGCGGATCAAGAACCACAGCAAAGAGTTCTGGGCGGAGCTGGATAAGGCCGTCGGCGGCGACGCCAAAACGCTGGCTAAGAGAGTAAGGCATTACAAATTACGTCAAATGGTCGAATAAAATCCTCAGGAGCTCACAAAAAAGCAAAGACAGGATCCCGGCCGGCAATGATGCCTTGACAATGCCGACGTTTTTTGTTCCAATCGTTACCGGAGTGGAGGTTGGTCCGAAGGATTTGCCTTCGATCTTGAAAAGACCATAATGTCCGATTTAGACAGAGAGAGCTTTAACAAATACTGGAGTGCGACCGAAGTCATCCGTGAATACCAAAGGATGCTTTTCACCTTCGGGGCGATGGAATTGCCCTACGTGCTGGTCGCCGAACACGACCGGTTCAGTGATAGGGCCGTTGTGATGAAGGGCCTCGTTGTGCTTCAAAGGCCGCAAATCGTATTACCCCCCCACTTCGCCGGACCGGAGTTCACAGAAGGCTTCGAGCATGGCAACGCCATCCCCCCGGAAGCCTTGTACCTTCTGAGGGCCATGCAGGTCCCCTATTCTCAGATAAGCAACAAGCCCATTGCCACGGAAGAGATAGAATACGGCAGCGTACAAAGCGTCCTGGACAAGTTTGACAAGGAAATGGAAAGTCAAGAAGACGCAGAAACAGGTTTGATAAAGGGCGTCCTCGAGGGAGCGGATATCTCGTTGATGCGATATTCCTTGGGGCTGGCTATCAAATCGGCGCCCGGAAATGTAAAGGAATTCTTTGAGCATCTGAGGCGACGACGAGGGGAACCCATCCGGCCGGATGAACGGATCACGGATGAGGACATAAGAAGACTGTTCGAGTAGACTCGTATGAGTGAGCGAATGAGGATACTTTGACTATGAAGAAACTTGTGGTTTGTATCGTGCAGATGTGTTTTCTGGTTGCGCTGGCTCGTGGTGCAACTGAAGGTAATGGGGAAGGACCGTCAAAGACCATCGTCTACGAAAGCGGCAAGCAGGGCTATCATACCTATCGCATTCCTGCATTGGTGGTCACTCGCAAGGGGATACTTCTGGCCTTCTGTGAGGGGCGCAAGACCGGCAGGGGCGATCACGGAGATATCGACCTGATGCTGCGGCGGTCGAGCGACGCTGGACGAACGTGGGACCAGCAGAGAATGATCCACGAGGAGGGGGGCACGGAGAAAATCACGATAGGCAATCCGTGCGCTGTGGTGGACGAGGAGACTGGAATCGTGTGGCTGGCCTTCTGTCGGGACAACGACCGCGTATTCATCACGCACAGCGCCGACGGAGGAGAGAATTGGGCCAAGCCCAAGGAAATCACCGAAAAGGTGAAGGAGCCGGAATGGGGCTGGTACGCCACGGGGCCCGGCCACGGAATCCAGTTGAAACGTGGAAAGCATAAGGGCCGGCTGGTCTTGCCCTGCGACTGCGGCGACAGCAAAGGCTGGGGCGACTGGGATAAGAAAGGCCGCTCCCTGGTCATCTACAGCGACGATCATGGTCAAAGCTGGACCCGCGGGGGCGTTACGGAAAAGGGTATGAATGAATGCGAGGTTGTGGAACTCGCCGACGGTTCTCTGCTCTTGAGCATGAGAAACTATCGAGGCCCCAAGCAACGGGCTTTTGCCGTGAGCAAAGACGGAGGAACTACCTGGTCCTCGCCGCAGCACCACGAGCAGGTTTACTGCCCCACGTGCCAGGCGAGTATACATCGATACTCGTGGCAGCCGGACATGATTCTCTACTCCGGTCCGGGCGGTCCCGGGCGCGAGAACATGACCATCCGGCTGTCTTCCAACGAGGGGAAAACCTGGCCAGTAGCGAAGGTGCTGCAGAAAGAGTCCAGCGCGTATTCGGACCTCACGGTGCTGCCGGATGGCCGGATAGGCTGTCTTTTCGAGGTTGACGGATATAAGCAGATCGTGTTCGCCGCATTTTCACTCCACTGGCTGACTGAATGAGGAGCGACATTCTATGAACGGGAAATCCCATTACGCGATATTCGGGCTGTGTGCTATCGTAGGACTATGCCTTATCCAGCCCAATGACGCTCGTGCAGAATTTCGCGCCGCCATAGCGGTACGTGATGTGACTCCCGATCCCCTTCTGCCCGTATCGGGGGGCGTGGGCCCGACGCACCCCGTCAACCGGAGCATCGGCACATTAACCGTGCGCGCGCTAACTCTCGAAAACAACGGAGTCCGCGTCTCCATCTGTAGCACCGATTTCCTGGGGTTCCCCGGCGTACTATGCAATAAGGTGCGCCAGCGCGTACGGGGCATCCCACCGGAGAACATCCTCATCGGCGCCACGCACAACCATAGCGCACCGGATTGCTACGGATTCCCCGATCAAAGCGGCAAAACGACTGCCGACATGAAATATCTGAATAGCGTATGCGAAAAGCTGGCCGGCGCGATCAACGAGACCGTCGAGAAGCTCAAACCCTCGCTTGTTAAGATCGCCACCGGAAAGGCCCGAGGCAAGATCGCCTACAACTACTACGCCGAGCAGTTGTACGATCCACGCTGCGACGTGATCCAGATTCTCGACGGCCAACGCGAGCCCGTCGCCACTCTTGTTAACTACGCTTGTCATCCCGAGGTCATCGGGCCGGATCAAGGGATCCTCTGCCCGGACTTCGTCGGTCCGCTGTACGAACGCATCCGAGAACGAAACGGCGGCACCGGCATCTTTATGAACGGCGCATTGGGCGGGATGGTAACGGCCGACTGTCGGGGGCCGGACGGCAAAGATATCCAGACATGGAATGAATGTATCCGCATCGGCCATTTGCTCGCCGACGAGGCGCTTCGCATTGTGGCTTCTGCCCCAGTCCAACCTAATCCGAGACTATTTTGCGGCAATACCACCATCCAATTCCCTGTGGACAATGACACCCTGCGCGCCATTGTCGAAATGTCCCCCTTAGGTTTTAAACTGGATGAGACCGGATGCATTGGGACTCAGGTTAATATCGTGAATCTTGGCAACGCCCAGATGCTTACCATTCCCGGTGAGGCCCTGCCGAACATGGGCTACTATCTCAAGCGCAAAATGCACGGCGAGAACAATCTGTTGTTGGGACTTACCAACGACGCCTTCGGTTATATGATGGTGAAGGCCGATTGGAACAGCTTCGACCGCTACGATTACATAACGAGAACGTGCCTGGGCGAAATGACCGGCGAAATCTTCATCGAAGAGGCACTCAAGTTCGTGAATGTGTGCCCGCGGCCCGGGAACGTTGCGGCGCGCTGACGCCGAACTATCTCCCGCGCTTCCGACGACTGCCGGACACTGACGTCACCTCGTCCGGCCGAGCGCATCTGCCTGGCCACATGCGGCCAGTGCGAGGATCGCATAGGCGGTCCCGGAGTACGTTATGTAATGCTTGTTGTCCTTTTTCATCGATCGCGTGAACCAGCGTCCACTGGCGCGTTGATGCGTCTTGAGCCACGCAATTCCCTTGCGGATTCTCGCGTCTTCCGCCGGCACGCCAGCACATCGCAGGACATAGATGGCAAAGCCGGTGCCGTATCCATCGCTCGATTCGTAGTCCTGCTCTTTGCCGTCGGACCTCTCCCAATGACCCAGAGTAGCCAGCCCCCAGCCGCCATCGCTTTTCTGCAGAGCCAGAAGATCCTTGATAACTTTCCGGCGCTCGGCGCCTGTCATTATTCCATCAACATGCAGCGAGGCCAGCATCTTCATGGCCCGATGGTGCATGTTCGCAGGTGGATTGTTCCTGAAGTACTTACGTATCTTCTCGATCCCCTTTTTTGCCGCCGGCGTCTGGCTGTAATTGTCCGGAGCCACGCCAACATGAATCCCTATGCGTTCGCCCGGCTCGAAAACTACTACATGGCCAATAGCTGCTTTCTGGAAGAGGGACAATTGCTCAGGAACGCATCCAGGCTCAAAGAGATTCCCATCACTATGGTCAATGGTCGATATGACGTGATTTGCCCGCCCGTCAATGCCTTCAGACTGAAGCAGAAACTTCCTCATGCCAAATTGGTATTGGCCGAGGGCGCGGGGCACTGGATGGGCGAGAAGCCGGTCGAGAGAGAATTGCTCAAAGCCGTGCGTGAATTCGAATGAGCAGTCGATAGCGTCATCATCATCCGTCGATCCGTCGGGCACTGAGCTGGAACAAATCTTCGTCCAACTTCCCCCCGGATGACAGGAAGAAATTGCCCGGCACGGTGTTACCTCCTTGCTGCTCAGGGCCTTAAATAGATGAGGGCCGAATGTGATCGGCCCGGCAGGCGGAGGTTGCAGGTGGTTGTTGAATGCGTTCTTGCGTAGAAGGGAGCAGTAGGTTATGAACGACATAAAATATCTCTTCAGCGGCACTTGCCTTCTTATGGTCGCCCTCGTGTCCGGCTGTATTGTTGTATCTGACGGGACCGGCCCTGTTGTTGTTGAGGAGATTGAGATCGGCTGTGCCCCGCCGCCACCACCAACGGTCGTCGTCACCCGGCCGCCCCGCCCAAGCAGATTCCATATCTGGATTGAGGGACACCATGTTGTACGTTTGGGCGCGTGGGTCTGGGTCCGTGGGCACTGGGAACGGCCTCCACGCAAAAACGTGGTCTGGGCGCGGGGCCACGCAAGGCGAAGAGGGCCCGTTTGGATCTGGACACCGGGCCACTGGCATTGACGCGTGCGAAAAGCAGACTACAGATGCCAGGGACTGCGCATCGAGCGTTCGAGCATCCGGTTGGCCGGGGCGTCGTCGATGAAACGCTCCCTGTCGGGGTCCCAGCGGAGCTTGC
>Ga0209427_10008826_pt1 | contig 11300 bp, 12 predicted proteins | sample DeeMarSWOR136_30_FD_187465 | JGI IMG/M metagenome (GOLD analysis project Ga0209427, IMG submission 187465) | Marine sediment microbial communities from White Oak River estuary, North Carolina - WOR-1-36_30 (SPAdes) (version 2) | ecosystem: Environmental > Aquatic > Marine > Intertidal zone >... | reverse complement strand
TGCCTTCCGCAATCATCACCCATTCTCTCACACCCGGATCACCGGCAGAGAGGCTTACGATCAGATCAATGCTATCGAAATTCTCCACTCCATCCATCACTTCGAGCTCTGCCACAGATCGACCAGCATAATCCTGAGGAAAGGTGCCCGGGATGTCCTCCGCTGTAGAGGAGATGACTACTATTCCCCCGGCCTTGTAGCCCAGATTCACATAGTCTACACCGTACTCCTTTCCGTATTGCTGAGCTGCCTCCTCCATCGATTCCTGCCCGAGGGGGACCCCTGTCGGCCACAGTGCCATTCCAATGATTTTCAGGTCTTTGGCGAAGCAGTGACTCGCCAATGCCAAATTCATCGGATAGATCTCGGGCATCGTGGATGGACTGTAATCGAATGATATGATCACCTTCGAACCAGGATCAAGCCGCTCTATCGCCTCATGAAGCCTCATAACCGGTGGACTTACTTTGATTGAAAAGCCTATTGGAAAGCGCAGAGGTATGGTCACGGCGAGTAGTATGAGCAGGAATATTATTCTTCGATCGATCTTCTGCAACCGCTCTAAAATAGTCATTTTCCCGCGAGATACGTTCTTTCAATTCCCAGTATTATCCTGAGAGATGTAGACACAACTCCGAGAGCGATCCCGATCATGATTGCTCTCTGACCAGCCATATTCGGATAATCCATGATCCACTCCCCCACCAGGGGGAACTTGTCCCAAAGATAGTTTCCAAGAGGAACACGGCCCAGCATCACAAGAATAGCTGCGCCAAGGAGAAGACTGGCTTCAGTAGTACGGGCTCTGAATGCTCTGTAAGAAGCCGAAGCTACAAAGAAAGCGAGAAGCGCAAACATCGTTGAAGACATAGGGATATACATGTTCCAGTAGAGATAGTAGAAGAAAGTCCCCCTCTCAATCCCCCCTCCTATTCCAGCTATCCCCATCACACCAAGTGCCAGAAGCAGAACTACGCTATACCACCAGCCACTCTTGCGCCGGTATAATCTTTGCCAATGAACTTTCACGAGATTTCCGATCCCCAATATCATTGCAAACACTGCAATGACCAGGTACCATCTATTGAAGAGTTGCTGCAGGGCCGAAAAAGGCCAGTGAGGAATGAAGTACTGCATTATCATGACGGTACCTGCCAGAAATGTGATGACCAATGGTATCTGTCTCTGCATATTCCTACCCCGTTGCCAGCCACTCGATGATCCTCGTAAATCCGAGACTGACTAAGACAATGCCACCCACCAGAAGTGCAATGAAGATCGCCTTTCCCCAATCCTGTCCTTTCAGGCTTCCAAGAAGCAGTGGTTCCTTCGAAAGGTATGCGCTCGCCGCAAAGAGTTCCTCTCCGATAAGAGTGTAGTCGCACGCTGTCACGAAGAAGGGCAACTGAGAAGGCATTGCGGTCCCCGCTATTTGAATGGCTCCCGTCGAATGGCCAGTTTCTGCAAGAATGAGGGATTCTGCGTAGAAGCAGCCCATGTAGAATATGGTGGCAGGCTTTTCTCTCAACATCAGTCCGTCCACCCCGGCCGCGTAGCCGAATTGATCGTCAGTCAGATACATGATTTTGTCTGAATCGTACGCATCAGGCCTCCCGGCATCCAGATAGGCCTCCTTGACCGTTTCCTGAGCAGCGCTCATCACAATGGACCTCGAAGTGGGCACTAATAGGGGAGTCTCATATTCCGCAGCCTTCCTTGCGACTCTTCCCAGAATCACCATACTCGCGATCGTCTGTATGTTATCCATATCCATTATACCGGGAATGTACATGATGGGTCTTCCCATTTCTGTGGCCCTGCCCACAGCTTCATCGACGGCTTCCAATCCTGCGATCGGACGGATATACAGCTCCTCACCCCTCTTCGCCTTTCTGATGAACCAGAGCACAAAGAACGAAAGAACCACTCCACCCACCAGAATATTCGTCCTTCCTGTATGAAACCACTGGGCGCTGGACACGACGACTTCACTGGTCGACGGCGGAGAGAGTGACACCCCATCGAAGGCTCTCACCACGTAAAGGTATTCGGTTCCGTCGATTGTCTGGACGTCGGCAAACTCCTCTACACCCTTTCTCGCAGAGCCTATCGATTCGAACGTTCCTCCAGGAGTCGATCGGAAAATTCTGTATTCCGTCACCGACTCTCTCCCTCCCCCATCATCTGCTGATCTTTCCCAGCTGACGAGAATGCTCCCTCCCGAATCATTCGGCTTGTCCCTCGCTACGACCTCTCGGGGTGGTACAGGAGGTTCGGAAGCCACTGAATCTCTGTTTGGGACTGAGAGTGTAGAGCTGACTACCGCAGTCGCCATGAGTAGCTGAAGAATGACGACTGCACTATGTGACCACCTCGATACCAACCTACCCCCTGACTACTAACTTCTCGCTCGTGACTCCTTCCTTCTATGTATCAATCGATAATTCCGAGCCAATCTTTCAGCAAGAACTGTGCTCTGCCTATGAGCAACGACACTCTTGCCATCACTGTATATCCGAATGTCGCTCCAAACCCGACCATTATGTAGACAATGCCCATACCAGATGCGATTTTGAGAAAGCCTTTATGTTCCCTGGAGAAGAAAAAGTAGGAAAGGGTCGCCAGAACACCGACCACCATGACAATGGATGAGAAAGTGATCGTGTCTATCATCGTGCCCTGCATCTGTCTGATTATCCTTGCCTGGATTATAGCTGGCACAGATAGGCCAGATCCGGCACCGAGCACAAACGCCATTGGCCACCTCGAAAGATATGCGTATTTCCTGACGAACCTTGAGAAATAGAGAAATCCAAGAAATGCAGGGATTATGTAGAAGTAATTGTGCTGTCTCACCAGAGGAAAGTAGAGCTTGGGAATGACACCATTATGATAGTAATACGCAATGTAGTAGCCCAAAGAAATTCCAACGAAAAGGTGTTCACAAAATTTATAGAGCGGATTGTCTTTGTAAAGAAATGAGAAGATCCCCAGAGTCAGCAGAGCAGCTATCCAGATTCCTACTGTCTCCGACATCTAGGCGTCTCCTCCTGCACTTCTCCGGGACGCAAAGTACGCAATATTCCCCAGCACGATGAATAGTACGATGAGGACGTGCACTACCGATTGTGCGTCCATTCCTATCGTGGCTGTCTTACGTTCCCGACTGTATCCAGCATTCTCCACAAGCAGTTCATATTCTGAGGCACCCTTCAGCCCTCCGAGCATCCCGATGAACTGACCTGTCTGCAGCCACGGGTAGAAGTCTGCAGCCATCACGGCAGTCACCCCGCAAGCTATCAATTGGTGATATCTCGAGTTTGCGTATGAAATCCACGATTCCGGGTAGGTGGACGAGGCCAGCGTCACCACAAGGGAAATATCATCGTAGTTTGTTAAATGGGCCATCACTGGCAGTGAATCGAGGTCGGCCCCGTAGTTGTCAGTGCCAAACACCCGTTTGATATCTTCACCAATTCCAAGGATTACAGCGACGATACCAGGGCGAAATCCCAGATATACGTAGTCCTCGCCATACTGCTTGCCGTACTCGTCCGCAGAAGTCTTTATGGCCATCTCTCCTATACCTATGCCCCTTGGGTCGAGCGTCATACCGACCACCCTGACATCCCTGGCGAAACAGTGCCGCAGAATTGCAAGGTTCATCGGGTAGAGTTCAGGCAAGGTCTCTGGCGAATAGTCCATTGAGACGAGTACCGCCTGTCCGTCAGGGGGGATAGACTCGATGAAGTCGAACACATTCTTCACGTGCTCAGTGACGTGAACCGGCAACCACAGAGGGCGAAAAAACGGAATGATTACGGCTGCTCCAATGAGGACAAAAATCATCCGTCTATCTATATTGGAGAGTCTGGCAAGCCAGTTCATTTTCCTCCCCCGAGGTAACCTCGTTCGATGCCGACTATTACCTTCAAAGCCGTCGACAACATCCCCAAAGCCACTCCGAACATGATTCCTCTCTTGGCCGCCATGTTTGGGTTCATCAGAATCCACTCTGTGATTGCGGGAATCTGAAAACCCTCCGGTAGTCCTTTGGTGAGGAAATATCCGAGAGGAACACGACCGAGCATCACAATCACCGCTGCTACAAGAAGAAGAGTGGCCTCCAGAGTTCTCGCTCTGAATGCTCTGTATGCAGCAGAAGCCATGAAGAAAGCCAGCAGAGAGAACATGGTAGCACCGAGAGGAACCTGAATATGCCTGAAGAGATACATAAAGAATGAACCTTGTTCGATTCCGAAGAACACCCCCGCAGTTCCCATAACGGCCAAGGAGACCAAAGTCACCATACTATACCAGTATCCCTTCGTTTTCCTACGGATCTTGTGGTAATGGTGATGAATAATCGTCTGTAATCCAATTACAAGGGCGAATACGTAAACCACTATGTACCAGTCCAAAATCATTCTGTACGCCGCTGCAGAATATGCATGTGGGATGAAGAATTGAATGATGGTCAAGACTCCGAACACAAAACAGACTGTAAGGGGTATTTGTCTACGCACTATTGAACCTCAAACATTCTCACGAAGAAGCGATCTCCAAAAAGTGAGAAGACGACTCCAGCAATCATAAGCGCGGCGACTATCACCTTTGCCCAATCTTGAGCCTTGAGACTTCCCAGCAATTTGGGTTCTCTCGAAAGATACGCACTCGCTGCGTAAAGCTCCTCCCCGATGAGAGTGTAGTCACACGCTGCGATGAAGAATGGCAGCTGAGTCACCGCATCAGTACCGGCGATTTGAATGGCTCCGACGGATGCCCCTGTTTCCGCGAGGATCAAAGACTCTGCCCAGAACATCCCGAGAAAGAAGTTGGTGGCCGGCTTGTCTCTCACCATAATCCCGTTTACTGCAGCCGCATACCCAAATTGCGAATCGGTCACATAAAAGACATCCCCTGACTTGAAGGTATCCGGTCTGCCAACGGCTGCGTGTGCTTCCTTCACCACCTCATGAGCTATAGACATCACGATCGCATTCCGGTTCGGCACAATGAGCCTGGTCTCGTAGAGAGCAGTCTTCTTGGCTATCTGGGAGAGAATGTTGATGGAGGCAATAGTCGCAACATCAGCAGGTGTTGACAACCCGGGTATATAGAGTATGGGTCTTCCCATTTCCGTTGCCCGCCCCACAGCCTCCTCCACTGCCTGAAGGCCCGCTATTCTGCGAACGAACAGTTCCTTTCCTTTTGTTGCTGACACGATGAAGAAGCCAACCATACCGCAAAATACGAGCAACCCCAAGAGTACATTGGTTCTTCCAGTGTGAAAGAGCTGACCAGTTGCAGCTGCAGCATTCGATGGCTCAGAGAAATCAGAATTTCCAAGTGCTTTCCCTCTCACCTTCACTCTGTAGTAGTAGAAAACCGTATTCTCCACGTCATCCGTATATGCGGACGTCCCTCTGCCCGTGAATCCCCTGTATTCGTACTCCCCATCCACAGTCTGGTTCCTGTATACTTCGTAGCCGGAGATAGACTCATCTGTGTCATCGGCTGACAATTCCCACGTCACCCTCACCCTACCTCCTTCATCGTTTGGAGCGTCGTATGCTCTCACGTCCGTGGGAGGAGTTGCAGATGCAATCTGATTGAACGAAAACAGAAGGGAGATGAGAAGAATCATCTCGAAAAAGATAAAAAGGGAGGATTTTTTGTCAACCTTGAAGCGTTGACAAAGCCCGCCTGCCTGATAGATACTATTAGACAGTGAAAATCGCTGTTACTGGTGCTCGGGGAATGCTCGGAAGTGATGTCTGCAAGGTTCTGGCAGACCGAAAAGAACTTATTCCCTTCGACATCGACGACTTCGACGTTGTCGATGCGAGGCGTACCCTTCAGAAGATCTCGGAGTACCGTCCTCATCTTCTCATTCACTGTGCGGCCTACACCGACGTCGATGGGGCCGAACGAGAGCCCCAAAAAGCTTTCGCCGTCAATGAAGAAGGTACCAAGAACGTTGCCCTAGCCTCTCGTGAGCTTGACATACCTATGGTCTACGTCAGCACCGATTACGTCTTCGACGGCGAAAAGGACTCTCCGTATCGTGAGAGTGACACTCCAAATCCTCTCAATGTCTATGGGAGAAGCAAACTCGCGGGTGAGCAGTGGGTAAGAAAAATACTGACAAGGTTCTTCGTAGTGAGGTCCTCATGGCTCTATGGAGAGAATGGACAAAGTTTCATCCACAGAATCTTGAGAGCGTCCGCCTCTGCTGTCCGCTCTTCCTCTCACAAAGAACTGAGGGTGGTCAATGACCAGCTCGGAGGCCCAACGTACACAGTCGACTTAGCACGGGCATTGAATCTTCTCGTCGAGAGCACGCACTACGGAGTCTATCACATCACGAACAGCGGGTTCTGCTCGTGGTATGAACTTGCAGAGAAAACGTTTGAGATTCTTGGGAAGGAAGTGAGGTTGAAGGCCGTTCCTTCGGCTTCGTTCCTTGAAACAGCGAAGAGACCACGATTCTCGGTGCTGGAGAATTCTGCGTGGAAAATGGTCTTTGGGGAACAGCTGAGATCGTGGGAAACCGCACTGAGCGATTTTCTTCAGTCAACGAGTATCGCGCAGCAGATTTAGAATGAACCGAGCGACTGGAGTTTGACGCGGCGACGCCGACGCCTTTCTCTCACTTCACGCCTGATCTCTTCCGGGCCGCCGTGTGCACAGCTTCAGGGTCTCCCCTGACATCTTTCTCTCGATTCTCTCTCGGCTGACATCCGATTTCCCTCGTAGCTCTTCCAGCGGTGAGTAGTCACACGAGATACAGGGCGGAGCCATTACCCCGCCCTAAACTCAGGCCTCCTGAAAGCGCGACTTCAGTTTTTTCATCACCTCTGGGAGAGTGGTGTATTCCATCTCCTCCAATGGAAGTCTATGTGGTTCAAAAGGCCCGTGCATCCTGAGATAGTCAGCTATTTCATTTGCTATCGCTCTGGCTCGGTCGAAACTGACATCCGCAAACATGTCTCGTGGTCCAATCAATTTGCCGTCAGCGAGTTGAAACCCTACACAGGATACCCTGGGAGGTCCGTCAAATCTCGAAGGATTCGCCTCCGCAACTGATACAGGCATGAGAGGTCCGTAATGAGATCCTCTCATCCAGCCAGACACAGTATGTGGGAAGGCAAATGGATTCAGGACCTCACCCACTGCCGGAAATCCGCTCTGAGCTCTTGCCATCATCACTGGATCGTCTTTCCCAACATACCTCCCTGCGATGAGCGAGAGCTTCTGCGTGGAAGCCGTTGCGGCGATTTCCCCATCACTCTTTCTGTACACAGCCTTTATCATAAACCTCTCTATTGAACCAATGAGTATGAGCAAATCGTACATCTCTTCGGGAGAGTTGAGCTCTATCTTCCTGTGTTCCTTCACATCCAGCACCTCAAACCTGAATCCACCGTGAAATTTCGGGTCAATCACCAATCCTGCAGTATTGAATGGATCGGCGAAAATCCGGAAGAGCGGCAGATTCCACGCTCCCGGAGAGGTCTTGTCGGCCATGAAGAAGAGCATCGGCTCAGATTTTCTCTCTTCTATCTCCATTTCAGCGTAACCCGGTCCCATCCCTTTGATGTTACCAGAAAACGCATCGGAAAGAAGGTCCTGGCCTGCTCCATAAAGCTTCAGCCTTTTTGCCTCTTCGGTACATGCCACAAACGTATCCCACGCAAGCTTATGGATCTCTTCATTATCTACCCCTTTCCTGTGGGTCATGATCAGCTGAAGGTCGTCTCCGCACTGTGTGACATGAAAATCCACTAACAGTTTCTCTTTCTTCGCCCTTTCCAGATATTCTTGAGCCTTGGTAATCAATGCGGGATGGAGAGACGAATGTCCCACCCATCCACCTACGTCAGCCTTGATATGAGAAACGGTCACCTTTGCCATTTCGCCCCCTCTCAGTCGTTTTGCTGAGTCGCGATGTGTACATTAACTGCCTGGTTTCCTTTATTGCCGGCTACGAGATCGAATTCAACATCCTGGCCTTCCATCAACGTCCTGAATCCTTCACCTTTGATGCCGGTGTAATGGACAAATACGTCTTTCCCATCGTCACACGTGATGAACCCATAGCCCTTAGACTCATTGAACCATTTGACCTTACCTTTCGCCAATTCTCACACCCCCTTTCATAATTGGATTTTGGCCACCTGTCCAGATTTACTGCCTGGCGAGTGAAACCAACAAGGCTAATACTGCGGAAGGTACGTAAATCATCCGCCAAAATTAAGAAAAAGCTCATATTCTGTCAAGTAAAAAGCCCTCTTTTCTTTGAAAACTTTGGGTGGACTGCATGTGACCTCTCGACTTCTTGACATGCGTGGATATCTCTTATATTGAACTAGTAAAGGAGGCAAGAATGGAGATTATCACAGCGGATGAAGGAGAGATATTTGATATAGAGCTCGACGAAGATTTTCTGCGCAGGAACAGAGAGCTCTCCCTCGAAAACAGAAAACTACTTGATTCGAAGAACTGCAGAGCAATAGACATTCTTGGATCGGTGGGCACTGGAAAGACCTCACTCATCAAACTGCTCGTCAGAAAGCTCAAGCCCCAGTACAGAATGGCTGCTATAGCTGGCGACCTTACTACAGAGCTGGATGCGACCAGAATAGTGGAAGAAGGGGTAGAGGTCATGCAGATCAATACCGGAAAGGAGTGCCATCTTGATGCAAATCTCTTGAGGAAAGCTCTGGAAAAACTGGACCTCGAGAACACCGATCTTCTCTTCGTCGAGAATGTCGGAAACCTCATCTGTCCCGGAGATTTTCCTCTCGGCTCCCATCAGAGGATTGTAATGGTCTCGGTTACAGAGGGGCCATACACAGTCATAAAACATCCGTACATACTTATGGATGCAAATCTGCTCGTAATAAACAAGATCGATCTCTGTCGTGCCATGGGGTTCGAATGCGACAGACTAAGAACGGATGCTCTCAGAGTGAACCCGAGATTGGAAGTGGCCGAGACCAACTGCGTGACCGGTGATGGAGTCGAAAAAGTCCTTGATTTGCTTCAACTCTGAATGCATGAGTTTTCGACTGCGGCGTCCGTTGTTGAAACGGTTCTGAGATCTTCTCGGGAATCGAGAGCTCTCAAAGTGCTCTCGATAGAGGTCGAAATCGGGGCACTCACTTTTCTGAGTCCGGAACAGTTGCGCTTCTGGATACAGGAGGGATTGAAGAAAACTCTGGGAGATGGTGCCAAGCTGACATTGAAGATCATCAAACCGGTTATTCACTGCGGTGACTGCTCGTACAGAGGAAGGTTGCACGTCGAAGACGACCCGGCCTTCCATTTCTCATTCCCGGTTTTCTCCTGCCCTTCTTGTGGATCAGCAAACATAGTCTTCAAGAAAGGACGCGAATGCCGAGTCAGGAAGGTTGACATCTTGAGAGACGACTGCGATGAGGCATAGAATACTGGTCATCAATCCTGGTTCAACTTCTACTGAGGTTGCCATCTTTGAGGATGAGACGCATAGATTCAAAACCAGAAGGGATTATGATAGGCAGGAGCTCGCGAAATACGCGAGCTCAGTCGAGCAATACGACATGAGAATCAAGGGCGTGAAGGATATCTTGCGAGAAGAAGGAGTAGAGCCATCAACATGCTCCGCCGTCGTGAGCAGAGGGGGTCTCCTGAAGCCCATGGAAAGCGGGACGTATAGAGTTACACCTGAGATGGTACGCGATATCAGATCAGGAAAAGTGATGAGTCCACACATATCCAACATAGCTCCATTGATAGCATTTGAGATCGCTCAGGCTGCTAATGTACCAGCATTCATCGCTGATCCCGTCTCGGTGGACGAATTCGAACCCTTGGCAAGGATCTCCGGTATTCCGGAGATCCAGAGAAAGGCGCTGCAGCACACGCTCAATATCAAAGCCGTGGTCAGGAAGGTCGCTCGGGAATCGGAAAGAAAACTGACCGATCTGAACCTGATCGTTGCTCATCTGGGCGGAGGTATTTCGATTTGTCCAGTCAAAAAGGGAAAGATTGTGGACGCCAATAATGCGAATGAAGGGGGGCCGTTTTCTCCTGAAAGAGCAGGTGGACTCCCTTCGCTGTCTCTCGTAAGCCTCTGTTTCTCTGACCAACACTCGAGAGATTGGATCAGGAGGCGATTGATTGGCGAGGGAGGACTTGTGGCGTATCTCGGTACGAATAGGATAGAAGAGGTGGAAAAGAGAATAGAGGCGGGAGATGAGGAGGCTCGTCTCGTGTATGAAGCCATGGCGTATCAGATATCCAAGGAGATCGCTGGGATGGCGGCTGTACTGAAGGGAGACGTAGATCGAATAGTGGTGACAGGAGGGTGCGCACATTCGAAGCTACTGACAGGCTGGATAGAAGAGAGGGTGTCTTTCATCGCTCCTGTTCTTATACTTCCTGGGGCTGACGAAGTCGCAAGTCTTGCACACGCGGCACTGAGAGTCTTGAGGGGAGAAGAGAGCGAAAGAACGTACAAATGATCTGGGTATTGATTGTTTTTGCTCTTCTTCAAAGAGAGCGCCAGCTGGAAGCCAGATTGGACGCCGCGGAATTCCGGCAAGGCGAGACTATCAGAGTGTTGGTGACCGGAATGAGGGAGGATTGCGACTTGGTCTTCGATGGAGTTCCGTATCCGCTCTATCCAGTTGATTCGTCAAGAGTGTGTCTGATTGGAATCCCTCCAGATTTTCACACGGGAACCTATGATGTCATGTTGTGTGAAGGAGCGCCCTGGTGGACCACAACCATAAGGGTGGAACCAGCTCACTATCCGCAGCAACAGATCACTTTCCCCGCAGCAAAACTGCCCCTTCTCAAGGCTGATATCACGGAGGAAAGAAGGGTAATACGAAGAGCGCTGAAAAGGGAATCGGACAAGAGACTCTGGCACGCAGCTTTCATTTGGCCGGTTCAGGGACAGATCACAAGTCAGTTCGGTGCCAGAAGGAATGGCGGTTATCACAGAGGCGTGGACATAGCGGCAGAAAGGGGAACAGTCGTTCGAGCGCCAGCTGGTGCCGACGTGAGCGTCGTCGGGAACTTCCCTGTCCACGGCAAGACAGTAGTGCTAGAACATGGACAAGGAATATCCACCGTGTACTGCCACCTCGATACCATCTGTGTGGTAGAGGATCAGATCGTCGACCAGTCCGTGATTATAGGAAGAATCGGAGATACTGGACTTGCCACCGCGCCCCATCTGCACTGGGGGCTTTACGTTCACGGAGTGCCGGTAGACCCTTCGGACTGGACAGTCAGAGAGTATTGAA
>Ga0209427_10008824_pt1 | contig 11301 bp, 11 predicted proteins | sample DeeMarSWOR136_30_FD_187465 | JGI IMG/M metagenome (GOLD analysis project Ga0209427, IMG submission 187465) | Marine sediment microbial communities from White Oak River estuary, North Carolina - WOR-1-36_30 (SPAdes) (version 2) | ecosystem: Environmental > Aquatic > Marine > Intertidal zone >... | reverse complement strand
TCAAGGTTGTCAGCTCCCGCATTGAGGCTATCTGCATTTCTGATTATTTCCTCAGATTCTTCAAGTGCTCGGGTGCCCCTTATCATGCCGGAAGCTCTTATCATCCCGGATGCATCTCTTATCATGCCAGACGCATCTCTGATCATCCCAGAAGCATCCTCAGGTGTAGGAGTTCCCCGTATCATCCCGGATGCATTTCTTATCATCCCGGATGCATCTCTGATCATCCCGGAAGCGTTTTTTATCATGCCGGAGGCATCCTCAGGTGTTAGAAGATCTCTAATCATGCCGGAAGCTCGTATCATGCCGGAAGCATCTCTAATCATGCCAGACGCATCTCTGATCATCCCGGAAGCATCCTCAGGTGTAGGAGTTCCCCGTATCATGCCGGAAGCCCGTATCATCCCAGAAGCATCTCTAATCATCCCAGAAGCATCTCTAATCATCCCAGAAGCATCTCTAATCATCCCAGAAGCATCTCTAATCATCCCAGAAGCATCCTCAGGTGTTAGAAAATCCCTAATCATCCCAGAAGCATCCCTAATCATCCCAGAAGCATCTCTAATCATCCCAGAAGCATCCCTAATCATGCCGGAAGCTCTTATCATCCCAGAAGCATCCTCAGGCGTCGAAGTATCCATCATGATTTCTTTAAAATCACGTGCTCTCTTTGCAAGATCGTCCATCTCATTGGCCAATCCCTCAAGCTGCTCAAGTACTCCAATATCTCCTACTTCGCCAAGAGTATCCTTCATTAGTTCAAAAATATCCCGTATCATACCGGAAGCATCCCGTATCATACCGGAAGCATCTCTAATCATCCCAGAAGCACCAAGTCTCATTTCCCCGGAATCCAACGCCTCTGAAATCTCTGCCACTGCAGCACTGAAGTTCTCAATTGCTTCTTCAATCTCTTGATTCATACATCGCCCTCCTTTTGTTGCAATTTATGTCATCGCGCCGTCGTGGCGCTCATATCTTATTGGAACCTAACCTTAAGAATGTTTCGGTTCCCATAAAGTGTCAAATCGTCGGATGTCCACTACTGCACATGTTCACCGTTACATAACATCAAAGTGAACCACTCTCACTCCACCAAGGCACCCCTTCTTCTCACAATAAACAATCCCACCAGAGAAACAGCGTACCCCAACCCCAGCAGGATACCCCAAAACGTGTAGAAGTACGCCACCATTACCAGTATCCCAAAGAATAACGCTGACCACACCACATCAACGATAACCTTCATCTTCTCCCGCCCTGGACAGTACTGTACCAGCAGTACAACCACAGCCACCCCAAAACAAATACCCAACCCCCATGGAGCCAGAACATTCCGTGCAATCCACATGAATTTGTAGCCATTGAACAGAAATTCGTAAAAAAAAGAGCTGAACAGAACAAAAGCAGCAGCCACTGGCACAAAATAGACGTAATACACAATTTTAGGATTCCTCTTATGAATCCGGTACACCTTCCTGAAAATGACGATCCCCAAAAGGAGTAACACTCCTACAGCAATACCATCAGCCACCAAAACAGTATTCGATGCAACCTCTCCCGTGTGCTGAATATCTGCTTTAATCCCCTCAATATCCTCAGGTGCTGCTTCTCTAATTTTATTGTTAAACCCTGAACCAAAGCACAATACACGACTCCACCACGATTCTCCCTTCACCTCCTGTAGGAGCTCTTCAGCAGGGTACGCATAGGGAGGAACCACGTCAAATTTATACCCCTTTAAAATCTGGTAGACTTCATCTCCCTTGGAGATCTCATAAATCAACTGGTTCACATCGCAGTCTCTTATCTCTGTCAATACCTGAAGCATCTCCTGTACTGTTTCCTCTCCACATACATAGGCAATCTGGTATATGACATGGGTGCCCTTACTGTACTTGGCGTAGATCAAAGCTTCCTGGTGGTCAGTTAACCCCAACCCGTACCGCGGCTGGGTAATGTCTACTGATTCTTTAAACTGTCTCTCATATGTTTGGAAAAACGATTCTCGATTATAAATATAGTTTTCAGGTCTGGGTGCTGCAAAATATCGGGCCACCCGTCCTTCAAAGTAGTTTGCCATCCCCTCCTCCAAATAACGGGGAAAATCACCAATATACGAATGGGTTAACTCGTGGGCCAGAAACTGAGAGGGGTAACTTGCTGTATTGTTGATCAGGATTCGGATTTCCCCATCTCCTCTGTACGCTGCTGCAGCCCAGGTGTCTTCCTCTTTGGTCAACTCTATTTTAATAGTATCAAACCGTAAAGGGATGCCAGTTTCCTTGAAGAAGACAGGAAAAGCATACTCGATAAAGAATTCAATATCTTCCAAAAAGATGGCTGCCTCGACCGGGTAGGTAACTTCAAACGTGTTACTATTTTGGAATAGTTTCGTTTTAGTATTACTGTAATCAATACTCTCTTTTGGTTCGTAGGCTAAGGTGATGATAGTATCTTCTGAGAAGTGGTAGGTGAATATGGTAGAATTTTCCTGTTCATCTACAGAAGCTTTTGGAGAGGACCTGGATGTTTCAGTAATGTCAGTTAAAGGAATGTCAAACACGACAGTGGTGGAATCAGTTATATTCACAATAGTGTACTTGTATTTACCAGTGAGGGGTTTTCCTGTAGCAGAAGTGAAATACCAGTATGTAACAGTAAAAGCATACGGAGGAGTTACCGGTTCACGGAAGTACACAGTGATCTTCCGGTAAATATTTCTGCCAAGGATGATATTTTCGCCAATTTCGTAATCAAGGTCTCCTCTATCATCAAAAATGTGCAGATCTGCATAGGACAGTGATATGGTTAAGACCTCAAACTGCGTGAGTCCTTTTTCTGTGAGAGAGTATATCTGGGTCACAGATGTGAAATTATCCCCGATGTGGGGTTCTATAATGAGTGTGGTTTGTGATTCATCATCTAGAATGGCAGAACTACCTGCAGATACTACAAAGAGCAGTACAAAAAAGAAGGAGGTGAAATACCGGTTCATACAAGAAAGTTTCTGTGTACCTATAAAAAGGTTCGCTCACCAAAAAACTGTCCATTAGTGGTTGTTATCTCATGTTGTTACACGTGTAACATTGGCGGTAAATAATTCATCTTGTTTTGTTAGATGGTAAAAGATCCAATTTCTGTACCATACATTGGTGGTTATCTCATGTTGTTACACGTGTAACATTGGCGGTGAGTTAAACCTTATTTTGTTAGATAGTCGAAGATTTGATTTCTGTACCATTGTTGACAATCTTCTTAGCAGGCTGCAAATTTACGTGGTATGCTTTGTGATTCTTACAGATGCAACGAGAAATTCTCTTTAAGGTCATTCCTTTTTATGATGATCAGGTTGGAACCTGTGGACATTAACGTGAAACCCTCATTCGCACAAGTAATGAAAATCTCAGATTGGGGCGGGCAACATAAATAACAGGTAATAAAAATAGCACTACGCGGGAAGATGGAATACACATCACATGAAGGGAGCGAAAGAGATTTATACTCCCACAGTTGAGGAGTATTATGAATTGCTACTACCATCCTGATAGGATTTCTGTGGCCCAATGTGTGGTCTGCGGGAAGGAGCTGTGCAGTGAATGCGTCATCATAAAAGAAGGCCAAAATTACTGTAAGGAGTGTCTTGGAACAGGTGAAGCCCACGTAGGTGCAGGGAAGATACTGGTTCCTGCGCTGGCCTGTGGTGTTCTGGCGGGTATTCTCTCCATTATCCCTTTAATATCTGCTTTGAATTGCATTTTTTGTTTGTGGATCATAATCGGAGGGGGCCTAGCAGTCTACTTGGTGAAGCGCTTTAACAAAATAACTGGTAAAATCAGCACAGGAATGTCACTTTTGACAGGTGCTCTCACCGGGTTTGTGGCAAGCCTCATCATGGTGGCATCACTGGTCATTATTGAGGATTTCACCAGTATAATGGACGAAGCAATGAGATCACCTGAGGTTCAGGAAGCTTTGAGAGATGCAGGAATGGCTGCAGGAGATATAGCTGGCGTTCTCCTGGCATTGGTGGCTGTGATTGTCGTCGTTGCGTTCACCCTCTTTGGTGCACTGGGAGGACTCATCTCCAACGAGATTACAAAGTAGGTTCAGCAATTAGTATAGTTCGAGAAGCTTCCTTAATGGTGGACAGTTCTGCAGGGTTTACTTCCCTTTATTTTTTTTGTTTTGGCCATTGTCCTCATGGTGTACATGTTACACGTGTAACAAGTGCAGGTTCTCTTTTCTTGTGAACTGTTGATAATCTACGAGATAAGAACTGGAGTGTCTGAGGTTACAAACCCCTTTTAATGTCCAACCACTTTTTTTCAGCCCTTGAGATAAAACAAATAACAAATGTGAAATTGTTCTTGGTAGAGTTCGATGATAAAGGAGGTCATGAACTGAAGGAGGGCTCACTGATTGATCGAAAGAGATTTATAAGATTTCACCATAGTAACACTATGAACTGTTATTACCATCCTGAAAGGGCTTCTGTGGCTCAATGCGTTGCCTGTGGGAAAAACCTGTGCAGTGAATGCGTCACTACGAAGGACGGCCGAAATTACTGTAAGGAATGTCTGAGAACAGGCGAAATCCAGATAGAAATAGAAAAAATAGTGATCCCAGCCCTCGCCTGTGGTGTTCTGGCAGGCATTCTCTCTGTTATTCCAATACTATCCCTCTTGAATTGCTTTTTCTGCTTGTGGATCATAATCGGAGGAGGTCTGGCAGTCTACTTGGTGAAGTACCTCAATAATATCAGAGGCAAGCTCACTGTGGGGACAGCAGCTCTGACAGGAGGGCTCACTGGGTTGGTGGCAGGTATTGTCAGAGCAGTTGCAGCACTTTTCTTGGGTACACTGCTCTACTCCTTGATGAAGGACACGGCATTTGAGTTCCCAGATATCTTCACAGATACTGGATTTCTGTATAGTCCCTTTGGGGCACTGGTAGCATTTGCAACACTGGTTACCATCTTCCTGTATGTAATCTTTGGTGCACTGGGAGGAATCATATCCAATGAAATCACGAAGTAAATTTGTGGCAGCAATTGGTGTATGGTGTTTGCTCATCGTGTTGACTCCCTTACTGGTGGAGAGGGCTCCTTTAGGCTCTGTTTTTCTTTATTTGTTTTTCTCTCCTATTTGTCATCAGATTCCGGAGAGATCATTCTTTTTCTTTGGTCACCAATTACCTGTGTGTGCCAGGTGTACAGGAATTTATTTTGGAGCCCTTCTGGGAAGTTTTTTTGCCCAAAAGAAAGCTCCACCGCGGCTGTTCTTGATTGCAGCATTAATCCCTCTGGTACTGGATGGGGGAACTCAATTATTCTTCAGGGAGAGCATCAATGTGCTGCGATTGGGAACAGGGCTGCTTGCCGGGTTTGCTGCCATTTTCTATGTGTATGCAGGGTTGTTCAATTCTGAAAATGAATGACACTTTCCAGAAGTGCAAAGGGGATTCACACAATTTCGGGGTGGAACCCTCTTGGGTTTATGAATCATCTCTTTATAATTGAATTGCAGCGAAATGATAATTTACCTGGAATGTTACACGTGTAACAAACTGCTAAAGACGTGACAGTCCTGTGCAAAGGTAGTATTCATTTGAGATTTTAAAAATAACCTGTGAAGCTCTGGTTCAAGTCAATTCTGGATTATATCCTATTCCTGTCTTACTGACTACCATACTGAACTTCTATTCGTTTCACTGCCACCTTCTTCATTTTGTTTTTTTTACAGGGTGCATCTCCCAGAATTTCTGTAATCTGTATCTTATCTCCTTTTTTTAATCCTATAGGCATGCACACGTCGGCAATTTCACATCCTTCACAGTCATCACGGTATATCACACTCATTCCCTCAAAAGCAAGCTTTGAGTCCAAAAACATGACAATCTCTGGCTCTGAAACCTCCACAACTGTCACTGTCCCCCCTAGTAAACAGGGGTGCTCAATTTTTCTCACGTCTGCAATAGTGTACCTTCTCCCCCTTTCTAAATTATCAATGCAGGTAGCTTTCAACCTGCACGTTCTGCATTCTTTGGGAGTTTCTCCCTCATGAATGAAGGTATACCCTTTTTTGGCTATAGATGAGGAAACCAAGGTGATCATTAAATGACCCCTGTCTTTTCAGCCAAGGCCCTGGCAGCCTTTTTCGTTATCCCATGTTCTCCCAGGATTGTATACCGGTTCCGTAACGTGTGACACAGCGTTAACGCTTCCACTACTGCATCATCGTCTACTCCCAATTCTTCTCCCGTGATGGGCGCTCCAATGTACTGGAGGACGTCTCTCATGGATTTCCAGTCTGCATTGTGTAAGTACATCATCATGATAGTACCCACCCCGGATTGTTCACCGTGGTATGCGTTGCAGCCCAACAAATCCAATGCATGAGAGAACAAATGCTCTGACCCTGAGGCTGGTCTGGAGCTTCCTGCAATACTCATGGCCACACCTGAAGATACCAATCCTTTGACTACTAATCGGGCCCCTTCTGCAGGGGTGTCTTTTACCATACGCGCATTCTCTACGATGAGCTTAGCACTCATCATGGATAGAGCAGCAGCGTACTCACTGTAGTACTCCCCCTTCAACCGGTGTGCCAGCTCCCAGTCTCTCACTGCAGTATAGTTGGAAATTAAGTCACCACATCCTGCTATTAACATTCTCTGTGGTGCTTTTTCCACAATATTCATGTCGATGACAATACACAAGGGGGCATGAGCTTTCTTTGATTTTTTCTTTTCTTCTGCCTCCCGACTCAGTAAAAAGGAGATAGCTTGGCTTGACAAGCTGTCGTTGGACGAAGCGGTGGGAACACTAACCCAGGGTAAATTGGTCCAGGAAGCAGACAGCTTGGCAGTGTCCATAGTTTTACCTCCTCCTACCCCAATGACTACATCAGTCTTACTTTCTGTGATAAAGGTTTCAATTTCTTCTATTTGGGCGATGTTGGTCTCTTCAATAGTTATGACATCTGCTGAAATTTCTTTTTCAATGGCGGAAGCTGCAATCTTATACGTGTGAGGACCAGAGATAATCAAAGGAGTGTGAAACCCAAACTGGTTGATAGTTCCACCTACCCGGGAGAGGACGTTCCTGCCCAAGAGCACTTCTCTGGGAAACTCCATGAAATGGAAATCCATGTAATCACCATTAACCATGAGGAGATTCAACTAATAAAGGTTTCTTTTGCTGATCATGGTGTTCTGTAATACTATTCATCTTTTTTTGTGATATTTTTTGGTTTGTTTTCTTAGAGGAAATGAAGTTATATTTAATTAGAATTTTTCTAAAAATTTTAAAATTATAGATATTCTAGTAAATTGTTAACAATATGATGCCTGAGAGAGCCAGTGCTACAGCGATAGTATGGTGTTTCTCCAGGTTCTCTGATAGTATGATTCGAGCAGATAATAATGTGACAAAAGGGTACAAGTTTGAGAAAGCAGCCACCATGGATGCCAACCCATAGTGGAGAGCTGCATAAAAGGTCAGGCCGCCGAAGCAGAAGAAAGCTACAGACAGCTCAGCATGGACATCCTTTAAAGAGAAATGGAATTTTCTGCTTCTGAACCACCAGTAGGGGATCCAGATTGAAGGACCTGTAACGGCATAGACGCCTGTATAGGTGATATGGCCTACTAAGTCAATGGCAAATTTGGCTGTTACAGCCCAGATTCCCCAGATAGTAAAACAGAGGACAGCAAATATCAACCAGGTCTTATTCTGCGTTTTGTGTTCGTGAGGGGTATAGGATAACAAGGAGACGCTGATGATGATCAAAGCAATAGCTGAAATTTGGGTTGAAGTAAGGGATTCATTGAGGAAAAGAACTGCTAGAACGACAGTAATAAAAGGGTAGGCTGCAGTAATGACTCCAACGATGGAGATTTTCTGACGTTCTACTGCTTCATAAAAGAAGATGTAACCCAAAGCGGAGAGGATGGTGGCCAATATGGTGTAGAGAAGCGGCAGGAATCCAACGGGTGTATCTGGATGAAAGAGAAGCCATGCTCCTCCGTAGATTAAAGCCATGTTAAAAGAGAGGAGCAATAACATACCGGGAGAACCTAGTCGGGTGGTCCCCATTTTAGTGAATACTTGTCCAATACCAAAGAGGACTATGGTTAGAGTAATGAAGGGAATCCAGACGAATGACATTAATTAGGTTTGACGTTCGCTTTAAAAAGGTTTACAGAGCGGAGGAATTGTTCAATGGTGTTTTTCCATTTTTGTTACACGTGTAACATTTTGTTTTCTTTCTTAGTTATCTTCTAATATTTTTGCTACCCAGGGAGATTAAGAATTTATGACATACTTCACCCAGGATACTATAGCAAAAAAGCACATATAGATATGGAGATCAACCTTGTAATAGAACAGGCGTAACAATGCAATGAAACATACGAATTACATAAAATGAAATATGAAAGTCATTGTGACACTTACTACCACAGCTATGATCGAAATCAGCATGACGAAAAATCTGTATCTGGCCTCATCTTTATCTGGCAATAGATTCTTGAGTGTTACTGCCTCATCATAAGCTTTTTCAAACTCCACCAAGCAAGATTTCCAGTCATCTCCTTTATCTTTTAACTGACAACCTCTCTGGAGATGATACTCAATTCTTTTGAGGCGTATCTCTATGTTACTCTTATCTGGCAGCGAAAAGAACGTGAGTCGATAGTATATTCGCGGCTTCTTCAGAATTTCTAGTATAGAATTGTGTATCTCATCTGCAAGATCTTTGATACTTTCAATAGAAGCCCTTTTCAGACAATCTTCTGCCAAATCAAGGGTTTTCAATTGGGTTTCCTTGTCTCTCGGAACTGTCAAGGCATCTGCAATATGATCAAACGCTTCCTTGAGTTGTATCATCTGAGAGAGGATGTAACTATTACTCTTAGATTCCAGATCTCGAATACATATTTGTGCATGCTTGTAATGGTTATCAAGAATCTCAACCAACCTATTGAGTACATCTGAGTCGATTCCCCCATTTGTTGATTTCATCATGATGCCTCCTACCTTCCAATGTGTCTCTTATGAACATGATAAGAGTTCTTTCATCAGCTGTTGGTCTGAATTCCCTCGGTTCAACTAACGGTTCAAGAAATTCCTTAAGCTCTGTTTCTTCTGAGACAGAAGCAGCATTCGTACCATTGCATGGGTTTCCACTGTCTAAGACAATTTTCAGTTCTGGCAAGTTCTTTCCTCCTTACTGTAAATATTTGTTTTGAATCTTATAAAGGTTACGCATGAAAAGAAAATTAAGAAGGATTTAATGATTTGTAAAACTTCGGTGAATTCTGAGACCATAGTGTATGTGCATATAAACTAGAAGTAGTTGTGTAATCTCGATTACCTCTGTTCACTGTAAACGCATTTTTACCATCATAACCAAAAAGCTTATAAAGATTGTTTGTCAAGGGTGGCCTGTAAGGTCATAACCAACAGTGATGATCAGTAGGTGTTACCAAATAGGACTTCGATAGAGGTGAGAGAATGTTCGGAAAAGAGAGGAAGGAAAAGGAAATTAGGAAAGAAATACTTTCAATTCTTGAAAAAAGAGGAGAAGAGGGAATAACTGTACCAGAAATTGATATTCCTCATGTAGATGAAGATGAAATCGAGGATGCCTTCTTTGAATTAGAGCTGGATAATGAGGTTCAATTAATAGGGTTTAAAGATTTTGTCAGAGAGGATGGGGGACTTTTTTCCATAGGTGTATATAAGATGAAAAAATAGAATGGGGGGTAATCTTGGCTGATATACATGGATACAAAATCACGTGGCAAAAATTAGAAGAGGATATTGACAATTTTGTCAAAAGTAAAGGAAGGAAAGAGATAATTAAAGAGAAAATAAATACAGTCATACCATTTAAGAGAGGGGGATCCCTATTCTCACAGATCCTACTCTACAACCTTCAGGACAAATATCCAGAATGGGATCCAATAATTCGAGATATACCTCGGCTGATTACAAAGAGAAAGAAATCTGCTGAATTCTTGAATCGATTTCTCACTAATTCTAATGAACTTGGAGATATTCCTTGCATCAAAAAAGACTTAACTTCCCTTTCAGAAGAATGTAAGGAGCTGAACATCCTCTTAGTAGATGATAATATAACTACTGCTAAGAGAGTCCAACTTTTCAGCAAATTGATAAAATTGTGGCTTGGAAACAACATTAACGTAAAGAGACTGGCGTACTGCAAGGCTCCCCAAGTTCCAATCCCTAAAACCGATGAATATCTGTACATAAATGAAGATATCCCCCCTCATTTTGATTATGTAATGATGCCATGGAAAAAGGAAGGACAAATGGAAAGAATTCACAGAAAGGAGAACCCTCTTCTACGATGGAAAGTACCTACAGATTTTGAGCTTGATGAAATGTTAGATGATTTTAAACACTATGAATCCGAAATATATAAGAATCCACCATATTCTAGCATAGATACCCCTCTAGGATTGATCTTCCGTGTAGAATATAAGAATATGGGAAAAAAGAATATGGAAGTACCTACTATTATACTTAAGTCGGGATCATTAAGATACGGGATCAAAAAATTAAATAAGACCTTGGAACTTCACATATGTTCCTCATTTTTAATAATTCCTCATCCTTGTACAGACAAAGAAAGGTTAATAGATGAAAGATATCGCATATGCAATTATGAAGCTTGTTCTTTTGAGGACTCTATGTGTTACGAATGTCATCTTTTCTACGTTTCCAGAGATATTTTATACTATGTCTTAAAATCCATCGAAAAGAACGGAATTAATCCTATCGATGTTTCATTAGATTTTAAAAGTCATACTGACTGTCATTTCAAAACCTATATGAATGAGCTTATAGAAGATGATAGAGAACATTTTATCAGATTTATGAGCGGTGGTGGGTCATGATAGTGGAGTTTTGTTTTGTATATTCTCTCAAACTCAGAGATTTAAAATATCTGGAAAAAACGAATTTAGAATTTGTAAATACATTTTCTTCTTTTTTGATAAACAGTGGGTTTGAGCAGAGAGAAAGTTATGCTTTGGATCCAGGCAAGGAAGTTCTAAAAAAGGAAATCTTTATGAATGATCAAGACTCTGATATCGAGGAAATTCATATTTCAAGGATATATCCTTCAATTCTCTATTCATGCAAAAAGAAATATGATTATATACCTTCATTAGGCGATTTTCGCAATGATAAGACGAAATACGAGAAAAAATTCAGGGAATATATTCTCAATTACTTCAGAGAACTTGTCAATTCCTTTGGAAGGAGGGACA
>Ga0209427_10008822_pt1 | contig 11302 bp, 14 predicted proteins | sample DeeMarSWOR136_30_FD_187465 | JGI IMG/M metagenome (GOLD analysis project Ga0209427, IMG submission 187465) | Marine sediment microbial communities from White Oak River estuary, North Carolina - WOR-1-36_30 (SPAdes) (version 2) | ecosystem: Environmental > Aquatic > Marine > Intertidal zone >... | reverse complement strand
ATATGTATTTCAGGCAGGTGCTTTTTCGCCGCTTGTAACCGCTCACGATAGCGACCACATATGATGACTTCGTTTTTCCGACCAAGGAGCGCTTCTGCCAACGCCAGTCCAATCCCACTCCCGCCCCCCGTAATTAGCACTGTGTTCCCCAATATCTTCATGATTCACCTCCCATGCCTTCCCAACGTCGCAGGTAGACCATTTGCAGTACCGTCATGTTTTTTACGGTATTATGTTCCAACGATATAGTTATCGAAAAATTTATCTGAGCCACAGGACAAGGGATATTATTAGAATAGGCATTATCATATACACCTTTTTAAAGAATTAGGGAAGTAAATGTTTCAAGGAAGAACTTCATACTCCCTTTACTATACTTTTTTAGAACAAAAGATCACGTTTTAGATTTAACCACTCTCATTAAAATATCAAAATGATTGAAAACAAACAGGAAGGGAAAATGATGGAAAAAGAGGAAAAAAAGAATGGCCCCGAAAGGCTTAAGTCAGGAGTAAACCGACTCGTTGATTTGTCGCTTATCAAACGGGGTCGGTGGTGAGTCGAACCATCATCCACAAAAAAACAGGTACGGTCACCCTCTTCTCTTTCGATGAGGGGCAGGGCTCGAGCGAACATACTGCACCGTTTGATGCCCTGGTTTACCTTCCCGATGAAGAAGCTGAAATTTCCATCTCCGTCAAACCTTTTCATCTAAGAGAAGGCGAAATGATTATTATGCCAGCGAACCAGCCCCATGCCTTAAAGACGGTAAAAAGATTCAAAATGCTTTTAACCATGATACGTTCTTAATAAGACAAGTTACGCATCATCATTTCAGTAGAAAAAGGATAGTGTGTTTAGCCTAATATTTCTTTAAATTCTTCCATCCTTTTATAAAGTTCTCTCGCAATTTCTAATGATACGAAGATAAGATAGGATGTATAAAGAATTACAGCAATGGTCAATATTATTTTTAATGTTCTGCTAAATTTGGGACTTTTATAAAGCAGTGGTAGACCAAAAGGTCCTAATACAAAAAACAAGGATAATACCACACTGATGGGTCTCAAATACCATTTAACTTTTTCATCTTCTTTAGGCATTATGTATTCCGAAAAGAAACCCTAAGGAGGTAAGGAATAAGTAACTCCCGAGGCCCTGCCTCTTTTTTAAGATATTACAAGAGGATTGTCTATGCTATTAACGAAACTTAATCTACCAGATACTGTCAAATTCCCTCTTGGATAACGAATTCACCTGCATCTTACTCTTCCGGCCCGAAAAAGCCAGCTGAGCGCACAGCATCCAGCAGGAGCCGTGCTTTATCACGATTCTCAACACCTTTGCTCCATTGGGCGAAAAACCAGCTGAGATAGTGTTCGAACCCCTTCACCTTCCACTTGTCATCAAGGCCAAGATGTTGCTCGGGGTCGTCATACTGCTGCACAATCACATCCAATTCATCCCGGGAAAGCCGTCTGTATGAACCTCTGTGGATGATGCCAAGATCTTCAAGGCGGCCTTTCCGAAAGGCAGGTTCTTTAGTCGCGTACCCGAGACACACGAGTAGCACGGGAAAGCAGTGCTTCTCCGGAAGCTGCAAGGCGCTGCGAACCTTTTCAATCTCACCCGCAAGATACACGCGATTCGTGATGAGCGAATCAATACCAAGCGATTTCGCGGCAATGACGGCATTCTGAACAGCAAGTGTCGTATCCACGACTCCAGTGAGAAACGGAAGAAAGGACTCCGCATCGAAGGTTTCTCCCAGAAATTTGGCCGTATCAATCAAACGTGTGAAATCGACACAGAAAAGGAGGGCTTCGGCCCCCGGCCATTTCAGTTCACGTCTTTTCTCACTGTCCGTAACAATGATCGAGTAGCTCTGCCGAGCTGACGCATTGGCCGCGCGCACTGTTGCCCGTAGAATGGCCGTAAGCTTCTCGGCGGCAATCAGCTCGTCGGAGAAATTGCCATGAATTGTTCTGAGTTCATGCAACGTCTTCAGTGTCTGGTTCATTTCTCATTCCTCGTCCAACCTATTTTCTAAGCTGCTTCTATATTCTTGTCAAATCTTAATCAATTTAAGGCTCTCTTCTAGTCAAAAGAATGAATTTCATGCTATTCTTCCACAAAAGATTGTTTCAAAAATTATTATATAGAATCGAGATAATTTAAGAATGAATTACTCGTAGTGGTCGAGGCATAGCCACACTGTTCATTTGCAGTTGTAATATACACCCTTTTCGAAAATTCGGGAAGTGAATGTTTTCAGGAAGAAGTCCTCGGTTCAATGAAATATTCGGACTCTCAGGCAGATTTTGAGGAGTACACCTACTTATCTGGAAATTAGGACAATCTGAAGGTTGCGGATTTCTGTTTGAAAGAGACGATAACGACATGGTCACCGAGGCGAGGTACGAGCGTCCGGAGTACAAAAAAGTTATGCAACAGTCGCGTAATTGATTTTAGCGAATAATAGGTTCGCCTCACCTATTGCAGCTGAATATCCAGTTCTTTGCTGATCAACAGAGATAATTTTAGAAACGAATCTCTCGTAGTACTGAGCCAATCTGATAAAACCATTTTATTTTGAGTCAGAGGTTCATGAATTTTAATCGTATCATCGGCCGGTATCATTCCGAGAAGCCTGGATAACTGCGCAATCTGTGTGATGATTTTTGTTTTCTGGTCTTCAGACATCTTTTCGCTCCCCCTTTTCTGGTGACACTCCTAATGTCTCTACAGTCCCTTTCTCTAACTTCTTTCAGATTCCAAAAACTCAAGGGGAACTTTAAGTCCAGCATTCTGGAGGATTTCAAGAAGCACCTTTCGTTTCTCTTTAAACTGATCTGAGAAAAGTGGAAGACATTTTACAACCTCAATCTTCTGATCGACTAATTTGAAGGCGAAGGCAAGGCAACTCCGAAATCCACATTCTTTGCAATTCGTTCCTGGAAGAAGCTTTTGAATATCCGATGGTTTTAACTGATCCCCCTCCGAGTAGTTGGGCTCAATTTGGTCCTTGCTCTGGTAAGTTTGGTTAATCAAATCTTTCATTCGATCCAGAATTTCTTGGGCCTCCTTTTCATCTTCAATCAATGTTAAGGTTACATGCTTGGCATGGAGGGTGATCAGTTTTTCTTCATTCCTTATGGTTAAAGTTAGAGCTGGGTGATTGTAGATACATCCTTTCAGGACAGCATTCAGGTAAGGAAAGATCTCGTGAATTTCATCCGACACCTCTGCGATGACACGGATCTTTTCGGGATCAGCAATGCAAGGAAGGATGCGAGTGATTTTGTATGAGTTGAGTAAAATTTTCGTTGCCTCTATATAAAACTCAAAATCAATATTCTTGTCAAGGCGAAAAGAGGAGATACCTTTTGTGATTTACCAATTGTAATAGAGTATACCTGGCTTGATTGTTCGATTCTCGAGAGCAGGAAGGAAGATGCAGGAACGTGGGTTGCAGGTTCCACCTACTTATCTGCAACCGAGGTATGTTTCAGGAATTGAGGATTTCCGGTAGAAATCACCGGGTCAAGATGAAAATCAAATCCAAACATTTTGGGTAGTCTGAAAACAGCATATCCATAGCAGATATTCGAACTTCTTCGATACCTAAATACATGCTCTATAAAAAATGTCGTTCTGCTCATAGCCCCTCAATTAACCTCCCCCCATAAACTGCTAAAGATGAATACAAAGATCATCATTCCAGGCCGAATGTCAAGCAAAATACGGCTGATCACAACACCCTTTCCAATATCAATAAAGTCGGCTTCATTCGTTTTGATTTACAATAAACTCAGCACAGATTTTGACAAGAAAATTTATTGCTTCTCCTGATGTTTCAAAATTGCGACCTCCATCGGACGCATGATACTCGGGATGTTCATATTCACCCTCTTCAATAGCTTTAAATTTATGTCCCCCACCATACCGGAAAAGTTCTACTCTTACTTTCCGATTCTTACCAAGGAGAATTTCGACATGATAGTCTGAAATCCTAAATTCTATTTGCTTGTTATTGGATAGTTCTGATTTAAGTTGAGTTACTGCCAAAACTACTGGCTCAAAAAACCTCACTACTTGATCTTGAGTGTTTTTATCTCTTTTCTCTTTATTCCGTTTTCCTTCCTTTGCTTTGGCTATCTCTTTTTGAAGCAGGTTTTTGATGTCAATCTTTTCTTCTTTTTTTTGAATCTCCGCATTCTTTTCCTCCTTCTGTTTTTTCTCCTCTATTTCTTCCTTCTTGTCTTGCTCTATTTTCTTTTGTTCCTCTCTTTCTTGCCACCCTTTTAATGGTTTCCCACAAATGTTACAAAATCCTTTCTCATTAATGATGCCAATGCAAGTCCCATCGCTGCATGAAATGCGTTGAGAAATTTCAGACATCTTTAATCCTTCTCCACTAATAAATGAAAGATACCATATTTTTTCTATGGAACTCTATATAATTGGAAACCCAATCCCTTCCCCTATTCCCTCATGGGTTAAAAGTTGTCGGCTCAATTAATCTCTGCCCTAAGAAAAGTTTACCACTTTGGAAAAAAAAATCAACAAAAATGGAAAGAACTATTTGCGATGTCTAGCTTTTTTGGAAAGAGGCCGACGGCAGGAAGGTGCTGATAAGCTGAAATCTGTTTTCCTTACCTTTTCAGCGGTCTTAGGTCTTTTCTCAGATTTTGTCGTCATAACCCACCTCCTATTCGTTTTAACCTGCCCCTTCCACCCCGCTCTATCATCCAAATAGGCGACTTTATATTATCGATTACGACTTGAAAGGTTGTATGGAAGCACGATTTTGAGCAATCACAATTACAAGGAAGTAATGGAGGAACCTAAACAATGAGTGATTTTTGTTGTTGATGAGTTAGCGGAATACTTTGGTGTCAATCCTTAAAGGAAAAGGGTGACCCCTTTAGCCTTCGGTCGGTCAGAAAGCAAGGGGAAATTGAAGGAAATAGAAATTACTCAATGATCTTACTCAACTTCTGAACTGATTCCATGGTAAATTCAATGGCATTTTTACAGATTTTCATTCTGTTATCCCATTCGCTTTTTTCTAGAGGACCGAGTCCAGAAAGATCCAGTTGATTACAAAGCCTAATAGCCTGAGTGAGATGAAAGGTAATCCGTTCCAGTTCACTCCTATTTCTTTCTTTGTCAATGTCCATTGCTATGCCTCATATGGTGGTAGACAGGATCCAAGTAGACTTCCAGCATGAAAAAGCCCAAAAAGAGGAATATCCTTAGTCGCCATTTTTCATGTTATCAAATATAACCATGAACTTAAAGCAAATTTTCCTCTGTCTAGAAAATTTTGAAGAAGAAAGAAGGGAACCCTTGAGATTTATTTGAAAAGAGATTGACGAAAACTAAATTCTGAGACTCTATGTATTTGTCACTCTGTATTCCCCATTAATTTCGGGTTGAAATCTGGCCTCCTTGGAAGGACTTCCCAAATGCATGTTTCAGGAAGTAGTCTTCGGAACGGGGGTGAGGATTAGCCTATGCCATAGATTGTTGATTTGCGATTGGAAGAGAGCATAACGCCGCCCTTCAGCTGCGCAGTTCACTGGATCGGCTGCAAGGGCTTGTTATGCCGAACTTTTCCTCGTACAATGTGCCTTTCCGAGTCACGGCTTCTTTATCCCGAAAACTACATTGCCCGTGTCATCTTCAATCCAAAAATACACCTTGTACCCCGGTCCGTATGTCCTGTCAGCTCGGAGTCTGTAAGTGCGACCGGCCTCTAGCGCAACGGTTCCCCCTACTGTTCGTGAAACCGACATCCTCGGGTCTACTAAAAAGCTTACGCCGAATGTTACACTGTACTCGATTCGACGGGTACCGGGGAGCAGCTTGACAGCGCTGTACTTTTCTCCGAGGATGTGCAGGTCATCGATTTTCGCCCTAGTTGCGTCGCCCAACTCCACGGTAGCAAGGGATGCGTCTGGAAGATCCGTTCCTGAGTACCCACGGTAAACTTCTCTCGGTGTCCCACAAGCCGACAAAAACCCGACCAGCAAAATCAGCACCTGTAGGAATGGGGTCCTGCGCCACTCCGGCTTATTTCCGGCTTTGGTCTTCATTTGAGTTCCTCCGCAATAGGCTTGTTGTAGGCCTTTCTTGCAACATAATGTTATTCTGAGCAATATTATATTGCAGCCGCATAATTATTGAAAAAATTATCTCCTCCCCAGGATCAGGGTTATAAACCGTGAAATACGGATTGTAATATACACCATTGTTGAGTTATTTAGATGTGAAAGTCAGAGGAAGTACTCCCCTTTTCTCCCGAATCATGCGGGTTTCGATGCCGAATTACTCTTCCACCTGCTAATCTTAAATAGGAGAAATTAAATGAATTAATTTTGATTAGAAGAAATCTTTGATTCACCTTTCTCTGCCTGAGTCCCTTTTAAGTTGATCAAGAAATTCTGGAGGAATTTTATAGCCTAATTGTTGAGCTATCTTAATGTCCCTCCAAGATCTGTCATATTTTTTCTGAAGGTAATAGAAATTTCCCCTGTGGTAGTAAGCCGGCGCATACCTTGGGTTTAACTTAAGAGCCTTATTAAAATCTGAGATCGCCTTATCATATTGGCCTTTAGCCTGATAGACCTGGCCCCGGTGGCTGTAAGGATTCGCATTTTTGGGGTCCATCTCTATTGCCTTGTTGCAGTCAGAGAGCGCCCGATCATACTCGCCCATATAGTAATAGGTAAGCCCCCGATTGCCGTAGAGCATAGTATTCCATGGATCATTTTTTAGAATAATCTCCAGGGCTTTGTTGTAATCCGATATCGCTTGGTCATACTGGCTTTTTGCAAGATAGGCATTTCCCCGGTGGAGGTAGGCCCTAGTATACCTTGGGTTGATCTCCAGAGCCTTATTGAAATCAGAGATCGCCTGGTCATATTGACTTTTATTTTCGTAATACACATACCCCCGGTTGTGGTAGGCCTCAGCATTCCTTGGGTTGATCTCCAGAGCCTTAGTGAAATCAGAGATCGCCTGGTCATATTGGCCTTTTTTATGATAGTCCTTCCCCCGACTGAGGTAGAGCTCTTCCTCCTCAACAATTTCATTTTGAGTGGTAGCACAGGAAAATAGAAGTGAAATAAAAATTATTAACGTTAGTTGTTTTGATATATTCATAATGTTTTTCATAAGATTCTCCCTTCATAGAAGGTTTGGCTTTATCGAGATTAGGTTTTCTCTTTTTTGGTAGGCCTTTAGAACATTTCAGTCAGAGAGGGCATTTCAAATCGCTGGTGGAGCTGACTTTCAGGAGGAGAATTCTAAATTGTACGTGAGGCTCTTAAAGGTCTTTCTCCATCAACCACCCCCCTTCGTTGATGAGGATTGAAGACTTTTGGAAGGCATTTCATCGATTATTTCCCTATCAAAAAATGCTTCATTAGTCAATCGATAAACATGGTTTGTGAAAATTATCTTTTTGAGGATTATCATTTCAAAGATTGTAGGGTAGGACAAAAATGTGCAGCCAAAATTACAAGAAAGAGTGATTTCAGGTTCCTTATTTCTTTTTCTTCCGTATCTCCCGATCCACCACCCTCACCATCTCCCTAAGATCACCAAGATAATAATGTGATAATGCAATTCCAAAACATCTTCTTTCGCATTCACTTGCATACTGCTTCGTATAAAAAGTCAAGTGGCGAAAATTTGGCGAAAGACTGCCACCCGCTATCAATAGGACCACCTTTAACAATAGGAATAGGTCCAAGCAATAAATTTTCCCCAGACCAAATATTTATTTCTAAAAGTCGATATTTCTTATCTTTACAATCAAATTCATAAGTAAATGAATTATGGGTTACATTCTCGTATGCTTTACCCTGCTTTTCTTTTAAGTCTTTTTTCATCTTCTCGGAATAAACAACTTTTGGAAGGACCCTAACGAAATTACCTTCTGCATTATAATATATGCTTTTTGAATCATAGAAAAATTCCCCATTGGGAGTAGAAGTATATAACTTCCAATCCGCTCCCCACATTTCCGAATAGCTAAAAATAAGTCCGACAGCCAGAAAAATAACTGGCAGCTTAACTAACGATGATTTCATTCAAACCACACCCCTTTTTATTCGCCACAAACGGCTTTATAGAGGTCTTCCATATACAGGTCTTCCATTGACTCACCAGCGCTTATATAATCCCATTGTTTTCTATGTTCTTCTTGGTAACATCCATCCTTGTAAAACTTTGTTATTTTGAGGTGTCTTGCCTCTCTTAGAGGGCAATTAATCTCTATCAGATTTCTACAATCAGGAATATTTTCAGGGGGGTCTATTGTGACTTTCTCATGTCTTATGTGAATCCAAACCCTTATATGTCCGTCCTTAGTTCTAACAATGCTTTCGGTTTCGTAATACAATTTTGCTGAATATGCTAAATATCCATCAACCAAATTATATTCTGCAAATAACTTCCAATCTGTTCCCCACACTTCCGCATAGCCTAAAATTAGTCCGATAGCTAAAAGGACGATTCCTAACTTAACCGATAATGATTTCATTCGAATCACCCTCTTTCTTTTGGGCATTGGAAGGAAAGGATTAATCGGGTTCACTTCCTTTTTTTTAGGTAAGTTACAAGAGTGAACGTCAGGATTCCGAAGATAACTGTGGCTAGTAATATAAGAATTAAATGGAGTATGGAATAGTAAAAACCTGAGTAATCCAATCTTGAGGGTTCAAGTCCTGCGAATCTTAACTCTAGTGCCCTTAAAAAATAGCATATTCCAAGCCCAAAAATCGCTAAAATCCCGGCAATGGAAAATCCAATTGGTAGAATGTGGTACTTCTTTAAGAATTTCTCTTTAACCAACATTACTAGTCCATAGCCAAACCAGAATGATAAGAAGGTAATAGCCATTAGGTAAGGAGCTTTTAATCCCATCGCAAGGGGTAAGGCCACTCCCAACAAAATTGAGATGACAAGGCTAAGCATGAGATACTTTTTCTTCTTTTTCATTTAGCTTTCTTCTTCCTCTCTTAGTCCACCACCCTCACCATCTCTAAAAACTCCTCTTTGGTGAAGATCCCCTTCTCCACAAGCAACCTGGTGAGGGCTTCTTGTTGGACTACCTGGGACATAAGGAGTTCTTCAGAGGAGAAAATTTGTTTGGGGTAGATACTAATCTCCTTTCTTTCTCATTATTTCAACTTTATCTTGCATTGGCTTTTAGATATTCATTAAGAAATTCATCCAGAAATCTATCAAGGCACTTGATGATTACTTCTCCATCGCCTCCGTGAAACCCTATGGCAGAAGTTTGCCAAGTTGAGACAGGAAAATAGGAATATTTGGTATGTGACTTCCCTACCTCGAAAACAACAGGGCGTAGGAATTTCAACAGTGCCGTATATGTTTCGCCCAGTAGAGTAACCTCAAAAGATAACATCTCGTATACGCCAACCGTAGCTTGCCGTGGGATAAGTCCAGTTTCTCGAAGTCGCAATTCGAACCTCGAACGTACTATTTTTTCTGATAGACCGATTTTCATAGTTTCTTCTTCAACTATCCCAATAAGTAATGCAACTTCTTTGTAGTTGGAGGCTTCAAGACCATTCTGAGAACTTATTGCATCCTGAAATAGAGGACCAGCTCCTTGTGCGTTCAGGGATAGAGCACTAAATGTTATTACAAAAAAAGATGCTAACAGAATTAAATTCATTTTGTTTTTCATCGTAAATCCCTCCACAATCCTCTTCGATTCTCCCTCGCCTCCCTCTCATATCCCCTAAACTCTTCCATATACTTGAAGGGGTATTTAGCATCAGCAAACCCATACCCCTGTCTGATGATTTCTGCATTTAGGAAGGTTCCGTCGATAAGATAAACATAAGCCAATAAGCGACCATATCTGTCCCTGCTCTCCAAATCATATTCAAGCCTAATTTCCTTCCCCTCTACCAATTGCTGCACAAAAAGAGGGACTTCTTTCATATAAGTGCTTACAGACTTCCTGAATCTCCTGGTTACGGAAGTTTTTACTCCGATTAATTGAACTTGTTCCCCGCTGCTAAGTAGAACGGTGTTCCCACTAATCACACGTTTAACCCAAATTCTATTTTCCACATCCTCCCTATATGTCTCTGGAACCATTCTATAAATGTTTGTAAAATGGATTCTCCCCTTCTGATCCACCCATTTGTAAATCTCCCCACGAGCTAATTGGGACATCAGTAGGAGGCTAATTACAGATATAGCTATAGGAACCTGCCTCATTGTTTTCTCTTATAACGTCCAATTAACCTTTGTAATTCTTCAATGCTGACGTTTCCACATTTATCACAAAGATAAAAGAGATGGAATGTTTTCCTCCCTATTGTTACAGCAACACCTTGTAATCCTCCTTCTTTTCCGCACATTGAACAACGTTCCTGTTTTTCCTCCATATAATTTCTTGGCAAAAGTTCTCTGTCCATTCGTCCTCCTTCACCCCACAATCAAACAAAAACCCCATCCCTTTTCAGAAATGGGGTCTCAAATTCATCTCTAGACCATGCGCCCACCCGATGGTTGGAGGTTAGGCTGTTAGGTTAACTCAGGGAGTAATGAAGGGCCTAAATCTTAAAAACATTGTATAAAAGTCATATGGGGAAGTCAACGGGAGTGTTTGGGGAGGTTGGGTAAGATAGCAAGCTTCACCTACTAATATTCAGATATTTCAAGGTTTGATAATTGATGATTACTGAGAGAGAAAGAAAAGATAACTTTCTAGATCAAAGGTAGACCTTTCCCACTTGCTTTCAATCGACTCTTCTCATCACGGCCTCTCTTGAATATGCAAAGTTGGCTGTATTGATAAAAGTTCCTTCGAGTGTTCCATCTTTCTGGATTTCAAAGCTATACCAAAGTGGGAGAGAGTGCCGAGTATCCGCGCCGACAAACTCACCTTGTGGCTTTACCACAGCAGAGATGGACCATTCAATTCTTGTTTTCTCTCCTCGAATAATCTTTGCCGTTTCGGAAAACTGCAATTCCTTTGAATTGTACTTAACCTCTGCGGCCTCTAAATTTATATTTGGAATCGTTAGAGTGAAATACATATCCCTTCTGTTATCCCAAGAACCTTCCCACTTGCCAACAAAAACGGATATCTCAGGAGGAACACCAGGAGACAACTGGGGCCGACTCTCTATAGGTTTCTTAGTACTTTCCAAAACAGTGACCGTATAACCTATATTTACCCCACGACTAACTAAATATTCCACTTTTACCTTATCTCCCACCAAAGGAACACGGCTTGGATAAACTG
>Ga0209427_10008821_pt1 | contig 11302 bp, 13 predicted proteins | sample DeeMarSWOR136_30_FD_187465 | JGI IMG/M metagenome (GOLD analysis project Ga0209427, IMG submission 187465) | Marine sediment microbial communities from White Oak River estuary, North Carolina - WOR-1-36_30 (SPAdes) (version 2) | ecosystem: Environmental > Aquatic > Marine > Intertidal zone >... | reverse complement strand
TGCCCAACCTGCAGTCCCTTATGTGGGAGAAGGTAGGAATCATTCGTTCTGGCAGAAGCCTCAAAGAGGCGGCCAACATTCTTGCCACCTGGGAAACTCTTCTATCTCAGCCGACTGATCGCCCTTCCTATGAGCTGAATCATTTGGTATTATGTGCCCGGCTCGTGACTGAGGCCGCTTTGCTCCGCAAAGAAAGTCGTGGCGCTCACTTCCGCACCGATTTCCCTCAAACTTCGCAGGAATGGCAAAGGCACATCGTTTTCAGGAAAAATGTTATCAAATAAACTCCAGGCTGAAGAAGCTATCGACCGCGCTTTAGCTGAGGATCTTGGCAAAGGCGATGTTACTACTGAGGCCTTGATACCCAACGATCAGCAAGGTAGGGGCTTTATTGTCGCCAAGAAAGAAGGCATTCTGGCTGGTATAAACATAGCCAAACAGGCCTTCCATCGTGTTGATCCAGAGTTAAAGGTGGAGCTTCTTATAGCAGATGGGGCTAGAGTTAAACCGGGCAGTAGAATAGCCAGAGTGTCCGGCAGCATCGCCAGCATTATCAAGGGGGAGAGGGTCGCCCTAAACTTTCTCCAGCGTTTGAGCGGCATTGCCTCGGAGACTAACTGTTATGTGGAAATGGTCAAGGGATTGCCAGTGCGCATTATCGATACGAGGAAAACCACCCCGGGCCTGAGGTGGCTGGAAAAGTACGCCGTCAGGGCAGGCGGTGGTGAGAACCATCGCATGGATCTGGCCGATGGCATACTTATCAAGGACAATCATCTGGTGGCGCTCCGCAGTCAGGGATTGACTATCAAGGAGGCTGTGGCTAAAGCAAAAGGGAATGCTGCGCAGCGGCCCGGCACTCAGCACTCTGAGCGAGGGGTCGAGGTAGAGGTGGCGACTGTGTCGGAAGCTTTGGAAGCCGTGGAAGCCGGGGCCGATATCGTCATGCTCGACAATATGAATCTCGAGGATATGCGTAAGGCAGTGGAAGCTATTCACGGCCGTGCTTTGATTGAAGCCTCGGGGGGAATTACGCGGGATAACGTTCGGGCTGTAGCTGAAACCGGCGTTGATTTTATCTCCGCTGGCGCCCTCACCCACTCCGCCATGGCTTTAGACATCAGTCTTGAGCTCGAAGCTCAATGATTTTGATTAAGGTTAGGTCTCTCAATTCTCAAAAGATAAACGTGAAGCGGCCTGCGATAACTCGCGCGTGTAGGCCTGTGCTGGCGAAGTTATGATTGTTGTGGCCGGGCCTTGTTCTATAATCTTCCCAGTCTTCATTACCGCTATCCTATCACTAATCTTCCTTGCTACCGCAATGTCATGAGTGATGAAAAGCAAGCTTAAGCCCCGTTGCTCCTGCAGATTAAGCAATAACTTCAAAATCTTGGCTTGCAGGCTGGAATCCAAAAAAGCCACAGGCTCATCAGCAATAAGCAACCTCGGTCTTAAAACTAAAGCCCGAGCGATGGCCACTCTTTGCATCTCCCCACCACTGAGGTGATGGGGATACTCGTTTAAGAAAGCCTTGGTATCAGGCAGTTCAACTTCTTTCAAGACTTGCCTGGCTCGGCGGTCCCGCTCCTCCTTCGTTCCAATCTCCTGGATATCCAGTGGCTCCTTCACTAATTCCAGTACAGAAAGTCGATGGCTTAGCGATTCTCCCGGGTTCTGGAAAATCATCTGCACCTGTCGGTAGAAATCTTTTCCTCTATTACTCACCGGGCTATCCTCAAGACAAATTTCCCCTTCGGTAGGCTGGATAAATCCCATAATTAGCTTTGCTAGAGTAGTTTTGCCCGAGCCACTCTCGCCTACTAGGGCTAGCGTTTCAGCACCCTCGATGGTTATGTTGACTGAATCCACAGCTAGAAGGGAGCCGAAACGTTTACTCAAATTCTTGGTTGACAGCAGAGTAATGATGCCTCCTCGGTGACAGGCGACGTATCTTCCCTGGGTTAGTTTCAGGGGAGGTACCTCTCTTCGGCAGATCTCTATGGCTTGGGTGCAGCGAGGATAGAAGGCGCATCCGCTTGTTGAGCGGTCCATAACCCCTTTTATCCCTTGTAAATCTTTTCCCGTGGTCATGCCCGGATAGCATCTGATCAGTGCTCGAGTGTAAGGATGTCGTGGCCGGGAGAGGACATCACTTACCGAACCAAGTTCTACCATTCTGCCTGCATACAAGACGGCAACCTTGTCGGCAAGCTTGGCTGCAGTGCCAATATCGTGAGTCATGACAATAAGGCTACAACCATGATTGATGCGTTTTATCAACTCAATTACGTTAGCCCGGGCTGGAGCGTCCAAGGAAGATATTGGCTCGTCAAGAATTAGAAGCTCAGGTTTGTTGGCTGAAGCTATGGCAAGTAACACCCTTTGCTGCTCTCCTCCGCTCAACTGGTGAGGGTAAGCAGAAAAGCGATCTGCCGGAATCCCGAAGCTACTAAGCAAGATTGACGCGTGTTGTCGGGCTTCTTGCTGGCTTTTCAGTTGGTGCTCTGTTATGGGCTCAGCTACCTGATCAAGAACGGTGTGAACCGGATTCAGCGTGTTGTTGGCATTTTGTGGGGCCAAAGCTATGCGATTGCCCCTCAGTTTGTTGATAGCCTCTTCACTAAGTGAAAGCAAGTGCAGCCCGTTGAACAGGATTTTCCCTCTCATGCTGCCATCAACTAATCGCATCAGGGTCAAAGCAAGGGTGGTTTTCCCGGCACCAGACTCACCGATGATAGCCAGGGATTCCCCATTTTGGAGTTCGAGGTCAATCCCGTGGAGGATTTTCTTTTCTCCGTAACTTACTTCCAGGGTTTCCAGCTTAAGCATTTGCTTCGCTCCTCAATCTTGGGTCCAGAGCTCCCTCCAGAGCATGACCGATGCCCGTGACTGAAATGATGGTTAAGGATAAAGCTACCCCAGGAGGAATCAACCACCATCGCCATACATTAAGGTAAGAGAAGTCGAGGGCCTCGTGTATCATCATACCCCAACTGACTGTCATTGGGTCAGCTACGCCAAGAAAAGCCAGCCCGGCTTCCATGAAAATGGCCCTTCTTATACCGTAGATGAACCCCATCAGCAAGATAGGAACAAGGTCAGGCAAAATATGGCGGAATGTTATATATAAGTTGCTTGCCCCGAAAGACCGGGCCGCCGAAATGTGCCCCATCTCCTTCAGGGAGAGTGCTTGCGCTCGTATTGTCCTGGCTCCACCCTGCCAACCCAATAGTGCAAGGAGCAAAATCAGTACTAAGAGATTGGGCTTGAGGTATGCTGCTACCAGGATGATGACGATAATGGCAGGGATGACGATCAAGGCATCTACAATCCTCATGACTATCTTATCGTACAGGCCGCCGATCAAAGCTGCTGAAGTGCCGATAATGGCACTCAAAATAGTAGCCAGAACAGCTACGGAAAAACCGACCAGCAAGGAAGTCCGGGCACCATAGATGAGCTGGCTTAAGATGTCCTGTCCCACGTGGTTTGTGCCCAGCCAGTGGGTGAACGAAGGAAGTTCGAAGGGAAAGGATGTCTGTTTCAACGGCTCGTACGGCGTTAGCAAAGGACCAAACACAGCTAGGATTAGCAGGAGCACAAGCGTGATTATGCCAAACACGGCAAAGTCACTACGTCTTACTTCTTGCTTAAGATTAATGTGCATAACGAATCCTCGGGTCGAGTCGAGGATAACTTAAATCAACCAGGAAATTAGCTATAAGTACGGAAACAGCCGCAATCAGAAGCACACCTTGAAGAATGGGATAATCTCGAGCCAGCAGCGCTTCGTATGTCAGGTATCCCAGTCCGGGGTAGGCGAAGACAATCTCGACAAAAATCGCGCCTGTGACCATGCGGCCCAGTTGTATCCCCGTTCGAGTAATTACCGGAAGCAGGGCATTCCTCCCGGCATGTCGATATCTTATTTTCCGGTCATGTAGTCCTTTGGCTCTGGCAACGAGCATATAGGGATTTTTCAGTACAGTGATCATAGTGTTTCTGGTCAGAAGATAACTTGCCCCGAGATAGCCCAAAGTCAAGGCAGTTGCCGGCAGAAAGAGATGGTGAAGCACATCCAGCACCAGGGGAGCTCCGGACAGTCCCGAGTAAGGGGTAATTGCCCCTGATAGTGGAAAAATCCCCAGGGTCATGCCAAAACCGATGAGAAGCAAGATCCCCAGGAAGAAATCGGGAAAACCGCTGACCGCCATAAGACCGGCGAGCAGGGACTTGTCTCGGCGGGTGCCCCGTCTCCAGCCTGATTCGATGCCAAGAACAATGCCCAAAAGAGTAGAAAGGATGAGCGCGGTACCTACCAGGAGCAGTGTCCAGGGCAACCTTCCCAGGACTACCGATAACACCGGCGAATTGTAATAGTAAGAATAGCCCGCGTCCCCTTGAACAAGTGCCGCCAGGTAAGCGCCAAACTGTTGCCACAGGGGCTGGTCCAAAGCAAAGCGCTCCACGAGGTGGGCTTCCAGCTCCGGAGTCATGGCAATCAGTGCCTCGTTACCGTAGATTGCCATTAGGGGGTCCCCTGGCAGCATTCTTGGCAGTAGGAAATTCAGTGCCAGAATGAGCAAGAAAGCTATGATGTATGTTACGACATTCCGCATATCAGATGTCCCTGATCTTATCTGGTATCACTCCCACTGTGTTATTCCACAAAAGCTAGCCTGTTTAGAGGAAGGGGTATGCCAATTGCGATACCGTCCCTGGTATAGAATAACTCTACACTGCCGTCGTGCGCCCAGTACCAGTTGGGATAGTAGAGGGTAAGTGCTGGCAAATCCTCAGCATAAATCTCCTGAATTTGCCATATTAATTCCCTTCTCTGTTCGCCATCCATCTCTCTCAGCTGAGCTTCAAGTAGCTGGTTTAGCGTTTCGTTTGAATGGTAGCGAGCGCTGTTAAAGCCTTCTCCCACAATAAACCTGGGGAGGACAGAAGGTTCATAGAGGGCTCCATGGCCATAGATAGACAGGTCGAAATCCCAGCCTTCTACCCTGGCGTCAACCGTCTTTGCTTCCAGGGTCTTGAAGTCAATCTTTATGCCCACCGCCTCCAACTGGTCTTTGACAAACTGCCCGACCTCTTCGAACTCGGCTGCAGCTATGAGCTCGAGCTTCAGCTCTTCTCCGTCCTTAGTGAAATAACCGCTCTCTAGGCTGTAATTCAGTCCCTCCAAAAGCTGTTTTGCCCTGGCTGGGTCATATTCATATTGTGGAGTGTCGGGATAATACCACTCACTGGTCGGGGGTATCATACCTGGGCTACCAGCCAGGGCATGACCCCTCTGGGTAATTTCCACCAAAGCTGTCCTGTTTATTGCGTAAGCCAGAGCCTGTCGGCCCTGCTTTGAAGATAAAGGTTCCTTTTGATGATTCATCATTAGTTTGGCGTTCCAGGCATGAGGGGCAGTGATTATGGTAAGGCCCGCTTCCTCCAGCTCAGGGACGATTTCAGGCGGTACATCACCAGCGTTGGCCGAGCCTTGCTTTAACGCCGATGGGATCATGGCCTCGCTTATCTTGACGAACTCGAGTTCATCCATAGCGGGCTTATCCAGATAATAATGGGAATAGGCCTTGTAGAGATAGGCGCCATGCTCCTGACTATAGTCGGCTAGCGTATAAGGCCCTGTCCCGACCACTGCCTGAGCTCCCTTGAACTTCTCGGGTTCGGTCACACTCCGCCAGATGTGTTTGGGAATTATTGGCTGGGTTCCGGCGACATCCTGGAAGAAAGGTGCGTAAGGCTGACTGAGGTACAGCTTTACTGTATATTCATCAACCGCCTCGACCGATTCAACAAGGCTAGCATTGACCCACTGGAATGGATGCTCTTTCGTATACTCAAAGGTAAAGACCACATCCTCAGCCGTGAAATTTGTACCATCGTGCCAGGTAACGTCATCGCGCAGCTCAAAAATATAAGCATTCTCCGCTTCAACATATTGCCAATCCCTGGCCAGTGCCGGTACAAAATGAGAATCGTCCTTCCAGACGAGTGTTTCGAAGATAAAGCTCATTCTTACGTATCCCGGACCTCTGGAATAGTGCGTATACGGCGTGGGATAACCCCAATCACCTGTAGAATCGGCTATAGTATAAGAACTGATTTCCGACGGCTGTCCCTTTCCGCCGTAAACGATAATCAATACACAGCATACTAGGGCTATGGGTAATACTATGAAGAGCACTTTCTGAAGCGGCGTTCGCGTCTTCAATTGCGGCATTTCAACTCTCCTTTCTGGCTAGCGATATGCCATCTCCAGCGAGTTGATTGTATTCCTGTCCGGAACAAGGTATGCACACACATTTGCCATCCTTTGCTCTGGCCTTAGTTTCCATGACATTTTCTCCGCAGACAGCACACTTTACGCTGGCAAAGATGCGTGAATAGGCCGGGACTCGAATGGTCATTCGTTGGATATTGAAGAGGTCTTCGTCGGGGATACTCAATATCTCAAAGGCAATTTGGCGCCAGGCTTCCCTTAATCTCTGCTGCTCTTCATCCGTACCCTGGCGCTTAACTACCACTTTCTCGAATAAGCGGGCGGCTTCAGGTTTGCGTTCATCCAATAATTTGCCGATGTCCCTAACCGACACTCTAACCGCCTCTCCATTTCTCTTAGCCAGAGTGAAGGCAGTCTTGCCGTAGTCGCGGTAGATAAGTGCGTTATTTCCAAAACTGCAGCCGGTAACGAATTGAATGCCGTCGCTGAAACAATTGTTGGTCTCTATGATGGCGATTACTTCCTCCATGCCGGTGGAACTGATACCCAGTTCATTCACTGCCTGAACGGCGGCTTTTACTCCGATAGCTAAAAAAGGGCAAAAGTGACCATGTAGCTCGCCTGCTCTTGCCAGTAAGCCGGGCAAATCTCGCAATCTTATGGCCTCCTCAATCGCATATCTTGGATTCTGCACAAACTTGTCTTCCAAATCGCCTTTCACATTTCCCCCTTTCAATATTGGTTGCAAGTGCGACTAGTTGCAGCACACAGGCAAAAAAATAGTATCCGCACGTAGGCAGGATATGCAATCTCTGCCGTAAGGTTGTGCTTTGCAGGTCTTCAAACCGCTGTGCGCCCATTTAGTGTGCTGTGCCGCAGCTCATTCCCCCAGTACGTCGCAATTAAATGCTGTTGCAATCAATTGCAGGATAACAAAAAACGAGAAACTTGTCAATTTCTTGAGGAGCTTCAAGTACGCCATATGCCTTAAGGCAACTGATGCCGCGGCCAACCGTAAAAGTAGTGAACAAAAGGCCTCACTCACCTTGCTTGAATGAAGTCAACGAAGTAGGGTGAATACTGTTCTCATGGCAATAGCATAGTAGCACTCTATGACCCGAACCTCAGCAGAACAGCCCCAGCTTGGTAAAATTCTGGTTACTGAGGAATGGTTACCGCAAACCTCGGACTACCACATCTGCCTACAGGAGGTTCATCGCATCGTCGAGACCGAAGCCAGTAAATACCTCAGGCGCTAGGATTCATAACCGACTGGAATTGTCGAGCAAGATCAAAGGCAGCCGAAGTTCTGCGAGTGTAACAAGTGATTCTTCTGACATTACCCCTCCAGCACCCAATCTATTTAGTGCTGGATAAGAGGGGCAATGGGAGTCACGAAAAAGAGTCCGCCGAAAATACACAGTTTAGAAAGGGGCCAGGTAAACCTTGCCTTCTTCACTTTGCCCCTTGACCAGCTCACAGTGTCTTAGTATGGCAATTTGATTTTCCAGTTCCTGGGGAGGGAGCTGCGCTGCACGCTGGAGTTCCCTAAAGGTGACCTTGCCTTTGGATTTGATGAATTCGTAGATCGCTTTTTGCTGCTCGGTCAAACCTTGTGCTCCTTGAAGCCCGGCCAGTTTTCGAAATCGTTTGGCCGAGTATACTGCCCAAGGATCACAGCCTTGAAGGCGGTGGCCTATCTCTTCATCTTCTGAGTGGAATTTGCTTCCCACGCTATACCGTCTTCGATACTCAATACGCTGTAACTGAACGCAACCATTGAGCAAAAAGAGTTAGTCCTCTTCCAATTGTATTTGAGACTTTAAGAAGTCTATCTCGCGTACCTTGCCCTGGAAAACCCTCCTCTCCCCGAAGAGGGTCTCCACTTCTACTTGCCGGTCGATAATTGTCATACGTGCGATGTCCTCCACAACCGGCTTGTCGCCTTCCTTAGCCTCATAGAGTTTCGCCATACACATCCTGATGCCTCCCTTTCTCCTTTGACAGAGCCTGTTTTGCTTTCATTAGTTCTTTGCTAGCGGCTGCCATCTTAGCAGCTGCTTCTTGTAACCGGTGTGCTGTCTCGCCGGATAATGAGGCAGCTTCATCGGCCCAATCGCGGAACTCTTTCTCATGCTCGCTGTTATGTTCAATCCAGTAATCAAGTAGAATATCTAGTTTTGCTCTAATGTCATCCATAGCAATGCTCTCATTCATAATGGTTGGCTGGGATGCTCCTCCTTTTTTCTGCGGCACTCACTGCACTCTCCTGAAATAGCGAGGTGCCTTAGGTCGGCGTCAAATCCGTATTCCTGAAGCAGGGTCTCTCTTAACGGATATAATGCAGATTCCTCCAGATCAATTATCTTGCCGCAGCTACGGCAAACGAGGTGATGGTGGTGCCCTTTGTCAGCGACATGATAGCGGACACGTCCTTCGCCAAAGTCAGTCTCCGTAACTAGGTCTAATCTCTTGAGTAATTCTAAAGTGCGATAGACAGTGGATATATTGGCATAGGGATAACGGCTGTGTAAGTGCTCGTAGATCTCCTCAGCGCTGATGTGCTTATCGGCGTTACGAAGCGCCTCAAAGACCAGCATGCGCTGCGGAGTTAACCGATACCCTTTTTCTTGGAGGATTTCCTGGCAGTCCATTGCCAGAGGATATTATAGAGGGGCAGTGTAATTATTGCAACAAGTTGCAAGTGCGATCACAACTCCACGGTGTCATTGCGAGGGGCGCAAGCCCCGAAGCAATCTCGCAAAGTTCCGCTCTGCAATTTGACTTCTACTTGTTCTTACTTTCCAGCGATATGGTGACTGGCCCGTCATTATGGATTTCCACCAGCATATGCTCCTGAAAAAGCCCGGTTTCCACCTTGAGCCCATTGGAGCGGACTTGCTCCACGAAAAACTCATATAGTTCCTTAGCCAAGTCGGGTGGGGCAGCTGCGGTGAAGTCGGGCCGTCTGCCTTTGCGCGTATCACCCAGAAGAGTAAACTGGCTTACTATCAGAATATCTCCTCTTGTGTCCAGCGCAGAGATAGAAAACTTGCTTGACTCGTCAGCAAAAATGCGCAGGTTAACCACTTTGTTTGCCAGATAGCTAGCGTCTTCCTTCGAATCACCCTGAGCCACGCCCAGAAAAACCACCAGCCCCGCCCCAATCTTGCTCACTATCTTGCCATTCACGCTCACCGAGGCTTGAGAAACTCGCTGCAATAACGCTTTCATCTTGATTTAGCCTACTAATTATGCCACCTTCTCAAACTTATTTCCGCTAGTATTCTGGGGACATAATACCTGATTCGCAGTAGGACTAGTTGGCATGGTATCCCTGGAATTTGGAACTTAATTCATCTCTTAGCGCTTGAAGGAATGCGTCTGTAAAATCGTTATATGCGGGGCACCTTTCGTCGAATATTGGGACTATCAAGTTAAAAAAGCGTCACCCACTGCTATACCACTTGGCTTCTTGACTCCAGGCCTTGTTGACTTCGGGCGTAGGGGACCACTTTGTTGAAGCCCTGAGGAACCTGATTATGGCAATTAAGGAAAGAGCCAGCCTAATCCAAAACAACATGATATTAAGGTCAAGTCCATCTATCGTTTGAACGTCGACCATGTTTTGGACGGCAACATCGATGGTGTACATAACCCATGGAGCCGACAGGTTGTTCGTCTTTGAATGTAGATAAGCTCGCAAGAATGTTATAGTTTTTTAATTTTTCCTGAGGTAATTTTATGATTTTTCCACTATCCGGCAATTAAACTGATGGGTAAACGATGTAGATGAGGTTGTGGAAAGAAATAGGATCTCTGGTTACTGTTCCGAGGGGTCTTAAAGATTTCTGCAATTAATACAAGCAAGGAGCAGCATAAATATGGTGATCACAGGCTTCAAACCGAAGGCTGGATAATCGACCTTATTTTTGGGGATGGTAGGTGCCAATGTTAGGTAAAGTGAAGATAAGTCATGTTGACAAACTCAACGAGGAGAAGTAAAATACGACTTTTTGGCTCGCATCGTGAGGGATTTTTAGGATTTCTGCGACTACCATGAATGAGGAGTAGCACAAAAACGATATAGTATCAAAAAATCAGGCGGCATTGACCTGCCATCTGTAGTTGGTCACCTGGATGGCAGCGAGCGAATGGTGAAACCGGCCTAAACGGCCGGTTTCTTTGTTTTTGAAAGGGCCTCAGGACACACTACGTAAGTGAGGATGAAGGGAAGGTCGGTCAACAAGTGAGGTGGCATTAAACTGTCACCTGTATATGAACAGCTGGATAACTGGGAGCCAGTAAGCGAAATGACTGCAGAGAGGTCGGCTCTGTCTGAGAGAGATACAAGCGACAAACAAGAGGTTATCGATCACTAGGTAACCGAGGCAGGAATGCTATGTGCGGCATAGTGGGTTATATTGGTAACAAGTCGGCTCAGACAGTATTAGTCAGAGCTCTTAAGAAGCTGGAGTATCGTGGATATGACTCCGCCGGAATAGCGGTGCTCGACAAAGGTATTAGTATCCATAAGGATACCGGCAGGGTAGAAATATTAGAGCGATCTGCGCCTATTTTCTCGGGGGTTATTGGAGTTGGGCATACTCGCTGGGCTACCCATGGTGAGCCATCCAAGGCCAATGCCCATCCCCAGGTAGATTGCACCGGGAAATTGGCCGTGGTGCACAACGGAGTCATCAACAATTGTCGGCAGTTGAAGGAGGAACTCATTCATGAAGGGCACGAATTTCTCTCGGAGACTGACACTGAAGTCATTCCCCATCTGATAGAGAAGTATTACGAAGGGGACCTGGAAGCGGCGGTTACGGAAGCTTTGAGCCGGCTCAGAGGCTCATATGCCATTGCCGTCATTGCGGAAACCGAGAATAGGATGATTGTAGCCAAAAACGGCAGTCCTCTAGTCATCGGATTGGGGACAAATGAAAATATTGTTGCTTCCGATATCCCTCCTTTGCTGGAACATACTAACCGTGTAATTCACTTAGATGACGGTGAGATCGCAATCATCACCAAAGACACTGTGAGAATTAGTAAATC
>Ga0209427_10008819_pt1 | contig 11305 bp, 9 predicted proteins | sample DeeMarSWOR136_30_FD_187465 | JGI IMG/M metagenome (GOLD analysis project Ga0209427, IMG submission 187465) | Marine sediment microbial communities from White Oak River estuary, North Carolina - WOR-1-36_30 (SPAdes) (version 2) | ecosystem: Environmental > Aquatic > Marine > Intertidal zone >... | reverse complement strand
CAAACGCCAGGGACGTCAAGATTGATCCGAATAGCATATGGGGCGCCCCACCGGCACCGCCGGAGCCGGAAAAGGAAGATGCCAACAAGCCCGGCGAAGCCAAGTCCAAACCGGATGTCGAAAAGCTCAAGCGCACCGATGAATGGCAGCGCATCTTCAGCCCGAGAGGTTCGTTTCTCACAGGTATCGTCAATCCGGAACATTGGCTCGGATACGGCCTGGGCGAGAAGCTGCCCGTGATGTTCTGGGGCAGTCACGCATTTATGTCGAAGCACCCGGTGCGGACCGTCGTTCGCCTCGCCGACGAGAGTCAGCTACGCCTGAGCGGCCTGCTCTGGCCCGAAGCCCGGCAGCGCCTTGCCGAGACGGCGTACGCCACGGTCGAATCCGTGGGTCGTGGTCAGTTGATTCTGTTCGTAACCGACCCGACGTATCGAATGTGGCTGCCCGGCATGCAGAGACTCTTCCTCAACGCCGTCCTCCTCGGCCCCGGCATGGGTGCCTCTCAGCCCCTGCCGTGGTGAACCTGCTCTGCCATCCCAGTGAAGCTACGGCTTGTGGAAAGCGGTTGTATGTGACTCCTGAAGTCTTTGGTTGTTCCTGCTATTCAGCACGATCACGACACGCCTTCGAGCCGGTCAGCGACCCAGACTTTGATGATCGATTGTCGAGGCACGCCCAGCCTTCTTGCTTCCTTGTCCAGCCGTTGGATCATCCACAGGGGAAAATCAACATTGACCCTTTTGTGTTCCTGTTTGGGCCTTCTTGCCTTTGTCATATCAAGGTATTTGGAGATATCTTCGCCGGTATCGAATCGCTTGTCGAACTCACGAGCTTTCATAAATATTGACCTCTTCTTTTCTTGCACGCCGCATAGATATGATTCTTATCTTGTCACCCCTGTAGGTAATTACTGCCGACCAGAATCTGCCAGAGATTCTCCCAATCACCAGGAATCTTGGCTCATCGCTGGTCTTGACGGGAATCTCGACCAGATCAGGGTCATCCCAAAGCCTCCGGGCTTCGCTGAAATCAATCCCATGTTTCATCTTGTTGCTGCTACTCTTGTTAGCGTCAAATTCAAACTCCATATATAATAACTATACCTTAATTACACTTTCCGTCAAAGGAAAACTTCGTAGATTCCCAGCACGTCAGGCGGACTTACCTACTGCTGCGAATCGAATCCCTCAAATAGAGTTTGCATGGGGACACAGGGCGAGCGCAAGATCTTTTGCTGAAACCGATTACGATGATTCGCTCATTTTCAGGCCTGGAAATCCAATTATCCGCACGAGCGTGCCATTCTGGGTCGGCGCATTGCAATGAAGAAGGCCACCATGATGATCAGGGCCAGCAGGAAGCTCCATTTTGGGGCCAGGCCCAGCGCGCTGGGCAGGTAGGCAAAGAGCAACGCGAGACCGGCCACAAATAGGCTGTAGGGCAGTTGTGTTCGCACGTGGTCGATGAGGTCGCAGGAGCTGGCGATGGAGCTCATGATCGTCGTATCGGAGATGGGCGAGCAATGGTCGCCGAAGATCGCGCCGTCCAGCACCGCGCCGAGGCTTATCATCGTGGTCAGGCCATAACCGCCGTCAAGGGCGAAGGCAATCGGAACGGCGGTGGGGATCAGGATCGCCATCGTGCCGTAGCTCGTGCCGGTCGCAAAGGAGGTCACCGAGGCCACGAGGAAAAGAATCGGCGGGAACAAAAAGGGCGGAACCCGACCGGCCAGAACGGTCGTGAGAAACTCGCCGGTCCGCAGACTGTCACAGCAATTCTTGAGCGACCAGGCGAGGATCAATATCACGAAGGGGATCATGGCACGTCTGATGCCCCGTTTGAAACAATGCGTGACGACCGGCATGCGCAGGGCCCCAAAGAATCTGGCGCAAAGCAAGGCCAACGTCAGGCCAAATAGTGCGGCGCAGGCAAGCACCGCCGGGCTGTTCTCGGCGTGACCGATGACCTCACGCCAGTAGTCCCAGCTTCCGGCAGAGAGCGATTCGAGATCGATGGGTTTCGGCGGCATATTCTCGGCGGTCGTCGTAAGGCTTGCGGCTTGCCAATCGAGCATGTCGGCTTTCAGCTTGGAGGTTCCGTCGAACCAAAGACCGGTCAAGTGAAAGAGCACGAGTCCCGCCAAAGGTATCAGCGCGTTGATCGCTCGGCCTTTCTCGATGCTCAACGAGCTTCCCGTATCCGGCATCGAGGATCGAGCACGTTTTTCGGCGGCCTTCATGGGGCCAAAGTCACGGCCCATGAGAATGTGCACGAAAACGAAGGCAATCATGAGCAGGCAATAGAAGCGAAAACTCAGGGCGTCAAAGAACATGGAATAGCCGCTCTTGTCGATACCCAGCGTCTGTCCGATGGCCGTCAGAAGGCTCACCTCATAAGCGATCCAGGTGCTAATCACGGCGAGCCCCGCGATCGGCGCGCTCGTCGCATCCACAATGAAGGCGAGCTTTTCCCGGCTGACGCGAAACCGGTCGGTGATCGGCTGCATCATAGAGCCGACCACAATCGCGTTCGTGTAGTCGTCGATGAAGCACAGGATTCCCATCAGGGCCGTAGCGGCCTGGGCAGATTTGCGGCCCTTGATCCACTTCAAGAGCCACACAATGATCCCCTTGAACCCCCCCGAGGCCATGAGGACCTCGATCATCACGAAGATGGGCGGCACGAACGCAAGAATCGTCAGGTTTGTTTTGTCTGTGACGGTAGCGACCAGATGCATCCCTGCGGTCTTGAATCCCTCAAGCCAGGCGGCCGCACTCAGCGGGGCCTGCGGGACCTGAGTCAACACACCGCCGACCAAGATGGCAATGCCCAGGCTCGGCAGGACGCGGCGTGTGAGGAAGGCGAGAACGATGGCCAGCAGAGGAGGAACGACGCTATACCACATCGCCTCTTTTGGATCACGCTGGCCCGAGGGTGCAAGGCAGGCTGCCAAAGCGCACAAGAGACCAAAGACGACGACCGCAACAGCACCTCTTGTGAGCAATTTCGACTTCAATGTATGGCTAGTCCTGACTCCGATTCAACAAAAATCCTAAGCACTAATATCGAAATCCTAAACAAATTCGAATGACCGAAACTCCAAATTCCAAACCTCTAAGCGCAAACCTTACTGAACCAGGTGTTTTGATCATTTGAAAATTGGGATTTTGGATTTGTTTAGGATCCATTCGACTTCGCCCAGGACAGGTTTAGCATTTAGATATTCGTACTTCCATGTTTGGTTAGGTTTGTCTCAGCCATCTGGCGACTTCCATCAAGCCGGGGCGCTTGCCATACATCAGGATGCCGGTTCGAAAGACCTTGGCCGCGATCCACATCGCCGCCAGCACAGATGCGGCCAGCAATGCAATCGAGGCCAGAATCTCGACCGACCAGATATCCGCCCCGGCGGACAGACGCAAGATCATAACCATCGGTGTGGTCGGTGGGAAGAATGATAAGCTTCTGGCCAGCAGACTATTCGGATCCCGAATGATATTCTGCCAGGCCAAAAGCGGCAAAACGCAAACAAGTATAATCGGCGTCATAAGGCTTTGGGTTTCTTTAATCGTGTTGCAGATCGAGCCGATCCCCACCATGGTCGAGCCGAAAAGCAGGAACGCAAGGATGTAATAAACGACGAAGTAAGGCAATATCGCCGGCGCGATCCCGACGTCTAGGCCCTGCGAGCGAGCCGTGGCGATAGCCGCCACACCCCAAAGGCATATTACCGTCAGGCCGATACTGACCAGGCCCAGAATTTTTCCGGCCATCAGTTGGAAGGGACTCACCGCCGAGAGCAAGACTTCAATGACACGCGAGCTTTTTTCTTCGATGATGCTGCTGAGCATCTGCTGGCCCATGGTCATGATCCCCAGGAACAATAGATACATAAAGAAGAACGGCGTTAACATCCTGAAGATCATGTCAGTTTTCCGCTGAACGCGTTCCTCCTTGTCGGTGGAACCTACATCGACTTCTTCGATCGGTACATTTCGAAGATCGTCCATTAGTTTTCGTGACAGATTATGCAGTTCGTATCGTTGATTCTGGACCACCATTCGCAAAGAACCCTTTATTGAGTTCATAGCATCAGCATCAGCCGGCTTTGGCTTGTAGGTATAAAAATGTATCTTGCCGGCGCCATTCAGGAGGTCTTTATCGAGTACGATGTAGGCGTCCAACTCACTGCGACGGAGCTTCGTTTTTGCTTGTTTATCGATTGTATCCGGGTCTTCGGTCCTTCGAAGTTCCTGCAGTAGAACTTTCCTTTTCGGATGTTCTTTATTATACTTGTCAAAGGATGTTTTGATTTGGGACGACAGTTGGTTCGACAGGTCCGTCACCGCAACCATCATTGGGGGCCGAGCCGCGGTGGGCTTGCGAGCGAGCCGTTTCGTAAAAAATACAATGAAAACAAGGATGACCGGCAGCATCACGATCGAGAGAATGAATGTCTTGGTCTTGGCTGTCTCAATATATTCGCGCTGGGCGACTCTAAGCAGCTTCAGCATCGCTCTTGCCTACCAAATCCACGAAAATTTCATGTAATGAGGGCACTTTCACTTCAAAAGCCTGAACGCGCACGCGATCCATAAGGGACCGGAGTAATTCCTGCGGATCGGCGTCCTGAGCGAGTGTGATGTCCAGCCGGTTCCCCTCGGGGGTCACTTTTGTGACGATGGGGAGCCCCCTGATGAAATCTGTCTCGCCCTCGAGTTCGACGGAAACGATGTCGGATTTCTGCCGCGCTCGGATTCGATCCAGACGGTCGTCCAGAACGACCTTTCCCTTGTTAACCAGAAGAATAAATTCGCAGAGTTTTTCCGCCTGGTGCATCACGTGCGTGGAAAAGATAATTGTTTTGCCTTCCTGCCGCATCTCAAGAATGATATTTTTGAGCAGGTCGGTATTGATCGGATCGAGGCCTGAGAACGGCTCATCGAGGATGAGCAGCTCCGGATTGTTGATCGCCGTGACGGCAAATTGCAGTTTCTGGTGCATCCCCCGTGACAGCTCCTCGACTTTCTTGTCGGCCCAATCCCTCAGGCCCACCCGCTCCAACCATTCCGGCACACGGCGGGCCAGCTCGCTGCCGGCGACGCCCTTGATGGCGCCGAAATACGCCAGCACGTGTCGGGCTGTCATCTTGCGGTATAGCCCGCGCTCCTCCGGCATGTAGCCGATCCGGCTCTTGGCCTGCTCGACGGAGCATCCCTCGAACAGCGCGATGTGGCCGCTGTCCGGTCGGAGGATGCTCATCATCATGCGAATCGTGGTGGTCTTGCCGGCCCCGTTGGGACCGAGAAAGCCGTAAATGCTTCCCGCCGGGACCGTCACGCTCAGACGGTCCACGGCGTGGACGTCGCCAAAAGATTTACAAACGTCGCTGAGCACGGCTGCATTCATACCTAACGATCCTCTACGTTACCCTCGGCCGCGAACGCAGGCCAGGCAGCTTCCAGGTCGGCGATAAGATACCATAACAGGCTGATAAGTACAGTCATTTCTGACGGTCTTTGGCGGGACATATTTCGATTCTCACCCGGCTCAAGTGGCCCGGCATCCACGGATCGACCATGTTTTGCAGTCAATCCTTGACGTGTCCTTACCCGATTGTTAGAGTCTGACCTTCGCAGTCACGCGGACGTGGGTGCCGCTAAGCTCAAGGAGTTTTCAAGGAGATCACAATGCATTGCAGGACATTCGTCGAAGAACAAATCGCCCAAATCAAGCAAACGGTGGGGGAGGCAACCGCGATCAACGCTCTGAGCGGGGGCGTCGACAGCTCTCTCGTAACGGTGCTCGGCCATCGTGCTCTTGGAGAGCAGCTCAAAACGGTCTTTATTGACAGCGCCTTGATGCGCGAAGGCGAACCGCAACGGGTGGTCGAGACGTTTGCCGATATGGGTATACCTGTTGAATTGGTCGATGCCCAGGAGGATTTCCTTTCTGCGTTAGCGGGGCTGACGGATCCGGAGCAGAAGCGGCAGGCCGTCACCGATACGTTTTATGCCAAAGTCTTCGGCCGACTGGTCAGGGAATCGGGCGCGAAGTTTCTCTTGCACGGAACGATTCTGACTGATATCGAAGAGACCGTGGCCGGCATTAAGCGACAGCATAATATTCTGGCTCAGCTTGGCATCGATCCTGAGGAAACGTACGGCTATTCGATTATCGAGCCGCTCAAGACGCTGCGAAAGGATGGCGTGCGCGAGGTTTGTGAATTTCTAAATCTGCCTGCCGAAATCTCCCATCGGATCCCGTTCCCCGGCCCGGCGCTGGCCACTCGTATCGTCGGGGAAGTGACACGAGAGCGGCTGGCCACCGTGCGGGCGGCCACCGCCATCGTCGAAGAAGAACTCGGCGACAGCGGGGCCTTTCAGTATATGGCCGTGTTGCTCAACGACCGGGCCACCGGCATCCGGGACAACAAGCGCGAATTCGGCCAGATCATTGTTGTGCGATGTATCGAAAGCTCCGATGCGCGAACCGCAACGGCGACCGCGCTGCCGTGGGACAAGCTGAACCGACTCTGCGAGCGGATCGTCAGTGAGATCGACGACGTCAACCGCTGCTTGTACGACCTGACGCCCAAGCCTCCTGCGACAATCGAGTACGTATAACGTACGATGCAGCAATCTCAAATCCGTTGCGTATGGCTTGGCGATGCTCTAGAGAGGTTCTTTGCCTTTGGGGTATAGGTCATTATCAGCAACGGCCGGCGAGCAGCCGATTGGAAAAAGCATTTGTATGAGGCATGGACGCGGACCGGCCCCTGCGCGTCCGCGGTGATCGCTGACGCAGAGATGAGCATTGCGCATTGACGTGCCGCTTGCTCCGCTCGTCATTTCATGCGTATCGTTATTCTCATTTGGTTCCACTTGTAATTGACGGTGTGAGAACGTCCTTTGTCATTCTTCATCGCATCGGACCAGATCAGCACCATTTCCCGTCCATCTTTGCTGATCCACTTCGGTGAAAGCTTGGGTTGATAAGTCAGGTTCTTCGGGTCATCTGCCGTCCAGTAGTCGGTGTAGTAGAAGGGCCGCCACGGTCCGTAAGGATTTTCCGAGTACCAAAATCCGAGGCTTCCCGTGCGCGTGTGCATCCATGCATCGTAGTAATCCTTGTCCAAGGCGGTCATCCCGTGCCCGGCGTACGTGCCGCCGTTGACCATGATGTAATACCCGAGCGCTTCGTTCCAGACGACCGAGGGCAGCCACGAATACCATCCGAAGTAATGGCCGTCTTTGCTCTTTTCGGGAAAGACATGCACGTAGCCTCGCTTGGCGATACGGGATGTCCATACCGGCCGGCTGTTGTCATACTTTTCAAAGTACTCCCAGGCGCTTCGGATACCGAGCTTGTCTTTGGGGACGCGGGCCAGAAGCAGCTTATGGGCATGGGCGCCCTCCGGCGCGTAGATATAGAGATAGTTGTCTTTTGCCGTTGAATTGTCCTTTCCGCACTTGACAAAGTCGAGGTAAGAAAATGGATAGGCCTCTTGGGTCCGGTGAGGAAGTCCGAATTCTTCGAGGAAGAACATCTCATTGGCATTGACCTCATTACGGGCGTCGTCCAGCGGCCCGAGTTTGCGCTGCCCGCCCCGGCGATTCACGCGGTACCACGTCTGTCCATTGTCGGGCGACTTCAGCAGTTTGATTCCCCGAAACGGACCCGACCAGGATTCGCCCGGCGTCTTCGAGATGACGGAGTACAAAACGCCGTCAACACTTATGATGCCGTAACCGAACCAGCTCCCTGATTTGCCGGACAGATCGGGATAATTTGGCAGATCGTGGCGTGAGAACGTGTCAGGCCCGCCGACGATGCGGTAGAGGTGGTTATGGAAGAAGCGGTTACTGCCCAACCAGTCTCCGTCACACATAGATGTGACCTGTGAATCGTCCGCCGCCCAGGTTAGGCACCAGTTGTCGCCGCGATTGTCGGATCGATACAAAGTGTCTCTGTGAAACGTGATCCCTTCGGGTGCGCGTTTAGCGCTACTGTAGCCGACTTGCGAGATGGATGTCAGCAGCACAAGCACGCAAGTCACAATGTGGCTTATTCTGGTTTGTCTGCCCATGTCCGGATCTCCCTTACGCAATATCGAAAACCTTTGTGAGTTGCGTAATCTCAAAGATTTTGTGGAGGTTCGGATCCAGATTAGACAGTTGCAAACGACCGTTTAGCTCGCGGACTTTCTTGTGAATTCTCACCAATAGACCCAAGAGGGCCGACGTCATAAACTTGACGTTGACAAAATTGAGAATGAGCCTTTTGTTTTCGTTTTTCTCAATGACCGGCTCCAAAGATTCTTTGAGCTCCCGGATCTGTTCTTCATCGACGATTCGCTCGTCGGCCAATGTCACGATGGTGACGTCCGTTCCATACTCAACCTTTATTTTTGACGGCTCCTGTCCCATGAGCGTCTCCTTATCAAAAGCGTATAGTGATCGTGCGACGATATGGGAGCATTTTAGCACATCGCTTTGCAAAACTCCAGACCTGGTTTATACTCGTCTGTTGCGACCCGGCGACAGCCGGGGTAGAATCCCTGGCGTCGTGGGTCGGTAGCCGCTCGACAGATTTCGGCGACCGGTCGGGTCATCATCGTGAATCGAAAGGATGGCATCACCAATGAGACATAAAGAACTAAATGTCAAAATTTTAGCGTCTCCCTGGAACGCGGTTTTCGATTTGACCCTATGCTTTTTCGTTTTTGTGTTTTCCAGCGGGGCTGTTGCCGGATTGATCGCCTCGCCGGAGCCGGACTGGCCACAGTGGCGCGGCTTGCGCCGAGATGGTATTTCGGACGAGAAGGGCCTTTTAGCGAACTGGCCCCAGGACGGACCGAAATTGCTCTGGAAAGTCGATGGCCTCGGAAAAGGATGGTCCTCGCCCATCATCGTTGGCGGGCGGCTGTACATCACAGGCGACATGGGCGATGACCTGGTGATCTTTGCCTTTGATCGCAATGGAAACATTCAGTGGAAGGTCAAGAACGGACGGGCCTGGAAGGGCTCCTATCCCGGCGCCCGCGCGAGCTGCGCCTTCTCCGAGGGCCGGCTGTACCACATGAACGCTCACGGGCGTGTGGTCTGCCTGGAGGCAAACTCCGGCGAGGAGCTTTGGGCCGTCAATATCCTGGAGCGGTTCGCGGCCAAGAATATCACCTGGGCCTTGAGCGAATGTCTGCTGGTGGATGGGCCGCATGTGATTGTGACGCCCGGCGGTAAAAAGGCGCTCATGGCCGCACTGGACAAGCGGTCCGGCCGGACGGTTTGGACGACCGAGCCCCTCGGTGACGACCAGACCTCGCACAGTTCGCCGATTCTCTTTCGTTTTGCCGACCGCCGGCTGATCGCCAGTTGCTCCTCGGCGCACGGCTTCGGTGTCGATGCCGATACGGGCAAGCTGCTCTGGACCGTCCCCTTGAAGAATCCGCATGGTGTGAATACCGCCACGCCGATCTACGGATCGGGGCTTATCTATTACGTGACGCCGTACGCGGAGAACGGCAGAGCGTATCGCCTTCGCGCAGGGGACGGGGGCATAAGCGCAGAACACATCTGGACGCATCCGCTCGATACGGTCACCGGCGGGGGAGTGCTCGTGAACGGCACGCTTTTCGCCGCCGGATACCGCAAACCGAAACACATGTTCGGCGTCGATTGGCAGACGGGCCAAACGAAGTATGAACTCAAGGACCTTACAACGGTTGCGGCCGTCTATGCGGATGGGCGACTCTACTGCCTCGACGAGCGCGGAACGGCGGCCCTGTTGAAGCCGGAATCGAACGCCCTGAAAATCGTGGGGCAGTTTCATTTGTTTCCAAAACGCGTCCGCGACGCCTGGGCGCATCCGGTCCTGCTCGACGGCCGACTCTACCTGCGCTACCACGACACCCTCTGGTGCTATGACGTGAAGGACCACTGATCCAACGGTCTCGGCGACGATTCGATAAACAGAACCTTCGCGGGATATGAGCTTGTTCCATTCAAAGATCCCGACTATAATATTTGACGGAGAATGTTGAGCGGTGTTTCACACCGCTGACATCTGGTTGAGAAGCAGGAGGTCGTCATATGCGAGTTAGATTCGTACACCGCGCCGTGTTCGTCCTATGGCTGATCTGCCAGTTGTCCATCTGCCCCGCCAATGAAATCCCCGATCCAAATAACAGCACCAAATACCTCGACGCCGTCCGGGAGTCTGATGACGATGCTTCTGAAGTTCTACATAGGGATACACAAGACTATGTGTTTCCAGATGCGAACGAATTGCCTTCTCAAAAGGGTCTTCCGGATCCGTTCATTATGTCAGATGGTTCTCGTGTTAAAACCAAAGAAGACTGGCGTAAACAGCGTGATTATCTCCGTGCCATGTTGACCTATTATCAATACGGCCATATGCCACCCAAACCCAAGGATATTATGACCCGGGATAGAACATCCACAACGATTTATGGTGGTCACGCAATGTGGACAACATTAGAAATTGTTATATCCCGTAAAGGTAAGGAATTAAGAATCCGTGCAGGGATGTTAAGGCCCAATAAACCAGGCAAGTATCCTGTCATAATCAAGAATGACGAATTCCTGTTTGATGCATCAGAAATAGAACAGCCAGAAATTCGTCGTATTTATGAAGGGCGTCGGGAGCAAATAGACGAGGTTGTCCGTCGCGAGGCTATGAAACGCAGTTATGTCATATGCAAATTCATTAGAACAGACCTGGCTCTGGATGACTTGGAGCACAGAAACAACAGAGATGCAGGGATCTTCACCCTTTATCCCCAATATGACTGGGGCACCATTGCTGCTTGGGCATGGGGGTATCAGGTCGTGCTTGACATCTTAAAGCAAGAATTGTGCATCGATATGAATAAGATCGCCGCAACGGGCCATGCACGTGGAGGAAAAGCCGCTCTGTGTGCAGGAATCTATGATGAACGGATTCTGATCACTGCTCCTCATGTCTCGGGGACAGGTGGGGCAGGCAGTTGGAGGTTCTTTGATCCGGAACGACCTCCACTTGGACTGTTGGTATATAGAGTGTGGGGCGGTGAGTATTTTTGGGTTCCACGGCTGTTTTCATTCACTGGACGTGAGGATAGGATGCCCTTTGATGCTCATTTTGCCAAGGCACTCATTGCTCCTCGCGTATTTCTTAATACGTACGCTCGTGAAGACTATAGCCCCAACCCTTACGGTGCCTACCTGACTCACTTGGCGGCCCAGTCTGTTTTCAAGCTGCTTGGAGTGGAAGAGAACTGTCTTATCCATTGGCGGGATGG
>Ga0209427_10008818_pt1 | contig 11305 bp, 7 predicted proteins | sample DeeMarSWOR136_30_FD_187465 | JGI IMG/M metagenome (GOLD analysis project Ga0209427, IMG submission 187465) | Marine sediment microbial communities from White Oak River estuary, North Carolina - WOR-1-36_30 (SPAdes) (version 2) | ecosystem: Environmental > Aquatic > Marine > Intertidal zone >... | reverse complement strand
TATTCTATGAATTCTTGCCGGAAAGGTGCAATAAAGCCTTTTCTGAATCCGTCTGTATTTATGCAAACCCGGTATGGCAATATACTTTTAATTAGGAAGTCTGAAGAACAAAATTAAATAGCAATTCTTAGAAAAAAATGCCCTACAAGTGTAACCTTTTCTGTTTAGTGACCACTATCCTGTTAGAAGGGCCCTTGTAAGGGGCATAAAAAAACAACAAAACCAAATTTATAGAAAGGAACAGAAGATGAAAAAGACAGGATTGATAAGAACGATGGTGATTTTGCTTGTCGTAGTCGCGGTAAGTTCACCGGTATTTGCCGGCCGCGGCGGACGCGGTCGAGTTGGTGGACGCGGTCTGGGCCCCGGATGGAATATGCCGGGCGGTCCTCTTATGAAACCTCAGGGCAGACTAATTGGGCCTGCCTGCCCGTTTATGCCGGGTATAGGCGGCGGCCCCGGTTTATGCGCGGTGCCATTAAGAATCCTTCGCCAGTTAGATTTGACCGACGAACAGGTGGAGGCCATTCAGGAAGTCCTTGAAGCAAACAAGGACAAGGCTGAAGCTTCAAGAAAAGCCATAGCCGAGGCTACGAAGGCTTTACATGAGGCCGCACTTAAAGGAGATGAAGCCGGCATACAGGAAGCAGGAAAAAACCTTGGGGAAGCGATGGGAAAAGGGGCCGTTTTAAGAGCATCGACAATGAACTCCGTTAAGGAAGTTCTGACCAACGAACAACGTGAAAAGGTCGAAGAATTGACAGCGAAACTGCAAGAATGGTCTGAAAAGATGAAAGATCCTAATCTCGGCCCGATGTTTCAACCATTCGGACAGCGAGGCAGCATTTGGGGTAGGGGAATGGGCCTTGGCAGAGGTTTAGGATTAGGCGCCGGCAGAGGTCCAGGAATGGGTGTCGGCATAGGCCCAAGAATGGGCGCCGGCAGAGGCCCAAGAATGGGCGCCGGCAGAGGTGGCGGAATGGGCGCCGGTAGAGGTGCCGGAAGGAGACCCGGTAGAGGTTGGGGAGCCGGACAATCTCCAGAAACCTGGGATAGAGGTTGGCGGAGAGGACCGTTAGATGAAGATTTCGGCCGGCCAAGAAGAAGATGGTAGGTTAGTAATGCAATAAATGGGGAATTCTGCAAAACCGACATAAATTCGACTCCGCCGATGAGCCATCATCGGCGGGGTTTTATTACCCTCAAAGGATTGTAAATAACAGGATAAAATTTGAGAATTAGGTTGATGATGCGGTGAAGGCAATATATTCCACAAATATGGCTTTAGTGATTTATCCGGAACCAACGATAAGCCTTCAGGCTGTAAGACTTCTGAGTGAACTGGTTCATGCAGTAACAGAGCCTCTATTGTCACCGGCTAAAAGCAGGGCCATAGCTGTCCCTATGACGGCGGACTTAGAGGATATCCGACAGAGCCGTGATGGTAATTCCGACGCTTACCGCCGACTGATTGAAAGATACCAACGTCAAATCGGGCAGATTTTATGGCGTTTCAGCAGGGACCGCCTCATCCATGAGGAACTCTTGCAGGATGTGTTCGTCGAGGCGTACCTCAGCCTTGATCGATATCACGGGAAAGCACCTTTTGTCCATTGGCTTTCACGGATTGCCACTCGCGTGGGGTACGGCTACTGGAAGCAGGTCGCCCGCCAGAAGAAGAGAGAACACTTCTCGCTTAAAGAATGGGACCGGCTACCCGATGATTCGGCGGAGAAGATGGATCCAAGCCAAGCAGCGGAATTAGTGTACAAACTACTCGGACAACTGCCTCCACGTGACCGGCTTGTTCTTACCCTGCGCTATCTGGAGGAATGTGATGTAGCCGAAACTGCCCAGCGGACAGGCTGGACAAAGAGCATGGTGAAAGTCCAGACGTGGCGTGCGAGAAAGAAATTAGAGAAGCTTTTTACTGAAGCGGAAAAGGAGAGCATAATATGAGAAATAAAGATCGATTTGAAATGTTGGCGGCCCTGGCACGAAGCGAATCATCTCCTCGCGTGGATGTCAGCGGTCGGGTAATTGCAGTACTTGCCACCGAGCGGAAACGCTTGGACCGGATGTCGGAAAAATCGTTGATGTGGGTGGCTGTATTGTCTTCTGCATTAGCAGCTTCTGTTATGGTTATTGCGATGATCTCTTACTTCCTTCAGTCAAATCCATTAGCTGAAATCTCTGAGACAATCTCATGGGTGATGCAATGAACAAGACAGAAAAAACTAAAACTTCACATGACTATCTAAAACAGATTCACCGCTGGCGCATGGCTTTCTTCGGTCTTGTGATTTTACTGGCCGGCATTGTGATCGGAATTTCCTCCATGTTTCTGTTCCGCCACAGGCCAAAACCACCACTACCACCATTGGACGTGGCCGCACGCAGATTGCTCGATGAACAAAGAGACCGCCTTGACCTTTCTCCTGAACAGATGGAAAAGATTGGACCGATTTTTCAAAAGTATATCGGTACGCTCGAAGAAATCCGCGTGGCCGCCTTTGAGCAGTTACAGCTTATGAACGAAGAAGTGGGCCCTATATTAAACGAACATCAAAGGCGACTCTGGGAAGGAGACATTCAAGGGCTCCATGGCAGATTTCGTCCGCGTTCCCCGCGAGACGAACGTGGCCATCGGGGTCCTCCAATACGTCAGTATGGCCCTGAGCGACGTTTTCGCAGAGGTCCCGGACCCTTCGGCCCCTGGCGAGACCAAGGTGAGCCGAATATCCCCCCAACCGGACCAAATCGGCCACGAAAATATATGAATCGAAGAGAAATGAGGGAAAACGGAAACACTCCCAAAGAAGATTAATAAGTGGAATACCGTTAATAGTTCGAATTTTAATACAATTTAAGGAAACAAAAGAGTAACTTGGAAAGGAACAACAATGTTAAAGAAGATTATGTTAGGTATTTTTGCAGCGACTTTATTGACTGTAGTCGCAGTTTTAACGATGCAGGAACAAGCGAATGCTGCCGGTGCGAGAGAGCGCGGAACTGCTGACAGGAGTGACCAAGGCCGACAGGCCGGTCCCGGAGCTATGCGAGGCGGACTTGAACCCTGGCTGGACGAGCTTACAAAGGCATACGAGCAAAATGACAGAGAAAAGATGGGACAAATGCTTGAGGAGATGAAGCAGAGAAGACAAAGATTTCAAAGAGGTATGGGCGGTCCAGGCGGCGGCAGGCGACCGGAAGGCATGGGCAGACCAGGTGAAGGCCCGCCGATGATGGGCAGAGGTGACATTTCGTCCACAGAATATCCTCCACTATCGAAGTCAGAAGCGGAAAAGAAAATCCTGAATATACTTGACGATATGGACAAAAACGATCGAAGAGGAATGATGAACGTTCCAATATCAGATGGCAGGCTACTTCGGCTACTCACAGAGACGGTCGGTGCAAAGCACGTTGTCGAAATCGGCACATCCAACGGATACTCGGGTATTTGGTTCTGCCTGGCACTACGTAAAACGGGAGGCAAGCTCACGACCTATGAAATCGATGCCCGCCGGGCCTCGCTGGCACGCGAGAATTTCAAAAGGGCCGATGTCGATAAGCTCGTCACACTTGTCGAAGGTGATGCCCACAAGGAAGTAACCAAACTCAAGGAGGCTATCGATGTCGTTTTCATTGATGCAGATAAAGAAGGCTATACCGATTACCTCAAAAAGCTTCTGCCGCTTGTACGTGAAGGCGGACTTATCATAGCCCATAATATCAGTATACGCGGCGGTCGATCCGGTATATCGGATTACGTCAAAGCAGTAACTACGAATTCAGACCTTGAAACAATCTTTTACGAACAGGGTGGGGGTGTTAGTGTAACACTTAAGAAACGCTGAAAAAGTGTGGTTCGAAAATGGTGTCGGCTGCCGGTTGTTTATACATCCGGCGCCGACACCTTTACTTTTAATACAAGCAAGTTAATTGAGAAATGTGGCGAGAACGTAAAAACCGCAGTTGGCTTGATTTATTCTTTTAGAAAGTTCCTGAGTACTGCTGCGGTGTGCATGGCAATTAACATAAGATAATCCAAATCGCTAAGACTATAGTGCTTGTCTTTCATGGCGTTGTCAATATAAATGACGCCATAACAACCATAAGGACGCATAATCGTAGCTATCAATGCAGAGCGTATAGCTTCTTCTTCCTCTACCTGGGCGGAAACCCGTGGTAAGACCAGGAACTGACCTTTTTCAACCGCCTGGGCGATCTTTGCCTGAAGTTTTATTTCACTCAGCTTTATCTTCCGTCCATCTCGTTTTTTGCCTAACTGATATGGCATCGGCCCGCTCGGCTGTTTTCTTAAAGCACACCAGACATGAAATGCATCAAATTGCTTTAATGAAGTATTTACCAAGGCAAAAAGCAATTTTTCAAAACTGTCTGCTTCACAGATTGATTCGGTAGCCTGGGAAAAATCCGTTAGTCTTTTAGCTGCTAATCTCATAGCAGGAGCGTGACCGGCGTCAGTTTTTCTTACTACAGTCTCGTGTGGTGGTATTGCAAGTGCAGCTTCCAGATGAAATGTATCTTCCAAATGTATCGCTTTGTTGGCATCGGCATTTTCTTCGAGAATGATTTCGATGGTAAAATCAATTATACGAAGACAATCTCCGTTCTTAATCTCGGTTTTATGGATTTCCTCATCATTTAGATACGACTTGTTTGCCGATCCCTGGTCTTCGACAAACCATTTCCCATCACTTGTGGTGGAGATTATCGCGTGTTGTTTAGAAACTGATAAATCGGGCAAAAGAATCTGACAATCAGCCGCCCTGCCTATGGAAATAGGCCCCTTGGAGAATTGAAATTCTCTTGTCCGGCCATTCTTTTGTTTTACCACCAATCGCAACGCTTCTTCTCCCAAAAATTGGATTTCTCTTTTCCAATATTATCTCTGATTTGGAATATTTTGTCAAATAAACTATTAATGAATACCACCTTAAATGTAAGCCATTATTTTGTTGTAATTTGAGGGAAATTTGGTATACTTGCGGGGAAAAAGCCTCCTTTTTAGGTTGGAAAACTCGCTTTTTTAATTCACGAAGACGTGTTTTACCCTCGGAGTGAGGCAAAGATTTGACTGTTTATATCTGATTTAGGATATAATTAAATTCCTGGAAATTTAAGAGTGGAGGTCTCAGATGGCAAGTTCAAAGCTTTATTTAAAATTTTTCCTATTGTTAAGTCTATTTCTTATTTTTGCGACGGCCAGAGCTTCTGACTGGCCGACCTATCGCCACGATAACGCACGTACCGGCTGCACCGGGGAGTCGATTACCGCACCACTAACACTGCGGTGGATTTACACATCGCTCCATCCCACTCGGCCGGCATGGTCGGCGCCGGCCGAACGTCCAAGGGAAGGCGTCGTAATGCTCCATCGTGTGGATTTCGATGACGCCATCCAGGTGGCCATAGTAGATAACGTGGTCTATTTCGGTTCTTCGGTAGACAACAAGGTCTACGCACTCGATGCGGCCACGGGTGAAGAACACTGGTCTTTCTTTACCGGTGGGCCGATTCGCCTGGCGCCAACCGTCTGGAAAGATCGAGTTCTCTTTGGCTCTGATGATGGTTTTGTTTACTGTCTGAAAGCAACCGATGGGCAACTCCTCTGGAAAAAGCGAGGCGGGCCAAACGATGAAAAACTGTTAGGCAATGAAAAGATGATTTCACGCTGGCCAATCCGAACGGGAGTGCTCGTTGATGAAGGTGTTGCCTATTTCGGAGCGGGAATATTCCCGCACGAAAATGTCTATCTTTGCGCCGTTCTTGCCGAGGACGGAAAGGTTGTCTGGAAAAACGACAACATCAGTCCAGGCTCGGCAAACCGCAACGACCTCTCCCCACAGGGATACCTGCTGGCCAGCAGAGCACAACTCTTCGTGCCGTCCGGCAGATCTTTGCCGGTCGCCTTCGACCGCGCAACCGGTAAGATAGTCTTTGACCGTAAGTACGGTTGGAGAGACGATCAGTCGGGAGGAGTCATTGGAGGTACGTACGCCCTTTTAGCCGACGAGCAAATTTACACGGGTACACAGAAACATTTACTGGCCCTGGACCAGAAAACAGGGTCAAGAGGTTTTGCGTGGTTCCCCGGCCGGCGCCTCACGGTGGTCGGGGACATGGCCTACCTTGCAACAGGAACAGAACTCGTCGCTATGGACCGTTCTGCGTACGCCAGGACAAGCAAACTGCGCAATTCCCTTGAACGTAAGATAAGATCTTTGGAGAGTTCGGTTAGAAGAGCATCAGGCAATGAACGCAAGAAGCGCCAAAAAGACCTGAAAACCGCGAAAGAAGAACTTGAGCGTCATCAGCAGGAGAATATCAAGCCCACGATTAAGTGGCGTATTCCAAGTAGCTGTGACGCAGAGTTGGTCCTTTCAAGCAACCTGGTGTTCGCCGGGGGTCAGAACCAGGTCAATGCCTTTAATCGAGAGAACGGCGAGACTGTTTGGTCAGCGAAAGTCGATGGTAAGGCGCGGGGCATGGCTTTAGCTAACGGACGTCTCTATGTCAGTACGGATAAAGGAAAGATTTATTGCTTTGTTTCAGGCAGCACAGCGATAGAAAAAACTCCTGTGTCTACAGTTCCTCCCCCGCCGATTGTCAATCCTTATCCTGAAGACAAATTGACTACAATCTATGAAGCCGCTGCCGAAGCCATCGTTATGGAAACGGCAGTTACAAAGGGGTACTGCCTCGTTATCGGCGCGGAACAGGGGCGACTGGCCTACGAGCTTGCAAAACGCACTGAACTAACGATCATCGGCGTGGAACCAGATGCAGAGAAAGTCAAAGCGGCGAGGTTGGCTCTTAATGCAGCCGGTCTATATGGCGAACGTGTGACCATCGACCAAGGGGACATTTTGGCACTGCCTTACTCGAATTACTTTGCGAACCTTATTGTTTTCGACAGTTTTCTTCTAAATGGACAGGTTCCTGCCGAGCTTGAAAAATTTGCACGACACCTCAAACCATGCGGCGGTGTTATTTGTTTAGGCATGCCCTCAGATGCACCCGGCAAAAACAATGAAATTTATTCCGAAAAGTTACGACAATCGCTGACCCGGCTGGAACTAGGCAAGTGCCGCGTGAGCGAGACTAGCGGATTCTGGGCGACATTAAAGCGTGGGCCATTAGCCGGTGCAGGCAAATGGACGCACCAGTATGCCGAGCCGGGCAACACTGCCTGCAGTGATGATATGGCCCTTGTTGGACCTCTTGGTCTGCTGTGGTTCGGTGAGCCCGGAACCGCCCCAATGGTCAATCGCCACGACGCTGCCGCTGCACCGCTTGCTGTTAACGGCCGACTGTTTATTCAGGGCGAGAACATTGCTATGGCATACGACTCCTACAACGGCTCCCTGTTGTGGAAACGCACGCTCCCCGGCGCGATGCGTACTCGGCTCAAGAGAATAGAATGCAGCAACTTAGCCGCTTCCGAAGACAGTTTCTTCGTTGCAGTAGGTGATAAATGTCTTCGGCTTGATGCTGAAACAGGCCGTACTCGTGCGACATACAATCTACCAACCGCAGCCGAAGGCGTCTGGCCTAAGTGGGGATACCTTGCCTATGTTGACAATATCCTTTTCGGGAGCACGCTTACAGAAAGGGGTGTATCGGACTCGGTCTTCGCCATTGATACACGAGATGGGAAACATCTCTGGAGGTACAATGGTAAGAATATTGCTAATCTCACTATCGCCATTGGGGATGGCTGGATATTCTTTGTCGACAGCTCCCTGACACCAGAGCAACGGGAAGAGTTTCTACGGCAGGATAAATCACATCTGATGAATCTAAGCGCCGAGGAAGCCAAGAAAGCAGAAGATAGAATAAAAAGACTCGATGCGCGTCTTGCCATTGCGCTCGATGCCAGGACGGGAGGCAAACTCTGGACAAAGCCCGTTGATGTGACGGACTGCAGCAAAATTGGAATAGGCGGCGGCGAACTAACAGCTATTTACCGCGATGGTATTCTTGTTCTATGCGGTGCCAATGCAAACGGTCATTACTGGCGGCAGTTTCTTTCGGGGCAATTCTCTCGTCGACGTCTGGTGGCACTGTCGGCAATAAACGGCGAAAAGCTTTGGGCCCTTGACGCCAACTATCGCCATCGGCCCGTCGTCATTGGTGACACGGTCCTTGCCGAACCCTGGGCGTTTGACCTAAAGACCGGCGAGCAAAAGATGCGCAGCCATCCACTAACCGGCAAGCAAACGCCGTGGCAGTTCCTGAGACCGGGCCATCACTGCGGCGCGATCTCGGCATGTCCACAGATGCTTCTAATGCGCTCGGGATTCACCAGCTACTATGATTTGCGTGATGACAGCGGGATTCGTCACTTTGCAGGCCATCGCCTCGGATGCTGGATCAATGCAATTGCCGCCGACGGACTTGCCCTTGCACCTGAAGCAAGTGCCGGTTGTTTGTGCCTGTTTCCTATAGTCTGTTCAGTTGCACTCGAACCGCGTGCCGACAACCAACGATGGGCCATTTACAGTGCCGGTGGGGCAAATACGCCTGTACGACGCCTCGCCGTTAACTTAGGCGCACCGGGCGACAGAAGGGACACAAACGGACAACTCTGGCTTGGATACCCTCGGCCTGCATTACCCGGAGACCGTGCGGCGATGGGATTTTCATTCGAACTGCAGACGGAATTTATTGATGGCGGAGGGTATATCCACCACAACTACGAAAGTGAGTCTATAGCTGGAACCGAAAGCCCCTGGATTTTTACTTCCTGTGGACGCGGGATTAAACGCTGTGTCCTACCGCTTCTGGGCAAGGAAGACACAGAAACCGAATATACTGTCCGGCTCTATTTTGCAGAGTTGGAAAACGAACAGGCTAAGAAGCGAATATTCGATATCAAGCTGCAGGGCAAGAAGGTTGTTGGTGGATTCGACGTAGTGAAGGAAGCCGGGGGTTCGCACCGAGCGGTCGTGCGCGAGTTTGAGGGAGTTCGTGTTAAAGACAATCTTGAAATCGAGCTGGCCCCGAAAAGCAGGAATCCTTCGTCGATGAATGAAGTGCCAGTCCTGTGTGGTGTAGAAGTAAGGAAGACAAATTAGAAAAGACAAGGCTGCTACCGGATAGGTCTGGTGGACTTATTTTATCGAAAAAAACCTGTTTCAATGATAAAAGGAGGACACAATGGAACAGCTTCATCATAAAACCGAAAGAAACGTAAAATCACTTCACCGTTTGTTCCACATTAGTCTGCTTTTTGCAATTACCTTATGCGGTGCTCCAATTGTCAATGCATCTCAAACCACTAAAGGCAGTGCTTTACGCTTGGTATCCATTAAACCGACCGTGTTTTTCGTTAAAGATAAAGACGCCCTGCTGCAGGTGGTAGAGGTCATTATTGAAAACACATCTGAGCCTGTGGAAGCCAGCCTGGAGACGAGAGTCGATGGAAAGCAAAAGAGCAAGGCCCTCGGAAAGGTAGACAAAGGCAAGACAACCATACAGGCTTATATTCCCGACATCAGAGAGGCTGCGGAAGTTGAGTTTACTCTCAGAGCAAACGGAAAGGTACAGGAACGTCGTAAGCTAACATGGCAGCCTAAGCGGCACTGGCAGATATATTTTATTCCTATTACACATCACGACCTCGGCTATACGGATACAATCGAGAACGTTCTAAACTTATATGACAGCTTCTATGACAACGTTCTGCGTTTCTGCGAAGAAACGGATGATTGGCCTGAAGATTCGAAGTATAGATATACGCTCGAGGGGACATGGTCGGTACAGCATTTCATGGAGAACAGACCAAAGGAAGTCCTTGATAAACTCGGAAAGTATATTAAGAACGGCAGGATTGAAGTCGGCGCGCTATTCGGCAATGAAATAGACACGCTTTGCAGCCATGAGCAGCTTATCCGCTTGATGTATCCATCGTTTCGTTTGAAGCGAAAATATGGCGCGAAAATTCATACAGGTTCGATTACAGACGTTCCGGGTCTGAGCTGGGGATTGCCGACGGTGCTGGCCGGGGCAGACGTAAAGTATTTCTTTGCTGGCCTGCCGACATATTTCGAATGGGGCAGAAGCGATATACATACATTCTGGGATGAGTCGGCAATATTGCGGCACGGCCGACCTGACGCTTTCCGATGGCAGGGACCGGATGGAGAAACGGTGCTTGTGTATTACCAGGGCAGTTACGGATTCTTCAATGCAGTAACCGGGCCTCACACATATAAGTATGTAATGGACAATCTGCCCGGCATGCTCGAAGCAATAGAGAAACAAGGAACGCCGTTTGACGTTGCCCGATATATACACAACGGCGTGGACAACTACCCTCCGGACGTCAAGATAAGTCATATTGTGAAGGAATGGAACAGTCGGTGGGCATTTCCCAGGTTAATCGTAGCAACAAACACGATGTTCTTCAAAGCACTCGAAAAACAATGCGAAGACGTTCGCACTTTCCGAGGTGAATTGCCTCATACGGATTATGTCGTCGGCGCTATCTCCACCGCAAAGGAAACAACCATAAACCGCCTTACCCACGACAGATTACACTCTGCTGAAAAGTTTGCCACAATCGCCTCCTTAGCCGGCGATTACACATACCCGGCTGAGAAAATCCGCCAAGCCTATGATAATGTGTTGCTTTATGACGAGCATACGTGGGGAAAAGATTATCCGGCGGGGAAATTGCAGGATTGGGCCTGGAACGAGAAAAGTCACTTTGCATATAAGGCCGCGGGGCTGACAGAACCCATTTTGACCGGAGGTCTCGATAGAATTGCCAATAAGATTGAACTAAAAGAGCAGGGACGACACATAGTAGTATTCAATTCACTTTCCTTTGAAAGAACAGACATGGTAAGACTGAACCGTTTTGATATAAAAAAACCATTTGAACTCATTGATGTGGAAACGGGTCAAAAGATACCGTATCAAATTGTTGAACTGAAAAGTCCGCAGGCCCCTATACCATACGCAGCCTATCATTACGCCAGGGGACAATTTGAGAATAAAGAGCTTTTTGAGCTGGTTTTTATCGCATCGGAAGTTCCTTCCTTCGGCTATAAAACTTATCGGCTCTCATCAGTAGAACAAACTGATACACCTTCAAGCCGTGTAGTAGTGAAGGAAAACAGTTTGGAAAATGACTTTTTCAAGGTTAATCTCGATCAACAAACCGGTGCCTTGGAAAGCATCTACGACAAGGAGCTTTCACGAGAACTCGTGGACAAAGAGGCACCTCACAAACTGAATCAATTCGTAGCGAGGTGGGTGCAAACGGGCA
>Ga0209427_10008816_pt1 | contig 11305 bp, 10 predicted proteins | sample DeeMarSWOR136_30_FD_187465 | JGI IMG/M metagenome (GOLD analysis project Ga0209427, IMG submission 187465) | Marine sediment microbial communities from White Oak River estuary, North Carolina - WOR-1-36_30 (SPAdes) (version 2) | ecosystem: Environmental > Aquatic > Marine > Intertidal zone >... | reverse complement strand
ACGCTGCCGCTGCCCTGCTGAAAGCTCGCCCGGCCGATGCAACAACCAGTCTTTAAGTCCCACACGATGCAGCAAACCAACCGCCTTTTCATGAACTTCTTGTCTCGAAGCGCGGCTTTTGTCCACAAGCGTCGGCACCAGAACGTTTTCGAGCACGGTGCACTGAGGCAAAAGATGATGCAACTGAAAAACGAAACCGATTTCCCTGTTGCGGATTCTGGCAAGTTCGGCCTGGTCCAACTCGCCGAGGTCCTTACCATCAAACAACACTCGCCCCGCCGTGGGATGGTCCAGGGCGCCAATAATGTTAAGCAGCGTGCTTTTGCCGCTGCCCGAGGGCCCTACGATTGCGACGGACTGGCTCTTCTTAACCTTGAGCGTTATGTCTTTTAGAACACAAAGGGGCGAAGTCGCCCCCGGCGACCGATAACTTTTTGTCACGTTAACCAGCTCGAGCATAATTATCCTCACCTGACAATTGACTATTGTCCAGCCCGTCTGAAGCCGGGATTGACTATTGAAAAAAAGTAAATAGTAAATTACGGCGAGCGTCCGGCCACAAACGCATAGACATAACCATCGTCGCTGCCGACCACAACTATTCCACCGATGACAGCAGGTGATGAAGTAACAGGCCGGCCAATTTCATACGACCACGCTTCACTGCCGTCGGAAAGTCTTATTATATAAAGGCGTCCGTCCTCCGAGCCTACAACCACCTTATCGCCACAAATAACGGGTGAACTGTCAACTTCGCCTAATGTCGGAAATGTCCAGACTACATTGCCGTCATTGCGACCGATACAATGGAGGCGGTTATCCCGTCCGCCCACCACAACCACGCTGTCACCAACTGCAGGAGAAGAAAAAAAAGGATAATCAGCGTCCGTATATCTCCACATGACTTCGCCGGCAGCAATATCAGCATTGATGAATACATTATCGTATTTGCCTATATACACTCGTCCTTCGAAGACTGCTGCAGAAGCGGCAATGTATGAGCCGGTATCAATTTGCGCAACCTTACTGCCGTCAGCGACCGACACTACGTGAATCATTGCATCACAGCCGCCAAAAATCACATTTCCCTCACCGACCGCGGGCGAACCGTTTATGTAGCTACCCGTTTCATACGTCCAGATGGCCTCGCCGCTTACCGAATCCACGCAATACAATTTACTATCATAGCTGCCAACAATTATCCATATCCCCTTGTCATCCGGTGAACGCGTCCAATTAGCAGCTCCGAGAATCTCTCCTTCCGTTTCATACTTCCACTTAAACGACCCGCTCCTGGTTTCGAGTGCATATAAGAAATTATCGGATGACCCCACGAAAACCGAACTGCCAACTACGCAGGGCGTCGCCTCAACAGCGTCACCGGTTTTGTAATCCCATACCCTGTGTCCGGTCCTCAAATCGATTGCGTAAATATTTGCGTCATTGGAACCGACAAAGACCAGGCCGTCATCGATTACCGGCGAAGACTTAACTGCGCCATCAGTTTTGAATTTCCACGCAAGCACCATCGAATCCGGCAAAGCCCCCGTCGCCCTGCCGAGAAGCTGCTGTCCGCCTCGGAACATAGGCCAACTACCTCCGTCCTCAACGAACACTACTTCCGGCTGGCTGCCAGTTGTAACTTTTTCCCCGGCATTTAGAAAAGGCCGGACAATTAGCGCTACCGCGAGGATTATGCAAACCCCAATGGTAATAAAAACCGCCAAAACCGCCTTAATCACACTTCTCATAGGTAATTTCCACCGTTACCCATTAGAACATTGTAAATAAAACCATTGAGTATTTACTATTGAAAATTGACTATTTACTATTCTTCAATAGTCAATACAGTTTTGTCAAAGGCATTTATATCCCCGATGCTGTTCCTACTCAAACCAAAATCGTCGTCTTTTCGTTTTTGCTTGGGATTATCCCACCAAGAGAGATGCCAAATTCCTAACTTCGTCATCAGCACTAATCGAACTATATAAGCTCGTAAGCGGTGCTCGACGGACTGATACACTCTTCTCATTCGAGGTTGCGGTAAAACGCTAACGCATCAGTATTGAAGCCGTCCTGTCTGAAGCCGGGCCGGAGATACACGGAATCAAGGAACCCGTGTCTATTTTCCGCCGGCGGCAGTCAGTGCCTTCTTCGCTGCATCGCGCACATAACTTTCGGCCGGTTCGGTTCGCGTGTCGCGCAGGTGTGTGTAAATCTTCACCGCCTCGGAGTTTTTGCCGGCCGCCCGAAGGTTCTCAGCCAGCAGCAGACAGGCCTTAGTCATCTGGATACGTTCCCAGCCCTGAGCGTCAGTTGGCCTGAGCAACACGGTTGCTGAGCCGGGGTCGCCGATGTTGGCCAAGGCCCAGGCCGCTGCGATGCGGACGTCGCTGTCCTCGTCGGTTATGGCCTTTTTCAAAGCATCGACAGATTCCACGTCACGGACCACGCCCAGGTTCTGGACGATAGTCAGCCGACACTTACCTCCGGCTCGGGGCAACGCATCTCTAAGCTGCTTAGCGGCGCCATCACCGATGGCGACCAGCGCCTGGGCAGCGGGCTCACACAGTTCTTCGTCCAGCAAAAGTGCGCCGAGTGCTCCTACGACCTCTCTGCCGCCGGCCACCTGTAAGACACGGACGAGGTAACGCTGTACGGCCTTTGGCCGGCTGCCGCCAAGCTGGGAGGCCAGGGTTCTGGCAAACCGGCGTCGCCGGTTATCGTCATCAAGCCCGCAAACGTACAGCGCCAGGCAATGCAGCGCGTAGTGGGCCTTGACGTCGTCACCCTCTCCGGGCGGGATGAGCATGTCGATAATCGCAATTATGTTGCCACGGCCCCCTTTGTGTATCTGTGCGATGGCTTTTTCGATTTTCTCTTTGTCGATGTCAGTGCAGTACATTCCCCGATCGTCAGGGTCGGGCATCTGATTGACAAAAGACGCAAGTTTTGATGATGATTTCATTCTTAAGTTCCTTTCGCTGGTTTGTTCTGTTTAGAGATGCCACGGCGCCCGCATCGGCTGGTTGACCAAGCGGTTAGCCTCTTCATCACCAATGATTTCTTCCTTGACCGGGTCGTAATGGATTTTTCGTCCGGTGCGAATGGCGATGTTGGCCAGGTGCATCAGGCTTACGCACCGATGCGATACCGCGGCATTGCCACCGGCCTGTTTGCGGGTGCGAATCGCTTCCGGAAAGCCCACCAGCGACTCGGGGTCGGGCATTTCTTTGAGCTTCTTTTGGCTTTGCTCGTCGAGGTCGCCGAGATTAACGCTGCGTTCTTCTTTACGGCTATACCGTTCACCCCACTCTTCGCTATCGAAGACCAGCGTCAGGCCGTCGGCATATTTCAGTTCGACCCACCCCCACATCCCGCAGGCCTCTGGGTGTGCCGGCGGTGCATAGGCCTCAATCTCGACCGGACTGGTGTCGTCTTTGGCATATTCATACTGAAAGCGGTCGAAAAAATGCTGGCCCATATCGGTCATACCGCCACCTTCGTAATCCCAGTAGCCGCGGTGAGTCCCGCCGAAGCGGTGAGGGTGATAAGGCCTCAACGGCGACGGTCCGCAGTACATATCCCAGTCAAGACTCCTGGGGATGGGCTGGGGCTGGGCGTTGACGATCCCACTCCATTCCCTGACCTTGAAGCCACCGTGCTTAAAGTACACCGCTTTGCATTCCTTTAGCAAACCGCTGGCCATAATCTTGTGTCTTTCCCGGTTTGCGCCGAAGCGGCCGTAGGTACCGACCTGGAAGATGCGGTTATAGCGTTTCTCCGCCTCGGCAACCGCACGGCCTTCGGCGATGAAGCGGGTCATCGGCTTCTCGCAGAGCACGTCCTTGCCTGCTTCCATAGCAGCGATTGAGATGAGCGCGTGCCAGTGCGGCGGTGTGGCAATTGCGACAACGTCGATATCTTTGCGTTCCATCACGCGGCGGAAGTCGGTGTAGACCATCTTGTTGTCGACTCTTCCGACAAACTTTACGTCGCATATAGCGCGCTTTTCGACGTTCGGCCCAAGGCCTTCGAATGTTCCATTGCCGCGGCCGCCGCAGCCGATCAGGGCACCGCCAAATATTTCGCTTGGGGGCGTATGGCCCGGGCCACCCAACACATGCCTCGGCACAATTGTAAAAGCCGCAACTGCGCCAATCGAGCTTTTCAAAAACTGACGACGTGTTACTCTTTTATTCTTTTGCATAATATACTCTCCTATTCGGTCCCGCATAAAGTTTGACTTTGTCCCGCAGACGCTTTCGGGTATCGGAAACCAATTATTCGGGAATTTCCCATATCAACTCCTGCTTTCAGCGCTCTGGAAGCACTGAAAGGTAATACATTTATACACTTTCGTCATCACAAGTCAAGGAAAAATAGAGCAAAATATTGCTTTTTAACCCCATTTGCGCTAAAGTAATGGTATGAGAGAAGCTTATCTCGTTTTTCGCTTCACAATTTACGTTATTCTGAATTGAGTTATAGAGGTGACAAAATAATAGGGACAAAAGCATTAGTATTAGCAATAATCACGGGATTGCTGGTTGGCATCCAGGCCTGCGCCATGGATTGGCCACAATGGCGAGGTCCGAATCGAGACGGCATCTGGCGAGAAAAAGATATTGTGCAAAAATTCGACAGTCCGCAACTGTCAATCCGCTGGCGTGTTAAAATTGCGAACGGCTATAGTGGGCCAACCGTCGCCAACGGTCGCGTTTATGTTACCGACCGTTTAACCAACCCGACACAGATTGAACGCGTCCACTGCTTCGATTCTATGACCGGCGAAAGTATCTGGTCGCACAGATACGAATGCCAATACAAAAGAATCGATCACCGTGACGGTCCACGCGCTGCAGTTACTATCAACAGTAAGCTTGCTTACTCGCTCGGCGCTATGGCACACCTGTTCTGTTTCGATGCAGCAAAAGGAGACGTCCTCTGGAGTAAGGACCTCTATACCGAGTACAAAATTAAAATTCCCATGTGGGGAATCGCCGCCTCACCGCTGGTTGAAGACGGCCTGGTCATAGTGCAAATTGGCGGCAGAGAAAACGCCTGCCTCGTCGCCTTTGATAAAATCAGCGGACAGGAAAAATGGCGAGCACTTAACGACTCTGCCTCGTATTCGGCACCAATCATCATTGAACAGGCAGGCAAACGCGTGCTGGTCTGCTGGACTGGTGAGAGACTCGTTGGCCTCGACTCCCTTACCGGAAAGCTCTACTGGCAGCATCCCTTCGACCAACGAATGGTCCACAACATTGCCACCCCTGTCTTCCAGAACAATCATCTTTTCGTCAGCAGCTTTTTTGATGGCTCACTTCTGCTCAAAGTTGAACCCGATAGACTCGCTGTCGAAAAGGTCTGGCAACGCAAGGGCCCCAGCGAAAGAAAAACCGAGAGCCTCCATTGCTGTATATCCACTCCTCTACTGCAAGGTGATTACATTTACGGCGTGGATAGTTACGGCGAACTCCGCTGTCTGGACCTGCAGACCGGTGAGCGCATCTGGGAAAACCTCGACGCCGTCGACAAAGCCCGCTGGGCCAACATTCATATGATAAGACATGAAGACAAAATATGGATGTTCAAGGAACACGGCGAACTCATTATCAGTAAACTCTCACCCGAAGGATTCCACGAAATCAGCCGAACCAAGCTCATCAATCCTACACGAGGACAACTTGAACGAGGGGTCTGCTGGTCCCACCCTGCTTTCGCCAACAAACACGTCTACGCCAGAAACGACGAAGAGCTGCTCTGCGTAAACCTTTCCGCCGTAGATTAAATATCTCCAATAAAGCAGAAATCAAAAACAATATCAACGCCTCGATGCTCGTCGGGAATCGAGAAGCGGTAATCAAAAAACTCGAACTTTGCCGTTGACAGCGTCTGTGTGAGGGTATATTGTTCGTGAAAATGCTCAGCAGTCCTGCTGGGGAAATGTCAAAAAAGATGGTGTGTTATGACTATTCGCTCAGCGGTATTTAAAGCGTCGGTTTTTGTGTTCGTGTGCGGTGGGATGGTGTCGGCTGCGCAGGGATACCAAAGTAATCCGTTTGTTATCAAGCTGGCCATTCCGGCGCCTAAGGACTCAGCCGGCGGAATAATAGTGGCGGATGTTACCAATGATGACAAGATGGATTACCTTGTTACTGTGCCGGGTCATCTGGCAGTCTATGGCAACGACGGCAAAAAGCTGTGGATTAAGAAAACCAACATTGTGGTAGGCGGCTCGAGCGAAAACCAGGGCCTGCCGGGCCATCATGGGCCGGGTGCAGCAGCAGGTGATGTGGACGGAGACGAGAAATGCGAAGTAGTGTTTCTTACCAAAAACTCTGTAGTCCACATTGTAGACGGGGCGACGGGGCGTGAAGAGGCCAATGCCAAAGTACCTCATCCTGAAGGCAGCGACCAGTGGGAAGTGGCTATGATTGCGGACTTCCGTGGCACCGGTGGAGACCGTGACATTCTGCTTCAGACAACAAACGATCAGGGCTACCGAATGGGAAAGTTCTTAGCCGCTTACGCCGTGGACCAGCTCCTTAAAGACGGCAAGCCGCTGTGGCGGAGTGATAAGTTTGTCTGCTGCGCCCACAATGCCGCCCGGCTTGCCGACATCAATGGTGACGGGCGTGACGAGGTGCTTGGGGCGACGATTTTCTCGGCCGATGGCAAGCTGCTGAGCAGGGCGGTCAGCGGGCGCTGGCACATGGACAGTCTCTTTGTAGCTGATGTTTGCTCCGAAGTACCGGGCCTGGAAGTGATACTGCTGGAAGAAGGCAGCAATCAGGTACAGGTGCTCGGAGCCAAGGGGCCTCTGTGGAGGAGCCATTTCAAGAAGCAGGAGCCACAGAATGCCGCGGTAGGACGATTCAAAGAAGGCTCAGAAGAGATTTTCATCTGGTGCAGGTCACGTTACGACGAGCATCAAAAGCCGTTCGTGTTTGATTCATCCGGCAAGAAGGTCTTCGATTATAAAATGGACGACGTTGCCCCACCCGGCTGGACGGCCAGCGGTGTAGAGGTGATTCATACCATCGATTGGACCGGCAAACGCCAGCAGTTGGCTTGTGCCAAGGAACGCCACCGAAGCGGAGATGTGTGCATCTTTGAGCCGCTGACGGGCAAATTTGTGACGCAGTTTAAGGAAAAGGCGGACCGTCTGTACGTGGCAGATGTGACGGGAGACTGGCGTGAGGAAATAATCGTTTTGAACGGCAGCGAGCTGCGCATATATCAAAACACCGGCCCCAATCCGCGACCCAATCAAAAACGCTTATGGACTAATCGAAATTACCGCCGGTTGAAGCAATGCCACAATTATTATTCGCCCTAATTGAACAGCGGCCGTAGAAAAGAGCCTGCGACAATGCAAATCCCTTTACAATAACTAATAGCGGGGGCAGGATTCGAACCTGCGACCTCCGGGTTATGGGCCCGACGAGCTACCAGACTGCTCTACCCCGCGGTCATTTCTCGTATTTCGGATTTCGTGAAGCATATCTCGTAGTAAAATAAAAAATAAAATAACACAAAAAGTATTTTTTATCAAGAGCGGCGAGGCGAAATTATAGATTTTCGCGAATCCTGGCGGCTATTGCCTCGATTTTTCCTTCCTGATATTTATAAGCCGGCCAGCGGTCAAAAACACCATTGCCGGTATTGCGAGGGATTATATGAAAATGCAAATGGTCAACAAGCTGGCCGGCAGCCCTTCCATTATTACACAAAACGTTGTAGCCGTCTGAATCCATTGCGGCTGCCACAGCCTTTGCGATTTTGCCGAGTCGTGAACCGACCTGGCCTAAAAGTGCACCAGGACAATCGTGTAATTTCTCAAAGTGCTGCCTGGGAATCACCAGAGTGTGGCCATCACTGATGGGGCCAATATCCAAAAAAGCAAGAACGAATTCATCTTCGTAAATCTTTGTAACCGGAATCTGTCCAGCTACCATTTTACAAAAGACACAATCATCCACACTCATTCTACGGTTATCCTCCAAAGGATGGATTATTACTTCTCGTCTGCTTGCTCTTCCTGGCTATTGCCTTCGGCAGTCTCTTCGACTTCGGCAAGATCTTCAACTTCGACAGCTTCTTTGGCCTTTCTGCGAGAGCGCTTTTTTGCAGCGGCTTTGTGTTCTTTTCTTGAGCTCTCGTCCTTGCCTACGAGCTGCAGCAACACGAGCTGGCCGTTATCACCCACCCTCCTTAAAGACAGACGGATAATTCTTATATAACCGCCCGGCCTATCAAGGTATCGTGGGCCAAGTTCGCTAAACAACTTTCCGATTACCGTGCCTTTCTTGACTGCTTCGCCGTCTTCATAACTGTAGAGGACACGATTGCCGAGCAGGGCAATGGCCCTGCGTCTGGCTGATAATGTGCCTTTCTTAGCCAGTGTAATCAACTTTTCGGCAAAGGCTTTTACCTCTTTGGCCTTTTCGATCGTCGTTGAAACCGTCTCGTGCTGAAATAGCTGTGCGACCAAATTTCTTCGCATAGCCAGACGATGTTCACGTGTTCGACTTAACCGGCGCCCTGCTACTCTATGACGCATACGCTTAAATTCCTCTTATCCGATGTTAATGTGTTCAACTGTCATTAAACTAAACTATCGAAATTAATCATCTATATCCGTCATTCCTAAAGACAAACCTATATCGGCAAGCTTTCTTTTGATTTCTCTCAGAGAAGTTTTACCGAAGCTGCGAATTTTTAGCAAGTCAGCGTCTGTCATTTTTACTAACTGGCCGACCGTTTCTATTTTCACCGATTCAAGACAGTTATTCGCCCTTACCGACAACTCCAACTCCTGAATGGGGATTTTTAATTTTTCGACCAACTCCTCATCAACTACTTCTTCTTCCGGCACTTTTTTGACAATCTGAGCGGCAACGGTTTCTTCTCCAATCTCAAAATACTGCACGAACGGATTAATGTGCTTTCGCAATATCTTGGCGGCCTCTACCAAGGCCATTTCAGGTGTGACTGTTCCGTTGGTCCAAATCTCCAGAATTAGCTTGTCATAATTGGTACGCTGGCCAACGCGGGTGTCTTCGGTTGTGTAGCGAACTCTCGTAACCGGTGAATATATGGCATCAAGCACTATTCTTCCGATTTCCTGGTCGAATCTGTCTGTAGCAGCGATTCTTTCGGAAGCCGGCAGATAACCCCGGCCGTTCTCAACTACCATTTCCATCTCAAAATTTACATTTTCAGTCAAAGTGGCTAACACCATATCTTTGTTTATGACTTCTATGGCCGGGTCTGCAACTATATCGGCTGCAGTTATAACCCCGGCTTTTTTTGCCGAAACCTTCATTGTCTTCGGGCCCTGGCCGTGAAGCCGAATGACAAGATTCTTGACATTCAAAACGATATCGGTCGTATCCTCCATCACCCCACTTATCGAGGAAAATTCATGGTCAACGTCTGCTATTTTGATGGATGTTACGGCACTACCTTCCAAAGAGGAAAGCAATACGCGTCTCAGGCTGTTACCGATAGTCGTGCCGAAACCACGCTCAAAAGGCTCGATAAAAAATCGGCCATATTTATCGCTCGATACCGTCGTGTCTTGTTCAACACGAGTCGGCAATTCCAAACCACGCCATGTAACTCGCATATAGGCCTCCCAAATAGGTAAAAACCCAAAGCTAAAATCTAAAAATCATAATTAAAAATCAAAACTTTTAAATTTTACGCTGTGGTTTTACATCTTTCGTTTCATGTTTTTAGTTTTCTCCTACCTCGAACAGAACTCTACAACCAGCTGCTCCTCGACGGGAATCTGAACGTCACTTCGTGTTGGTAAAGCAACAATGGAAGCCTCCGGTTTTTCACGGTCCAATTGCAACCAGCTTTGTGTGGTAAAATTCGGGTTACTTTCCAGTTGCTGCTTTACTTTTTTGACGCTTTTTTCAGAACCTTTGACTGCTATCCGGTCACCGACCCTTGTAGTATGCCCGTCGATATCAACCTTGCGTCCGTTTACATAAATATGGCCGTGAGTAATCAGTTGTCTCGCGGCCTTGCGCGACGGCGCAAAATTCAACTTATATACCACATTATCCAAACGTCTCTCCAGCAACTGCAGGAGGTTCTCGCCGGTATTACCCTTTATCTGCTCGGCTTTGTGAAAATACCTCATAAACTGTCGCTCAAGCAGTCCATAGTATCTCTTGACTTTTTGCTTTTCACGCAGGCGAACAGCATATTCACTTGCCCTGCCTCTGCGCCAACCGTGCATACCGGGCGCCAAATTACGCTGTTTTTTCTCGATTGGACACTTAGCCGTCTCACATCTAATGCCTTTAAGCATCAGCTTCATTCCTTCACGACGGCAATACTTACAGGATGGGCCAAGATAACGTCCCATTTCTTTATTATTTATCTCCTAAAAAGTTTTTGTGGTATATACCCCAAATGTCCCATTTTACGTCTTGTTTCCCTCGTTTTAAACACGTCTTCGCTTCGGGGGTCTACAGCCATTATGCGGTAGAGGGGTGACATCTTCTATCGAGGCGATGCGCAAGCCTACCTGCTGCAGGGCTGATATGGCCGATTCACGACCCGAACCAGGTCCTTTAACCCTAATTTCGACCTCGCGGACGCCATTACGCACAGCGGTATTGGCGCAGCGCTGTGCAGCCTGCTGAGCAGCAAAAGGCGTACTTTTGCGGGCGCCCTTGAAGCCGACACAGCCCGTTGAACCCTGGCAAATTGTATCACCATTTAAATCCGTAATCGTAATCAACGTGTTGTTGAATGTCGCTTTTATGTGCACAATAGCCTTGGCGACATTCTTTCTAACCTTTCGTCTTCCACTTTTTGCCATTATTTTTCCCGTATTTTGTATATTGTGCTGCTTATTTCAGCAATCGATAACCTATTTGTTTTAGCGTTTTTCCTTTACGCCTTTCTTGCCTGCCACTGTCTTTCTCGGCCCTTTTCGTGTGCGAGCATTGCTTTGAGTACACTGACCCCGAACGGGCAAACCTTTTCTGTGGCGAATGCCTCTGTAACAGTTTATATCGCGCAACCGACTGATATTTTGAGCTACCTGTCTGCGAAGCTGCCCGCCAACGATGTAATTGCGGTCAATAATCTGTGTTATCCGGCTAAGCTCATCTTCGGAGAGTTTGCCGGCTTTTGTGCTTTTTTCGATTCCGGCTTCTTTCAAAATCTGTTCCGAGGTATATCTGCCTATACCACCAATAACGGTCAATGAAATCCAGATGGATTTGTCATTAGGAATATCGACACCAACTATACGCGGCATATCAGCTCC
>Ga0209427_10008814_pt1 | contig 11308 bp, 8 predicted proteins | sample DeeMarSWOR136_30_FD_187465 | JGI IMG/M metagenome (GOLD analysis project Ga0209427, IMG submission 187465) | Marine sediment microbial communities from White Oak River estuary, North Carolina - WOR-1-36_30 (SPAdes) (version 2) | ecosystem: Environmental > Aquatic > Marine > Intertidal zone >... | reverse complement strand
CAAACCTTCTGATGAGCCCACTCCAAAAGCCGAGAAAAAAGTTGAAGAATCTGAAAATAAGAAAAAGGATGAAGATGATTTAAGAAAAGTCATTAAACTTGATTCTACAGAAGAAAATGGAGATAAAAAAATTGAAACACCAGAACAAAAAGAAACAATCGAAGACGACTCAGAACTGACAACTAAAGAATCTTTAGAACAAAAACGTGCAATACTTCAGAATATAAAGGATTTTGATTTTCTAATAAAGAAAAATCAAGAAGATATAAGTGGGTTAAATCAAAAGTTAGACTCTGTAGTTAAAGATCTTGATGATCTTGTTAGCTTATATGAGATTGTATCAGAACAAATGAATCCGTTTGTTGGGCTTTCAAAAGTTACTAAAAAAAGAATTGATGCTTTGGAAAATTTTACTAAAGAAATCGAGGATTTGAAGGAGAGAACAGGTGAATTAGAATCTTTTGCTGAACGGTCTGGTGCAAAACTAAAGAATCTTGGAGATGGAGAGAGAGCGCATGTAAAGACTATAGATATTGACGCTATTTTAGGAGATGAGACATCTGATGAAGAGAATAAACTTACCGAAGATGATGAAGGTTCTGGGGAAATGTCCGGTGAGGAAATACAACAACCGACAACTCCAGAAGAGGTATCTACTGAAGAAACACAACAATCTGTAACTGTAAGTACAATAAATAACAACATATTGGGAGAGCTATCTGATGATGAGTTAGATATACTCTTAGATAGAGCATTAGGTTCATTATCTCTAGAAGGAAGAGTTGATATGATAATAAATGAATTTATAGAAAGTTTAAAAGGTTAGAATGTGAATTAGGTGTAGGATATGGGAGATAAAAAGGGAGATAGTAAAAATAAGGATTCAGACGAGTTTGATATAGAAAATGAACTATCTGCCCTGGTTGCCAAAAATGTTATTCCTTTAAAAATTGCAGAGAAATTAGGGGCAAAACTGAAAGAAAAGGATATAAAAATTAATAAAGAACAACTTCACAATCTTGCATATAAAATAAGAGACGTTATTAATGAGTATGCTACCAAAGGTAAAGAAGAGATAACAAAAGCAGAGAAAAACACATGGGAAAAAACAGATGCAGATATGCAAAAGCTTCTTAAAACTATAGAAAACCTGGAGAAAAGAATTATCAATATAGAAAGTAGAAAAACCTCAGATCTTGACACTGTTACAACAGAAGATATCAGTATACCTCAAGAATGGGAATTAGATCCATTAAAAGAGGTACCAAGTGATCCTGAAAGCATTATAGTTTTAATGAAATGGCTTCAATATCTTTTAGACAAATGTGGACGTGATAACCTTTCAAACATACTTGACTATTATGTAGATATAGGATGGCTTTCTCAGGATGCTAAAATTAGTTTAATTGATTATTCACAGGGCATAACTGATGAGGGGGCGAAAGGGGAAATTCCAAGAAAAAACATAACTGATTTACCATCAAAAGATCATATACAGTCACTTATATTCATTCAAAAGCTTAAAGGTAGAAGATTTGACAAGCATTTTATAGATAGAATAGATAGTGAGCTAGCTAGAATAACAAAAAAAGTTGATAATTATCAATTCAAATAAAAATATTTATTTACTTGTTTTGTGTTATTAATTATAATTCATTAGTTGATTAAAGGGGACTCCAAACTAATAACTCACTATTTGGAGGTGGATTACAGATGGGATTCTCATTAGCTGCTGCTGCCGCTATTATTGGTGTTTCTATACTGATGGTTATAGAAATCATAGTAGGAACTACTATCCCTACAATAACTGATGTACATGATTCTTTCGACGATATGAGGGATAGAGCTATTGACCAAATTCAAACAGATATTAATATCACAGATGTTACTAGTGAAGCTAATGGATCAAACTATGACATTAATGTAACTGTAGAAAATACAGGTAGTACTACATTAGAAACAGTATACTTTAATATCCTAATAAATGGCACAGAAAAAGATTTCGCTTGTTCAAAATCATATCTTCATCCTGAAAATGAGGTTTATTTTAATGTCTCCAGCCTGCAGGGTACAGGGCCACGGAGACTAAAGGTTGTGACAAATAATGGGGTATCAGATTATTATGAATTTACATTACCATAATTTAAAAAATAAAGAGTGATGAAAAATGGGATTTAGTCTAACCGGAACTCATGTTATATTCTTCATTGCATCAGTAATTATTGCAGGTGCTGTATCTGGCGTATTTGTTGCTATTACCAATGATGTAAGTAGTAGTCTTTCAAGTAGAGGTGAAAGAGTCCAAGAACAGTTAGATATAGAATTTAAGATTATTAACGATCCAGATAATATTCCTACATCTGGAAGTGATTATCTATTTTATTTGAAGAATATCGGTGGAGTAGAAATACCGACAACAAACAACACATTTCATTTATTTGTAGATGGAGAATATGTAGATATAGCTAATTATAATTTCTCAGACACTTCTATACAACCGGATGAGGTTACCACAATATATGTAGATGATAGCGAGATATCTACTGGAGATCAAACCCTGAGAGTTGTTGGGCCCCAGGCTATTGAGGATGAATTTACATTTACAATTTAAAAAATGTGGATGGGATAAAACTATATGTCAGGTAAATCTATAATATTGGAGCGAAAAGGAGAAAAAGACGGTTTCGCCGAAAGATTTGGAAAAGAAATACCAAATGGAACCTTAGTATTTATAGAAGGTAAGGAAGGTACTGGGAAAAGTATTTTTTGCCAAAGATTTTGTTTTAGTCTTTTAAAGAACGGTTCAACGTGTTCATATGTCTCTACACAATATACAATAAAGAGTTTTCTTAGACAAACAGCTTCAGTTGGATATGATGTGAGAAAATATCTAATGGATGGTAAACTTTTTTTCATATCAACAGAGGTAACTCTCGCAGAAACTCTTCCAAAAGAAACATTTCTTGAAGGATTAACTACGTGTAAGAAACTTTTTGATCCGGAGATAGTATTTATAGATTCGCTATCTACTCTTCTAAGTGAGAGTTTAAATGAAAATAATTTAGTGGAACTTACTAGTTTCTTTAATAGATTAAAAGGTTGTGGCAAGATACTAGTTGTCACAGGTAATCCTAATGAGTGGGCTGAACAAATCCATAATGCATTTCAGATGGTTTCTGACATTCATTTTAAAATTACTCGCGAATCTATGCCGGGCATTGGCATAGTTCACAATATTTATCTTGAAAAATTTAACGGTGCTAGACATAAATATGAACCTTTGACTACGTTTTCTGTGAGACCAGGTACTGGACTTACGATTGAAACAAGTGGAGTCGCATTCTAAAAAGTGAGAAAATATGACAAAGATGGAAAAAGAGGAAGAAGAAAAACTGCTAAGAGATAACCCCCATCTAAAAAAATATGTTGAGGAGATACAAAAGAAAATGGATAAACCTGTTTTTTATAGTCAGGTACCTAGAGATGTCAAAAAAGAGAAATATCCTAATCTAATTTATCCTACGAAAGGCGTTGTTTTTATACATATTTATAGAACAAAAGATATGGATGGAATAGTTTATTATTCTATTGAACCAGTGTTGAACGAAGTGGAAAAAAAGAAATGCGATAAGATCAAGGAGTTGATTTATGAAAAAGCCCATCTGAAAACAGATATTAAAACTCAAGATGACCTTAGAAAAGCAGTTAGAGAATTCATCGATGATATTACTATTTTAGATAAAAAATCAGGTGCTGATTATTCAACGGGAAAGAGGGGGTTATCAAAAGGTGGCAAGATAAGAGTTACCCCTGTTGAGAAGATGGATATAGAATATGAAATAACCAAGGATATCGTTGGTGGTGGTCCACTCGAACCTTTCATGAGAGATCCATACATCGAAGATATCCATATTATAACTGGAGAAAAAGTTCATCTTATCCATAAGGTTTTTGAGATGATAAGAACCAATATTTTTATTGATAGTAGATGGGCAAGTACTTTCTCTCAAGAGTTTAGCGAAAAAATCGGAAGCCCCGTTAGCGAAGGGCAGCCTATTGCCGATGGTACATTACCTGATGGCAGCAGAGTTAATATCATACACAGCAAAGATGTTAGTATAAAAGGACCCAGTATGACTGTTAGAAAATTTAGTGAGACGCCTATTAGTGTAACACAACTCATCAAATGGGGAACAATAAGTTCTGGAATCGCTGCATATTTATGGCTTTGCCTACAATACGGAAGAAGTTTATTTGTCTGTGGTGAAACAGCATCAGGAAAAACAACCACTTTAAATGCCATTATTCCTTTTATTCCCCCAAATAAAAAAATATATACAGCTGAAAATACACCTGAAGTACATGTACCTCATGCTGTTTGGCAACAGTTATTAACAAAATCAGTAGGACCTAAAGAAGGGCATGTAGAACTATTTGATCTTATAAAAGCTGCATTACGATCTAGACCCGACTATATAATACCAGGAGAAACCAGAGGGATAGAAGGCAGAATGGTGTTTCAGGCTATGCAAACAGGACATCCCTGCTTAACGACTTTTCATGCGGGCTCAGTGACAAAAGTTATACAAAGATTTACAGGACATCCCATTAGCGTTCCTAAAACGTTTATGGATAACCTTGACATTGTTTTGATCCAGATGGCTATAGAACAAAAGGGTAAAAGGTTGAGAAGATGTCTTTCTGTAGAGGAAATCGAGGGCTATAACCGGGAGGTAGATGCTATAATGTCACGAACTGCATTTGGATGGAATTCTGTCGACGATACACATATTTTTGTAGCAAATAAAAACAGTTATATTTTAGAACAGAAAATAGCAAAAAACGCAGGATACACAGATCTAACCGAGATTTATGATGAATACGACCTTAGAAAACGTATCCTGGATAGAATGGTTGAAGAAAACATAATGGATTATTATGAGGTAGTTCAGTTTGTATGGACCTTCTACAGGGAGGGAACAAAAGGATTACCTATATCAATCTAGTTAAATAATAAAAGAAAAAAATTACCAAGTATAATATAACAAGGTCTTGATAAAGAGCTCTAGAATTAGGAATTGCAGCTGAAACAAGATATATAACACTTTAAGAAGGAGGGGAAAAAATAACAGAAATGGAAAAAGAAGAAACACAAAAACTGCTTAATAATCATCCTCACCTCAAAAAATATCTTGAAAGTATAACACAAAAAATGGATGTTCCTGTTTTCTATAGCAAAATACCTCTTGATTTAAAAGATGAAAAATATCCTAATCTAATTTATCCTACAAAGGGGATTGCTTTTATACATATTTACAGAACAAAAGATATGAACCAAATAGAATATCATGCCATCGAACCAGTGTTGAACGAAGTAGAAAAAAAGAAATGCGATAAGATCAAGGAGTTGATTTATGAAAAAGCTCTTCAAAGAAAAGACGTTGAAACCGATGACCAAATGAGAGAAGCGATAGAGAGATTTATCGACGAAATTATTGTTGTAGACGAAAAGGCATCTGACATTGATTCAGAAAATAAAGGTTTTTTAAGAAAAACAAAGGATAATCAATTACTAGTTGCCCCTGCCGAAAAAAATAATATAAAATATGCTATAATAAAAGATATCGTTGGTGGTGGTCCTCTTGAATGTTTTATGGGGGATCCCTATTTAGAAGATATCCATATTATAACTGGAGAAAAAGTTCATCTTGTCCATAAGGTTTTTGATATGATTAAAACTAATATTGAAATCAGTAATGCCGAGGCTTCGATTTTTGCACGAAAGTTAAGCGAAAAAATCGGAAGCCCTGTAAGTGACGGGCAGCCTATCGCAGATGGTACATTACCTGATGGCAGCAGAGTCAATATCATACACAGCAAAGATGTAAGTTTAAAAGGGCCGACTATGACTATTAGACGATTTGCAGAAACACCTATTAGTATAACACAACTCATCAAATGGGGAACAATAAATTCTGGAATCGCTGCATATCTATGGCTTTGCCTACAATATGAACGAAGTGTATTTCTCTGTGGCGAGTCAGCATGTGGTAAAACGGCGACGATGAATGCAATAATCCCATTTATAGCCCCCGAGAAGAAGATATACACAGCTGAAAATACACCTGAGCTGCAAATCCCTCATCCCGTCTGGCAAAGGTTACTTACAAAAACAACAGGACCTAAGGATGGGCAGGTGGATTTATTTGATATTCTAAAAGCTGCATTACGATCTAGACCAGACTATATAATACCAGGAGAGATTAGAGGGGCTGAAGGAAGAATCGTATTTCAGGCTATGCAAACAGGACACCCATGCATAACAACATTTCACGCAAGTTCAGTCACAAAAGTTATACAAAGATTTACAGGGCGCCCGATTAGCGTTCCTAAAACATTTATGGATAATTTAGACGTTGTTTTGATACAAGCAACTGCGGAACGAGGTGAAACAAAAATCAGAAGGTGTGTCGTAATAGAAGAAATCGAAGGATATAACAGAGAAGCAGATGCTATAATGTCACGAACGGCATATGAATGGAATCCAGTTGACGATTTACATATTTTTAAAGCGAATAAAAACAGTTATATTTTAGAACAGAAAATAGCAAAAAACGCAGGATACACAGATGCAGCTGAGATTTATGGTGATTACGAATTTAGAAAACATATCCTGGAAAGAATGGTTGAAGAAAACATAATGGATTATTATGAGGTGGTCCAGTTTATATGGACCTTCTACAGGGAAGGGACAAAGGGACTACCTATACCAATTTAATGAAATAATAAAATAAAAAAATTACCAAGTATAATATAACAAGGTCTTAAGAAAAAAAACACGGTTAGAAAATACTGTTAAAACAAAAAACACAACAAACCAAGGGATGGGAAAAGAAAATGACAAAAATGAATGATGAAGAAGTGCAAAAACTACTCAAAGAGTATCCTCATCTCAAAAAATATCTTGAAAGTATAACACAAAAAATGGATAGACCTGTTTTTTATAGCCAGCTACCCCATGAAATTAAAGATGAAGTTTATCCTAATTTGATATATGCTACTAAAGGCTCTGCTTTTGTTCATATATATAGAACAAGGGATATGGATGAAATGGAGTACCGTGCTATTGAGCCTATGTTAAACAAAACAGAGAAGGAAAAATTTGATAGAATATTAAAACTAATAATTAAGAAAGCCCCCGAGAAGAAAAGCGTCGTAACTGATAAAGAGTTAGTAGAAGTTTTTAAAGAACTAATAAATGAGATTGCTATAATAGACGAAAAAGCGGCTAAAATCAGTTCGGAAAAAAAAGGTTTTTTAAATAAATTTGGTAAAAGTGACAAAGTAAGAGTTACTTCAATTGAAAAGAACAATATTGAATATGCTCTAATCAAGGATATCGTTGGTAGTGGCCCTCTTGAATGTTTTATGGGAGATCCCTATTTAGAAGATATCCATATTATAACTGGAGAAAAAGTTCATCTTATCCATAAGATTTTTGATATGATTAAGACTAATATTGAAATCAATAAAGATGGATCCTCGGTTTTTGCACGAAGGTTAAGCGAGAAAATGGGTAGCCCTGTAAGTGAAGGCCAGCCAATCGCAGATGGAGTTATGCCGGATGGTAGTAGAGGGAACATAATATACAGCGATGATGTAAGTATAAAAGGACCCAGTATGACTATTAGACGATTTACAGAAACACCTATTAGTGTAACACAACTCATAAAATGGGGAACAATAAGTTCTGGAATCGCTGCATATTTATGGCTTTGCCTGCAATACGGAAGAAGTTTATTTCTCTGTGGAGAAACAGCATGTGGTAAAACAACGACGATGAATGCAATAATCCCATTTATACCACCTGAAAGAAAGATATATACAGCTGAAAGTACACCTGAACTACAGGTACCTCATACCGTCTGGCAAAGGTTACTTACAAAAACAACAGGACCTGAAGAAGGACAGGTAGATTTATTTAGTCTTCTAAAAGCTGCATTACGATCTAGACCCGACTATATAATACCAGGGGAAGTTAGAGGTGCAGAAGGAAACATTGTCTTTCAGGCTATGCAAACAGGACACCCAAGTATGACAACATTTCACGCTGGTAGTGTTACAAAGGTCATACAGAGGTTTACTGGTGACCCCATTAATGTTCCTAAAACGTTTATGGATAATTTAGACGTTGTTTTGATCCAGATGGCTGTAGAGCAAAAAGGGAGAAAAATTAGAAGATGTACATGCGTAGAGGAAATTGAGGGGTACAATAGGGTGGTAGATGGTATAATGGCACGAACAGCGTTTGAATGGAACCCTCTTGAAGATAAACATATCTTCAGGGCTGCTAGAAATAGTTTCATTTTGGAACAGAAAATAGCAAAAAATGCAGGATACGCAGATACAGCCGAAATTTATGATGAATACGATCGTAGAAAACATATACTCGATAGAATGGTTGAGGAGGACATGATGGATTATTATGAGGTGACTCAGTTTATTTGGACTTTCTATAGAGAAGGGGAAAAAGGATTACCTATATCAGTTAAGTGACAAAAATGGCAGAAGAAAAGAAAAAGAAGAAAAAGATAAGAAAATCTAAGAAAGATTCAAAGAAAGAAGATATTGAGAAGAAACAAGAATTTGTAAAACAACTTAAAATTGCTTATAGAGCCTTAGAGGATACTAAAAAATTTTACATAACCATCTTAATGCCATTGATTATAATAGGAGTATTAATCTTTTTTACACCGTTTATCCTAGGATTAATTGTTCCAGTTCCTTTGGATTTAAATCCTATTACTTTTATCATTGGGGGCGCAGTACCTATATTTCTAGGCATTCTTTATCCGTTTATTATTTGGAAAAATAAAGAAAACGACATTAACGGTAAAATGCATTTTTTCATTACTCATCTAAGAGTTCTAGCCATCTCTGATTTATCCCTTAGAGACATAATCAACGTCCTTGGAGGTAAAAAAGCATATGGAAGTCTGGGAGATGAGCTAAAAAAAACTAGTGTGCTTTCAACACAATGGCGTCTTCCGCTATCGAAAACTTTTAGATTTATATCTGCTAGAACCCCGAGTAAATTACTCAGAGATTTTTTAGATCGTTTTTCACAGAGTCTTGATAGTGGTGTTGACCATAGAGAATTTATTGAGACAGAGCAGGATGCAGTTCTGGAAGAATATAAGACGATGTATGAAACGAGTAACGAGAATGTAATTATTCTCAACGAAGTCTATGTGAGCATGTTGATTGCAATTATCTTTGTGATGTCTCTTGGAATAGTTTTACCAATTGTAATGGGCACTGAAGACATGACCATGTTCATTTATCTCTCTTCGTTTTTGCTAATTATTAGTGAAGGGTTGCTGATGTATTTATTAAAAGCCATGATTCCGCCAGACGAAATATGGCATCAAACTGGTGAAAAAGGGGAATTGGAGTTAAAACTAAAACGTAATTTTAGTTTCTCGGTTGCAATAGTTTTTTTACTTGGAGGTGTCTTATTTTTTGGAAAATATAGTTTATCGCTCCCTATTTTACAGATGATCCCATTTGAGATCTTAATTGCAATCACTCTGACTCCTTTATTGATTACAGGTATCATGGCATTTATTGAGGAACAGAATATTTCAAGAAAGGAAAGAAACTTCCTCAGCTTTCTACCCGCTCTCGGCTCAATATCTACCATGAGAGGAGGAAAAATAAACGAATCCGTATATTATCTCAGTGAGAAAGATTATGGGGTATTAACAAGCCATATCAGAAATCTTTACCGAAGATTACGAACAAGGATCGATGATGATGCTGCATGGGAATGGTTTGGTGTAGATGCAGGTAGTAACTATATCCAGCGATCAAGTGAAATGTTCCGTGAGGCAACATATGCTGCTGCAAATCCTCGTAAAGTTTCACGAATGATATCAGAAAATATTAGAAAAATTAGGAATCTTCGTGTGAAAAAACTAACTATTATAAACACATCTATCGCATTATTTGCTGGTATAACTTTTGGGATATCGTTTGCCATCTACGTTTCTCTTATCATAGGTCGACATTTGAATACCATCATGCAGCAGACAGGTGATCCTTTTTCTGGATTAGAAATGAACTTAGGAACAAGCCTATTACATACTGTTCCTCCAGAGCTTTACAATCGGAATTTTATCGTAATATTTATTGTCCTTTTGATACACTGTCTTATGATGGCTTTTACACTGCGTTTGCTACGAGGAAGTCATAGATTAGTGACTTTACTTTATTTTGTTCCTCTTGTGTGGGTTGTAACTATCACGAGCTATGTTGTAGAAGCGGGATTTGGTGGTATGTTGGGAACGTAAAATGTATAGTTTCCATGCTGCAAAAATATTATAAGAGAATGGAGAATAAAAGATTTGGAGAAATAATATATAATTCAATTTAGAACGGCTGGTTCTCATGAAAAAAATTGGGATCTTAACAGGAGGAGGAGATTGCCCTGGTTTAAACGCAGTGATTCGTGCGGTGGTAAAAAAATCAATACAATATAATTGGGAAATCATTGGTATAAAAAACGGATGGAAAGGACTTGTAAATGGAGAGATGGAACTTCTTACAGATTATTCTGTCTCAGGTATCCTTCCAAAGGGAGGTACCATTATTGGAACATCACGGACAAATCCATTCAAAAAAGAAGAAGATGTACAGAAAGTTATTGAAAACATCAAGAAATTTGGAATCGACGCTATTGTTGTTGTTGGTGGAGATGACACATTAGGAGTTGCGAAAAGATTACATGAGAAAGGTATTCCTGTTGTTGGCGTTCCAAAAACTATAGACAACGATCTATCTGGAACAGACTACACTTTCGGTTTTGATACTGCTGTTTCTATTGTCACCGAAGCGATAGATCGGCTCCATACAACTGCTGAGTCTCATCATAGAGTAATTGTCGTAGAGGTTATGGGTAGGCATGCTGGATGGATTGCAACAATGGCAGGCATTGCTGGTGGTGCTGATGAAATATTGATCCCCGAAGCACCTTTTGATATAGATGAAGTTTGTCGTAATTTACGGGATAGGTACAACCGTGGAAAAACATTCAGTATAATAGCCGTAGCAGAAGGAGCACATCCAAAAGAAGAATCAGCAACTACGCAAACAAACGAGAAAGACACATTTAGTCATAATGTTGGAAGTAAACTAATTACTCAAACTGAAGAGAAAGATGCATTTGGTCATGTAAGACTTGGCGGTATAGGGAATTTTTTAGCAAAAGAGATAGAAAAACGCATGGATGTAGAGACAAGAGTCACTG
>Ga0209427_10008813_pt1 | contig 11309 bp, 7 predicted proteins | sample DeeMarSWOR136_30_FD_187465 | JGI IMG/M metagenome (GOLD analysis project Ga0209427, IMG submission 187465) | Marine sediment microbial communities from White Oak River estuary, North Carolina - WOR-1-36_30 (SPAdes) (version 2) | ecosystem: Environmental > Aquatic > Marine > Intertidal zone >... | reverse complement strand
AAAAGTTATATGGGATTTGCATTACATCATCATAGAAGTGATCGCGTATACTGTCCCCGAATTATTTAGTCCCCGAATTATTGATCAAGGAAATCCAGGAAGCGTTCGACAGTGACCGGAGCACTTCCCTCAAAATGGTTGTTGATGTTTACGAAAGTTGTAATGTTGCGCTTGCGATTGACACGCACTATTTGTGCTGCTGCTTTTAGTCCTTCGGGCTTTGGAGAAACGATTCGATTCCAGAGCCCTTCTGTGGTCGTCTCGATCTCCAGTCGATCGCCCCCATGGAGGCGAATGATGCAGAAATCAGCCGTCGCAGGATCGAATTTATCGAAAACATCGGCAATAGGCGGCATGTAATAACCTTCCAGATAAACAAATCCGAGGGAGTGTTCTTTAAGAAATTTAAAGAAGGCAGAGGAGAGGTAATTTGGATTACGAATCTCGACGGCATACTTGTAATCCTTCGGTGCCTTCGACATAAACTCGTGAAATCGATCAAAGAACACCTCTTTTGTGGGCATCTTTTTTTTGTTGAGGTATTCAAACTGAAACATGATAGGACCTAGTTTATCTTCCATCAAAGTCAGCCGCTCGAGAAATCTTTCAAGAAGCTCAGTATTCAGGAAATGTTCGTTTGCTTTTCCTGCGTACTCTGTGTATTTTCGGGGTTGCTTGGAGTAAAAATGGGTGAGGGTTAAGGAATTCGGGGCCTTCACTGTGAATACAAAATCATCAGGGACGCTATCAACATAGGTTTTGACCATGCCTAGATCGGGAAGTTTGACTCCTCCAGGAAAAAGACTCCAGAACCACTGATCAATCTCCACCGAGTTGAGATATCGGGCATAATCACCAAGGTAATCATCGGGCTTATAGATTTTAGCTGGCTCGTAGAGGAGTCCTTTCCATGAATCGAATTTCCAGGAGCAGGTGCCTATTCGCAAATAGGGCTGGTATGCTTCAGGTATTTTAATATTCATGACCTGATTTTACCTTTCTCTATCAGTCAACTTATAGCAAAGGAGCCGCAGAAATTCAAACGCGGCAGTTTCAGTCAAAGCAACCATTTGCATCTTGATAGTCACTTCATTTATGATTTTTTTGTTAAAGGCCCATGCTAAAAATCATACTCATCCTGATCGCAGCTTACATTTTTTATGAGGTTATTGAACATGCTGTTGTTCCTCTAATTTGGCTGATCACCAAGCGACGAAAAAGGTCACCCACAGGAGAATCGGGGATGATCGGATTGGAGGCTGAGGTCAGGGAATGGAAGGACAACAAGGGTAAAGTTTTTGTTCACGGTGAGCTGTGGCGGGCCGAAAGCGATGCCCCTTTAGCTGCGGGTGATTCAGTACAGGTACTATCAGTTAAGGGATTGACCTTAATAGTTGAACCCCTGCAGGAATGAATTCATTCGAAGCTGAAAAGCGAGCGAAATCTTTGATTATTCTGGAGTGAATGAAAAGCCGGGTATACCTGGAGAAAATAGGGGTCACTATGTCCAGATTGAAGCACATTCTTTAACGTATCAATGGCTTCCTCATCTCTCCCTTCCAGGGCATAAACTTCGGCGAGATAGACGTAAGCGCCTTGGTCCTTGAGTCCCAGGGAATGAGCCAGCTTTATATAATCTGCAACCTTATCGGTTTGACCCGCTGCCATCTCGAGTTTTGCCATCATAAGAGGTATCCATGCAGCTTCCCATGTCTCTCCCACTTTCTCCTTAAGATCGGTTATTCCCTCCTCGGCGATTTTTTTTGCTGCTTGTGAGTCACCCGATTCCCGCAGAGCCAGGGCAAGATCGAAACAGCAAGTCAGATAATTTTCCTGCAGTCGTCCTTGTTTAACAAGATCGCGGACTTGCTTAAAATAAGGCACGGATTCAGCGGCTCTTCCTGCTGCCAGAAGAATATAGGCAATATTTGGTAAGCCCCAGGGATGCTGGGCATCGAGAGAAAGAACCTTTTGGTATGCTTCCACAGCTTCGTCGAACCGGGCTTGTGCGGCAAGGGCATAACCGAGCCAGTGGTGATGTACAGCTATCTCTGGTCCTATATTAACCACACGCCGGGCTGCTTCTTCGGCGGCAGGAGGATCTTTCCTGAAAGTGAGGTGGGTCCACCAGAGATTCGCCAAAGGGATGCTGTTGTGGGGCGCAATCTCCGCGGCCTTTTCAAACATTTCGACTGCCTCATCATAGCGCCCAAGATTTCTGAGGATGACCCCTGGATTGTTGTATGCCTGCATGCTGTCAGGATAGAGTTCTCTGATCATTCCATATTCATTCAATGCCCCTTCATAGTTTCCATCCACATACCACAGATTGACTGCTTTGATTAAAAGATATTCCTGCTGGGGGATACCTTCGGCATCCTTCAATGCCTGTTTTAGCATCTCCTTGCCCTTCTCCTGCTGGTTCAAAAACTGAATCAGCACCAAGCCCAGAGATCCTCTAGCTGCTACGAATTTCGGGTCCTTCTCCAGAGCGAGCTCGAAGAATGAAGCGGCATCCTTGAATTTTCCCTCATGCCATTTGCTCTGACCCATAGAGAGGTAATTGAGTGCTTCCCAGGAGGAAGTCGTGAGCTGCACGATGGCCTTGTCCGCTTCTTCTATGGAATGCAGCGATTCTCCCAAGCGCGTCCGCACTTGACGGGCCAACTTATCTATGGCGTTGAGCAGCACTTCTTCCCGTCCAAGGGCTGTTACACGGATCCTGTCCACATGCCTTTTCCTTCTGGGATCGATCAGGATAGCCTGCAGTTCATAGGCATTCCCTGCCGACAGGATACGGGGGAGAATCATGGCCCGCACACCAGAGAACCGGCAGATGTCGTATCCCAGGTTCTCGTCGATGCGAGACGAGGGATCCATGCGCATCAGACGCAGCGTTTCAGCGACCTGTGCCTTATCGAACACACTGGCATAGGAAGATTGCTGCAGGTCTGCTTCTATGGCAGTCCTGAGCGCCATGTCAAACACAGAATCGCCTGTCAGATTATCCACATCGGCTACCAAGAGCTTATCCCGTTCGTTGAATGCCAGACTTGGACGTGTCAACAGCCAGGTCCCAAGGACCATGGCAAGCACAACGACGCCAATCACACTCCCCAGAAGAAGCCGTTTTGGTGGCTGCCGGAAGATGACTGTCTTGGTAGAAAGAGTGGCTCCTGTGATGACTTTCAGCTTCAGACTTTCCAAGGCCTGAGACATCTCCTCTGCAGAGGCAAAGCGTTTTTTTGGATCTTTGGAAAGTGCCTTGCGGATGATCTGTTCCAATTCCTTCGGTGCGGCAGTTTCCAAACCTTTGAATGTCCTCGGTTCCTGGTTCAATACAGAATACAATATTGCCTGTTCGCTTTCTCCCTTAAAAGGAGGTTCTCCGGTCAACATTTCGTAGAGCGCGACCCCCAGAGCCCAGATGTCTGTTTTAATATCGACCTCTTCTCCACGCGCTTGTTCTGGGGACATGTAAGCGGCAGTCCCCACAGTTGTACCAGCCCTCGTTACTCGAGTCGTTCCTGCCAGCTTTGCCACACCGAAGTCCACGATTTTGACCAGTCTATCCTCAGTCAACATGATGTTTCCAGGTTTGATATCACGATGAACAATATCGTGTTCATGCGCTTTTGCCAAACCTTTGGAAATCTGTATGCCGATATCCAGGGTTTCTTTCAAACTGAGCGGTCCGGTTTTGATTTTTTCTTTGAGGCTTTCACCCGAATAGAAGGACATGACGATATACATCTGACCGTCTTCGGTCTCGTTGATCTCATGAATCGTGCAGATGTTTGGATGATCCAGTGCCGATGCTGCCTGGGCTTCGTGGATGAAGCGCTCCCTTGCGCGTTCATCCTGGGTGTGTTCAGGTGAGAGAAATTTCAAGGCAACGGTTCTTTTGAGTCGGGTGTCCTCTGCCTTGTAAACGACACCCATTCCGCCCATGCCCAATCGTTCAAGGATTTTGTACTTTTGAGCAAAGATGCTTCCCTGGACCATTTGGCTGACAGACACCTGGAGTGTTTTGGTGGGCGGCGAAACCGTAACTTCCCTGGTCAGAGAAGCAGCGCAGTTTCCGCAGAAGCGGGTGTTATCAGGATTTTCAAAATCGCATTCTGGGCATTTCATAGCTTATTTGCCCCTCCAGGATACTAAAAAAAGAATACCAGTAAAAGGCAAGAGAGTCAATGTGCTGAATGTGCCCAGATTTCTAGAGTTTATTAGCGCCCCAGAAGTCACAAATGCTGTTTGAGAAGAGACTGTTTAAAATCCGAATCTGAACATCCCCCAGAATGTATCACCGAGTTCCCAATATTTATGGATAGCAGCTCGAGCAAAATCGTTGGTGTATTTGGTCAGGTACTGTTTGGCTTTTGCAATGTCGTCCTCGGATTTTCCGCCGTTGTAGAGTTCTAAAGCCTTCTTTTCGACTTGAGGCAGCTCCATGAAAGCCTTGTCCTCGAATTCTTTTATGGCATTTTCGATATATTCCCCTGCGGTTCCCCATCTGACTGTGGCCAGCCTGTTGGCTCTTCGGAAGGCCCAGGCGGCTGAATCGGTCCGGAACCTGTGCTGGGCGCAGACTTCAAAGCTTGAAGGAAGCTCGGTCACTCCAGCAAATATCGGAATTCTTGCGCTCTCTCCGGGATTATCAAAAGCAAACCAGCTTATGCCTCCTATAGGATCGGGCAGCCAATGCCGGCATTGGGTGATATGGGAATAGGAACACGCAGAAATGGCAATCGTTCGGGTCCTCTGCACAACTTCAGGTTTCAGAGTGTTGAGGAGAGTATACATATCATAGGACATCCAGGGGCTGATGATGGGGCTCTTGATGGTCTCGTTGCTTCTGCGGTCTTTGACCATGAGGTTCTGGGTCATATCATATTCTGTCCCTGCATAGGTCTCCCGATACATTTTCATGATATCCCGCACCGACACCTTATTTTCCGGTTTCACAGAGAAGGGGAGCTCTTCGGCTTCCATGTCCAGGTTCAGCGAAGGAGCAAGGGTGCTCAGTACATAAAACTCTCTGATCGAGTAAGGTCTTCTTCCACTGTAGGCCTTCCAGAATTTAAAAGGTTCTCCACTATTGGGATCCCACCATTTCTTTTCTTCGGCTAGGGAGTACACATTCTCAGAGGCCATATAATTATCCGGGTCATCCAGGTTGAGTTCAGAAATTCTGGGGATATTGGCAGAAATTCCGACATGTTCATCAGGGATACGGACCGCGGCCCAGACGGCTCCCTTTTCTCCGAGTCCGGGACCGAAGATCTCAAAATGCCAGACCTCTTTTGTATCGGCGATGGTGATACATTCTCCCCAATCTCCGTATCCGTATTCTTTGACCAGTTCTCCAATGAGACGGATGGCATCCCGGGCATTCGTGCATCTCTCCAGCGCCATGCGCTCCAGCTCCTCGATCATGAACATCCCTTTATCGCTTCGAAGCACACGTTTTCCCCCGATCGTGGTCTCGCCAATTGCCAGTTGGTGCTCGTTCATACAGGGATAAGCGGTATTGAGAAATGCATAGGTATTCTCGACCTGGGGGATTTCCCCCTTCTCGGTGATACCTCTGAGATCCCAGGAGGTCTCGGTGTGCATTTTTCCGGTGTAGATTTTGGTCATCGCACCTTCGCTATGCTTGCCAGGAGCCACCATATTGACCCAGGTTCTGTAATTCCCGTCGCAGGTGTGGCAGGTAATTACAGATCCGTCAGTCGTTGCCAGGCGCCCCGCCATAATACTCGTGCATCCCGCTTCCAGATCCGCCCAATTCCAGTCGGAGTTGTTTCCTCTGGGATGAGGAAGGGAAACCACAAATAGAGCGAAAATCACCAGGATGAGAAGGGACAGTGTCCATCCGATGAATTTTTTAGGAAAATGCAAGGCTTTCATCATCTCACTCCTTTAAAAATGTCGTTCTAATTATTTAAATTACTGGGCATGGTGTCAATAAATTAGCTAAATAATCCAGGATTATAAATCATTTAAATGTGAGTTCCAAGGAAAATTCTAGATTAATCGAGATTTCTCTTCAAAGCCTTGAAAAACTGATTGGCATAGCCTCTTCTTATTCCACTCTCGTCTCTCTGTCCAGGAAGCTCGATATGAAAATTCACATCAATTCGCCCATTTTCCTCCCTGATTATGACATTTATTTGGGGGGGGAGGTAACTGAGGTCAGGATTCATTTTTGCCAGGGCATGTATGAATCCGATCTCCTTTGTCGCCTTTCTGACCACAAAGTCAATTTCATCTACAGATTGCAGAGCCGCTGACCAGATTTCATCAAAAGAAATGTTACTGTATGATTGGGTTTTCTGGTAGATATCGATCGTGTCATCTCGGCGCAAGGAGGCACAGCCTATCAAAAGCAATACGGCGAATCCAGCGACAAGAAAAAGGATAGAATATTTGAAAATGTTAAAATTCTGGCAGACCAAAAAACGGGAGATCCTCATTTTTTATTTATTGTGGACTCTAACCTCATCCAATCTCCGTCTTCCTCCACCATTATAATAAAATACTGCTTTCTTCGGAATACACTTAATCTTTTACTCTTCCCTCTGGCTAATAGAGTTTTATATCATTCATACCTGAGGGAGTTAACTGGATTGGTTAAGGCGGCTTTAATGGCACGAAAACCAATGGTGAGAATAGCTATCGAAAGCGCAAGAAGAGCCGAGATTACGAACAACCACCAGCTTATGCTGACTCGATAGGCAAAGTTCTGGAGCCACCGGTTCATTCCATAATAAGCAACCGGCCAAGCGATGATATTGGCTGCAGCAACCAAACTCATGAAATCTTTTGATAGTAAGATTATGATAGCAGGAACCGAGGCTCCGAGCACTTTGCGGATGCCGATTTCTTTTGTGCGCTGATTAATCGCAAAGGAAGCTAGACCCAATAGTCCCAAACAAGCGATCAGTATAGCTATCACCGAAAATGAATTGATGAGCTTACCGAGCCGTTCTTCTTCCATGTACATTTCTGCGATTTCATCTTCAACAAAGGAATAGCTAAATGGTGCTGATGGGGCGAATTCCTTGAATTTTTTTTCTATAAATGAGAGTGTAGGATTCATGCCTTTAGAGGAAATCTTCAAGGATAATTGGTATCCCCCTTCAGGTTCCAGGACGAGGGCCATGGGCTTGATATCTTGGTGAAGTGAAGCAAAATGGAAATCTTTCATAACGCCAATCACGGTGCCCATGGCGAAACCTGCTTTTTCGACCCTAAATCCTTTTCCGACTGCATCCTCCCATCCAAAAGCCTTCACAGCCGCTTCATTCAGGATGTAGGCGGACTGAATATCCGATGGAAATTCCTTGGAGAAGTCTCTTCCTTCAATGATTTCCATCTCATATGTTCTTATGAAGTCGTGGTCAACCGAGTACCAGGCCATCATCAATTCCTCATCCTCTTTTCGACCTTCCCAATCTACGCTCTGATTGGGATAGCTGCCGGGAGAGAAGGAAGAAGATGTTACGCTCAGTATATTTGGATTCGCCAATAGCTCGTGTTTCATATATTCGGTTTTTTGTCTCAGGGAACCGTCATAGAGAGGCACATTGACGACAAAGTCCTTGTTAAAGCCTAAATTCCTGTTATGGATAAATTTCATTTGATGGTGTACAGACAGTGTACATATGATGAGTATGATCGAAGTGGCAAACTGAAACACGACAAGCAGGCTTCTGAATCTCGCCACCCGAGCCCCAGATTTCAGTTCTCCTCTCATAGACCGGACGGGTTGAAAACTCGAAAGATACAGTGCCGGATAGCTTCCCGAGATGAGACTCACCAGTAGAGTTATAACTAGAATGCCCCCAAGAAAGGGAAAATTTTGGAAATAGTCAGACTTCAATTGAGTCTTGAGGAGGGCGTTGAATGCAGGCAGGGTGACATGAACGAACAGAATCGCCAAGGGAAGGGCGATAAAGGCTAAGACTATGGATTCTCCCAGGAATTGTTTGACCAGTTGATGACGCTGAGCTCCGATGACTTTTCTCATCCCGATTTCTCTCACCCTTGTGGAAGAGCGGGCGATAGAAAGATTCATGAAATTTATGCAGGCAAGAATCAGGATGATGGCGGCGATCGCGGAGAAGAAATAGATATATTTGAGTTTGCCAGAGGTTTCAAGATTAATTTTTGTCAGCGGTTGAAGATGGAATCTCTGGGGATTGGTAGAGTCTTGGCCTCTGTACTTTTTAATAAAAGCCTGTGATTTTTCCTCCAATTCAGAGGGAGGGAAGTCCTTCTGAAGCAGAAGATAGGTATGAAAGTTCCATGCCCCCCAGCTTTTCAGATAGTTGTAATTGGAAAAACTGTTGATGGCCTCGAAAGGAATGAGAAAGTCGAAGTCTATATAAGAATTAGAGGGCGCATTTCGTGCGATTCCAGTGACTTCTAAATCAAACCTGTTCCCGAAAGTGAGGATTTTTCCAATAGGATCTTCATTGCGGAAATATTTTTGTGCTGTTTTTTCTGTGAGCACGATCGAATGCAGATGGCTGAGTACAGTATTAGGATTCCCCCGAATCAGAGGAAAGTCAAAGACATCGAAGAAGGAGGGGTCCACAAGGTAGACTCGTGATTCCACAAAACTCTTGGAGTTGTGATTCATGACGGCGCCAGTTCTTCTCATCCTGACAGCTTTTTGCACCTCAGGAAAGTCGTTCAATAGAGCTGGGGCTACAGGAGCGGCGGCTGTTTCATGGATTTGGGCCTGGCCTTCGAACTGCCATTCTGTCGTGATCCTGTAGATTCGATCCGATTTTTCATGAAACCTATCATAGCTCAGTTCATGCTGGATATAGAGGAGGATCAAAAAGCTGCAGGCCATTCCCACAGAGAGTCCGAGGATATTGACGAATGAATAAATCTTGCTTTTTTTGATGTTTCTCAATGCGGCTTTTAGATAGTTTTTGACCATTTCCTTGCTCCAGTAGATTGAATCTTTCAGAAAGGGAGGAAAGAGCAGTATGATTTGAGTCCAATACCAGAACTGGGCTCTTGCTCTTCCCTTGCTGAAAAAAAGGTCTAAATAGATTTCTTCGAAATCTCCGAGAAGTGCTTCCGTTTCATGAGGTGGAGAAAACCACTTCAGGATTTTTTCCCCGAGAAACGGGGGAGATACTCCTTTATGCTCTAGCATGATTCCTCACCTATAGGTGAATTCTGTAAAATTTTCCCATAGGGTGTCATTGACTTTTTTATTTTCTGTGAGAGCTTCCATAGCCATGGAAGTAAGTTTATAAATTTTCTTCCTGCGTCCTCCCCTGACAGCCGTAGCTTCTCCAAAAGAGGCCTCGATCAAGCCCTTTTTCTCTAGGCGTCTTAAAGGAATATGAACAGCGCCGATCGATAAATTGCGACCCATGACTTCGGATAAAAGTTCCATGATGGCCACAAGATAGGCGTCCTCTTCCAGGATCCCTACGGCCAGCAGAATGTGTTCTTCTCGTTTACTGAGTAATCCCATAGCTATCCTTTCAGCTCAATTTCTTATTAACTTGTAGAACATATCATCTACTAATACGCAAAAAAACCAAAAAAGGTTGCTAATTCTTTAATTTTAATTTATATGCAGGATTTGAGAGAGTCGAATCTGGATGAGAATAAAAATGTCACGTGGGACTCCAGTTGCGGGATATCGGATTTCTGAGGAAAAGGTTGAGTAATTGTCCGCTTCTATTCTGAGCTACTTGTTGCAGCCATTCTTGCTCATCCAGTCCTCAAGGGCTTTAATTCCGGCATTGTATGCATCGATCTCGTTTTGTCTGTAATTCGAGGCGTTGCTCATCCAGGCTCCGTAACCGCCTGTCACATTATCTCTCGCCCATCTGCATGTCGCCTGATGGGTCCTTTCATGAGCACAGTCTGATATAAGAATGATGCTCGGCACATCCTTATAATATTTAGCATCTCCATCGATGCCACAGCCGAGAGTAGTTCCTGCAGGAGAAAAGGCTCCACCCGGTTGTCCGGAACCAAACATGCCTTCGATCCTCTTTGCATATTCGAATCCATCCTCACCTGGATGCGGCTTATTGTTTTTGAAGGCATCCCTAATGGTTTCCATTTCATTCTTGATTTTTCCCACTTTACCACAATCTGGATCGGGATCTCCTGAATCTATCCCTGCAGCCGATGGTGCCAGCCGCTGCGCGTCTGAATTGCCAGGAACTGCAGATCCATCTGATGGATCTGCCTCTGGAGAATCTTCGGAAGGTTTGGGTACATTGGCGCATATGTCTTCACCTCCACCCATTACTACAGGTGTGAGGCTGGCTACGAGTAAAGGTTCTGGCATTTTTGCATAAGGATAACTGCGGTTGCTTCCAATTATCTTGCAGACTGCATATTGCCATGCCTTTTTTACCAAAAGGGCATGCTCGCGAATCCATGCCTCTCTCTCTGTGAGATCTCCGCCGATAGCTGTTTTTAGTCCTACATCTAAGTGTGCAAGGTCGGCAGGATCTCTGGAGGCATCATCCTTGGATGTTTTTCTAAAGCCTGCGCCTTTGAGAGACTGTGCCTTTTTTACAAAATTAACAACCTGTTTTTCCAGAACCTGCGCATCCCGATAGCGCTGGTTCAAATCCGGGAACTGACCTGAGTGCTCCACATTGCGGCCCTTTCCCCCGGGTTTTCCGACAAGTGTCCAGCCTGTATTTTCCCAGGTAGCTGTCCTTTCTTGTACGATTTCTGGACCAATAGCTCTATAATTTATAAATCGGACCCATTTAAGCCTATAAGCCATTACATTTGTATCACCTGGAACATTCAAAGGCGCAATTTGATCATCATATTCGAACTCGATTCGGTTTTCTAAAACATCAGAGATAGTTTTTATTCGCTTTTCAGCATCCCGTTCAATTTTATACGGCTCAGGAACGGAAATTTGATAGAGAGTCTCTCTATAACTCGAGGGAAGATATCGGACAAAATAGCCGTCTGGATGATAAGACCACCGCCCTTTTGGAATTTCTCTGCCGCCTTCTGTCCCCTCTGGGGCACCTGCTAAGACAGCGACTTGCTCAAGCTCCTCGTATGAAGCTGATGTGGTGGTGAGCAAAGACCGCAGCCTGTTCTCTGCTTCGAGTGCACGGCGTGCGGGCGCTGGAAGGTGTCCCCATGCCTTTTGACTCACTTCTTCGCGGATCACATTGAAGGCTCTTTGGTTCAGGTCGTTAATGTCTTCTTGTGCAAGGAGTTTTGATGCCGCATCCTGCATATCCTGGGGCATATCGTTTATTTTTGCATGGGCAAGAATGGCCCAGATT